>Ga0247760_1000004_pt1 | contig 171970 bp, 199 predicted proteins | sample UWRJL171409R4_FD_179936 | JGI IMG/M metagenome (GOLD analysis project Ga0247760, IMG submission 179936) | Plant litter microbial communities from Arlington Agricultural Research Station in Wisconsin, United States - UWRJ-L171-409R-4 | ecosystem: Environmental > Terrestrial > Plant litter >...
GGGGCTTAGGTTTTGTGGTCATGGTGATGGGTTTGTCTCGGTAAGTGAGTTGAGTTTTGGTTGAATATCGTAGGAGTTTGGGTTGGTTGTATTGCCGAGGCTGCGTTGTTGATCAAAACTTGTGGTGTTTGGTCGGGTTGAAAGTTGAAAGTTGAAAGTTGAAGCTCCGCAGTGCGGGGCAGCCAAAAGTTCAAGTGAGGTGGGAGGATTATTCATGCTGGAGACACCCGACAGCTCTCATCTCAACTATCCCTGCCAAGACTATACCAAGCAAATAACACCACCTGAAGGTTCAAGCCTCATTCATCTCATCTTCATAAATCGTTAATCAATGATACCTGTACATATCCAAGGTCACTCAACGACAAACCCTCCCCCCAGGTCGTCATCATCAACAACTAGAAACCCGCCCCCCTCGCCGTCATCTTCCATAAAATACTCCTCCGACACATCACTCACCGCCCCAGCCATATCCATATCCTCATCCTCCTCCTCGTCCCTAGCAACCTCTTTCCCCTTCCCCTTGCCTTTCCCTCCCTCCTCAACCACCTCCTCCTCGCCCTCCTCCTCCGCGTCCTCATCAACCCGGGCGTGAATCCTCTCCCTAATCCTCAACGTCTTCAAAAACCGACTCCACATCCTCAGCGCCCTCCTACTCCTCCTCTCCTCCTCCATCTCCTGCTCCAAGTCCCTTAACCCCTCAATAACAGCCCACACCCCCTCCTCGCACTCCTTTGGCACAACCGCGCCCTTCAGCACGGCCGTCCCCTTCCTCCCCTTGAACTCAAACCCCGTCAGCGCAGGCGCGTAATCGACCCCCAGTATAAACGCTGCGTGCGCGGCTCGTTCATGTAAAATGTGAACACCCCCTGCGGGAACCATGCTGGGGACGTAGACATCTAGATTCCCGAAGCGATTTCTCGGCACCCGCCCGTTCACAACAGGCGGCGCATGATAGAGATCCGTCTGCTCCATCATGTAGATCGGGGTACCGGCGACTGCTTCGCCGAATAACCCCACTTTATCAGGATCGTCGTCCTCTTCCTCGTCGTCGTCGCCGAAGCGGGATTTCCGCCGGTGTCGTTTTGGCAGGATCTTTACTGCTTCTTCACCGGGCTTGATGACTCGCCCGAGGCGGTACCATCTCTCGCGGGAGCGGGCGATTCGCACGTCCCGGCGGCGGTAGATGCGTTCTAGAGGGGCTTTGCTCCCGGCGCCGACGGTTCCTGAGGACTGTGCGCCGGGAACGAGGACCTCGTAGCGGCGGAGGTGGCGCTCGAGAGCGTAGACGGGGTGGTCTTTGAAGTCGGCGACGTTGCGCGGCATAGGCTCTTTGGCTTCCTCGGCGATGAGCTCGGTCACCTCGATTTGGTCTAGGTCGCTGTAGCCGGTTGGGCGGCGGTAGCGACGCAGAGCGCGACGCCACCAGCGCTCACCGGGATTGAGAGGGAGTCGGCCTTCGTTGGTTGTTGGGGCGATAGGGGTGCGGTTGGCGGGGACGCTCATGCCGTCGATGCGCATACGCTTAGTCTTAGAGTTGTAGGCTTTAGCATACCGGCGAGTTACATCGCGTGCGCTACCGTCTGCTTCAAAGGCGATGACATATGTCATGCAATTCTCGCGGTCGTTGGCAGGGGGCTCAAGCGCGCGCGGCCGCCACTGTGTGCCGGTGACGATGGCGTCGATGGGATGCCATTTTTGGTGAGATACGTCGAGTACCTCGACCCAGAAGACTGGGAATGGGGATTCTCGGATGCGTTTAGGGGACTGGGCAGCTTCCCGGGATGGAGGTGGAGGGGCGAGAGACGGGATGTTGTAGGCGGCGGCATTGGGGTGGCCGAGCCGTCGGCGTGGTGATGGGTTTGGGACTGCGGTCTCGTACTTGGCCATGGCTGCTGCGTAGATCTCCCCCTTGGAGCGCTTTGCAGTATCGATTTCTGTTTTCCGCTGCTTCGGCATGGTTGGTGCCCCGGGAGCGAAAGAGAGTGGCTGTAGGGAGCAGACAAGCCGGGCCTCAACTCCAGCGCACCGGAGGAGGGCGCAAAATAACTGGGCACCGACATCGCGCGACCCTTGAAGAGATTTCGCTGCTTCAAGGAAGTCGCTCTTCTCAAAGGTTGTCTCGGTATCATCCGGTAGCTTGTACTGTTTATTTTGTCAGCCGACTATCTTGATACAGCCATGGGAAGGTACTTACATCTTTGAGTTGTTCCTCGTCTTCCGGCCAAAGCGCTCTTCGTAACCCCCTTTCTGTGATTTTGAACTTCGGTTTAAACATGGCGCTAGTTTCCAAAAGACCATTTTTCAGGGACTCCATACGGCCAAATTGAATCAACGTAGGTCGAGGATTCAATAGACGGACCATCTTGTCCGTCAACAGGGGGCGAAGGGCGTCCTGGACGGCAGCATCGTTACACCACCGGTTCCTGCGCTCCACGTGAGATAGCAGGCAGAGAAGATGCATCTTGTGCACTTCGACACGACGCTCTTTTTCTTCTCTGCCGATGACTTTCCGTCGCTCGGCGGCGCGCCGGGTGGCCATGGCGTCCATTTGGATGGTGAGATTCAGACTCAACTCCCCTGATCCCTGGGCTACCGGTACGGCCGAGGGAGTGTCGAGGTCAACCCCCACGTCTTCAAACTGAATGTCATCGTCATCCTCCTCCTCTGAGTCCTCTCTAAGCATGGTCTGAATAGTTGGAGTGGGTATGACGACATCCTCAAATTCGAAGTCGTCGTCATTGTCGCTGCTGTCATCAACATCTTCGTGGCCCTTTTTAGGTGGACTCTTCGGTTCTGGTTTCTCCCCTGGCCGTTTTCTCCTTTTTGGCGGCGGTTCAGATGGTTCATCATTTTGTCTGGATTTTGTGGCTTTCGCCTCCGACAGCATCTCCCGAAAGACGTTGGGGACTGCATTTTGCGACTTTGCGCTGGCAGTAGCTCGGGACCGTGTGGCTCGGGGACTACTGCGAGTTGGCGCGCTGCGCTTTCGGCCCGCCATGACTTGGGGGCGCGATGCGAAGAAGGTCAGGATGAAGGGTCATGGGGAATCCCGTCTCGTCGCGGATATACCCGGATTGCTGATATTCATTTGACCGCGGGGGATTGACGCGGCCTGGCGGCGAAGTGTCGCGGGGTCACGTGGTCTAGAGTGCTCCTTTCAGGTATAAGGGTTAGGGTCCTCGGACGCCTCCGGAAGGGCTAAAATTGCAGTGCAGTGAGCAGAGCCTCACCGACCGCATCAGCGTTTATTTACCATTTCCCTGCTATAATTAAGGAGGAGCCAGGTAACTACGATGGTGCTGGATGGTAGGCCCGAACATTGCGAAGACTCGTCATTCTCCAAATCTAATGGGCGTTGTCTGAGGCCAAGAACACGGCACCTCCGAGGAGCACGTCGTTGCCGCTCGAACTTCAACCAACTCAACACAGAAATACCAGGAAATACAAAGAGACATCCTTCCAAAAACCACTCCAAAGCCAGCCTCAACAACCAAAGACATGTTCAAAATCCCGAGATGTCACCCCCCAGCTCCTTCTCCACCTCGTCCACTTCCATCTCCTCCCTCCTCTGATCGCGCTGCCGCCACCAAATGTCATCAAACACATCACGGTACTGCTCCCCCTCAGGAGTTGCCACAAACGCCTGAAATTTTTCCCAGGCAACGTCCAGGATGGTGCTTGCGCGTTTCTTCTCGTCCCACTTCCCGCGCAGCATCTCGTCTACCGTCTCCCTCAGCTCCGGCGTGTAGTCAGTCAGCGGGCCGTCCTTCCCGAGCATCCAGTTGAGGTCGATATCGGGATAGCAGGCATGTGGGCACGGCACGTATTTCGGGTCTTGGTCCCCCCAGGTGACATGGTTGCATCCGCACAGCATGCAGTCCTGGCCCTTGGCGTTGTACTTGCCCGCCACGCCGGGGATCGGCTTCCCGGTCATCATGTGGTAGAGGATCGTGCCGAGATCAAAGATCTCCGCGCCTCGCGTGAACGGCCGCTCGTTCTGCACCATCAAAGTCAGCAAGCATCAACCAAACAGCCCCCACCCCCTTCCCCTGAACTCACCATCGGAAACCTGTTCTGCGCCTCCCTAACCCCCCCCTCCTCCTGATCCCAACACACCTTATCCCAAACCTTCCACCCTCTCTTAACCTTCCTCAACATAAAACCCCCTCCACATCCTCCTCCTTCCACGCCACCAACGGCGTCTCCCTGCTCCCCTTCCCCGTATCCGGATGGCCCGACACCTCACACCACGAAAACTCCCCCAGCTTACACGCGCCATACGTCTCGATCCCCCGCGGCTGCATCAAGAACACATTCTCCGGCCGCACCGCCATATGCAGCACGGGCATCCACTCCCTCTCGGGCCCCAACGTCCCCCTGATCCTGCTGCACCGCCCCTTTACCGAGCCATAATCCACATCGTAAATATCTCTCACCCCCTCGTGTAACCACTGCAGCGCGCGGAGCATGTCCAGGAGGACATGCCAGACCAGACTCTCCGGGAGAAATCCCGTAGCGGTCGCCTTGACAGGGGGATCATCCAATAGACTCGCCACGGTCCCAGCATCGCAGTAGTCCCAAAGCAGGTAGCGCTTCGCGGTGGTAGGGCGGGTGTCCACGCCCACGACGGGGAATTGGATGAGCTCGGTGTGGATGTTGACGAGGTTGGGGTGGTTGAGGAGGGAAGCGGTGGCGGCGAGGGGCCCGCCGGGCGCGAGGAGCTTGGACAGTTCGGTGCGGGAGTTGGAGTTGATGTCCCAGGGCTGGCCGATGAGGGTCTCGCCGTCGGAGAGGCGGCGGACGAGGACGCGGCCGTCGATGCAGGTTTTGAAGATGGAGTATTCTTCTTTGGGCATCTTAGTGGTGGGGGTGGGTTACTTGCGGTGGTGGGAAGAGGCTGTTTGGTGTTGAGGGGTGGGAGAGATAGGTATCATGGGGGAAGCTCTTGGATATCATGGATTTGGGATAGCTGGAGCTTGAAAGAGAGCTTCGTTTGGCGTCCGGAGCCTGGAATGTTTGTTCCGGGTAGGTCCCCCTTTGTTCGGTGCGCCACCATTCCTGAGTCCGGACAGCTACCACAAAGCAAGCGGCTTTGCTCTACGCATTCCATCACTACACGGGGTACCGTCAATACACAGGGAACCGTCAATACATAGGGAAGGCTGTTTGAACGGATAGATTGGCCCATTCGGAACAAAAATCTGAGAGAATGTAAGCCCGGCATCGCTCTCTGTGTTTGGGAAGTATGCCTCAATGCAAGGGCCAAAGGGATCAGGCTTCCTTTTGACCAGGGCCTTGGTTCATAACGAATCAGTCTTACTACACATCCTAAATTCACCACAATGTCAATCAATAGTGGAGACTTCAATTGTAGTATTATTTGCTCACTTCTTAATGCAGACCAATTACCGCCGGGCCTTGTTGTTGCTCGACCGCAGATACCAAAAAGCCAACTTCAATGTAATCCAAAAGGGCGGAGTTAGAGTCAAACCGAGAACATCTTTCCGAACCACAGCTTGCGTCAGAAACTTCCATTGGAACAGTGCCTTACACCCCTCCTCTATATGATCATGCCGTTTATATGACACTGTCTTGTCCCGCGGGTGGGATGATCTGTGCCACCCCAAAGGCAATCATCCTGAAATACTGTTGATACCAATTAGCAATCTGCTCCCAAGAGTGAAGGGGAAACTCACATCGAAGCTCGCCACGACGGCACTTCCACTTCCAAACTTGCCCATCAGTGGCAATTCCTCCACCGGCTCCCATGGCGGTGTTATTGGTGATTCTGATGACAGCGGCGGTTTACTCCCAGTTCCAAGCATGTATCCAATCCATGGCGACACATGTAGTCTCCCTAGGGGAGTCTGAGAAATCACCTTGAGCGCCCTAACAGCATCGTCATCAACCCTCACTCTGAAGCCAAAGAGCGCCTCGCCAGGGTGAAAGTGAACCAACGACTCGGACTCTGGCAGGATATATCCCAAATCCCGCGGCCCGCTGCCCCCTCTCAAAAACAGCCGTAGTCCCGACACATATTTCTGTCCCGCCATATCCACAATCGATATCCCAAGCGCTTCAACGTTACCGCCACACCAATCAAGCGGCAGACACATCGTCTCGCACTCCCGTGGTGTACCGTCCCCTTGTCTCATTAGCGCAGACACGCATCCGACTTCTTTCAACACCAAAAACACATCCTCCTCCCTATCCAATTGCTCCACCCACGCAAACTGCTTCCCCCTCAGACTCATGCCCTCCCACCGCTCACAAAACCTCACAACCTGCCCCAGCCTCTCCCACCAGTACTTCCTTTTCTTCAACCCTGCTACCACTGTTGTCCCATTTCCGCCGTGCGCTCGCACTGCCTTCTTCACCGCAAAGTATAAACTCCTCCAATCTCTCTCAACTCCCTCATCGTCATCTCCGTCCTCGGGTTTCGCGAACCCCATCTCAAAATCGGAATCAAACCGACTCGCCCAGAATGTTTGCGGCAGCGCGTCCACTCGTGCCGCACGTGCCATTGCTTTTGAGGCGAGCCGTAGGTTGGGAATGTCAGGTGTGGTAGTAAAGGAAAGGACATGCTGGAGAACAGGTGGGGGTAAAACAAGGAAGATGTCTGAGGATGATTGCTTCTTGGTAGGGGCAGTGGGAGAGGGGGTGCTCATGGGCAGGGGATAACGGTCTGGGATGTTGACGCCAAGTTTGGAAAGGGGGGAGGTGCTGAAGGCGGGAAGGCCCAGTTCTCCAGCGAGCCCGGAGAAGGTGGAGGGTTGCTGGAGGGATGCGTGACGGTGATGAGTTTTAGTGTAAGGAGCTTTGTAAGGGCTGAGAAGTAGACGGGGAAGAGAGTAGTTTTTGATGTTGTGCTGTTGTGTGGGGGAAGGAAACGACCAGTCCCAGTTGAGCGAAACGAGGGCCTTGCTTAAGACCGTAGCGCATGTTGGTGCGCGGATGCGTGGCGTCAGAAGTTCCCAGCAGTCGGCGTGGATAGGAAAGGTCCAGAACGGGGAAAGGGGGGAGCGGCCCGTAGTGGTGACCATCTCAACTTTCTCGGGAGTAAGGGGCAGGTAGGTGAGGGAGGCGGAGATCCGCCGGGGGACAGTGAATGCGAGCCCACTGGGCGCATCGGTGGGCACGCGGTAGCCAATGCCTGACACTGCGGATGAGTGGGTGAGGGGGTTGAAGGCGAGAATCCGACAGATTGAGGGACGATGGCCGCGGAGCTTACCGGACCGGGAGACCTCGATCTCGCGCCGGCAAAGCCAGCACATGTAGTCCGGCGTATTGGCGATGGCATCGGCAGGGGTGAGCATTGTGACGGCGGTGATGAAGAATGTAAGGTAGGTACCTAGGTAAGGTAAGGTGGAATTCGCACGGCCGGTTCAGAGTGACAGGACCTAATCGGACGTTCCTTCCCAGCGTTATATGTGCATTTTCCATCTCAATAAGTTCTTAATATGCCTCATTTCTCGGAGCATCTCTCGGATCATCTCCAGGAAAGAGCCATCTCCAGACTCGGAAAGATCCCCCATCTCGAATACCAACAACCAGCTCAGCCACAGCTTTGTGGATGTTGACCTGCAGCGAGCATCGCAACCTTTACCAACAAGTTAACCTGCATTGGGCCTATCCGGATCCCGCGTTGGCTCTGTCGAGGTCCTTGCCGCCGGCCCCCATGCGATGTCAAGTCAAGGTGCATCATCGCATCGATTTCGTGCGTTTGTTTGTCCAACACAACGACGTCGGCACCACACCCGCGGCTGCTGGTGGTTGCCTTCGCCAGCAGTGGTTGGTGGACGAAGCGATTCCCGAGCGGCTACGCGGCTCCGTCCGTCGCGGCACTCGATTAGCGCCCCTGGCCTGATAAGCAGCCCTCCACCATCGCGAGTGTAGTACGAGCGGGCGAACCGGCGGGTGGGCCGAAACTTGGCAGACACAAACTCCAACCTTCTACACGTCACGCCAATCGGAAAGCCTTCAAATCGGCACGCCGTACCACCACCTCGCGACTGTGCCGCACAAATGCCGACAGCCATGAAGTCTTCGAAATGGCCAGCCCCCAAGCCGACCGTTCGTCGCGGCATAACTCCCAGGAGAATTCGCACCAGGCAGTCTCACCATGAAGCAGATCAATCACTGCATCCCTCCCACCAACAACCCTAACCCCCACCCCCCTTTTTGTCATCCAAGGTTGTTTACCCCAGCAACCTGCGACAGATCGACAGTCTGCCGCAACGAGACGAAACGAGGATCGGATAAAACGCCACTCTGCCCGACTTTCTTCCTACAACAGAAACCCGCCACCAACCGGTTCACATTGCCCTTTCCCCGTTTTGCCCACCAGCACAGCAAGTCTAGCCCCGGAGTTCCCAGGCATATCCACCCGCCTTCTGCTCCCCGTTCCAGAAATCGTACCACGATGCGATGCAAATGTCCGCTCTCTGGTTCGCTCGCTTATCACAGCAGAGGTCACCTTCTTACCGTGGTGTGTTGCATTCGGAGAAAAAAAATAAGAAAGGCATGTGTCCGCACAGATAGGCTCAAAACTCCCGAGACGAACCCGTCGTCACACCAGTCTAGAAGCAAGATGGAAGACAGGAAATTCTCCTAATTCCCGTTGCCGTTGCTTCAGAGTTTATTCTCTAAAATGCACTGCCACCCCCGTCTTGGCTTCTCCGGGTCCGGGACTGGGAGCGTTTCCTCCGTAAATAAGGTCGGATGCCGTGCCTGCTTTTCCGGTGCTGGGAAGAGCCCGGTTTCGCCATTGTTAAACTCGACGTCGCTCGTCAATGCTTTTTGTGCATGTATAAAATTGATCACGAGAACGTTTGGTCTTGCCATTGTAAAACGAGAGCTGACTTGTTATCCTGCCGCATTTCAAGGGAGACCGCAGTTCAATGAGTTAATTTTCTGTCAAGCAGAGTTCCATTCTAACTTCGGGTATCAAAGAGTGTTCTACTTCTAGTATACATATTTCCATTCTAGCAATGTGTGTATACCCATGGTTCTATCATATACAAGCGTACCCATTTTCAGGGGGCTGTAGTCCTTGTCATAGTCTTCGTGACATGCAGAGGGTCGTAAATGAGTGTGTTCACACCAAATGGGTGTCTCAAGTTCACCCGTGACGGGGAAGGAGAAAGGTTGTGGGAAAAGAAAGCGAGAGAAGAGAGCTCGGATTCAGGTGTGAGAGATAGAGAGAAAAGGAGAAGACTTGTCCGTCGGTCGCGTTTGTCTCGCCTTTCTGCTGGTTCCAAGGTGTGCCCTTCTTTCGGTTTCTGTTTCTGTTTTTTTTATTTCCCCCCATCAACCCCTGGCCGCATCGCGGCTTCACATACAAATACATTGATTTCCCGACCGCCTGCGTAAGCGGGCCGAGCCGGGGGCGCTTACTCCGAAGCGCCAGGCTATATCGCGACGAGAGAATCGTGCAGATGTAAGCCCGAGGCAGTTTGGCCACCTCGCACATTCGAAACGGCCTGTGCAATCGGTTGTTTTCTTTGCTTGTTGTAGCCCGCAGTTTAGGCAAAAGCGCCGACGATCGACATGGCAGCGGCTAGATTTCTCGTTAGTACACCTGGCTCCTGTTGATAGACAAGCGCCATCCACTTACCTCCAAGGAGCACAAAGCCAAATGCCATTTTCTTGTCCTTTCCTCTGAGGGTTTGCTGTGCGTCCTCAGACAAAAAGTCCTCGGCGAGCAAATCGACGAGTGCGGCGTAGAGCAAGAGACCGGAAGAGCTTGTAGCAGTTAGCAACGAGTATTTGTCACTGGGGGATAGGCAAGGCTCACATGGCGTTGAAAACACCGACGATGATCAGACCAAATGCGCTGTTCGGATCGTAGGAGTTTCGGAGGAAGAGACCGATAGCTTGTCCGATAGGTGCAGTTGTGCCGAAAGCAAAGACCAAAACCCACGGGCGGAGACTGCCCTTCTTGTACGGAACCTCCGCAATACGGGAGCCGAGGCCGAGACCCTCGAACATCTGATGGAATAGAATGGCGACCAGGAGAATGACGAAACCCTCGATAGTGATGCTGATAGTCATGCCGACAAAGACGGAGTGGAACAGAATACCACCCTCGAGCAGGGTGATGTTCATCGACATCTTCTTGAAAACCATGGGGTCAACCGGTCTGCCGGTCTCGGGGTCGAGATAGGGAGAGTCAATCGTCGGTCCATCGGGGATTATCGTCATACGCTTTTCTTGTTGATGTTGATGTTGATGCTGAGTGGGCGAGCTAGCCTTGATCATCTTGACCATCTCGAGGCGTTGGCGGACGTATTGCTCGTAGAAGACGATGAACCAAGCGGGCATCTCGGAATGCGGGCCGATCTCGTTGTTGTCGCCAAATGGGTCCTGAGGATAGACCTGATTGCGAGAGTTCTCCTCATACATCTTCTGGGCCAGCTTTTTCTCATAATCCATATCATCAGACTCGAAGTCGTTATCGACTGTATACCTCGGGGGCCTGGGAGGAGCGTTGCCATAGGCTGGAGCCGCATGCGCATGCGCATGGGAGCGGGCAGCAGGCGACGGCTTGGAATCGAAGCCCATAGGCCCGCCGTGGGAGTGACCACCTGTCTTAGAATTGAGCCACATCTCCATGACGAAGAGGCAAAACATAGAGCCCATCATGATGACGCCGGGCATAGCCGGATATTGGGTGGTGAACAGATCGGGAAGGCATGGGTTCTGCAGGTTTCCAAAAGCAACCGGGAGCAAATGTACGAAGGCCGTTGCAATGAGCACGCCGGTTCCAAAATGTTTGCACATAAAGAATGCCTTCTGCGGTACCTTCAACCACGAGACCTTCTTCGCCGCCACCGGGAAGCCAGCTCCGAATAGTGAAGCAGCCAAGACCATGACTGCCAAGACGTATTAGCCAAGACCGAAGCTCGAAGATCAGTCATCTTCATCGGGAATCTGCGAAACTTACACAGTCCAGCTACATGGAGGGGAAGATCGTATTCGCCAACTTCCTCCCCGCTGCCGCATTGGGGCTTCTCGCTGTCCGACATGTTGACGTTTCTTCTTCAAGGCCGAAGCGTATCTCTTGTCCAAGCAAGCCGAATTCCAGTTCGTCCTCCTCAAAGGCAGAGCAACTCCAAGCTGCTACTCGCCCGGCGAGAAAATCGTTCTATTTTGAAGGAAAAAAAGGAGCCGCCCTGCGGTCCCGAAAGAATCGAAAAGAGAAGAGAGAGGGGGGAGGAAAGGAAGAAAAGAGGCGTAAAAAGGAGAATACGAAGTGAAATAAGTCCTCCAGGGAACAAAATGAACAACAACACGAGCCAAGAAAGAAAGGTCGAACAACCAAGAAAGGCCAAGAGAAAGATCACCAAGCCGGGACGCTCTCCTCTTTAGTATGCATGATCTTGGTCGCGCCTGGCAGGCAAGGTTTGGCGAGAGTCGTGCACGGGGTATGTTGATGACACTCCCTCCACTGCATCCAAACACCATCAGGGATGAACGGCTGAGAACTGATATCTCGACTGGGATTGGAGTGCCAAGACTATCCTCAGATCCAGAGCCAAAACCAGATCGCCGGTGGTGGACAGGGAAGGCTTGGGGTAACTGCCGCCCCAGCGCCCTTCTGACAACGGTGAGACCTTGTTGGCCCTGTTGCGGCGCATCGTCGACAGAGAGCGATCTGCCATCGACCAATCTTTTGCCCTTGGCAAGGAATCAACTGGCGAGCGAGCGCGACATCAACCCAGGGACCCCAAGGTCGCTCGTCGGAGAGTGAACACATGGACGACGCGGCTGTCCACTGACAACAGGCTGGAGCACGCGGCTGCATCAGGTATCGCCAGGGATGCTTGGCAAAGCCGAAACAAAACATGACCCCCCATTGCGAACGGGAACGAGAATAGAGTCCAGCGCCGGTGGGGCAAGCCGGCACTGCGTTTCCCTTTGAGAGTTCTGGAAGTCGAAGCCTGGCGCCGCCAGTCCCTCAGATGCCAGCTTCGAGCGCCTGGTGCGACTCTCTAGAGTTGTCGTTGCGTTGCCTTGGTCCCGTGATCGCCGTCAGGGTTCTCGGGTCTCGGCGAATTCAGTGAGCAGGAGGTTGAATTTGTCAGTGTGAAACGGACCCACCATTCTGCCACAGTGGGGTAGCCTGTTTAGAATCAACACCTACCCTGTCGATGCCAAATGCGCCGTAACGCTTAACGTTATCTCGATTGGCGCCGATATGATTCCTCTTTTTGACATCGCAGGGTGTTTCGGCCTCGGCTGCCAAGTCCCGCCTGCAACGTTGAAAAGGCGTCGAGGCCCACCACCAGTCTGCAGCGATGTGAGCTTGGTGAGCTTGAAGAGCTTGGAGACAACCCGATGTCACCACCGCATCCTTTTGCGATCCCCACAGGTAGGGTTGGTGCGGTGCTGCGAGACTGTGCATCGGCCGCGAGCCAAGAGCCGCTCAGTGGAGGCGGAGAACTCTTCGTTGGGATGGGAAACCAAACCAGTTGCTGCTGGCGGCCCTGATCGGCCTGCCAAACGCCGCGACTATCGCGAGATCCAGGCACGGCCTGCGAGAAGCAATACACATCCAGCCCTTTGCCAGCACTCTACCTACTCGGTAGTTTGAGGCAAGAATTCGCGTCAGGGATGGTCGAGGTGCGGTTCATCGGCAAATTCGGCGGGGTTGGTCTTGGCATCACTGGCTCGGGCCTTTGCTGGGCAGTGGGGTCGGAGCATGCTCCGCAGACGTTCGTCGTTTGTGTCGTTCGCCATCGCTCGCGGCGGCTACCGGCATACCAGCACAGAAACACCCAAAGAGAACAGAAGGAGACTGGAAGGAGAAGAGAGAGCCCGGGATGTGCAAAAAGAGCCGTCTTGGCATGCGCCGTATATACAATTGTGTTGGCCCGTCCATCGTCGTGGTCGTCGTCTGTAACCCTTGGCATTGGCGCAACCATGGATCTATGTGATGGTGCAGCAGACTTGCCTGGGCTCCGCACCTCCCGTGCCATCGAAACAATCGAAACATTGCCCTGGCCAATGGCGGAGGCTCACACTCGCCTAAAACGGCTTTGACCGCCATCGTGACCACGCGACGGCGCTGGCTCTGCATAGAACTCTTCGTCGACAGGCCTGCAAACCCCGGACGGAGCCTTCTTGGCCCCACAACTCTCGGGACCCCGCCAAGCCGATGTGATGCCGCACGGTGCCTCGCGGGCCAGCGAGGGCATGTTTACACGAGAAGGGCCGCATATTCCTGCCATACCCGCCGTGTCCCGTGTGTTCCTGCCGTCCCAGCGGGTCTGAAGCACGCACATCGTGGCTATGCTGCGCGTGGTTGACAATCTCGACTGCAGTAGTAGTCGTTGGAGACTGGCCCCTGGCCGGGCACTAGATATGCCTCCTGCAGTAGAGGGGACCGATGCGACGGCGCAAAAGTGGCGAAAGCAAGCTCAGAATCCCCCCCGTGTCGTAGGGCTCTCATAGGAAGTGGTATAATAGAATTGGCGCTCGCTGCTGGCTTGGATTCGTCTCACAATTCGTGCTTGGTGCCCTCATACATCCTCGCCGTTGCTCGAATAATAATAGCTACGCATGAGCTTCGGATCAACAACGACCCACAATGGCCATCAACAACTCCACAGAGGCTGCTGCCCAGCCAGCCGGTACGTACCATCAATCCGATTGTTCTGTCGCAAGTCGTCTCAGGCGTTTCTGCCTCTGGCTTTCATGATTCGGCCTGGGCCCTTCTGAATATCGTGGCGTCTTGTCGTGGAGTCTTGCTGACGCCAGTGGATAGCCACCGCTACCCAGTACCCTTCAGTTGCGCCGGCCGCGACTGCAACAGGTCAAGATGAGATCCAAGCTGCCACCAGCGGGTCGGACAACAACACCCTGGCCGCGTCTTCCGCTGCTGGTCAACCAGACCCCTTGGGGTTCGGACAACACAGGCGGACAAACACCTCCAAAAAGCAAATAAAGATCGACCATCCCAAGGGAAACAAGAGAAAGATCAAGAAGTACTATACCCGACAGAATGAGCTCATCGACAAGTTCCTCGGGGCGGAAGATGAAGAGGCAAACAAGATCGAGGAAGATATCAAGTATAAGCCAAAGATCAAGTTCGCCGTCAATGCGTCCTTCGCCGTCAACTTTTTCTTGTTTGTCATCCAGATGTATGCCGCCATCTCAACTGGGTCGCTGTCGGTTCGTTACATTGATCACACCGGGCACCTGGTTCAAGAGTACTGACGTTTGAGATAGCTCTTTGCAACTGCAGCCGATGCATTTGTAGGTCGCCGTACTGAAGATCGGATGCCAAGGGCTAACCCTGGTAATAGATGGATCTCGTATCGTCCTTCGTGATGTTGATCACGTCTCGAATGGCGGCGCGGGCGAGCGTATATAAGTACCCTGTTGGTCGGACCAGAATCGAGACGCTGGGTATCATCCTGTTCTGCGCCTTGATGACCACTGTGGCCGTCCAGCTCTTGGTATGTTCACATCGGCGATGGATCATTGATCGAGTACCTTGCTGACATGCCCCCAAGATTGAGTCTGGGCGCAACCTTGCTGGAGGCGCACATGAATCCGACGAGCTCCATATCATCCCGATGGTATTCGTCAGTATCGCTAGTGAGTCGAAACCTGCAGCTGACCGTCGCCGGGGTGCTGACCAATATCACAGTCGTTGCCAAGGGCACCCTGATGCTTTACTGTTTCCATTACCGCAGGTTCCCGTCGGTCCACGTGTTCTTCATCGACCATCGCAACGACATCGTTGTGAACATCTTCGGTTTGGTCATGTTCGTTGTCGGAGACCGATTTGTGTGGTATCTCGACCCGATCGGTGCCATGCTCATTGCGCTTCTGATTCTCTTCTCCTGGGCCGCCAATGCCTTCGAGCAGGTGTGGCTCCTCGTTGGATTGTCCGCACCCAAGGAGTTCATTGCCAAGCTCATCTACATGTGCATGACACACGACGAGAGGATTCTCAAGGTGGACACGGTAGGCACCCTGTGCCGCTTCCCCACCCTACCGACCCAGCTGACGGTGGAAATAGTGCCGCGCATACCATGCTGGCCAGAACTATTACGTCGAAGTCGACATTGTCATGGATGAGAACTTGCCTTTGAGTGTGACCCACGACGTCGCCCAAGAACTCCAGAGAAAGATCGAGGGTCTGAGCAACGTCGAGAGGGCGTTTGTGCATACCGACTACGAGCACTACCATGACCCCCACGAGGAGCACAAGCCCCTCTACGAGAAGCATCATATTGTGCAATCAAAGAAGAAAAGTCTCAAGGATATTCTGTTGTTCAGGAAGAAGGCAATGCAACAGGGCCAAGCTGAAGCCGAGCAAGCCGAGAGGGCATCAAACTGAGACTACTGGTCTCAGAGGTGGGGTGAGGGAAAAGTAAAGACGAAACAGGCTAGAACTGTGGAAGGTGATTACGGCGTTCGTAGCTGGAGGCGGCATATTCTTTTTGTGTAATAAAACTGTAAGGACGGAAGACTCGCATAGAAATCAGGACAATACCCATGTCCGACGATCCTAAAGAAGGCCAGTGTAGAGAACCTTCATGGAGTTCTTCTGGTGGGGTTGGCGGTACAATACCAAATTTATTAGCATTATTTTCGATCTTCTCGGTGAAGTTATCGGTTTGCGGTCATGCCACCAGCCAAGATACAACCTAAGCGCTAGCGATTAAGGGCAGTCCGTAGGTATGGTCAACAAAATGGCTTCAAGAATTTGCCGCAATACATAGGCTGAAGCAGAGATGAGAGTAGGTTGGTGGAGCCATGTACGAAGGAGGTATATGTTAATTGGTGATCCAAACTGTGAGGTCTGGCTTGAGTCCTTGACCGAACATCAAAAACGCGAGCGCGAGTGTTCGTGTTGGCGGTCCAAAGTTGGGGGCGGGGCTCACTCCCGGGCAGGCAACAGCGGCAGCCAATCACAGATGCTAAGCACGGCCGGCCGGGAAGCGGCTAACATTTTTTGGGGCTCGACCTCAGCTCTTGAACCACCGACAGCTCCCAGGTTGCTTCATCCCCAGCTCCAGCTCGCGAAGTCCGCCATTGATTTGCGCAGACTATTCGCATGGCGTTCTTTCAGGTTGGGCTGCGCAGGGCAGCTGCCCAGCTATCTCGCTCAGCGATTGTCCGCTGTCAGTGCATCCAAACACAGAAGCTCTCCTTTCCATCCTCAAAGATCGTCAGGCTTGCCAGTGCCGCAACAGCCGCTCGAATGTATTCCACCCCTTCAATCGTTAGCCAGCTCCCCAAAAGCAACGCGAAAACCTCGAACCCAAAAATTGAGCAGACCGCTGGCTCCGAAAAGAAATCATGGTTTCCCGAGCAGAACTCCAAGTCGGTAGCCTACTGGCTTCTTGGCAGTGCTGCGAGCGTCTTTGGTATTGTCGTGTTTGGCGGTCTTACACGACTGACAGAGTCTGGGTACGTGTCCCGGCAGTACAGGAGGTCTATTCGAGGTACTGGTAGCTAAACCGGTGTGTTGCAGACTCAGCATCACGGAATGGAGGCCCGTTACGGGCTCGTTGCCACCCCTCTCCCAGGCCGACTGGGAGTCCGAGTTCGAAAAGTATCGTGCCTCGCCCGAGTACAAGCTCATCAACCCACACATGGACCTGGCCGAGTTCAAGAAGATCTACTTCATGGAATGGACCCACCGGCTTTGGGGCCGCGTCATAGGCATGACGTTTGTGATCCCAACCATATATTTCATCGCTCGTCGTCGGGTAACCCCTCGTATGGCTGCAACGCTGGTTGGCATCTCGGCTCTTATCGGCTTCCAGGGCTTCATCGGGTGGTGGATGGTAAAGTCTGGCCTGAAAGACGATCTCTTTGCCCCCGGTTCTCACCCCCGCGTTAGCCAGTACCGTCTGGCAGCACATCTTTCTGCCGCCTTCGTTTGTTATTCATGGATGCTCCTAGCCGGACTTAGTGTTTTGCGCGCCAACAAGGCGCTCCAGGACCCCGCCGGCGCAGTCCAGGCCTTCAAGAAGCTGCAGTCACCCGCACTCAAAGTGCTCCGTGGCTCTGTTGCTGCTTTGACCGTGTTGATATTTACGACCGTTCTGTCGGGCGCCTTGGTTGCCGGTCTTGACGCAGGTCTCATCTACAACGAGTTCCCGAAGATGGGCGTCGGGTACAAGCCCCCGAACTCGGAGCTGATGAACAAGTTCTATTGCCGCAAGGAGGACGGCTCGGACCTCTGGTGGCGCAACATGCTGGAGAACCCATCCATGGTCCAGCTGGATCACCGGATTCTAGCCATGACGACCTTCACCGCTGTTCTTACGCTCTTCGTATATAGCCGAACAGGCCGGTTGAAGGCGGCGATGCCTAAGGATGTCCGTAAGGGCGTAACTGGTCTCGTTCATCTCGTCTCGCTGCAGCTAGCGCTAGGGATCAGCACCCTCATCTATATCGTTCCGATTCCCTTGGCCGCGGCCCATCAGGCCGGTGCCCTGGCGCTCCTCACAGGGGTGTTGGTCCTGGGCCAACGCCTACGGATACCCAAAAGTACGTTGGCTCTGGTACAGAAGAGGCTCGTCCTAGCTTCCAAACGACCGACACGGTGAGGCTCAGAGTCCAAACGCCACAGCCGTTTGTAATAGTACTGTATATACCCACGAGTCCCGAGACATGTCTGTAGGATAGGCCGGGGGAGTCCGCGGGAACATTCGACTCAATATTTTGACGATTTCGGCATTGCTATATTGCTGTCAGGTTCCGATCGGAGAGACTTCCACCCGAACTTGGCCGCAGGAAAAGCTCGGCTTTTCCGACCTGTTTCATGACTCGCAATCTAATCGCCAGTTCCCAAATGAGATGCCGTGCAACGGTTCACGGGTACCACTCCCGTACAACATGTGCTATGCGTAGCGCCAATATATATTCGCGGGGTGGGACAGGCACCCTTTGTGCATACCGTATCTGCGCTGAGGTGTTTTGTGGGACGGATGACAGCTTCCTCATGCCCTTGCCAATTCTTCAACACATGCTGAGTCAGAATATAGTACCGTACCTCCGTACCTGACCCCTCCTCTTGAAGCAAAAATATTGAATTAGCGAGGATACCGACATTTTGGCCCTCCTCATCTTTCCTGCTCGCTCTGATGGTGTGAACATGATTGCTGCTGCTGAGATTGGCCTGCTTGCGGGCATGGAATCCTGTCACGCATATGCGTGCCGTGTGCCCCAGCATCCCGCCGATGTACAGGGGGGCCCCTTTCTGGGGAAAGCGCAACGGAGGAACCTGATCTCGACCTCACCTCCCCTCACCGACCACATCTGTCAACTGTCAACCGCCAACCGACAACCTGCATACACACGATACCTACACACTTTCGAGCATCATCGGTGCCACCAAATGCAAGAAGGGTTCTCGTGCCTCACACCCGCCAGGCCCTATCCTCGTTGAAGCCGACACTATCATCGAGATCGTCGAGTCGCCGCGTTGCCTCCACCGCAACAGCGTGTGTCACGGATATCCGTCTGCAAAACGTTGTCTGTTTTTGTGCGGATCTCCTCGAACCAGCACCTACACAGACACGCGTCCCTCGCTCAAGGTGCGTATTGGATCAGGACAGGCGCTAGTGTGCCGCCTTAGTTCCCTACAAATTCCTCATCACTCAACACATGCAAACTACGGTTTCTTTCCCGTCTCTTCATGCATGGCTGCAAACATGGACGTTCTTGACCAAGCCCGCCCCGGCCATTTCCTGTTGCACAGCTTGATGTGCAGTCAGCCTGTCTCTCTATCGATAGGGGATGCCGGCTGTGAGATCCCGCGGCTTTACTATTGTCACACGTCACAACTACAGCTAGTCTAGCCCCAGTATGCCACCCTTCGGAGCACCCATTAGGCGCATGCTATGCAGGTTTGCGGGGAGGAGAGGCCCCCCAATCCCAGGCTAACCTCCTCTTTATTACGCACCTCTTTCCCAAGACAGAACGGTCAACTGCATGTCATTTCCTTCACGTTGCCGGTGCCGGGCATGCCCCCAAAGAGGGCCGACAGAGTTACACGCCTCTTCGCGGCGCTCAGTGGACGCCTCAACGCCGGGACTCGGGACTTTGGCATTGTGAGCCACGTTTGCGGCCATCCACACGGCTATCGACAGGGGCGACAAAGAGGATGTCGTACTTCAAACGCCACGGCCAGGGCCACGAGGGCGGTGAGACACATGTTCTCGGTGCCCCGGTCCGCGTTTATAGATGGGAAATGGAGATGGCCTTTATAGGTTACACAAGCACACTTCCTCGGTTGGCAGGTTCTCCTCGGGGCCTTTTACTATCTTTTTCCTCAAGCTAAGCGGCGAGAGTATCACAGTGAAGGGTGAGAGGGAAAATATGAGGAATCACTTCTTGGCTGATCGCCATGTAGCATTTCAATGCCAGCTGCCGGCTGCCGGAGGCGATTCCGCCTCTTCCCTATGGACTAGTGGTCGGGACTCGGGCGGGGGAAAGGGGTTGCAGATGCGTGTGTTTGCTTCGAAGCGTACAGCACTTGGACACTTTTCACGCCTTCCCACTCTGCCTATCGTTATAAGGCTGTTACCACCGCCCCTTCTTCCCATCTTTTGTTTCTGTTATCCCCCCTCTCAACGAAAGCGAGCTCCTAGTAACCTCAAACATACGTGCGCAGTGGACGATGCCCGGTACAGCGATTCGTTGACCCGCGTGCGGCGCCGATGAACCCTTGCTGTTACTAGACAGCCTGTTCTCGTGTGGTCTTTGACGAATGTCCGTTATACCTTTCGAATTTTGTTACGTTCACCTACCATCCTTGGCTCGGATCTTGCCGTTTTCTCTGCGGACGCTTGTATCCCAAACAAACCCCACGAGAACCCGGAGATAGCGATCCTAGGAACTGAAGGCGGAGACGCTCAGGCCCCTTTCGCCTCCAACTCTACATCCAGCAATTCACGACACTCTGCCAGGACCAGGACTCTAAGTAGGTCTCTGACTCGCGAGCCTCAACGGCACCCGATCCGGACTTGCAAGCCGAGGTCTACAAAACCAACCGGGACAAAGTCTAGAGGCTTTCGCACATAGAGCTGCCATGTGCCAGCAAATCGACTTTGTCTGGGGCTGTGGCCACCGCAGCTTCGCTAAGTTCGATAACTGTATCAACTTTGGGCGAACCTGCTATGGTGCCAGTGGCAACCATGTCGATCGGGCGGTGCCGGGAGATTGCAGGGAGTGTGAGATTCGCAAGATGGACCCGAACCCGACTGCCCGGCTCAACGACCCTTATCGGAAGAGGCTACAAAGAGGGGGCAAGCGATGAAGGTGCCGGCGTCGGGGCCTCTACTTGGTCGCCGATGCTAGATGGATGCAGGGTTTACCGCTGAGTGGATACGGGTGGGTAAGTTCTCGTCTACTTACTGCGTCTCTGTTTAATGCTACGTATCTACCACATATGGGAAAAACGTTGATGACTGACTATTTTCACAGGAGGAGAACACACAGCGCAACAGGGGTCGATTTCCGCTCTACAAGGGCCTATTCCTTCAATTCTAGTTGATAGATGTCATTGCCGCAGTCACTTGCTCGCCTCATGTCAAAATCCTCGTGGCTGAAAGGACTGCAGACGCCGAAAGGCGGTGGGGGTTGGTTGGTTCTTTTACAGAGTACCATACAGAAAAGTAAAGTACAGTACATTCTGATTCAAGGATAGATACGTTACACTACATCCTATCCCACCTCACACCTCCGGAACCTTGGTGATACCAACCCACCACGTGGACAGCTGAGCCCCTTGGAAAACGAGGCCTTTAGATCTGCTGTCGTGCGGACATCGAAATTTGTTTGAGGTTTGAGCAAGGGCGTTGTGTGAGCATGGGACGGGACCTGCCACGGAGCAGTGTACAAAAAGGGGCACATAGGGTCTCGGTCTCGGGCTGACCCGACAGTGTGGTCCTGTCCGCTCCATGGCAGGACTCCCACCTGTGTGTGTGTACTCGGTCTGTGTGTGTTGTGTTGTGTGTTGTGTTGTGTGTTGTGTTGTGTGTTGTGTTGTGTGTTGTGTTGTGTGTTGTGTTGTGTGTTGTGTTGTGTGTTGTGTTGTGTGTTGTGTTGTGTCTGTGTCTGTGGACCGACAGACAGATGCGGACATAAGGACAAAAAGTTGGGGTTCGTCCGGGGATTGAACCCGGGACCTCTCGCATGTTACTGTTGGGGCTGTGAAGCCCTTGAGCATTACTCAGGATTTTACCCTAAGCGAGAATCATACCGCTAGACCAACGAACCGATCCTGTAAGGAATTGATGCAAGTGGTTGTGGGCTGTTTGCCTTTTGTGTGTGTGTTGTGGTGGAGTGTGGTGGAGTGTGGTGGGGTGAGGGTTCAATGGGTGAGGTGGAGTACTGGGAATGGTGGAGGTTCTGATGGCGGAGTGGTGAATGTGGTGGAGGGTGTCGAGGATTGTGGAGGTGAGGTGGAGGTGTGCGGTGTGAGTCAGGATTATGGGGCTCTTGGACTTAGAATCATGGGGAGGTAGGGGTGTGTTGGCAGTTGGTTTTTGTTTTGGTGGTTTGCTGTTTGAGGGATGTGCCATAGGCTGTGATGGAGAGGGTGACAGAGCGTAAAGGGCAGAAGGAGAGTGAGAGAGTGTGTAGGGGGCATAGCAATGGATGTGCTCGATCTTGCTCGATCATTTCGTCCTGTGTGCCTCGCTCAGCTCATAAGCAATTTTACCTGAAACTGTTAGAGCTAACAGCCCAATATGGCCTGACGGTACGATAAGGGTAACAGGATGAGAAGTCTTGATACGAAGGATGCAGGTGCCTGACTGCGTTGTTGGTAGCCTTGCCTAGGAGCTGAGTCAACAGAGACCCAGCCTTCAGATCCGACAAATATGTTATCAAAGATTGAGGCAAACCAATGGCCATCGTACAAGTCTCGCTGTCATCCAAGAAATGTATGAGCTGGAGCGATGGCCATGGCCATGCTCGCCATCGATTCAGTATCAGTCGGCTCCCACGATCTGCCAGTTTAAGGAGACCTAAAGGGTATAATAAGGCTTTGCGTCCTCACAAAAAACCTGCTTCCTCCTGCTGCAGCATCAACCAAGCAACAGTCTCCTGCCCTGCAAGAATCACAAAAACATCACAAAGACATGAGCATCTGCCCTGAAAGCTCTCTCTCAAACAAAAGCCACTCCCGATCCACTTGCAGCAAATCTTGACCATCAACCCAGGCAAGACGAAGGCAGACGTCCACAACCCAGCCAAATTGGCCAACACTCAATTCTAGAAGCTAGTGAGCCCCGAGCTCAGCAACAAGGTCGAGAACCGTGAGACGGTGAACAAGCGGGAGAAGACGCCCCTACCGCAGAGACCGGCGCCTAAGCCACCTGTCAAGGACGACTAGGTCGATCAGCTCCCAAGATCCCTGACCTGAGAGAAGTCCCGGCTTGGAGTCGTAAGCGCGACAAGGAGCGGCATGGCAGATAGATTGGGATTTGGTGCTGTGAGATGGTGGGGTTGATAGAAGCCCTATTCTCGTGAGCGGTCATGGTATTGCGTTGGTGGTTTGTGAGGAAGGAGCGGAATGGTCTTGAGTTGATGGGAACGGGATGGACATGGTACCTAACCTAGGGATGGGGAAGTCGGGTTCAGTGCTTCTTTGCTGCAATTGTGCGATCTGGCCAATAAATCAAGTATTTTGTTCTAGTTCGCACCAACAATAGTAACCATAGTGAGTTATTGTGGCTTATTGACTCACCTACTCTATTGTGCTATTGTGTGTTGTGCTCAGGAGTTGCCAGCTGCGTGTAAGTCGAGCACAGTGTCTATTAATGTCCAATACTGTGCGCTACCGCCCGATTTGGGCGGGTCACACCGTGCGAATTTTCACCTATAAATTCTTAGCACGTTGCTTCCTCCCCCCCACCTTAACTTTCTTCAGGCTTCACAACAACCACAGAAGAAACCGCAAAGATGTGCACACAGGGCATATTCAGCTGCACCTCCAAGTGCTTTGGGGTAAGTCAATTTCCAGCAGATCAATTATCACACAGACTTGCGATCACCACGCTCGAGCCACATTGCGATAAGTGAGCGATAAGTTCCCGCTGTGGGGTGCTGCCGCACAGTCCACATGGAACTGGAGCCGCTCTGCCGCTGTGGGCTGTGGGCGCACCTTCCCTGAACCTTCCCCTCCAACCTCGTCTCCAATTCCAAGCCTCAAACCGTTCTTCAAATCCAAGCAACTCAGAGCTGACCACAACACCACGGCAGGTCTGCGTGAGCCCGCTGCGCACTTGGATTGGCAATCTCTTCGCCAACACCGACCCTGAAGCTGCTCCACTCACTTCTGGCATTCGGGAGTCTCTCCTAGGTTACACCGTCAACGACGACGACTCGGACGATTCCTCTCTTTACACCTACGTCCCGGTCGTGCCGCTTCCGCCCAACATGGTTCCTCCTGCGCCCGGCATGTTGCCTCTTCCCCCGCCGCTCCTCCTCACCAAGCGCGTCACTGCCTTTCTGCGCGCCAATCTCTCCGACCTCCTTCGCGCCGCCGTCCTGACCACTCCCGCCGGAAACCTCCTCGTGCACGCTAGCAACCTGCCCGCAAGTGTCCTCCGCCGCCAGTGCGCCGTCGCCGCCTCTCTCTGGGAAATGCGCAGCCCGACCGCGACCAACCCCGCCAACACCAACAACGGAGGCGAAGGCAGCAGCAGCGGAAGTAGCCCCGCCGGCGGAGGAAGCGCCACCGGCGCAAACAACGGTACCAGCGCCCAGCCCCCCACCGCGACCGTCCAGCTCGACAGCGGCACCGTCTTCGTCATCCGCCAGCTCCAGTGCGGAATGCTCTTCATCTGCATGGGAGGTGAAGAGAACCAGGTTCCGGCTTCGGCCCAGGGAGGAAACACCACCGCGGGGCCCAGCACCGCCACGCACGACGAGACCGGAGAGGATGCCGGCGCAGCCAGCGCAAGCGGCAGCGCAGCCGTGCCCGGCACGGGCAACACCACAGCGGCTGGCGGAGCGTCCCCTCTGGCGTCGCCCTCGGAGGTGGACAGCGTCCACAGCGCGGCAACGACGACGAACCAGGGAACGGCGGGCACTGCGGCGGGCGGGCTGTCGGAGACCAGCGTGCTGTGCCTCCGCATCCAGGCGGAGGAGCTGGCGCGCTGGCTCGACGCCCGGCTCGGCTCGCTGTACGTGCCCGAGATAGGAATTGGGGCCGGCCTGGGAGCTTGAGATGGGGGAGGAAGTTGGGGTATTTTTGCGCCGCGGCGCCGGCAAGGGCATGACTAGCAAGGCGTACGGGCCGTGTGGGATTATTGCGATTTTGCTTTTTATAATGGGACAAGGCCTTCCTTGAAAGGAAAAGGGCGTTTGGGCGGCATCGCGAGGGCATAAAGCCGGGTACCGGGCATTTTAGGCGTCAAAAACGGGCGGGCCTACGGGCCAAAGTCATAAATCAATTGCGTTGCACATCACCTTTGCCCCTCTATACGAATGTGACATGTGCGCAAGAGATGAAGTGATGTGTTGCCGTCGAGCGGTGAGGTTTGTGTCTTGGTGCCGGTCCGGGGGATAACTCCGGCGAGTTCGAATCGGCGCGGCGTCGGCAGCCTCCTCCTCCACAGCTCCCGTGCAACCTACAACTCTCCTGCAAGTTAGGCAATCGTAGCATCCATGTATATAGCGCCTCTCCAACAGACAGGGGACAGGTGTAGGGGCCGTAGTAGCGATGTTTATCGGGCTGGCAGGAAGCTCTGCTATCTGGGGTGATGATGTCTAGGATCGATAACCGGAGATGGGATATGGTGATGGATCATGATACGGGATTGTTCGAAATCAGCGAGACTTGGAAGAGGACGTGGGGAGACACTGGGGAGAAGTTCTTCTTTGTGAGGCACAATGTTATTAGGAAGTGGTTTTCTTGTACTTGGGGGGCGTAATTAGGTGTTAGATTATTGCAACATTCTTCAGGAGAGGGAGGAAGGGTTGAAAACAAAACTGGAATAGTCTTCCAGCTTATGGACGGCAGTAGGATATTCTGCTCTGCCATACGTATAACTCTGCCTCACACGCCGACTATTTGTGGATGAAAACGGTGTCACCATGTTGGTACATTCGCTGAATTGCCAACCACCTACCTGTCCCCGGGGCAACTACTCTTCGTACTCAGTACAATTATGTTGTTATGTGAGACAGAGACCCCGTTGCGAGCCACTCTACACCCCATCATCACATCGACACCGAAAACTCACTCTGTTGCAATGAACATGTCCCATAACCAAAGGTTTTCCATTCTTTCACTCTCAGCTTAAAGCTGAACCCCTATTATGCTATCAACCTGTATGCCAGCCAACCCATGTCTCCATCCCATGACCCGAGTTGTAGAGGATATTATAATGCGCGCTTGTGATCAACCCCCAACACCAATAATTGCGAACCCGCAACTGCGTCTCAAAAGCAAAGCCATTCTATGACAGGACGGGTCATAACGTCGTGATCCGATCTCACTCGATACTCAACCGGGTAATCCCATCGTTGGTATCCACCATCCCCTGGAAGCCGATTCTGCCTTTAGCTCGGCCGCCGCCAGCCCCACTACCGTTTTCACTTGGTGCGCCACTTCCGCTGCCGCTTCCCGCTTTCCCGACCGTATCTCCCCCGACGCTGCCAGGCCGTGACCCCGTCCCCCATGGCGCATTGTCTCGCTGTAGAGGGCTTTGCATGATAGGCGAGTTGTGCACACTCATGCCGGGGCTGACAGCGCGGCGCTTGAAGCTGACGGGGTCAAAGTCATCATCGCGCCGTCTCTTGCTGTTGATGCGCCGTGTGATCTCAGCCGCGGTGGGCGGGCCGGGCACACCAATGCCTGCGCCCGGAAAACCGCCCACGATACCAGTTGCACTGCTCTGGCTCGCAGCTAGCGGCTGCGATTGCGGCTGTGGGGTGCCAGTGCCCGAGCTGCTGGTTGTGGTCAGGGCACCACCGGGGAGCGCGAATGGGTTCTGGCTGTTCGAGCTCGCCGACGGCGAGTCCATGCTCAGATCGTCCGCGCTGAGGCCCGAGGAGGAGGCACGCGCTACACCGAAGGTTGACGGGGGCGGTGTGATGCGCGGCGGGGCGCCTTCTGGGAATGTTTCCCAGAAGAGTTTGCCCTTGGAGTTCCTCAGCGCTTGCCGTTTGAAGCTGCTCCCTGCTAGCCCGAGGCCATTGCCATTGCCATTGCCATTGCCGTTGCCGTTGCCGTTGCCGTTGCCGTTGCCGTTTCCGCTGCTAGATGAGTCCATCATCATAACATCGTCGGCCAGCTCGTCGAGTGTGTCCTGTGTTGTGAGGTTGGGGCTTGACAGGGCAGTGGTAGCAGCGGAGTGGTTGGTTTGTGCGTTTGCTAGTCGAGTTTCCAGGTCCATATCACTCTCGCGCACCTGGCGCACGACTTCGGCCTCGCGGTGAACCTCGGTTTCAACAGGCGCCGCCTCTTCGGCGAGAGCAGCGCGAATACGGGCGAACCCTTTTGTCTTGGGCTATCGCGATGGTGTCAGCAGGTCCGATGAAGTGATAAAGAATACGAAACTGGGTAATACGAACCAACAAATTGCCGCGGCGTGTTACCGGTCTCCTAATGACGCCCGGTCGCGATGGACTGTCCATGCCATCAATTTGTCGATTAATATTATCGTCGCTATCATTGCCAGAGATGTGTAACTGGTTGGCAGCCCAGCTGATGCTCTCTCTTCTTGTGTGGGGACTAGACATTTCCTTTGGGATGGCAAGATTGCCTGGTGGGGATCTGGACATGGGACCCGGGCCAGCCGGAGAGTGAAACCCAACACCAATAGGTCCTCTCAGTTTCTTCTTTCTGTTTTGCTTCCGTTGGCGTTGGCGTTGTTGGAAGCTCAAGAGGCTGTTGACCGCGGGAGATCCTCCAGGCATCCAAGGTGCGCCGCCCAGAGGTCCGATCGGCATGCTGGATTTCGATACCTGAGGCGTAGTGACGTAGGCATCATCCGTGTCCTCATCCATAAAATCGTCGTCGTCGGAGCTCGACGAGGTATCGGACATGATGTGGTTGTTGCTTCCCAGCGAGCTGGAAATATGCATCTTCTCCTGGTTGCCCATCATTGACCAGAGAGAATTTGTCGTTTGCTCGGCAATTCCAAATTCGCCGTTTCTCCTGCCTGGTATATTCATCGCCCTCGATCCAATGGTTGGAGACGAATCCGGGGAGGCTTGCTCGGCGAGAGTTGAGTGGTGTAGGCTCGTTGCGGCGCGGGAGAAGTCGAGTCCCCTCGATCGCCTTGGGAGAATGTTTGTCGGGGACGCATATGTGTGTGAATGATCCAACTTCGGCGAAAGTGGCGCGGGCTGGGCGTAGGATGGTTGCTGAGCAGGTGGTGTCTGGTCTCGCTGAGGCAGCTGGAGTGACAGGCCTCGCACTGAAAAGCCAGCTCGGATGGGAGTTGATGGGGGAACAGGCTGGAGGTCTCTTTCCTTGTCCCTGATACCGATGTCATCCTTGGATTGATGCCTGCTCGCCTCGAATATGTGGGGGGAAGGCGAAAGTTTGGGTGTCCCTCCATCCGACAGTGACCTCGTCTTGGCCACGGGGGATTTGATCTCCCCGGCCACTGCGACCCCCTTGCCGTCGTCTACCACTGCCACCGTGTCGAAATCGCCGTCGATATCCGACATTCTAGATATATCTTCCATCATCACTTCGGGGAGTATGCAGCGCAGCAATGTCTATTCGCGTTTACGCTCTGAGCGACGATTTGCGCGTCGCGCGCCGCTTCATTCGTCTCCAACTTCTTCGATCGGCGCGTGGGAGCGAGCAGGGGGATAGCGAAAAGAATGCGCTGAGAATGTTCAATCAGGCGGAAAACATCAGATCCGCTTCATTTCAAGTAACCACGGTGGTCTTGTGAGTGTCGGGTTTTGTTGAGAAGTTACGGATTGCATCGCTGCAAAAAAGTTGAGAAGACGGACGAGAACCACCAGGTATTGATGTCGTCAAGCGGCTAATAATCGATAGGCTCTCGCTTCGCTGGGCGCAACAGCCAAGAGCCCACCAAAACGGTGCGGTCCAGGCTCTTCCCGCGCTCGGAACCGAGGCGGCACGCGTATCCTTGTCCCCAAAACCATTACGGCTTCATGGCTATTCAGCATTGCGAGTTTTCAACAAATTCTCGTCCACGGGACTTTATCTTCATTGCGATTTTGTATAAGAGGCAGCTGACGGCATGCACATTAATCAATTCAGGCAAGTGTAACCATCGAGAGTATCCCATGATACTGATCTTCCCTGACTTCGTATCTTATCGATAACGACGATTCGCAAGAACCCCTCAATTGACCCACCGGGTGTGGGGAGCCGGGGCTGGGGTCCATGGTGGGGTCAACGGGTGAGGCAAACCTGGTCAAATTGATCCCGGAACCAATCTCCAACATCGATGTGGTCTCGAAACCCGGATTCGGTGTCACCCCACCAGCTTTGCGGCTCCGAGAGAATTCCGGAAGCGGATGAAAACTTCCGATAAAAAGATACTGCCTAGCTTTGAGGCTTCTACATGGACAAGTGGTTTTCAACTCCCTCCTGGCCCGATCAATTCGGTCAAGAGAGCAAGGGGGCCCAAAAAACAGTACAGCTGGTCACAAAAATCAAATCAACATACAACACCGGGGATTCGCTGGTCGTCACCGACCCAACTACTAGTCCGGCGGTCACTGGTTTATCGATGGGAGAGCGGACGGGATCCCGAGTTCTCCAGTACCTATGGTCGTATGTATTCATTTGTGCTCTCGAACAAATATTTATTGTTCGTTTGACAAAGTTCACTCTGACAAGAAGCTCCCCTTTCTCAGTCCAAACCGGCACACAACTCGTCCTTATTTCTTACCAAACGCCTTGTTGAACCCAACCAAGGTGAACCGGTAATGTACCTTGTTATCTTTCACCCTCTCCACGGCCTCCTTACAACCGGCCTCGGAAAGTTGCAATGTCTCCACCATCGGCTTGATCCCTTTCTCCGCCGCCAGCTTCAACATTTCGTTCATCTCCTGGTTGTTTCCGAGGTGGCTGCCCGATAGCTTGGGGGCGTTCGCAGTGAAGGCCATGGGCGCCATCTCGGGCAATGGGTGGTCAGGAATACCAACCATGTGGAACTCGCCGCCAACCTTGAGCATCGACATGTATGTCTTCATGTCGAAGGTGTGCGTCATGTCGGCGCAGTTGAGGAGGAAATCGAACTTGAATGCCCACTTCTCGGCGAAGTTCTTCTCCGTTGTGACAATAACGTCCTTCGCGCCGAGCTTCTTTGCGTCCTCGGCCTTGTTCGGCGAGTGTGTCAACGCGTATGTCTCGGCTCCCAGCGCTGCGCTCCACTGCAGACCGAGGTGGCCAAGTCCACCGATACCGATAACTCCAACTGTCTTGCCCGGGCCGATGTTTGCGCGCACAAGGGGCGAGTATGTGGTGATACCAGCGCAGAGGAGTGGTGCCGCGTCCTTCGACTCAATAGCGTCAGGAATCTTGAAGGTGAAGTACTCGTGGGCCCGGATGTGGCTTGCCCAACCGCCGTGTGCCGAGCTCCCATCGGAATACTTGGTGTTGTAAGTGTCGACGAGGTGAGGGCAGTAGTTCTCATTGGCACTCTTGCAGATCTCGCACTTGAGACACGCCCAGACCTGCGCGCCGATGCCAACGCGGTCGCCCTTCTTGATCTCCTTGACATTCTTGCCGACGTTGACGGCTCTCCCTACAACCTCATGGCCGACATAGAGGGGTCCTTCAAAATCACCCTAGCCGCCGGTCACGGTGTGGACGTCTGACCCGTAGACGCCGCAGCACTCGATCTCAACATCGATGTCGTTATCCTCAAAGGGTTTCGGCTTTAGCTCTTGCTTTTGGAACTTGTTCCATGTCTTGGGCGAGTCCACACAAAAGCCCTCGAATGTGTCCGGATAGCCCATGGTGATAATGTGAGACGTTTTTGAATGTGTTGATGTAAGTGGAGGTGATCAAATCTCGAAATACCCTTTGAATTCAGGAGTTTACTTTGCTCAATAAATGATACAATTAAATGGTGAGCATCCCACCACCACGCCCAATGCCCATGAATCATCTTATACCACCGCGCGAGCGCTCGTTCCTGACCGCGGGAACCGGTTCCCGTAGGGGGCGGTTATGACGTCTATAACTCTAGAACTACGGTGCCGCCTCCACCAAAGGTCGCCAATGTGGTCTGCGCCGGGTAGTTTCTTTGTCAGGGACTAGCGTAGGGATGAGCGTCATACAGTACAAAGTTTGAGCAGATATGGGATGACGTGTGTCAAAAATCGCCGGGACGAGCCTCGGATGATTCAACAGAGGTCGATGGGATGGGAATGCCGTGATGATGGCCCTGACCCTGGATTGGCAAGTTGGGATTTACTGTGTAGGTATCGCGTACCCTGTAGCCACTATGGCATACCCTGTACCTACGAACCATTGACCTATCGGTCGGGACCAACTCGGGTTTTTAACAACTTCGCATCAGCACCAATTCAGATCAAACAACAACATAGTCAAACTAATACCAAATTTCGAGCTTCCCGCACAATTCACATCAATTCTCGTTTCAAGATGCAAGATGCAAGATGCAAGATGCAAGGTGCAAGGTGCAAGACTCAGTCCAATTCCAATTACAACATGCAAAATTCCAAATATCCAAACCATCCCAAATACCTACTTCCCAAACTCTTCTTGCAAGTGAGCACCACCCTACAACCTCACCAAACTAACATTCAAAATCCCCTCGGCCTTTCGCAAGTCCTCTAACACCTCATTGTTCACCTCTCCATCCACCCCCAAAATCATCAACGCCTCCTTCGCCGGATGCGTCCCCGCCCCAGCACCCTCACTCTCACTCCCCTCCACAGGCCCATCCGCAACCGACGACGCAGCCGTCGCCTCTGCCTTCAATTTTGCCTCCCTATTCAGCGCCGCGACCTGCATAAACGTGATATTAATCCCATGCTTGCCCACCACCAGCCCGACATTTCCAATCTTGCCCGGCTCGTCATAATTATGCAGCACGAGCAGCGTGCCTTCGGGATGGAAGTTTGCCGTGAAGCGATCCAGCTTGGAGATGAAGATGGATTTTCCCGAGACATAGCCCTCGATGACCTGCTCTGCGGACCCCGTCTCGGAAGTCTGCAGGCTGCGCAGGGTGACTGCACTGGCGTGGGCGCCGCCGTCGTCGCGGACGTGTTTCTCGTCGATGGCGATGCCGCGATCCTTCGTAATCAGCGTTGCGTTGACGATGTTGACGTCGCGACCGCCGGCATCGCTGATGGACGAGACGAGGCCTTTGACGAGGGCGGCGTAGAGCGGCCGGGTGTTGCTGATCCCGGCGAGTTCGCCGTGGTAGGAGAGCTCGAAGCGGCGGCCGCCGACCATGCCGCCCCGGCCGGCCACGAAGTGCTGCGTGTAGAGGGAGCCCATTTTCTCGACGCTGTAATATCGGGCATAGCGCCGGTTAGCAACCTTACTTGAACACACCCATCCCGCACGCCAAATAGACAGGGGGCAAAAACTCACAGCTTCACAAATGGCTGCAACCGCCTATACTCCTCAGGCAGTATCAACGGAGCATTCACCGCCGCCGTCGGCAGCCCACCCCTCAAAATCTCCAGTACCTGCGTACACACATCCATACTAACATTCTCCTGTGCCTCCACCGTACTCGCGCCCAAATGCGGCGTGCTCACCACCTTCGGATGCGCCGCGAGCCTCGCCGCCGCCGACTCCGCCGCCGGCGGTTCTGACGTAAACACATCCAGTCCCGCGCCCGCAATCAACCCCTCATCGAGCGCTTTGAGCAGCGCCTCCTCGTTATACACCCCTCCGCGCGCGACATTGAGTACCCTCGCGGTCTTCCTCATCTTCTGGAGCTCCGCCTCCCCAAGGAGATTCAGCGTGCTTGCTAGCAGAGGGGTGTGAATGGTGAGGAAGTCCACTACCGGCAGTAATTCCGCCAGCGAGCCTACAAGATTCACGCCCGCTTGCTTAGCCACGTCGGCGCTGGCGTATGGGTCCAAGGCCGTGACTTTCATGCCGAGCCCGATCGCCATGCGCGCGACCTTCATGCCGACCTTGCCGAGGCCAATGATACCGAGGGTTTTGTGGCCGACTTCGACGCCGACGAGCTTGCTGCGCTCCCACTTGCCAGCCTTGAGGGAGGCGTCGGCGCGGCCGACGTTGCGCGCCGTGGCGAGCAGCAGGGCGATGGTGTGCTCTGCGGCGGCGACGATGTTGCCCGCGGGCGAGTTGACGACGATGATGCCGTGCTTGGTGGCGGCGTCGACATCGATGTTGTCGACGCCGACACCGGCGCGCGCAACGACGCGGAGCTTGTGGCCGGCGGCGAGGACTTCGGAGGTCACTTTTGTTTCGGAGCGCACGATCAGGCCGTGGTAGGAGGGGATCAGGGCGAGGACCTCCTCGGCGGAGAGGCCGGTGCGGGTGTCGACTTCATAGAGGGTCTTGAGGAGGGCGAGGCCTTCGGCGGAGACTTTCTCTGGGACGAGGATCTTGGGGCGGGTGGTTGGGGAGGGAGGGGGGGAGGGGGAGTCGGCCGAGGGAGCCATTGTTGGATTGTCGCGGCAAGGTAAGGGGAGAGAAAGGTGTGATAGTGTCGAGAGTGTATCAGGGTGAAGAAGCTGGGAATACCAGAGGGCAATGGATGAGGGGACAGAAGCAATGGCTACGAGAACGCAAGGCACGGCGGACTTATAGTCTCCGGCATCGCAGTCAGACCAGACTTCCCACTCGGATTTGTCTACCTGCCTTGGGTAAGTCTGGTCGCAGCAGGCACACGATGCAGCCGGCACCCGCGCCGTCGTATAAATCCAGGACTGAGAGGTGGGAAAGTGCAGGAACGGGGCGATGCAGTGCAGCACGGGCGTGGGCGTTGGCGTCGTGTCGTGGCCGACGTGCAGGAGATCGCGGGCAGCCAAAAGAGGGGTCCGGCCATTGAGGATCCCAGACAAAGAAAGGTGAGCAGGCACGAGCAAAGGACCTCCTCGGGCACACTTGCGCCGCAAGGAGGGGATCTAGGGACGAGCGAAGTCGGCGCGAGGCCGCGGTTTCAACACCCATTGGTAAGGGGTGCTGTCATAGCATCACCTAACAGGGCTGGGTCCGAACGAGTGGTTCACGTGTACGAAGTACTCATAGCTAGGGAGGGCGGGGAAGGCCAATTTACCTGAGGGAGGCAGGTAGGCGTGTAGGTAAGCTCGAGGGAGGGAGGGAGCCTTGCACTGCAGGTGATTCCTTTGGCTGTCTGGACTGGCGATCTTCGTGAGATGGAATGGGAGGGACGGAACGTGGGAACGGGTTGGCTGGTTTGGCTTACCACTTACACGGCCAGATTGGGACTGGCATCGACACCTCCCACTGGGACTAGCCCCCTCCGTCCCTCTCCGCAGTCGTCTTCGGCCCCCGCTTTTCTTCACTCCCTTGCCGTCCCCCACGTTTGGCTAATGCAGTCGATATGCATTACCCGTCGAATGAGAACGGCTGACCCCAGCGTCCATGCAATGGTTGGCTGGTAAGTAGGCGAGAGCGCGTGCAAGTCATCGCACCCATTGTCTGGGCACCTTAGGTCAGTGGCTCTCTCGGATGAGGGGGCACTGCCACCGGCTGGGCCGGGTACGGGGGGTGTACATTTCCTGCAGGCAGTTCCGAGTCGGCTACATCATCTGAGGTCGGGTGTGGGCGAAGGGGTCATGGAGATCAAATACTGTGAGACGGCCTGGATCGGTGCGCAATACTTTCTGTCGGATTTCCAGAGGGGAATGGCTGGCTACCTGGTTAGACGTCTTAGAAGTTGTCCTTGCCCGTGAAGCGCTCGTTCTGGACGATCTCGACCCAGTATCCATCAGGGTCCAAAACGAAGGCGACATTCTTCATGCGCCCGTCTGCTAGTCTCTTCTTCCAGTTCACACTGAGCGACTCGAACCGCGAGCAGGCGGCGTCAAGGTTGTCAACTGAGACGCCTTTTACGAAAAAAAAGTCAGCATTTGTCTCCGTGTAAGTGTCCCGTCTCGACTCACAGATATGGCCAAAACCCTGGGGCTCTTTGTTTCCATCGTGGTAGCTAAAGGCTTCGTCCTTCTCTGTCCCATAGTTCCACGTCAGCTCCAGTAGGCCCTCCCGATCCGCGGTACCTCCACCCTCAGCAGGCGCGGGTCCATATCCCAAGAAATACAGGTTGAATTCTGCCTTGGCGTTCTCGTGGGTTCTCAGCAGCGTCATGCCAAGCACCTCCTGGTAGAACTTGAGGGACTTCTCCGCATCCTTGACACGAATCATGGTGTGGTTCATGCGGTACGTCTGCAGGTCCGTCTCCTTGACGCCCTCGGTCGCCTCCAGGGCCTTCTGCCCAACGATTTCGACCCAGTAGCCATCGGGGTCCAGAGCGAAGGCAATATGCCGCATGCGCCCGTCAGACAGCTTTTTCTGGAAGGGGTAGCCGGCGTCCTCGATGCGCTGACACGCAGCCTGGAGGTTGTCGACGCTGATGCAGGTGTGGCCAAAGCCGCGGTGGGGCTCAACATTGCCGTTGTTGATCTTGTAGTCGGGGTCGTTCTCGGTGCCGTAGTTGTGCGTGAGTTCGATGAGACCCTCGCGGTCAAAGATGCTGTTGCCAGCCGATACAGCGTTGGGCGAGTCGTATCCCAGGAAGTAGAGGTCAAACTTGGCCTCAGCAAACTCCAGCTTCTTGAGGACCTTCATGCCAAGGAACTCATAAAACTTCACTGCGACGCATGAGCATATGTTCTCTCTCTACGGTGAGGAGCATTGCGAGATATGTACCGGACTCCTTCGGGTCCTTGACCCGGATCCTGAACAAATCAGTGACACATCCAAGCCCCAAATCGCTGTGGGCCACCTTACATGGAGTGATTGAACTTGTAGTTCTTGGTTTCCGTAGCGGACGCCATGTTTGCGAATAGCCGTACGGACGCTGTCACGGGGGATCTCAAGTCAGCGGTCATAGCATTTGGTGATGGGAACTTCTTATGACAGAGTGGACATACCAGGTGTAAATTGTGCTCTTGTCTGTATCAATGAAGACAATTGAAGCAATCTCAGCCTAGAAATTGCACGGAACGAGTTCATGTGGTTGCGCGGTTGACGACAGACCGAACCGATGAGGACTCGAGGAGGGGGAGCGTTTCCACTGCAACCAAGGCGGGGCAATGAAGCCATTCTGAGCACGGCAGTTACCGGGTCGTTACACACGCCAGTACCGAGATTACGAACTCGTTACAGGACTGAGGACCCCGCGCATTGATGGTCCAGATACTTGAGCTCTCTACGTACAAGTTACTTAACTGCTCCATCCCGAAGTCGAGTGTATCACCAAGGAATTTATTTTATTGAGATATTGGCTAGATAGCCATTTACCATTTCTTCGAACTTCAGCTTGATCATCAGTTCATCCCCTCAGCTTCACTCGACCCCACCCCCGCTCTCCAACAGCTTCCCCGCATTCTCGATGGTTGCGACATCTTGACGTCACCCGCGCTGCCCGGGTAGCCAATCAGAAAGGAAACACCCATTTCTTCAGTGCCGTTCATCCTGAGCTCATGCTATCAAAATCAGTCAAGGTCTCCCGGGCGAGGATGGTGAAAACTTATCACGCGCGAAGCGCCATTTGGGATCCTGAGCTTACAATGAAGTGTTTCCGCAATCAATGACCACAACGCTTGCCAACCAGAGGTGCTTATGTTCGGCAGATGTGGGCAGAGTCAAGACAGAGAGTTATCTTCGTGACAGCACTGACAGAGGGGGTTCACAATTTGACCGCTAAGAATATAGAAATAGGGGTTCGAAATAAAATTATTCACCCTTCACGATAGGCTTTTTAACTGATTTGGCCTTTGACTCCAACAGGCGGACTGACACCTGCGTGGCCTTTCCCCTGGCGCCATCCTCGCCCGAAATTCCCCGTAATATACACAGCCTTGCAACCTCCCCTGTCCGTGTACTAACCCGTAGCGATGCTCATATAAAATTCTCATATCCATGCTCATGAGTCAACCAAACTCTACTGTTACACGTACGGAATCCACTCCCGGAGCTCATCAACCTACGACTTGCCGCCCTTGCGTTTCTTTCTCCTGCTCTTCTTCTTTCCTGCTCCACTTCCGCTGGCGTCCCCTTGTTGATCGCCGGCCTCACCCTTCCCAGATGGCCCTTCATCTCCGGCGTCTGATGACAAAACACCTTCTTCGTCCTCTTCTTCAAGCTGATCCGACGCCCCATCCTTGGTGGTGAAGCTGCTTTCGGGCTTTTTCGGAACGGTCTTCGTCTGCTCCGGGGACGGCAATGCCGTTATCACGGCGAACTCGTCGTCATCATTCGAGCTTGTTGTCTCAAGCACTACCTTACGCACACCGCGGGATTCGACCACATTCTCCGTGATGCTGCCACTGCGGACGTATGCTTGCTTCCCATAGATGGCACTGTCCGCACGGAAGCTGTGAGTACTCCCGCCACTCGAGCTAGACCGCTTTCCAGGCCTTTCCGGGCCGGGTTCTGCCCGTGCTGCCTTTGATGGTGTCTGTGTTGACTTGGTGGATTGCTCAACCGTATCTGGCGTCGGCACTGATGATGGCACAGTGTCCTCTTGCTGAGATGACAGCGCTGCGAAGTCCAGGACCGGGCTGGTGGAGCCGTAGGTCTGCGCAAGTATCTGTATCCCGTCTTTCCCAGATACCTGTGGCCTCAGAAGGCTGGTAGTCTCGTCTCCTTCGTCGTAGTGCGATTCGACCAGTCCTTCCGCGACCGAGGCTGGCCTTGGTGGGAGTATTACATGTCCAGGCTTAACCTTGACCGTAGTAGACCGCGTGTTTTTGGGGTTCGTAGCAGGATTCGAGGGTCCGAGGTGTTTGAGATGTTGTTTTAGTTCGTCAAAGTTGGCACGCACAGGTATTGTGGTCTTTATTGTGTGGCCGTCGACTCCAGCAGAGCTCCTTCGCATCATAAAGGTAGTCAACTTCGGGCTACTGGAGAGGCCAGCTGCCTCCTGACCAGCCGTTCCAATCAATTCGAGTGTTCGGCCATGAGAGTCGGGCCCGAGCAACCCGCTCGCGCTGTCAACTATTATTGTATCACCGTCGCCTGACCTCAAATTATGAGGCTCTGACTGCGAATGCTGGCGTTGAATCCTTGCTTTGGGGGCTGGTGTTAGACGACGTATCGCTTTATGAACGTCGATGTAGACATCGGATTCGTCAATAATTTCTCTGTGTTCTTTGTTAGTAACCACAATGTAGGTATATCATGTAGGGAAACGTACTCTCCGATCAGTTCTTCAATAACGTCCTCAAGTGTGACGACACCTAGAGCACCGTGGTCCTCGCCCGGGTACTCTGACACTAGTACCATGTGTGATTTACCTTCTTGGAAGAAGTTGACGATGTCCAGGCAGCTGGTCTCAGGCCGGGTCTCGGGAAGCGTAGCAAGAGGGAACTCTTTGACGAGCTTGGCATCTTCGGGGTCATATGTGATGAGTATTTTGACCAGTAGCATGCCCACAAAGTTGGTTGGGCTACCAGTCTCGTGGATGGGGATTCTCGAATAACCAGCAGACAATATCATATCCATCGTCTCCTCGTCCAAGACGGTGTCCTCCGACATGACGAAGACGTCGTCCATTGGGGTCATCACATTGGCGACAGGCTTTTCCTTCAAGTCCAAAACCGCACTGATGATGGTGACCTCATCCTGGTTCAGGCGTTGAGACACATCGCCCAAGCTCTTGTGCAGAGTGACGAGCGTTTTCAGCCCGCTCTTCTTGTAGACAGTGCCGTGGTCTTCCCCGAGGAGCTTGTCGAGGAGTTTGGCAGTCGGCCAGGCGAGCGGCGCCAGCAGATACATGAGGGCCAGGACGGGCTTTGACATATAGCCACCGATTTGAAGGCCATATCGCACGCAAATAGACTGCGGGACCACCTCACCGAAGATTACTAGGAGGTGATTAGACCCAGGACTGGAAGCGCAGACCGGGATGTATCAGGACGTACCGATTAGGAAAGTTGAGCCTACGACGGCGGCAACCCCACCGCCGAGGCAGCGGTCGAGGACAACAGGCAGCGTTTCGTTGACGATTACGTTTGCCAACAGCAGAGTCACTAATACCCAATGTTTGCCTTTCTGTAGGAGCTCGTACACCCTCCTTGCGTTCTTTTGCTGGGGCTCGCTGGGGTCCTCAGCCACGACTTGGAGATATATGCCATCCTGTCCCATCAACCTATGCTGAGTCAGTTCGGCTCAATTATGAAGTCAAATAGCAAGAGGTTTAGGGGGGTTCTTACGCAATTGTTAACCCAGCAAAGGCGCCCCCAGAAAGCACCAAGATCAAGGATGCCACATAAAGCACCCAAAGGCTTGAGCCTTCCGCCTCAGGCACGTCGTCGTGGAGCCCCGAGACGTGCAACGGTGCAGCGACGGCGGTCGATACGCCCATGAAGAGGACGCGCGAGAGCCCGACGACAAGAGAGCGCGCTGTGAGAAACCCATTGGCGCGTGCGGACGCCGCGCGCGCGGGGGCCCGGACGCCGGATAGCGTCATTGCTCTGGACTCAGTCGACCGCGGATTGCAGAGACCCAGGTGAAGAAAGGTCGGGAATTGAAAATAGGTAGTCGAAAAAGGACTATTGACTGCTGTCAATTCATCGTGTCCGAGATCACAAACTGGATGCGCAGAATCGACGTCGTGGATCAACAGGGACCGCTTTCCACAGGGGCGAAAGAGGACGAACTCAAGCCGGTTGCACTGCTTTGGGCGGTGGGTCCTCATTTATGATTTTGCGAGGCAAGGTGCGGTGTGGAGCTCTGAAGCGTCATCGGGACATTAATGTGCAGCGGTTCAATCCTTAAATTTGATTGGCTTCTTGACCATTTTCGCCAAGCTCGCCGCACCAAAGGCGGGGATGTAACCGCGGAGAAGACCTTATCGAGATAGCTACAACAATGCCAATTGACGCTAGAATCCCACCAGAGCTCATCATCCGTTCGGCTTCTTTCGAGATAACTGGCGGAGTGTGGGTTGCCCCGTAGAGCCTGAGCTTGTGCCCCGTGGGGTTGCATAATGGCGTACCTAGTGGCACCTTTAATAACCCAGACAAGCGTGTAGGCACCTTGATGGCAGCGGACGCATAGGTAGTACCCAAGAATTCTTAGTTTACGTTTCGAAAAGACGCGGCTCTGAAAGAGCTCTCTAGGTAACGCACGACCAGAGCGAGGAAGAGTGAACTTGGGGAGACCACATCGGGCAGGGAAGCCGTGTATAAATGGGTGGCCTCTTCAAGTTGGATAGGATCAGGAATACCGCTTTTAGTTTTGCTTCTCAACTATATGTTGGGATATATTGTTGCAAACCAAGGCTGAGTCGGCTTGCCAGCCGGAGGACTGGAGACGGACATTGTAGGTATCTGGGCCCCGGAAGACTCGAACCCGCACAATGCGGTTGAGCACGTGGGCGCCAAAGATTTGATATTAAAACCCCATCCCGTCACCCTCATGTTGTCGTCTTTCATCCCGAGGGGTGGAAATACAGTTCCCTTCTGTCAGATCGGCGGGGAGTGGGGGGAGGGGCACTTACGAGGGCCCAAGTCTAACAGGGGTAAAGTACAGTACTACTACGAAGGCTGGCGCCAAAAGAAAGGGTCCCCTCAGCCAGTGTGGAACATGGCTTCAAACTGTTAGAGCTACCCATGGGTTGTGTTGTTATCACCCATCTCCAATTCTGAAGACGCCTTCGTACGCTCTCTAGCGGCCTAGGTTTACCACATTACAGGCCTTGGTGGCATTGTGAAAAAGGCCTTTTCGGAACACAGGAAGGCATTTTAAAAATGCAGGAAGGCCTTATAAGAATGCAGGTAGGCCTTTTCGGAATAGAAGATATCTAGGTAGCCTGCCATAGCCACTCTAAAACCATAGTAGTAGGTGGTCTTAACAGTAAGAAATAATCTTTCGCACTGGCTGAGGGGACCCTTGCTTTTGGCCCGAGCCTTCGTACCTGGAGCACAGGCCACCTCGCTTGTGGCGCGTTGGAGAAGCTGAAGCCATTCTTTCGGGTCGGAATGGTATGGGCGTCGGAAGCCGACAGCCCGCCTACCTATGTTCATTTCCGTTTTCTCTCAAATCGGAGCGACTGCGCTTTCTCCTGACTATCTATGAGAAGTCAAGCCCATAGAGCCACAGCCTTGGCCACGCGCAAGGATTGCCAGCTCAGCGCAACAGCATCGGGAAAGCCCGCTGTTGGGCATTGCTGACCGTGAGTTACCCTCTGTTGGTTAAAATCCGCATCTCAAGTATTCTGACAGTTGCAGATAGACCCCGAACTTATTGAAAATTCCAGAATTTTCGCAGAAGCCCTGCCAGGATGGCCAAGCTGCGGAGGCAAACGCGAGCTTCCAAAGCGGCCGCCGACGACAGCTCCAGCTCGTCTGAGGCTGATATTCCGAATGAGGTGGTGTCTTCTCGAACAGCCCCTCCGAGCGCAACTCTGCGTGCCAAACGGAAAGCCGACACAGATTCTACGCAGCCGGCAGCCAAGAGAGTTCGAATGCACCGATTGGAGACTACAGCAAGCAGGGCGGGCCCTTCTAGTGATGCTGAGGACATGGTTGTAAATCCCATCGTCTTAGGTACCATGAATACCGGGCTTTTCACCGGCAGCATCTTTGCCAACTCTTCGCGTCCTGTTAGGCAGCATCCGAACGGACTTCCTACGTTGCTCCCTCAGTTCAACGGCAACCCACACCAAGCAGGCAGTACACGTCACCTCGCCTCGACGCGAACGCGGCCGCGGTCGCGCCTCGATGCTATTGCAGAGTCACCGCAACCGAGGGACCCGGATCGGGCTATTTCTAGTGTGGAACGCGGTGAGACCGGCGGATATGATGATTTGGAAGGAGAGGATGAGAGGCTTTTCGTCAGCTCGGAAGCAGGCAGGGGGCTTTTTGGTAGCCAAGAAGACGAAGATTGGGAGCTTAAAGACCCCCGAGAGCCGGTGAGAACTGTCCCGAACAGGCCAAGGCCAAATCCGACAAGCGGTGCCCCTTCAGCGAGAGGGGGGCCTATAATAAACACAACAATACCGAGCAGACTTGGTGTACCCGATATCGACGACGAAAACTTTGGCTATTCTAGCCGGCTAATGGGGACTGTACAACGGAGACCACTTAGTCCAACCCAAGCATCACCGTCTCGCTCGCTGAGTTCAGACGTACTACCTATATTTACGGCCACGGTACCTACCCGGCATGTGAAAGCAGTTTACAAACTCATGGGCCGGGCGGGCTGGACGAACAAGAAGGAATGGGCAAGAGGGTTAGGCCAGGATGACCCATGGATAACCCCCATCGGCAAGAAGCTATTCAAGTATCTGTCTGCCTTCCGTTCCCTGATTCACAAAGCTCCGAAAGCGGTTTCCACTGAACGACACTACCTCGACGAACAGAATCATTGGCTGCGAGATAGCCGCGATACGCTTGAAAAGTATGTGTCAGAGATCACAAAGCTTGTCAAAATGGTCCGCGATGTCGAGCTTCGCTTGCCGAACAACAACCATGCTCTAGGAACCGGTTCCTTGGAGCGTCGACGAGCCATTATCGGTGAGCTCAGGGGCCAAATCATTCCCCAACTTATCCGGATCCTACGGAGCTTTTTCTCCCTCAGTGGCGTCGATCCTGACGACGGAAATGAGCTTATGGAAGATGTTACCATAACTCCGGACATATTGGCATATATCCGGACCGTTGTGGAGTGGACTCACTCCCTCAGGAGTAAGCTAATTTGGGAGCTTGGAGAGCGGCCCCTCGAAAATCGACACGTCACTGGTGCTCAGTTGAACAAGCTCGTTAAGCAGCAGATGAGCAGTTGGAATCTGTTCAGTGCGGCGATGGATGAGCTGGACCAGATTCTGGACGATGCTGAGGAAGAACACGAAAAGGCCAAGCAAGAAGAGCACGAGGGGGAGCGACTAGCCGAATGCTCACAGAGAGATGAGATTATCCAGGAGGCGCGAGAGCGGGAGGAGGAGGAAGAGCTTGCCATCAAGCAACGGCAGTATGAGGCCGTGGCTAGGTCTGTACAATGGATTGCTAGCCAGCCGAGACCGTTGGCGGAGAAGTGGGTGAAGGCTGAGCCGCACACCCAATCGGTGCGGCACTCGTCTTCAACGCCGCTGTCAGGACCTGCAATGTCCGGTGGAAGAGCCCCCCCGACACCGCAGTTTCCGGAACCACCTGTGATTCTCGATCATAAACCCTGGCACATAGATGACAAGCAGTGGTTGCTCCACCAAATAAAGCGCAAGGATAGTTGGGGGCAGTACGTAAGGCCAACGCCTGACGACTTCCGAACGTTTGAGGAGAGTCTGGACCGCTATCCCATGAGTGAGATCGAGAAAGAAGCAGCGGCTTTTCGGTGGAGCGGCCGTTGTATGGCATGGGAGAAAGGGCTTCCTGTGGAGGATTGGGCAATGGAAGACCCTTGACCATTTTCCCCCTCTGGAGTTATTATTGGGAGAAGCGATCGAGGTTCTGAGCGATTGAGGCTTCGGGCTTTGTTTCCTGCGACGAATTTTATGAGATACCCAAAGTTAGTAGGTAGTTGGAGTTTACTATTTTATTACACCGCAAACATGTTGCACTGTTTCCCAAGAACTAGCAGGTTTTGGTGGCCGAGCTGTGGTGTTCTCCAGACTCCGCATCTGCATTTGACACTAGCACACACATGACACTTTGCTATCATGGCCCCTCACTTTGTCTGAACAACTTGTTGACGCTCAGAACGATGTGTTGCGGGGGTACATGGAACGCTACCAGAGTGCTTGTCGCCCTCACCAACAGCGGAGCGACACATCATCAAAAAGGGGAGGCTAAGGTAAGGTGGCCGGGTGTGTTGTACGTGAGCTTCGTGTGCCTGAGCCATGCATGCAGCTCGCGCAGAAGGTGCCTGACTCAATCGCGAGCTGCAAGATTGCCACGAACAAGCAGGCCGAGTTGCAAAAGTCGCCGCTTGTGAAACTGCCAGCCCAGACATCTTGGTGCTTCGGGATGCCAATGACTTTACCAATGAAACAATTGGTTACTAACATGTTGAGAGTAGCAAAGTAATATTACTTCGGAGTAATATTGCGTAGGAGTCGCTTGTGCCTGAGGCAGGGTGACAGTGACGAGACTCGCATGGCGCAACGTCGAATGTAACCTGTAAATTGGCCAGCTCTGCTCTGTCACGCTTACAGACTTCATAATGAAGGCCGATTATAGGCGATTCATCCCATCCTCAATACCTACATCCTGGTTGGAGATCGATTTTGACACGTCCGCCAGGCGGAGCAGCAGTGAGCAGGCGGAATGCCGAATTGTCGAAACGTCGAGCCCAATGCCCAATCTCGCATTGAGAGACGCCCATTGTGCAGCGCGACCTAAAACGCCCCCGCGACCTCGTCAGATTCGTGCGGTTGCCACCAATGAGATGTGGTCATCCAAGGAGCTCGACTGGCGCGGCTGGGTGGCGGGACGAACAATTGGGCAGCGCACTCTTCGGCCGGGTCGGCGAGGCTTTCGTGAGGGAAAAGGGGGACTGGCCTAGTCAAGATCCCCACAGTCTTTCCGCAGCACCCCTGCCACCCCGTCGCCTTGCTTTTGCTGCACCCACTTTAAGCCACCGCGCTTTCCCAACCCAGGCGCCCCCATGCAGAGAACAGCGCATTGAAACAGGATCTCTCTTTCCTTCACGACTGCTTCCTCGTCTCGCGGAACCAGACTATCCTTCTCTCGCCATCTCCGGATCTCTCAATCCGCCTGCATCTGCTTGCCGGCGAAGCGGAGTTTGTACTTGTTGTTGCACGATTTGTCGGCGCCATTCTCCATTTGGGCACGAGCGTTTTTGATAGCCGGGAAGGGTCCAAGCTCCCCCCGACGTTGCGCGACAGCTTTGACAGGAAATTTGTTGCGGTCTGGAAAAGGAGGCCACTAGGTGAGAGCCAACTGCCTCTCTTTCCGTCTTCGTCCCAGCTCACAGAGAGCTCTTCATGCATTGATCTTCCTGTCGCTCGGTGGGATTGTCTGTGCGAGTTGAAGCTTTAAGCTTCAATTATCTCCACAAGCCCGAGCTTCTGGGTTGTCCCTTGCCGTGACGTTTCCCGACTGACAAGTGCGAAACTTCCAGCCCACTAATCCGAATCGCCTACTATTTACCGCCAAACCCAGCTACCGTTCTATCCATTCTCCCCTTAAACGGTAGCCCATCATGTCTGACGCCGACGGATTCGAAGTGGTTCAGCACGCCGATGCTCCTGCCGTCGAGGTGGAGGCCACACCCACGCCGACTCCATCGACCTCTACCAATGGCACCACCGATGCAAAGCCTGCCGCGGGCGTCACAGCTACCAAGCGTGTCGCGGCCTCTGGAACCGGCGTCCGCCGGCCAGTGGCCGCTGGTTCTACTGCCGCTAAGCCCGCTGCCGCTTCCACTACTCGCACCAGCGCAACCGGCGGCTTGAGCAAGCCTCCAACACGGCCGGCCGGAATTACGACTACGAAGCGTCCGACGACGGCCACCTCGACCGCAACGCACCGCTCCCAGCCTTCCATCTCCGAGGACGAGAAGAAGCCTCGAGCGTCGGCAACTGGTACCACCCGACGCATCTCTACCGCGAACAGCACCTCTAGCTCTGCCTCCGCGGCATCCCCCACTCGAGTGAAGAGCAGCTCCACGGCCGCTACCACCGCGGCGGCGAGGAAGCCGGCTTCAGCGGGTACTACAGCCTCCCCTAGGGCAAGTATCGGTGCCGCAAGATCCACGGCCGCAAGTGGGGCGTCGGCATCCGGCACTGGAGCAACCTCGGGCACCAGCACCCTAGCCTCCCGTGCCACTCGGCCCTCCGCCGCCGTTGGTGCCGTTGCAGAAGCAAAGAAACGCCTGTCTGCCGTCACTGGAAGCACGACTGCCGCGCCCAGACACACCTCGCGCCCCTCATTGGCATCGTCGACATCATCGTCTGCTGCGGCGGCTGCGGCTGCGGAGTCAAACAAAGAGATTGAAGAGCTCAAGGCCAAGGTTACGTCTGGCGAGTCTGAGATCGCGGATCTGAAGGCCCAAGTTTCTGCTGCCGAGGCAAAGGTCGCCGAGCTTACGGATAAGGCCAGCTCTCAGGAGCAGGGCCGCCAAGCTGAAGGTGATGCAGTCTCCGAGCTCGAGACTTCACACGCCACTGCGTTGGACGAGTTGCGCAACCAGGTCACTCAAGCACAGGAGAAGCTCGACTCTGCGGAAACTGACCTTGCTGCCGCGAAGTCAGAGCTCGCCGAGGCCACAAGCGCAAGGGAAGCCGCTGAGTTCGAGATTTCCAGCCTCAAGCACACTCTGGAGAGTCTGCAGGCAGATCATCAGGCAAAGTTGGATGAAACCGATTCCACCCTGACTAAGGTGACTGAAGAGCATGCTTCTAAGTTGGAGGCACTTCAAGTCAGCCTGACCGAGCAGCACCAAGCAGCCATCCAAGCTTTGGAGGCTAAGCACGCCGGGGAGTTACAGGGTGGTAATTCCGCTCTTGTGGCAACACATGAAAAGACTCTGCAAGATCTCAAGTCCGGCCACGAGGCCGACATCGCCGAGTTACAGAAGAAGATCGACGAGTTGACTGAGGCCCAACTTGAACTTGCAGCTGTTCACGAGAAGAAGATCGCCAGCGAGAGCGAGGCCAGCACAGCGAAGCTTGGTGCCCTCGAAGCGGAAATCACCGATCTGAAGGCAAAGCTTGAAGCCGCAGAGCAAAGTGCAGAGCTTGCCAAATCAGAGGTGGAATCCAAAGCGGCATCACTGGCTGCTTTGGAGGCCAAGGTTGCCGAATTGGAGTCCGAGTTGGCCGCTGCAAACGAGGAGGCTGCCTGCGCGAGCAGCTCTCTCGCCGAGCTGCAGAAGCAGATTGACAGTCTCAAGGAGGAGACCAATTCCAAGGAGGCTGTCATTGCGAAACTCAGGGAGGAGTCCTCCGTTTCCGAGACGCATCACAAGCAGCAGCTCCAGCAGGTCAGCAAGGATTATGAGGAGGAGATTGAAAGCCTAAGGGGTGATGCCTTTTTCAAACGCCAATTCCAGGAATTGGAAGTGAAGCACAAGGAACTGGAAGGAAAACACAACGATCTTGCGAAAGCTCACGAAGATGCGACCGGGAGCCATACCAGTGCGTTGGATGCCGCCAAGGCCGAGTACGAGGCCGCCGTCAAGGCTCTGGAGGCTAAGGAGACTGAGCATCAACAAAACCTGGACGCCCTGAAAGCCAGCCATGCGGAGCAGCTGGAAGCAGCAAGGAGTGCGGCCAGACAGGCGGAGGAAGCTGGCACCGCCGAGTTTGACTCGTTGAAAACCACACACGCAAAGGAAATTGACATCCTAAAGGCCGAAAGTGCGTCGGCTTTGGCCAAGGAACTTGAGTCTCTTCAAGCCGCCCACGCCGCAGCTCTTGAAAGTCTGAGCAAAGAAGCCGCTGCCGAGAAGAAAAAGCTTCTTGCAGCTCGTGATGAAGAGCTTGCTGCGAAACTGGAAGAAATCAAGACCGAATTGGGAGCGCAACACGCCGAGCAAGTTCAGAAGCTGACAGCTGATCTCGAGGCTGCTGGTAGCGCCAAGAAGGATCTTGAAGAAGCCCAGACGAAGCTCGCTGAGGCCGAAGCCAGTCACGCCTCTGCCCTTGAATCCGTCAAGAAGTCTATCGAGGATAACCATGCCGCTGAAGTTGAGAAGCTAATCGCTATGAATAACGAGGCTCAGGAGGCCTTGAGGCAAGAGGGCATCACCAGCGCCAAAGCTCAACTTGAGGCACTGCAGGCCAAGCAAGCGCAGGTTCTGGAGGAGCTGAAGGCCCAGCACGAAGCTGACTTCAAGTCTGTCTCGGAGAAGATAGCCAAGGAGGAAGCAGCTAGGACCGAAGTTCAGACAGCTCTCGCTGAGATTGAGGCAAAGCACGCCATAGCACAGGCAGAGATCGATGAGCTTAGCCAGCAGCTAGTCTTCGAGAAGATGGAAAAAATCACTGCCCAAACAGAACTTGATGCGGCAAAGAACGCGAAGCCTGACACCTCGGAGCTGGATGCACTCAAGGAGAAGATCTCCGCCCTCACTGCCGACCACGAGAAGGAGATCGCTGCTCAGAAGGCTAGCTACGACGAGCAGCTCTCCAAGTCTGGAGATGCTTCTGAGAAGGTTGCAGCAGAGTTGGCTGCCATTAAGGAAGAGTATGCGATGGTCCAGAAGGAATTGGAAGCGCACAAGCTCGAGGCCGATGCCAAGCAGAAGACATCTGAAGCCGACTACAAGGACATGCACGATAGCATGACACAGCTGGTGGAGGAGGCGCAGACCAAGGCGGCCGAGGCAGAAAAGCAGAAGGCCGCGGTCGAGAAGGAGAAGAGCGAGGCCGAGCAGAAGATCGCCGAGCTGAATGCGCAGCTCAAGGTGAAGAGTGCAGAGCTAGCAGAGGCAAATGTAAGGGTCTTCATATTCCCTTCGGACCGCATACATCGGCTAACATATGACAGACCAAGGCGGAGACTCCTGATAAGGGCCTTGCGGCCAGCCGGTTCGCCGACACCAACGGGGCAGACGACAAGGAAGCCACCGAGACCGCTGGAGAGGACAAGACCGCGGCGGAAGGTGAGACCAATCCGCCTGATAATTCCTCTGCGGCATTAGCTTCGGTGCGAGCGTCCCTTGCTTGATGCAGCATCTCACTCCCACTCCTTCACCTTTTCCCCATCGGCCAATAACTGAGCCATCACTAACGGCTACTTGTGATACAGCTAGCTAGCTCGCAGAAGATAATCGCTGGGATTACAGAAGAGGACAACGACATTGGTGAACGAAACTACCAGATGCTCAAAGCGATTACGGATCTCAAGCAAAACTCTGGCAAATTATCTGTGAGAGATGAGGCCACCGAGTTAGCCTCTTCGTAGGATTTTTTGACTCTGGCGGGCGATGATATACTTTCTTTCCTATAGCCCAATTCTCCCATGTGAGTGTTGGGCAGCTTCTTTTAATTGGCGAGCAGGGGGGAGAAGATAGCGGACTGTCTGTCCGCCTGTTAGTCGATCTATTCTCCCATTCTAGTTTTATTATTTCTCCTCTTATACCCTTGGGCCTCCCCCTTTTTGCGGTCGAGGTTTCGGAAGGAGAACCCTCTTGAAAGGACAAATTGTTTTCGAGGTTGTCACCAAGTTAGTGCGAAGGGGATGCCCAGCTAGTGGATGTTTGATGGACAGCAGCGCCCCCAGTGCGCATCTCATATCAGGCTGGGATGCCGGGATTCATGAGATGACGGGTTCTGGTGCCTGATCAATATCTCAGTTCCCTTCTGTGATTGGATTCGTTTTGTGTTGTGTTGGAATAGTGTTGGCGAGAGGGAATACATATCTGGCGATACCCGCACCTACAGCTTGCGATCTAAATTCTTAGCCCGTATCCTTGATTAGCGCGACTGTGATATTCCTGTGATGGTGAAGAGTTGGCCAGATATCTGTCTCTCGGAAGGCAGGGGTTGAAGCTCCTTGAGCAACCGATGTGTGGCTTGTGAACTGCTAAGCCTCAGCCCGGGGTGTCATCACCACCAGCCACGCCCGCCCCACAGCAACTTCCGTCGAAAATTTCCGTTGCCCATGCAGCGGTCAAAACTCCAGCCGTTCCATCCCTTCGGAGGTGTCAGTTCTTCCGCTGCGAACAGGCGATGATCCGACTTGGAATGGTATCAGCGCAAAAACAATAATCCAAGGTACGCCGCACACCTAGTATCTCCTGCTCCCATCTCGCGATCCCAAGACCACATCACCCCCTGGGTGAGGTGCGACACCGCTGCTGTCATCGCGCTGCCACACCATGGGTGCTGCATTATTTTATTCCTTCTTTTCTTTATCACATCTTTTCCCCTCTGGTCCCTTCGTAGCAGCTCAATTGAAATCATGACCTGTTGCCTAAGCTTGTCCCATCTGCTAATTATGTTGAGTGACCAGTCGCCCCTCACATTCCCTTCCATCCATTGGATTGGTGATCTCCCTTGTGAGCAAGTGGTGTTTTGGCCGGGGCGAGCCCAGTCGCGTGGTGTGTAATCCGAGGCCGTTGGCGCAAGAGCAGCCGTTGCTGCCCACTGTCTGCCACGACAACTTACCCACACCTGCGATGGAAGATGAGAAGAAGACAATCGTATCCGAGTCGGACGATGTCTTGATGCAAAACAGCTATCCCTCGCCGACCACCGACCCCCCCGACGTGCATTTCTACCACATCCAGCCCCGCGAACACGAGATGGACAACGAATCCGACCAGCTCGTGCAGCAGGCTCTCGCGAATCTAGCGGAGCACAATGTTCAGCAAAATCATAACCACGTCCACGAACATGATCATGATGAGGATCTGCGTGAGCTGCAGGCATTGCAGGAGTCCCAGCCTCCAGAGCCGCAGCACCAAGTGCAAGGAGAACAACACCAGGAACATCACCCGGCCAGCGCGGACGAGCTCCAGCTCGTCGCTCAACTGTCACACGACCTCGCCCCAATCATGGCGGAGGCTGCGCAGAGTCAGAGCCATACACACGCTCAGGGGCAACAGCAGCTGCCGCCACCACCAGAAAACGCACACATGCAAGAGGCGCACGGCCAGGTGGACCCGGATCTTCATCAACAGCTTCAGGTCGAACTGCAAAATCACGACCAAGAACTCCAGAATATACTGCCGCCCGGAGAGCAGCCAGGCGGCATGAATTCGGAGCATCAATACCACAACAGTGCTCCCTCCCCTGGACCCCATGGGCTCCCCGCCATGCCTCTAGAAACATATCAATATCCGGTTGATAACACACCGCCGCGCAAAAGATCCAAGGTATCCCGTGCGTGCGATGAATGTCGTAGGAAAAAGATCAAATGCGATGCCCAATCTGACGCAATCGACCAACCGTGTTCTAACTGCAGGCGGTCCTCTGCCCAGTGCCTCTTTAGTCGTGTACCGCAAAAACGCGGCCCAAGTAAAGGGTGAGGACAATGAAGCTTCAGTAGCTATCGGTCACAAGGGCTAATCAACACTTCGCAGATACATCAAAGAACTGGCGGACAGGATCAACACTATCGAAGGTAAACTTGGAGGAAGCGTGGAGTCGGTGCTAGAAAGTGCGGTGAGGCGAACACCAACCGAGGTCTTCCCATCACCGCAGCCTGTTGATGAGAGCCGAAAGCGTCCGTTCTCCAGCATCTCTGGTGATGGGTTCCCGACACCGATATCGACTTCCGGCCGCGGCCCACCATGGTCTACTGAGCATAGGGCGATTCGCCCATACATCCCCCCCGAGCCTTCTCTCCCCTACTCCGTCAACGACCTCGCGCCGAAAACCCCCGCCCCAGTATCCTTAGTAAACAGCGACCCTATACCGGTCCGGGCTGAGCCCAATATCCTTGACGAGATACCAGATAGTTTACACCAAGACCCGTTGCAGCAGGCTGAACCAGTACGTGAGATCGAGGATTCGGTATTTAACTGGTCAGTATATATTCCGAGCACCATTCTTCTTCTCTGTCCGTTTCATCAAGAGTGTGGACTCACATGATTTGGATAGCTACCTGGCGAACATTCATCCCACATTCCCTGTTCTAGCGAGAACAAAGGCCCGCGTCCAATCTCTCATTTCTCAGTGCCCTCCTTCCCTGCAAGATGCATTTTGCGATGCTGTTCTCGATTTTGCGCGCCCTTTTCTTCGCCTGTCGGCGCTCTTCAACGGCGAGACGGGTACCTCGACACAGCAGTCTCTCACTGAATGGGAGTTGGAGCGGCACCCACGGTCACCAGCGACAGATCTGGTTTACTTCCAGACAACTGTTATGATGGCCCTTGATCAAGAGTACCGAGGACGTCTCCGTTCGTCTCCCGGGCCAGCGCTCCTTGGTAAAGCAGCCGGTCTTGGGTATTCCTTGAGGCTACACCTCGCAACACCAGATTCCGTTCCGAGTCCGGAGTTGGACCCGGACTCTGACCATAACGTAGCTTTACGGGCATGGTGGACACTAGTTGCGTTCGACCGATGGAATGCCATCGGGACAGGCGTGCCAACAATTATCAGCAATGAAACAGCCGTGATCCTACCTGGGCTGAAGCATATTGTGGGGGAAGGCGTCTACCAACTCATCCGTAAGTTAGTCCAATACTCATCGGCGTTTTGGTTGATCATGAAGTGCGACTAACAAGAGCTAGAACTCTCGAATGTTATCGGCAGCTTTGTCCCGCTAGCAAACGGCAGGCCTCCCAAGCTGGACCTTGAGAGCGCTCGTGTGCTAGGTATGCTGACTACAAGCACCATCGAACAATTCCGGCTTCAGTTCCCCATGGTCCTCGAAGAGGCCCGTTTCCAACACGTCCACCTAGCGTATTGGCATACTCGTCTACTATCGGACATGTTTTCGCCGCAATCAAGAATACCCTTTCTTCTGCAAGACTGCAGCAACATTATCAGGTTACTGGCGAGCAATCCTCAGCTTCTGGGCCCGCTGAACCACCATTTTGTCACTTTGGCCTCACTGGTGCTTGTCGAGCTGGCGAGGATCGCCGAGACTCGTGACGAAGCAACTAAGTTGATTAGGGATATCCTGGATTGCGGTATCGTCTCCTCGCCCTGGAACACAGCGGTGCGCGACAAGATTGCGGAGACGCTGCCGGCACCGACTAGGGACGCGACGGCTTCAGGGGCCGGAATCAACGACGTGAACGTCAAAAATTTGCAGCAGCTGGCGGATGTGGCCACGGCAGTAGATGGCGCGCTGGGTTCTTCTGCCCCTGTCCCGGGCCCAACCCCGGCCCCGGCTCCGGCTCCGGCGCAGGATGACGCGGCTCCAGAACCTCATGCCCCTCCACCGCCGACCTCAATCCCCGCTTTAATGTCGGGCGGCGACGCTGCGCTGGACGATGGCCTTACCCCTGTCCCTGTCCGCGCTCCACCCTCGGCGATCAAGACAGAGCATGTAAATCACATTGGGGCCGGCGGGCACCACGTTTTTGATTCGCGTCCAATTTTGAGGGTTGGCTATCTCACTTTTTTGGAGCGAGGGGATACGGCAGGGTGAGTGTATTATTTCAACAGTTTAATGCGGAGCGTGTGAAAGTCACCACAACTGTAATGTTAGGATACCCCCTATTATAAATGGCTGGCTGGTTGCCACAGTTTTATGGCGTTATGGATGTCATGAAACAAGATCGACAGCAGGCCCTCTCTCGGGTTAACCCCGATGTAATGATGAAATTGCCAGTGAGGCAGTGGTGGCATTGGAGCGTCAGAACGGATGGAGATACACTAGGAGCCCGCAATGGCTCCATCACTTGTCGGCCTCTTGGGCAGAGATCATCGGCCCGGCTAGTAGGGGCTCCAGAATCCAACGTCTCGGTATTCGCGCTTACCTTCCAGGAAAGCGATGGGTAAAAATAGGGCGTTGAGAATCCACTTTCTCATTGAGCTCACAGCTAGAATAAAACCAGCAAGTGGATGTGGATGCTAGTGCAGTTGGTAGACTCCAACAAAACACCGGCAGTCAAGGAGTTCTTCATCCCTCTCGGTGATCAACCCAGGGTACCACGGCTGGCCAAGTCGGCAACCTCGCCAGCAACAAACATGACCATTTGTGATACGGATGGCATCATTCATTGCACATGCTTCCCTTGGCCCTGGGGAGCTTGCTCTCTTCAGCTAGTTTAGTCACTAGTTTGCTGATAACGTATCCGAACCAGGGAATTACTTAACGCTGTACGCAAGGTGGTAGTACGTGCAGCCTTGGGATCGCACGACCAAGGGTTCCAAGGCTCTTGGAGCCTCTTGGTACGGTAGGTCTCGGTGAGATGAGGTAAGGGAAGGTGAAGGTGAAAGGTGAGCGGGGTCCTGCGGTACCGGTATGGCGAAATACCTACCTACCTACCCTGGCCGGGGTGGGCACATTGGCATTGGAACCTTGGAACTAAAGCGCTAATGATTCCAGTGGTAACTAGCTAGGTACGCAGTACGCTGCACGAAGGACGTGGTGGAGCGTCTACATGTAGGTAGGTAGTCTTGCTGCACTAACGCAGAAGGCGCTTCGGGACAAGCACTGCTAGGAGCTACTGCTACTACTACTGCGCTTCTGCAGGCGGAGTTACACTCCCATTGATGTGCATGGCATGCGTGCCGAAAGGGGGTCTGGGTCTCACGACTGCAGTTTGTGTTGGTTGTTTTGTTAGGGGATTGGTTTTCGTGCGCTCCGATTTCGCAGGGTGTGCTGTTGCTTGGACGCCCGGGCGGGCGGGAGGTGCGAGTTTGATGTTAGTTGCCGTGTTGAAGTGAGGTGAGGTCCGGGGGACAAGGTGAGGTGGCAGTTGTTAGGTAAGGCGCTTGTGTTGTCACAGGCAGGTGTTCTTGGTATGGTTTGGCTCGGGCTAATGAGACGGCGGGTCGGGGAGTAGGATTGTGAGACCTTGGCTCATGTGAAAGCGGTTTGTGTGTGTTTATTTGATGTAGAGAAGGGAGAACGGAGCACTGAGAAACTTCATCAATCCGCCAAGTCGCATGGGAGGAGATGGATCCGCCCGCTTGCTTGGTTGTCGCACTTTGTCTAACTTGCGCCGGATCGACGGGAGCGAGTTCCACCCTCCCTCTCGCAACGCCTGGATCAGTAGCCTCCCTCACCAGGGACAGGAAGCCGGTTGTGTGCTTTGATGACTACAAGCATCCAAATGAATGTCCAATAGTAAAATAGAGAATACGTATTGTTGCAACGCAAACACATCTTGGTTCATAATCGCCACACGCTCATAGGACGACACGGTAACCGGTGAAATGAAAGGTCAAAGTCAGCGTCAGTGACGACGGGCCGTTTCCAGTACCATCGCAGGATGAATTGGGTGGATGGGGGATGCGCTGAGTTGAGCCGCTGCAGATCGCAGATCCTTTTCCTTCCCCTCGGATCAGATCGGCTGCATCTGTCTGCCTTCCTTTGCCCTCTGAGCCTGTCATCTCTCGGGCCAGAATTGCCTGTCAACAAATGCGACGTCGTAAGAAGAACAATGAAAACCAAAATCCTCCACTTACATCTCCCACTTGCCGTGCTGCCCTGCAACATTGACGCACACACGGCACCGGTGGGAACATCGTTTAGAGTGAGTGGTGGGAGAAGAGGCCCAGACGTTCGTTACCAAAATAGCCCCCAACAGCTTCGCGGCCACCGGCCACCGGCCACCACGGCTTCCCCAAAACGAACAATTCGTTTCATCAAATCAACCACTTGCATTTTCCCCAAGTCGAATCTCCCCAAAGTAACCCGTAATTCGCACCGGCGCAAAACTACCTTACCTGAAAAAGAAGAAAAAATGCTCCTATCCACTCCGCAACAATTCCCATCCCATCCGGAGAAATACAATTTCAGCCACGCTTTTTCGGCCGACCGGGAAATGGAACCCCCTCGCCCCCCTCCTTACCCCGAAAATAAGGGGACGTATCAGATTTTCACACGCAGCTAGCTGCCCAGCCAGACCGTTTCTTCCCAGCCCGAGTTTCGAGCGAAAAGAGCCGCCGAAATAGTAACGGCAAACGGCTCTCCTCGCATCGCATCGCAGCGGCTCTACTTACCTTCAGGATTGCCGGCCTTACTACGACCCGTCATGTCGCACCAGGATAACTGAACACCCATAGGCTCTAACCGCCCGCTATGTCAGTCATGCCGCCATAGCCACGAGCCATGCCTCTCTCACTTAACATTGCGTACCGCGCCTTGCCGGCGTCAGTCAGGGTGACTTGACTAACCGCCGACCCGGGGCATCCGGCCCTACCTCTTCTGCCCGCCTTGACATGCCTGCCCGTGCGGCGCTGGTCGATCTTCTCCAGTACACATGTCATGGCCGTGCCGTAGCACAATCCACAATCCCCCGTTTCCCACATCACATATCCATTTTCCCCTTTTTCCTCACTCCACTTCGGCAACTGAGAAATCCTCAGACACCAGAGATGTGAGACGGGGGGCTCCTTCCAGCTAGCCAGACTCGAGTTGACATGTTGGGCGGGCCATTCACGGCACATGCCGATATCAACCACACGTGGGTTTACGGGCACTTGTGTCGCCGGGATATTTTGTAATGGGAAAGGATGAATGGAACCGGCCGTCTGGGCCCGGACTCTTCATGCTCACATTTCGCCTTCATGGTCCACAGCTGAGCAGGGTAAATACATGGCGGAGGATATTTTATACACAGGGTATATCCTAGAGCAGCAAGACCAAAAACACAAAAGCCCCTCCCGAATGCCCAGACCCCCATAATAACCTCCGAAGCCCTAGAGTCGATCCCATTGCCGCCCACCCAATAACCATGTCGCCATGGCTCCAGCCTGCCAAACTCCTACTGATTGATAACCGCACGTCTCGGGAAGCATCGCGGTCGCTAAACGCATACGGACCAAAGAAACAATGTCGGACGAACGGTATATACTAAGCTTGCTGTTGGAAGTGACTCGCAAGGCTTGAAATATCTTCAAAATTGAGGAATGCCTCGAAGAATGAATTCGCGCTGAACCAAGATGTGGAAATTAACCAAGAGCAGATAGCAACCCAAACAGCAAAGGTACCACGCCCCACCAACTTTTTAGTTCGCTCTTTTGATGCCGCGGCAATACCCGACCAAATAAATGGATATTGGAGAACAGAGAAAAGGAGATTTCAATGAAATCGTAACGATAGGCTTCAAATGCAGATAGACCGTCCTGATAAAAAGTCTGATACTTCGTCAACATTCGTGACCGATAAAACCAAAATGCCCCCCCTTCCAAGCGCCGTTGGAAATGTGACTCCAAAATGCCACCATTGTTTGTGAAACTATCCGGCATTGCCACGCTCTCGCATACGAGTAGAAACACGACAGAAAGTTTTGTGGACAAGATATATATGTACGTAGGCAGAAAGGACTTTCGCTGCAATAGAACCGCCGCTCCGAACCGAGAAATGGGGTATTCGAGCCAGGCAAGAAATATCGAGTCGTCTTAACATCATGTTCGTTCACTCCCGTCATTGGCCATCCCAGTACGTTGGGATGTTGCTCTCTGTCGGTGAGTCCGTCAAGTTCGGCAGGCCCGAGTAGTCATGCATCCAGTATGCCGGATCATCCTCCAGCGACGCAAAGCTGGTGAACCCGGCACTGGTTCCGGTGAGGAGAGTCGGCTCATCACCCGCCAGAGATGCGGGCGTCGGCAAGAACTTATTGCCCGCCTTCGGGAACCTATAGTCGTCGAAATCCAGAGCGCGGAGATCAGTGTTCCCAAGGAGCGTAGTGTGACCCAGACCGAAGCCACTACCCGCGGTGTTGCTGCGGTAGTTGGTGTCATAGTCATCTAGAGGGTTTGAGAGGATATCCTCAGCCTCGGAAACTTCGCCCGAGGTCGAAGTGTTGGTCGTCAAGGTTGGGACCTGCTCGGAGCCAGTGTAGTCGTAGCCGCTGTAGCTCTGGGGCTGGCTGTAGCTGGAAGGGGCGAAGTCCTCCTTGCTGGCGAAGTCAAGTCCATCGTAGTGGCTCCAGTCGACCGAGGTCGCGCTCAGGCCGGCGCTGAAGATGGGCTGCTCATGATCCGAAATACTGCCAAAGAAGTCTGCGCTATTCGGCACATACGGCGGATACTTAATCCCAGACAGATCCAAGGGAGGCAGCTGCCCGTTGAGTTCGGCAAATGACGACGACGAGCCCGTCATCAGCGGCGAGGCGGCCTCCGACTTGACGTACCGCTGGGATTGGCCCTCGCCGATGCCGCTGCTGGCAGGGGATCTACTCCCTCGAGAGTCGCTGCCGCTTCCGGCGTGCATGAGGTTGTCGACGGAGCGAGTGCCGGTGCTGCTCGTGCTCTGCAACGAATTGACACGGTTGAGCTGGTAGGGCCCGCACTTCTGCGAGACCTTGGCGTGCTTGTACGTCGGCTTGTGGTGGCCTTGCGTGTCAAAGGACAGGAGACCATCCGAGCTGGTCGTATTGGCACGCCGTCTGTTGCGGGAGCTGCCTTTCCCCTTCAGCTGGAGGGAGGTATCCTGGTCCGAGTCCGACTCGGGCACCGTGTCGAGCGTTGGCGGCTCCTTCTTGTGGCAGCAAGTGCAGCGGCCGCCATGGTTGCAACAGCAGCTATCTGGAGCAAAAACAAGAGTGGTCAGAGGCTTTTCCAGCCGTAACTAGCCTAAGCGACGGAGCTCACCCTTGTGACCATCGACGGTCGTCTTCAAATGCATGCACTTGTGCGTCTTCTCGCCGCAGTCGCACTTGACGTGCGAGGCGCGGGATTTGCGCATGGCACGACAATGCTGACATTGCGACACCGGCCTTCCCTTCTTGTTGATGTGCTGAAGCGGACGATCTGCGGTCGCACCAACATGTGTTAGCACGAGAACCCCGCAACAGGAGTCGAGAGCAATTGGAGACAAGCATGTGTTGGAGGATTGAGGGGCACGCCACGCCCGTCCGAGTCCGAGCTGCTGCGACAGCTCCCGGGACGCCTCGGTTGCAGTCGGCCTAGCCCAAAAAGGGCCAAGCAGCAGCAGCTTGCTGCGCATGCATGCAGCTCAAAACAGAGAGCTCCTCGGCGGGCAGGAGAAGCGATTGACGAGCGGCAAAATCACTCACCATGGTGCTGGCAGTTGCTGACGCGATGACCCCTCACGCAGGCCTCGCAAGCCCATTTCTCGCCGTCGATGATCATGGTGGTCGATTTCTCGGCTGTTAGAAGGGCGAAGTCGGGTCGGTTGCCGGCTCACGGTCCGCTGGTCGCGACAGTGGCTAATCCGCGGGGGGAACAGAGCCCGCGTTTTCCGAGTGGGTTGAAGTGCTGCTGCTACGCTGCTGCTATAGGCGGCTGGCGGCGCTGCAGGACGGCAGAAGTCCAAGTCCAAAACCTCGGGGACGAAGGTGCCCCGTGTGACTCCACGCTCGAGACAAAGACGGTCGCAGGGCCAAAAGCCACGGGCTATCGGGTCATCGCACTGGGTGGTCCGTCTAAAGTTGTGAAAAGGGGTTTGGGACAAAGTGCCGAAGACGCCAGGCCGATGACAGCGCCAACTGGCAAGATCCAAAGCAGGAAACGAAATAAAAATAATGTGGGTTGAGTGGAGATTTGGCGTTTGGTCGCCGAGTGTGAATAGGTGAGCTTCGCAGCTGGAGGTGGGCTGGTGGGGTTCTCAGGTCAAGGTCAGGGCAAGGGTCGGCGGGTGGTGGGCGGGATCAAGTCGGGAAAAGTCAGGTCCTCCTCGCCTGGGACTCAGCTGCGAACCTCGTTCCTTAGCTCAGCACGCCGCAGGCCAACTGATTCCAGGTTGTGTGACGTGACGGGCAGAGCTCCGCGGGAGAACTCAGAGGGTGGCACAGGTTGTAGGGGCGTGGAAGGGTGGTGGACTGTAGCGGGATACTCCCTAGGTAGGAGTGAGGCGACCTCTCTTCTCTGTAAGGCGGGCTGGGACGGCCCTATGCATCGAGTATGACTAGCAACTAGTAACTGTGCGTGGCGGCAGCCTGGTGAAGGCACAGGACGGATGACGGGAGTCGATTCGCGAAAGAAGCCAGAAGAGTATGGCTAGGTTTCGGGGGACCACGGCGAGGGAGGTGGGCGCTTTTTAATGACGGTCCGGCGTGGGTTGGATGCACGCTTCATACACTAAGCGGCGTTTGGGAGATCGCGAAACTGGGGCACCAGCACGACCTCAGGCAGGCAAGCCCCGGGATGGAGGGCAAGAGGGTGACGAAAGACGAGGTGGTGGACCTGGGCAGATCCGGAAACGAAGTACGTACTTCGTACTTGGCCAAGTGACGCCGTACCGGCTACACTCTGCACTTGGCAGCCCGAGGTACGTACTACTGCACACTGCACATCAGACATTAGACATCAGCCAGGTCCCCAGGGCAGGCACCGCAACAAATGGGGAACAGACGGGGTGGGACTGGCTGGACGGGCGATGGGATTTCTGTGTGTTTCGCGAGCGCGGGATGGGGGATGGATGTCGGCGCAAATCGGGGCCAGCTCGCAGGCCCGCGAACGTGGGCAGCGGGCAGGCAGGAGTGGGAGCCGTGGGTGCGCTGGGTGGGCGGGAAGGAGGGGCTCGAGGGGTTTGGGGCTAGCGAGCTAGCGAGCCAGCAGCGAGGCGCCTTCCTCCTTCGGTCGGTCTGCAGTTCGGGCAAGACGGCAGCGCGGCGCTGGCTCAGGTTGTACCGAATACCTCGACCCTCACGTCACCCTCACTTCGCCGGCTCTGCCACTGCGCAGAAGCAGCCCAGGCATTTTGTGCGGACCTCCATCCCAGCCTTCCCTCCTTCGCTGCGGCGACTAGCGTAGCACGTCCAGACATCGGCGTCCCCCGGTGTCCCCCCCCGTCCGCTTCCTACTGTCTCGTTCGGTCGTGTGCTGCTGCTGCTGCTGCCGCCGCCGCTGCATCAACGACGGACGAGTGCCCGAGCAAGGCCCGTTTGCGGTCTCCCGCGCTCTTGGCCGGCTGTCCATCTCCATTTGTGCTGGGCTGCCCGCTACCTACACAGCACGTCAGCTTGGCGGTCTGACGGTCCGGATCTGAGTAACCGAGCCTTCAAATGGATTGCGGATTGCCATTGCACAAGGCTCGGCGGCAGATCAATGTTCGACACGAGGGCCGGCGACCAGAGCCGCCGGCGACAATAGACGCCCCCAGCGGCAGCCAACACAGCGGAGAGAAGCCTCCAACACAGGCAGTTCCAACGGCTGGTGTGGGGGGGGGTGCCCAGTCCAGGTCCCCTCGGTCCCCACGGCGGCGCTTCATGAGATATGGGTAAACACCCCCAATCAAAAAGGGAAAACAGGCACAGACCCGAAATAATCTCGACTAGCCCATCTTCATGTACGATGCGGTGCATGGAGAATTTGCAGAGGAACAGCATGCAGTCGGGCCCGCTGCCGTCCCCATTGCCATCCGTTCTTCGGTCGCTGGACCGTGGGACACCAGCGACTGGATGAACGCCTGGCATTGGATCGTGGTGTTGGTGGGCTTGCCAGGGTCCAATCTGGGCTCGTGCTCACCAGCATGCAAGCCCCACGCCTGCTGAGGCTACACCAGCTCGAGGAAGATGGGGGTGCTCGCCGACCTGGTGCAGTCAATGGAACCACTGCCATGACACACTTGTTCCGACAATTCCCATGCCACCACACCGAACGGCCTTTCAGCCACTCACACCTCAAGAACCATACAACATAATCGACGCTCTCCCCGATCCACCAGTTGGCGACGCCCAAATTGATATCCTTTTGCAGCTTCTGCCATGAAAGAATTTTCTTCCTCAATCTACACAGCATGCTGCCCATCTGGTGTGGCTTTTTGCTTACAGGACCTGCGTCAAGCGTCAAGTATCCAGGGTGCCGGCGCATCTGCGCTGTCTGCCAGTCTGCATGTCGAAATGTGGAGTTGAGGCTGGCACAGGCTCAGTCTAGGACCGGGCCTCCATCCCGAAACCTCCAGTTTTCCTTCTCCTGAAAGAGGCCGAATGGTTGGCCGGGATCAATGCTGCCGCTCCGCTCGAGTCGCCAACGGCCCTCTGCGCCCAACAACCCAGGACAGACGAAATAGGAGTTTCGTGCAGATCTCCGCGCCATACTGCTCGCTCCATTTTTGCTCGTTGAGCCCGCTGACGAGGCCATCTCGACGACGAATGGGAGAAAGTCGTTCGTCCCCATAGCGGCCAGCACCGATGAATGGGGGGCCCCCTGACATCCCGCGCGAGCAGAGAGATCCGACATAAGCCTATTCTGCCACTCAACAGCCTCACCAGCCGTTCGTGCGGATGCCATGGCGGAACGATTGACAAGACCAAGCCCGAGGGGTCTCACGCAAGGAGCTCTTGGCAGTATTTCGGCCGGCAGGCGAGGTTGTGATTGAGCTCTTCATTGCCGTCTGCAACACGAATCTTTGGCCGATTAGAGGCAGAATGTGTCGATATTGCCAGCCGTGTCGAAGATTATCTTATTTCTTTGGCGCCAGGCACGGCATTCTGGAACCTCGAGGTCGCCACTGATACAAGATGCCATGCCATGAGTTCAAGGCCCAACCTTGAACAATACTCCCGGCATTGCTGAGATTTCGGCATGGAATGAATCCGGAAGGGATCACGATCAACGTTGAGATCGCCAGGTGCTTCGTGCCTTGTGCAGGCAGCTGGACATAACCGCGTCTTCTTGTTACCTGAAGGGGTGTGTAAGTGCGGACGACATGCGACTTCGCCCCAGCGAACGGAGGGCTGCACGCTGCCCGTGCTGACGGCCCAGTGGGGCGCTTCCACCGCCTCTCCTGGCGCCCTGCACGCTCCCAACTCTGGCAGCGGCAGCAGCTCCAGCAACTGCAACTGCAGAGAATCTCATTGTTGCGTCGCAAAATTTTCACCCACACCTCACCGAGTATCCCGCAGCCTCCACGCAGAGCCAAATGCTCCGTCGTCGCTTCGTGACGCCATATCTAGCCCAATCAAAGTCCATGCTTTCCACGCAGCCCAATTCTCCTGGCGGCATTTCTAGCCTCTCTGCCTTGCTCCAACCTGCCTTGCCTGAGACCGGGCCGAAGACGGTCTTCTGCAGCAAAACGAGTGGACACTCTGCATCGTGGCAGTCATCTCCTGACCAGGAGCGCTCCAATGGGTCTCAACACCAAAACAAAGGCCCTCGCCCTCCCGCCCTTCAATAAGTTCGGGGGGATACAAGTGTTGGGATCGACACCCGACTCAGAAGCACGGTACCCCCAGGCTGACACTCATATCCATGTGTAACAATCGGGCATGACACTTCGCTTTGGACACTCATTTCATCCAGGCTGGTGGCCGGGACCGGGAGCTGTTGTGTCGCTCCGGCGTCACCCCCTTTTGACCTGTCAAGTCACGGTAAGTCGGGCGTTTCTTCAGCCAGCCGCTCTTCACCTGACCCCATTCTCAAATCTGTTCTCTCCTTGCACTCACTGAGCAGATCCTTTGGGGTTCTAGCCCAATCCTCATATCCGGGCCTTCGCCGGGTTGTCTGGCGGAAAGACCCGGCTTCTCGGTCCCAGTCGAGGGGACAACCCACAACCCACAACCCAACCAGCCAGTCCCTGAAGCCTGTCCACAGCTGACAACGCATTCCAGCCCCTCTTCCTTCGCCAATATCCGTGCAGCTATTCACATGCTTCCGCTCGATAGTAATCTTATAAACAGACCATAGCGTCTGTCGGTCCTATGGCTGCCGGAGTGTCGATTTAGCTTCTTGGTTCGGAGGTCATTCAAGTGTACTTCGTACCAAAAAGCTGACCAGGAGCTTAAGCAAATTCAAATACAGGCTACTGATCAACTTCATAACCCGCAACTCCGGGGACTGGGTTAACGATGGTGCGACGTGCAATGCATCGAAATTGAATTACGGCAGCATGTCACACTTCAACTTGCCGAGCAGGAAACCCTACCCCGGCCGTGTCATGATTCGCAGTCCTGCAATGGCCCTTCTCCTTGATGGTTGACAAAGAACAAAGACACGATCGGCTCGTGCAACCACATGGGTGGACTTCGGTCAGCGTTCTAGAAACTCGTCTCCGCAATCTCCCTGGACACCCCTCGCAGCCCCAGCCAGGGTAGGGTAAACCTCCACGATGTACAAGTACATGCCACAGTACATCCATCTGGTGGGGTGCAAGACAGACTTCTACAGAGGATCAGCAACACCAAGCCCTCGGTATTTGGGTTGCCTGCCGCCAGGAAACTCCATATCACTGCTAGGCTGCTCAATGGAGCACTGGGCGGCGCTTGGCAGCCCTTTCGAGACACGCGCAAGTGTACTGATCAACAGCTGATGGCTGCCGCTCAAGAGGAGTCGGCATGCGCTCTACCAGCCACGGTATTCGTCGAGGACGACACGCACACGACTTTGAAGGCGTTTCTCCTCCTCTGGTCTGAAATGAATCGGGCCAGCGGCCAGCGCAGGTCGTCCTAGGATGTCCTTGTCACCGGTGCAGAAATGGGGATGGTCTCCGGCCTGCATGCGCCACGGAGAAGTTCTCTAGCAGAGCTCTCCCGTGCAAAAGTGCCAGCTCAGGAGCCAGGCTAGCAATTAGTGAGGGTCGGTGATTGGGGAATATTGGCGATGGATGAGATTTCGGTCGATGTTGCAGCTCAAGTGAGCCAAGCAGGGCTCCTCAACGCCAACCCCTCATTTCATCCCCAACTCGATGCGATTACATGCGCAGTCGCCTCAACCCCCACGCTTACAAGCTCCAATTTCTCCATGAAACCTGCATTTCACCCCCCCGTGCCCTCACTCTCCGCTCCTGTTCCGAGTCGTCGCGCTGCTCTTCCTCCTCAGATGGGCGCCTTGCAGTGCAGGTCCCAATGGGGGTCACACCAAAAAGTCCGGTGTCGCCGTCTGCGAATGGCAGGTGTGAGTCTGTGAGACCAACCGCCAGGGTCGCCCTGTTCACAGCTCACCTGCTGGCACGAGCACTTCGTGTTCTTCGAAGGGCAGGAGCTGGCGTTTCAGAGATTTCAAAGGATTGAAGACCTTGCGAGAGGGACTGACGCCCGATGGCGCGTTGAGGTCTTATTATGGGCGCTGGCTCACTGCGGAACGAACCCTCTTCTTTGGATCGTCCTGACCCCAGTTCTCCAGATCTCCATGATGATTCATGCTGCATGAATCCGCTCGGGGATGTCGACATTCCGATGCAGCGGCTATGGCTAGGCTTGGGAGGCTGATCGATTTGCACTAGCGGCGGTTGTTTGGCATTACGCAACTTTGCTCCCCCGTCAGTCTTCAAAGCTCCCTTGCTTCAGGTCCGTACACCGAACACGTCGGACGTGGACGCTAATTCCCACGGTGGCTGTCAAGCTCGGTGTAGAAACCAGCTGCTTGGCAAAGAGATATATCGGTTACAGACTAAGCCCTGGGCTTTCGACCCAGGAGCTCGATCGTCAAGGAGATTGTGAAATTACTTGGTATTATTGGTTTGATATGATATCACATCAGGTATGTATCGAGATGTTTCGCCGCCGAGGGGCTCGGTCTGGCCCTGCAAGAAGTAGCCCAAAGAGCCTTCACTGATGTCAGCATCGGCAACTCGGGGAGCGGCCGGCTGGTCATCATGCCTCTGATGGGAAGCAGGTGGGCTCGTCCGTAGAATTGGTTGGTGGTCTCGGATTTCCTAGTTCAGCGGCGTTTGGCTTGGCAATGCCGTGCCGATGGTCTTCGCCGGCCAATTGTGGGGAGCATGTCCGTGGCCCCGCCAGGTGAAGAAGATGGGGGAGCTATGACCATATCGGAGGAGAGCTTGCTCTGTCAACCCGTTTCCGAATGCCCGCACACGCACCCTCTCTGGAATGACACAACCGGACCAACTGAATCCTAGATTCATAGGGACCTGCATCTTCACTTAGGTAGCTGAATAATGCGCGGTCAGGTGAGCTTGACATCGTGATGTTGACGCGAGACAGCACCGGGGATGGGGACCCGGCTCCACAACGGCTAAATAGCCATGTTCCAGCGCTCCCTCAACATCAGCCGTAGCAGTGATAAGAACTCCAGATGGCCTGGGAGTGAGGCGTGGAGAGGCAGGATAGAATCGGGGATGGCGGCTTAGATAAGGTGATGATAGTGCATGTTGAGCAATGGCGTCATCCCCTGGCGCGCCAAAGCGCCGAGGAGGGTGGGCCCGTTTGTGTAACTCCCCTGTCGAGCTGACGGGTAAGGCGAAGACAGCAGACCTGGTTTTGTTATCAGCCTGCCGCACACCGCGGCTGAAGTGGTTGCAGTTGCAATTTGCAGTTGGCTCAGGGTAGTTGGGGGTGGGTGGAGAAACGAGATGCAGGAAACAGCCGGACTAATGAAAGGGAAGGTTGCTGAAGTTCGGGATGTGGGATGGTCTGGGCGCCTACGGGTAGGTTCCATGATTCCATCATTATCATCTTACGATTCGAGATGTCTAGTGTTCAACGGTGCCTCTTGTTGTCGGCACCCCTTGTGTCGCTTACATTGCCTCGTTTCGATACTTGCTAGGTACTTGTTGCCGCTGGGCCGTTCCCCGCTCGCCCATCCCGAGCGTCCCCGCAATCAGGCGGCCCCCGATCCAAAACGGAACACAATTGCGGGGACGAGTGCATAGGAACGGGTTAGGGTCCTGAGCCGGCTCCGAATGAGGACATCCCAGGCCACCACTGCTGATGGCTGCGGCGTGAATGTCTCACTTTCCGGACCACTTGTCTTTGTTTGGCTGCGCAAGATAGGGCGTGTTATCAGCGACACACGTTTGAGAAAACCGAAGTACTGCCTCTCGTCAAGACGAGCCGGTTACCCGGAGACGCCAGCGGAACAGGAACAGCAGCAGCTGGAGGGTCTGGAACGCCGTGTCGTCGAGAGTTAGGAATTGAGAGGGGCGGAAACCGACGGCTTCCGTTCGACCAGAGTAGCACGGCAACTCCCGCCGCCCCCGCCATGCATCACGCTCCGAAGCCGGGTGCTGATCCGGACAGGTCGGTTGTTTATTCCACCCCCTTATTCCCCCTCACGCAAAAGATGCGATGACGGAGAGCTGGCTGACACCCGGCTCCCAGACCCGTGCACATTGTCTTCGTCGGCGCAGGCGCCGTCGGGTGCTTCTACGCCTCGAGGTTGCACCACGTAGGCTCCCCCCCCGTCACCCGTCACGGCATGCCCCCGTCGCTGACACAGCCTCCAGCCCGCCCACAACATCCACACCTCCCTGATCGCCCGCTCCAACTACGCCACCCTCGCCGCCTGCGGTGTCACCCTGCAGACCCACACCTTCGGCAACTACACCTTCCGACCCGAGGCCGTGTTCCCCTCCCCGGCCGCCGCCGCCGCCGCCGCCTCGCACCCCTGGGACTTCGTTGTCGTCACCACCAAGGCCCTACCCGACCGCTCCGACGACGCCGCCCTCATCGCCCCGCTCATCACCCCCGGCACCACCACCATCCTCCTCATCCAGAACGGCGTCGGCGTCGAGGCCCCCTACCGCACCCGCTTCCCCTCCAACCCCATCATCTCCGCCGTCACCGTCATCTCCGCCGAGCAAACCTCCCCCGGCACCGTCCGCCAACACCGCTGGACCCGTCTCCACCTCGGCCCCTACTCCCACTCCGCATCCACCTCTGAACATGAAGAAGGCCACGTCTCCCCCAACCTGGAATCCCTCGGCCTCGCCCGCGCCCACCAGATAGGCGACTACTTCGCCCGCCTAGGCAGCATCAAAGACGTCGAAATCGCCGACGAGCTCGACCTCCAGCTCATCCGGTGGCACAAGCTCTGCATCAACGCCGCCTTCAACCCCTCAGCCGTACTCTCCGGCGGCCGCGGCAACGCAGACATGGTACTCGACCCCGAGCTGAGAATCCATCTAAAGGCTATCATGCAGGAGATATGGGACGCTGTGCCTAAGATCCTAGGGGGGAGGGTGTTTCCGGCGGAACTGGCTAGTCCGGAGAGAATTTTGAAGAGCACGGAGAGGAATGTCGGGAGTAGGCCGAGTATGCTGGTTGATTGGGAGGCAGGACGGCCGATGGAGCTGGAGGTTATTTTGGGGAATCCTGTGAGGATTGCGAGGGGGAAGGGAGTGGAGTTGGGGAGGATGCAGAGCCTTTATGCGCTGCTGAGGAGTGCGCAGGAGGGGAGGGAGAGGGGGAAGGAGGGGAAGAAGGGGAAGTTGTAGGTTTGTAGGTGCGTTGTGGTAGCGTTCGTGATAGTCGTGATGGTTTGGGAAGCACGGATAGGGTGTTTGCATAGATTGAATGGTGTTATTTTTAACGTATTTATTTTGACATTGTTCGCGATGTGGACGCTACCGGACGGCTTGCGGTCCTTGCGCTCCCCATACTAGCAGGCAAGTGTAAAGACCCACGCTTTAGCTCGTTATTCCTCGATGGTGGATGCATACCCAGCAAGGAGGCGGTCTGAACATCGTGTTGGCAAGTCCCGGGCGTCAAGTCTCACTCTGACCTAAGCTCAAAGCTACCGACTGGAAATTGAGGAGCTCTGATCCAACAAGAGCTACTAACACGGCGCCACTCGGGTGCCTCGCCCTTCTCGCATTTATCCAGGAGGTCGAGAAAACTTCGTACACTATGTGACCTTTGCAAGTAGGGACTGACTTCTCCGCTTTCGCATCTGTCGAGGTCAGTTAAGAACTCCTCGACGTCTGGCTCATTCCCGTAGTTGAAGTTACCAGGCCTTGGGGGGTTTTGGCCTTCCTCGGTTTGTTGCTGTCTGTGATTTGATGTGTCCATCGAGCCAAGAGAGTTCAAGGAGTTGATGTACTCCCTGAAGAAGATGGAGATGAATTTCCAGAGCATGGTCATGTTGATAGCTCAGGCAGGAACTGTAAAAATTAATTTGGCTGCTTGACGCTGTTGTTTGTTTTGTTTCAGGGGAGGTATTTCTTGTGTAGATATGGTCGGCGCGAGCTAGTCGGTATGGTCAATGGTTCGGAGAAAATGCCAGTCGGTTTATATAAATATTATGATAGTTACCTTATCTAGCGCTGGGTGTAGATAACATTTCCTTTGTTCAACTTAGGTAAGGTAGGTAGCTGAAATGAAAGGGGCTGAAGAGAGCGCCCCTTCCCCTTTTAAACTGCCTTACTTTTCTTTCCATTTCCCACCCCAGACGATCTATGTTATGATCTCAACAGCGTATTTGTTCAAACAACGAATTCTGGATGAATGACGCTGTGCTCGAGGCCCATCAGTGAGAACAAGGTCCTGTTCAACTCGCCAAAACAATATACTTGCTGGGATCCAGTGCTGCATTCCCACCAAGACCCGTTGACTCCCAACAAGGATCCTGTCAGGGCTGTTCAGAAACCTGCAGGTTGATTTTTTCAGTCCCTTTGTTGTCCTGTCTCTCGTTGATGGGAGAGGTGGGTAGACATATTGCTTCCTGGCCTTCCTGTCTGCGGAGCCCGTTTGTCACTACCTACCTACAAAGGTGAGAACTCTCTTGTATTCTTTACCGGTTTGAAGCTTTTAAGGGCGAATTTTGCGCTGCGCAACTACGTCCCAGTACCCATTTTGTGACAACTCATTTACCCGTGACATACCCCGCAACGGGGATTGACAGGTACCCTCAGCTTTCAACCAGCACCCGGAAACAAACCGATGCGCCAGAACAGGATGGTTAGCTAGCTCAGATGGATAACAGGGGATGGGGGTGGCAGAAATCACGGTCAAGATAATCAACCTGCCATAGTTGTCTCTGACAGGATGATAAAAGAGTTAGACTGAGATAACGGGCAGACTTCTTGAACTGGTCTACAAATAGGAGATGAGACTGGGGGCGAGAAGATGATGTCGTGGATGGCCTGGTAGTATAGCCGATATCACGATGAAGTGTGGGCTCTAAATGATGGTGTTTACCGTTTATCTATTAGTATGTCGTCTGCATCTCCCCGGTGCCCAAAATCTCTCTCAGTGGAAGTGTACCTCAATCCCGTGCAGAGGATGACTTTCTTCTGAGCAGCCAGGCTATGCAGTTAGATCATGCTATGGGCCGTGTTGCACTCTCAAGAGGCCTAGAGGTCTCGCTGCATCCTCTCATGGACGATTTTAATGCAATAGAGCACGAGCTTGATAATATCAAGACATGCGTCTATACCCCGTAGGACCGATCCGACGCAATCCAGGATCTGTGTGATGCAATCGAGCTCTATTACGTCTATTCCGAAGTACTCCAGGACTCTAACAATACAATCCAGCCCTGTAATAATCCGTGAAGAGATTTTTACTACGTGAGAAATCCTCGTTACTAAAGAGGATAGATTCTGACGCGTTGACACAAGCCGTGTAAGTGTTTTTCTTATACCCTTTAGCATTAAGTCGACTAACCCTTTCCCCTAGTCCTCATCCCGGGGCGGTGCAAGGTTAAGGTTGCTAATGTGGTCAGTTACCTCGCCTTGTTCGCATCGGTTTAAGTCTTGTAAGAACTCGTCAACGCTGGCTTCATTCGCGTCGTGAAGGGTACTATATCGAGGTGAGTTCTGGACTCCATCGCGTTGTTGTCTGTGACAGTATGTACCCATCGTATCAAGAGGGTTGAATGAGGAAATATATTTATAGGAAGGTGACGGAGACGACCGTCGAGATGCTGCTGCTGATAGCTTAGATACCTTGCTATTAAAAATTGCGTAAGTTGCCCGCCTCTCGATGCGTTTTTCGGTATCCGGGATAGTCTCTAGGATAGGCAGGATTGTATTGTGAGGGGTCGTTTATATGTATGTCCGGAGACCGAGTCAATAGCAATTGGACGAATGCCGCTGGGCCCGTGGTCATTTAGCAGGGACACTGTCTTGTGCAGCCCCCCCATAACCCTGTCCTTGCTGGCAGTTGGTGCCGCATTGCATAAGGTAGTTACCTCTCAACTGCCATCAAGTGAATTATCAGGGTTGGCGACAATCCGGCGGATTGGGCTATTCGGTCCCCTTGTCAGCGATCTGTTGTTTCTTGGCCTTTCTCTCCGCGGGAGTCGTTTGTCACCACTCTCTCCTCCTCTACAGCGATGCCTGGACTCCAAATTATAGGGACGCCACTTCAAAGCTTGGGAATACATACCCTATAGGCAGTTAACGTACTGCGCTGACAACGTCCCACTACTTGTCTCTCAGCCCAATCACTCGTTCACTGTAGGGTACCCTGCAACGGACATCGACCCCTGTAGAAATATCGACGTGTCATACCATGCCTACGATGCCCTCTTCAGCGTGAACCAAACCTATACCTAGCAGACCCCGATGCGTCGGCAGACATTTGACTGGCTCTCAAATCGTAAATGGCTTTTTGGTGATCGCGGCTGGCGCGCAGAACAACTGTGTTGCATCTGTACTAGCGTACAGCTTTGATGACTGATATCGGAATCCTGGGGGAAACCGGGAACTAACTGCCTAGGCTAAGCGGTTTATCCTAAGACAAAACTTTAAATTTTTGGGCGACACGTCTTGAATCCGCGGTTTGAATGATCCCCTCAGCCAATAATGGGGTTGAAGTTGACGATGATGTAATTCAAGCGCTTGTCAGCCGCACAGGGCAGGGCGGGAAAGCGGCAGGATGGGCGCGTTGCCCCTCGCAACCGCCCGCCATCCAGGCAGTCAACAATACCCGGCGCACCCCGTCCCGGTCCACCGTCCGAATTTCAGCATTCCAACCTCGTCATTTTGGCGCTCCGCTTTGCATCCATTGACAATCCCGTTCGCAGCTGCCATCGCGATTGCGGCAGACATCATCTACGAACAGATATCCTAACAACCCGCAACTACAAGCGCATTACACCCCGCTATCGTCGTCGCAGCTTCAGGTGATCGCAAGGCGCAATGCCGGCCGCTACGATGGACGGGCCGGCCGTCGCCCTTTCCTGTGAGGACGCCTCGGATAATGTAGAACCGCGCTATACTGACCCATCCTGTATAGTCGCCAACAACTTCTGGGGCAAGGACGATGCCGGCGTTAGTCCCCTCATGGAGCGCATGCATGCTGCAAAGCAAACGTGCGACGAGCTCCGCGCTTTCTACAATGGTACACGGCCCTCCCAATGCACCCCCCTAAAGCTTGTTCTAACCGGGTTCTTCTGTTGCAGCTCGCGCATCGATCGAGGACGAATACGCACGCAAGATGCAGTCGCTATCCCGGAAGTCTCTAGGCTCTCAGGAGACAGGCACGCTGAAGAACTCCCTCGATATCCTCCGCGGTGAGGTCGAGTCTATGGCAAAGCAACATCAGAACATCTCCGCCCAGATGAAGAGCGAACTTGAAGAACCGTTAGCCGCATTCGCCGGTGGTATGAAGGAGAGGCGCAAGATTGTGCAGAATACGGTCGAGAAGTTGTTAAAGACCAAGATTCAGCAGACACAGCAGGTCAATAAGGTGAGTTATCACAACTCAGGAACCACATCTTCACCACTAACGGTTACAGACAAGAGATCGCTACGAGCAGGAATGTTTGAAGATCAAGGGCTATTTGGCTCAGGGCCACATGGTCATGGGCCAGGAGGAGAGGAAGAACAAAGCAAAGCTTGAGAAGACACAGATCAGCTTGGCAACATCCAACTCCGACTACGAGGCAGCTGTCAAGGCTTTGGAGGAGACCACTGCCCGCTGGAACCGAGAGTGGAAGGCGGCCGCAGACAAGTTCCAAGACTTGGAAGAAGAAAGGCTCGATTTCACAAAGAGCAGCTTGTGGACTTTTGCTAATATCGCATCCACTGTGTGTGTCAGCGACGATTCTTCGTGCGAGAAGATCCGACTCTCCCTCGAGAAGATGGAGGTTGAGAAGGATATCATCACTTTCATCAGCGAGAGAGGAACAGGCCAGGAGATTCCGGATCCTCCCAAGTACATCAATTTTTGTCGTGGGGATGTCGACTCTCAGTCGGAGGCATCCGAGGACGAAAGCTACTCAGTTGCGCAGTTCCCGCGAAGCATCAACCCGGCGTTCCGCTCCTCGTCACCGCAGCCCTCGACCTACGAGTCTCACCACGACCCCAGCTCGGCGCTCGCACGGGACCTGGGTCACCAAGATTCCGGCACGCCGCGGAGCCGCGAAACAACGCTTACGCCACAGAAGTTGGCCGTTATCCCTCCACAGGAGAGCCAGGTCCAGAGCCAGAATCAGAGCCAGCGATCGAGACAGCAGCAAGCACCGCGTGGCTATCAAGCACCGCGTCCCAATCTCGAGTACGATCCCAACGAGTTTCAGCCAGTGCCGCATGACCCCTACCCGATGGACGGCATGACCATGCTCTGCCGGCCGACCGCTTCTGATCTGAGCACGGCGCCATCAGCAACATCTGCAAGACCCTCTAGTAGAGACTCGCACAGCGAGACGTCGTTCTCTAGTCAGGAGCCGCCGTTGTCACCCGTCAAGCATGAAGCGCCGCAACAGACACCTGTGGGTCAGGAGAGGAAGGTCCTTAAGAAGAAGAGCGGCTTCTTCCAGAACCACAGCCCGTTCCGGCGCAAGAGCACTAAGGAAGTGGCCCCTGCGAACCGGAACACATGGCACTCTGCCAGCCACCAAAGCCAAAGCCAAAACCGCCAAGCCCTGGGTCCCGCAAGGGATAGAGATCAGCAAATGGCCTTGCCTGACCGCACCGCCAGCCCCGATCCCATCGCTGCTAATGCCAGCCTGGCGCTGAATGTCGGCCAAAACGTCTTCCCAGTCGATACGCCTGGCAGGCGGACCAAGCAGGTCGCGCAACCTGCACAGGATGATGACCCCATTGCTCTTGCTCTGGCCGAACTTAAGGGCGTCACCAGTGGCACGAAGCAGTCCACGTCACGCATGTCTGCCGACCACTATCACGGCATTGCTACGCCCGCCCCGGGTACCATGCGATCTGGACCCGGACTAGTCAACAACAGTGCTGTCGCGGCCGCTATGCGCGGCACCCCGCCTCCATCATATGACCAGCAGGTGCAAGTGCAGCGACTTGGCGTGCCTCCGCCGGCTGTAACATCCAGGGCGATGAAGGAAGCTTCGTCGAAGTTCCAGCAGCAGACCCGGAGCATGTTTACCGAGCGTCCCGGGTCCGGCGCCGCTGGTGGCTATGGGACCCAGGGTGGTTCCATGTCGCGCCCCGGCACTAGGGGCAGTGATATGCCTCGCGCTGCGTCACCTGCCCCTCCCAGGAGCGTGTCGCCTCGTCCCGGGTCCAGGGCCGACCCGCAGCACTACGGGTCAAGTCACAGCCACAGGTCGGTGTCGCCTAACCCGCAGCGCTATGGGTCGGGTCACAGGTCAGCTTCGCCGAACCCATATGCTGGTAGCATGCGCGGCTCGGTTTCGAGTCACCACATGGCAGTAGGGCCACAGCGCGGCTCGGACCAGGGCTACAATTCATACAGAGGCGGCTCGCAGAGCGACATTGGGCGCTCCGCGTCGCCATCGCCGTATCAAGGCCGCGGGGGCGAGTACGGTGGCGGCGGCGGCAGACCGTCGAGTAGTATGGATATGGCCGTGCAGCTGGCAGAAGATGGAGGAAGCAACTACGACGGGTCTCAACGCGGTAGAGGCAGTAGAGGCGGAGGCGCCCACTCGAGAGCGATGAGCTTCTATGAGGGTGGCGGCGCGGTGCAGCCTGCTTCTCGGACGAGGAGCAAGAGCGTGGCGGATCCCGGGAGGGGGTTCACCAGAGATGGGAGGTCGATCATGCACTTTGGTAAGTCTGTCTGAGGAGAAAATGCGGAACGTTGACTACTAACCACTCTGTATCTTGTAGCGAGGGCATTGTACATGTACCAGCCGGCTATCCCTGAGGAGTTGGGCTTTGCCAAGGGTGATGTCCTTGCTATACTGAGGCATCAGGATGACGGGTGGTGGGAGGCTACGGTCCAGGGCGGCAATGGACAGGTTGGACTGGTTCCGAGCAATTATTTGCAGGCCTGCTAAGTGCTGTCTGCCAAAGACTGACCCTTTTCGAAGGCTGCAGGGAGAGGAGGATCTTCATTTCACGCAAAAGCATTGGGGGAGTTGTGCTGCATTATTTTGCGAGTTCTTTCTGGCCCCCCTATTCCAACATAACGCCAAGTGCGTTTGGATCTGGATTTGGACCGGGGGTTTGTCGGTGATGGGGAATGGACATCTGATATCCGGGCTTTGGTTTATCTATCACGAGTCTATCATGAGAGAGGGGATGTCTGTCACTGATGACAATCAATGTTGGCGGTATATAGTCGATGGTTACGTGGGCGGAATCTTGTATTATACTATATGGCTGCGATGACGGCGAGAGCGAGATTGGTTTCTGTAGCGAGCGTGCGTCGTTCGTAGGTAAGTAGGTAAGTCAGTCAGTCATTCATCTTGGTTGGGCGGTTAATGGCATGATATTTGGTCACCTCCTCTTTCCGACGTTCGATGTGATGTGATCTGTGGTAACTTAGAGCTGTGATGCGTTGCCGCGATACTTGAGGCTTGTCTGAGACGACGTAGCACACCTGGATGGCTGGCCGTTGTTTTACCGATGGTAGCGGAAATATGCATAAATCTATAAGAACAAATATATTGCCTCCTCGTGGTTGATAAGGTTGTGACCGTGCCTTATTTCCGTTGAAGATGTGTTATGCTGGGAAGTTTGTCCGTCCCTCCCGAGAGGTATAAATACACGGCCTGCCCCATACCGAGCTCAACGTTTCTCTCTGATCTTTTAACCCGAGAAAGCCCCGGGGTTTTTGCTCCAGGGCAATGCGGTAAATGACTATCTATTCTTTTCAACGTGACCTGTGATGAAGAAATCATGCTAGCACTGGGGGTGGCTGTCTTGTCTTGTCGAGAGGCAAGAGGCTTCTTGGGAGTTTGTTTGGGGGATCTGAGGTTGCTGTTTCATTTTTGGGATTTTTTTTTTGGTTTTTGTTTGATGGTGTATGGGGGATGGGATGTAGGCAGGCGAAAGTGAAGGTGAATCGGTGGGGGGAGAGGTCTCTACAGCTGGGGGTCTTGCGCCTTGACTCTGTACTTCTAGTTCTGCATTTTATTTTGGTAGTTGGCCGGTTCTGGTAGTATCTTTTGACGATTAGCCTACCTTATCTAAGGATGATTTTCGTGTAGAATTATCAACGGTCTAGAAGGGATGGTGTTGGAGTTGTCAATGGCGGAGCTGGCAGAGGGTTGGGGTTGGGGTTAATTTCTCCAACTTGGGCAGTGACATCAGCGCCAAGATCCAACTTCCACCTGAAGCTCAAAGCTCCCCCGCAGAATCACAAGCCGCATCACATCATCCCTGCGCTCCGGGCTTCTCGCGTTCGAGATCCTCGACTTTCGAACCCCTCGTGTATAACGCCACCGTTGACGGCGGCTCTATCTACTAGATGGTAAGACTCGCGGATCACCCTAGTGCTGCTAGTGCAACCCCCAAACTAACAATCGCTGGGCAGAACGACGTTCGCGAGCGCCGCGCCGAGCTTTGGGATGCAGTGGACGACCTGCGGGATGCCTTCTACGGCCTGCTGACGTCTAGGAGACTTCAGAAAGCCATTCTGAACTCCCTTGTGATCGCCACTTTTGCGACTGTCACATACTATCTCTCCATCCTAGCCTATGCTGCCTTCTATCACTTTCATCTGCCAGACCAGGTAGTCAAGGTGCCTGTGTACCTTCAATATGGGTAAGTCACCCGCCTGCGTGTATCCCGGGGACTGTCCTGACATACTTGCTTGCAGATACGGCCCCAATCCTTTCGCGATCGCTTCGTTGAGCCAGACCAGCATCAAGAACTCACAGGCGTACGATATCGATGTCTCCTTGACGATGCCTCAGTCGCCCGAGAACTTGGCGCATGGGAATTTCATGGTCGGCTTGTTGCTACTGGGCGAGGTCCAGCAGTCGCAACCCGCCAGCGACACACAGCCTCCCCGCTACCACGGCAAAGTCTCGCCATTTACTTCAATTGTGCAGCCGGTCGACATCACATCGTACACCGCACACCGAAAGATCCTGCACACATCAACACGTCCGACGAGAGTGCCGTACCGCTCATCGCTCGTGTCCAGGGCTGCATCGCTGCTACGACTGCCATACCATGCATTCTGGCCTGGCTCTGAGACTAGCACGGTGGTGGTGCGCATGGCGGAGCACTTGGCGTTTGGTCGCGGCCTGCCGGTACCTAGCAACCTGCTTATCGAGGTTCAGGCCGGCCAGGCTTTGCAGGTGTACGAGGTTGTCGTCACGTTGACGGCACAACTGAAGGGACTCCGGTACTTCATGTACCAGTACCGAATCACGGCGTTCGTGATTTTCACGGGGCTCTTCTGGCTTGTAGGGATGTTGGCATTCTCCATCTTGTTCGTGCTGCCGGGTAGCGTTGTGCCAAAGGGTGGCAAGCTCAAGATCAAGGGTGACGAGAGCGGGTTGGAGAGCGAGGACGACGCGGTGAAGAAGAAACCCGTTGTCAAGAAGGAGGGCGAGCTATCGGATACCGAGAGAACATTCCCCAGCAGCAGCAAGCAACCGGCGCTTAAATACGAAGGGCGCATTAAACAGGAGGAAACTGAGGATACAAATATCCTGCCTGTAGGGGCAGGGGCGGAGGCCGATGACGAAGATGACGAGGAGGAGGATTGGCGCGCAAGGGATTCGGGCATTGGCACGAGCTATAGCGACAATCGAAGTCGAGAGGGGACTAGGAAACGCTTTACGAAGGGGGGTTCATGATCTGATGTGTGTTTGGTCTGTAGGTTATGGCTGGGACTGTGTTTCTTGGAGTTTGGAGTGTGGCGGTCTGGGTTTGTCAGGGGCGGTGAATCACAAGTCAACACGAGGATACCAGGTATGGGATGGCGCAAGTTGGGTTGGTGCTGCTGAGTTGAGGTGAATCGGCTCAATTGAAATCCTGATTATGCTACAGTCCATCTACTGCAAAATGTGCTTTGGTGTTTCGGTGTTGAGTTGACAATGGCATTGTCACGATGTTGGTTCTGTGACCGTCCAAGTACTTCCGTTCACTTAAAATTGACAACTGGAGGCGCCATCAAGGCCTGTGGAGCCGGACGTCGAGTTGGCATCCTCCGCATCCAAGGAAACGCTGATAACAGCCCAAAGGTCCACGTATCGTGTTGGGTACTCGAAAATGGCCCGAAACAATTGCTTTTTCCCCATCATCGCACTGCTGCAGGGTAGCTTCGGGCGTCGTTGGCCTGATCTGCCAACGCAGCCCCCAACAAAGCTGGGCCGGGGTCGATGCCTTCCCCGCCAGCCAGCGGACTGGGTGGCCTGTGCGTCCTGCCAGGCGGCGGACCAGCAGCTCAACATCCCCACTCCCATTCACAGCGCTCGCTGGACTGGCATTGTCACTTGCCGACTCCGTACGCAGGGCAAGCAGAGAGACCTCCACATCACCTCGCACCCATCAGTGCCGGCCCGTACCTATTCAATATCCTGCCCCTCATTTCCAAAAGGCAACTTTCCCAGGTCGCCCACTTGCCCGCCCACCCGCACAATACCCTAAACTCGATCATACAGCTTATCGACGCCGCGTTATTGCGCACCGGGAAGACGCCAGCTGAACAACACTGGCCTCTTTGCCAATACCTAGCGGACAGGTCGGCGAAACAACCGACGTTGAGGGCAAGGTCGAGGCTGCTGCCAGCCCGCCTTGTTTTCTCGCGGCTGGGCCCAACCCCTCTAAATCTCTGTTGCCCGCACGTTCACGTCCGCACACGCTCTCGCACTCACTGGCCAACGCAGATGCAGACGCAACGCAGACGTACCTTACATATCCTGTGAGGAGCTCTGCGACCGTCTAGAAAGGCCTTGGTCGATAACGCCGTCATCTTATTGATTTGTCCGGGGTTGAGCCTGCTATATCTGCTGCGGTGGCCAACGCGGTCGCCTGTACAACGTCCGCCTCGCGTTCTCCGACCCGGCAGCCGATTCTTCTTTCGCAGTCCACCATCGTCGAGTACCCGCTGCTAGCAGCGCACAAGAAGGAAGAAACGAGTAGTCCCCCCACCGAGTTCACCGACAACAACCTTCCCGAAACCAACATCATGCCCTGCTTCAAGGGCATCGCCGTGAGCATCCATGCCAACGGCGCCCCGCTGCCCGAGCACGGCGTGCAGAAACAGTCACGAGTCTCGCGCATCAACACATACATCCCCGTTCCCCAGCCGCAGCTGAGCCCTGAGTCCAACAAACCCGAAGCGGCCAAGTTTGCCATCTCCATCACCCTGCTGACACCTGGCCTGGCGATACCATACTCGACCCCGCGGACAACGGAGACCAACACCAACCCGAGACCGCAATATGTCGGCGCTCTGCCCTCGAGCACTGGAGAGCGGGGAAAGTACCATGGCGTAGTGAGCCCCTATATCCCCATGACGAATAGCGACAACGAGACCATTGCCGCCTACATTTACTTTGATGGTCGCGCAAAGGAAGAGGTGGCCACTCTCCTCAGACCTGGCGAAGAGACCTGGGTCAATAGCAGATGGGTTCAGGTCTCCGACTCTGAGGGTGGAGGGCTAGCGGAGAGGGAGTTTCTCTTCCGTGAAGTTGGGCTCGAGCGATGGCTTAATGGTCTAGATCTGCAGGGCCATGACGCCGCCGAGAAGCTGGAGCGACGGAGGCAGAAATTTGAGAAACGCAGGAGACGCCAAAAGGATGAGCAAGGTGGTTCCAAGGCCACCGATGCCCAGGGCACCCTTCGGTACGGTGCCGATGACAAATCACCCGTCGAGGCCGTCTTGGACGAGGATGCTTCTCTGTCTTCGTCAGACGATGACGAGCCACCGGAGGCTACCGGACAGATCAAAGTCGCCATGTTCAGGGTCATTGCCTCTGGCGAGATCAAGAAGGGAGAGTACTCGCCGCAATTTGACGCTCACGACGACGATGACGAGGAAGGCGAGAAGAAGAATTCCAACGGAATCGATGCCGATGTTGAGCACACCACTAGTTTTGCAAAGCCAAAGACGCTCGATCCTAAGACGATTAGTACTCAGACTGTTACGGGCATTGATGGCCCAGATAAGCCATATGCCGTCTTTACCTTCTTCTACCGCGGCGAGCGTGAGTTCCCTCGGGTTTCTAGCACACAGATCCTTGCTAACAGACACTACAGGCCAACTTCAGAAGATGGGGGTCATGGCGCCTAAGTCGCAGCCAACTCCTGTCGCGGTCAAGAGGCGGTCGGGTCAGCTTGACTTCTCAAAGCTTGGTCCTTTGAAGACCAGCGGCACTGTGGGCTTCTCGGCCTTCCGTGATGGTGGGGACCAGCCGAGGCGGAAGAAGGCACATAAGAGGAGCAATGGCAGCATTGGCGGAGCCATGGACGAAGACAGCGAGGACGACGATGACGACGACAGTGCAGAGATTCTCACGAAGATGGACGACACTGACACTAAGTATGACAAGTCGAAACTTGGCCCTGAGGACGCACGATTCTCTGGCGAGCTGGCCGATGGAGTCAACCGCATCCGGGTAAGCTATGAATCAGGAACTTACTGTTAGCCGGCGAATAGCTAACATTTCTTCCTTCTCATAGCTCAAGAGAGCCCATTCCGCAGAGCCGGACAGCGCAACGAGCTCGAGAAAATCACCGGGCGCTACATCGTTAGCCGGAGAGGCAGCAACGCCCCCCGAAGGAGGAAAGCCCGCAGCCCTTACTGGTATGTCGGCCGCTGCTATCTTCGGGAAGAGTCTGCCGGAGGACAGTGTTATTGGCAGCCCGTTGAAGAAAGCGCGACCTAGTATCAGCGAGATCAGCGGACTCAAGCCCGGCATGTTCCCTCCAGCACTCGGCGATATACTCGCAAAGGCAGAGGCTGCTCAGGCGGCTAAAGACAAGCCGCAACCTGCGCCGCCGGTGAAGGAAGAGATCGAGGAGGAGTTATGAGCGACGAGACGTAAAATTAATCCGGGGACCTCCCGGGAGACTACGACACGGCCGCAACCCCATCGGCAACACACGGTTATGTGGAGAAAAACTGGGTACTAAAGAGATCCCATGCTTCGGCTTCCTATGCGGCGTTTCCGTCGACATTTGCCACTCAGGGGGCGTTTATTGACTGGTAGCATATGCTGCCAGGGGCGAGCAGAGGGATCTGGTCACGGCCATATTTTATGGTAGGGGGATCTGGCTTGGGGCATAAAGGTGTTGAAATAGCTCTAGAGGTGTAGCGTTTGCTGCTCGCATTGGCACAAGATAGGCGGGAGCCGAATCAGTATCAGCGATGAGAGCGATGGGTCTGGGTATTGATGGGGAAAACCAGTACATGGAGCGGAATCATCAGTTTTAGACCGAACAACTCGCATTGGACTCCAGGATACTCAAGTGTAATTTCGATCTGGGTGTGTTACCTAGACGTGAGAAATGTAATTGCAATTTCTGTGGTGGGTCTTCAACCCTGCGAAGACCGAATGCTACTCGAAACAGAGTGACATACAGCCCGGCAACTGTTCCTGGATCATGAACTGTCCGCAGGTGTCTGACGTTTCCGTTCTAGAGCCGTGGGGAATATCGTGTGACCTGCCTGTTTGGGATCCCGCGTCGGTTCGTTTATAAGCCGATGACGACTGCAAAAGGCAGCAGCTGGTACAGGATTCGGGCTTTTCGGTGTTCAAATGGTTGCCTCGCGTTACGTGTTGGAGGGCCTCCCCTTACAATATGTACCTATCGATGTGAATCCATCCATCCATTTATCAATTCAGGTGTGCTTAATTGTGACGACTTCAGCAATCGAACACAAACCCCAACTGCGTCAGCCTACCAAAAGGTGTGCCAGATAACAAGTCTGGCTATTTGTCATCTGGATTGTGTTATATGGTGTACTCGCATCTGATCGTGGCACGAAGGCCCTCTTCGTCACACTAACTGTACACTGAAACTCAGCCTCCAATACAGGTAGGTAATTTATGCTTCGTAATATAAGCTTGCTGTCTGTTCTAGGCCTCAGTGCTCCGCATGGTAGGATTCAAGGGGACGGGTAAATCGGCATTGTGCATGGTAGGATGCGTCGATCTCCAAAATGGTGTCTTGCATGTTGAGGTGGAGTATATATATCCTTCACTTCATCCTATTCTTCTGTATAGGTTGTGGAATTTTTTTTGGTCATACTTGAAGGCTTGGTTTGAGACTGGTGAGAAGAGAAGCTCATTTTGACGGTGCTTACCTGCCTTTGTGGTGTGACAAGTGTTCTGGTTATTTATTGACTGTAAGAAGGGGATTTAGGTCTTGACAGGATGTTTCTCTCGACTGTGGTGAGATGGGTGACGGTGGTAGCTGGTCTCGCTCTCGCGGCACAGAAGCCGATTGGCGGTGCTGGAGCCGAGACGAAAGGGAAAGGGAATCCCCTTACGCCGGAGTTCAAGAAATATGCGCTGGAAATTATGGAGAAGTGGCATCTTCCTGGGTTGGCTGTTGCCGTGATTGATGGGAAGAATACGTTCTTCGAAGTAGGCAGCGCTGCCTCTGTTTACACCCCTTACTTGGCTGGGGTGATACTGTTTGGCTCTTGACTGACATTCCCTCACAGGGCTTTGGCGTCGCCGACATCGCCTCCGACACCGCCGTCACGCCAGACACCCTTTTCATGGGCGGCAGCACATCCAAGGCCTTCACGGATGCAGCACTCGCCATGCTCATCGACAGAGGGAACTATACCGTCCCGCCTTCGGACGGCTCATCCCAACCCGCCCCCTTGACGTGGCGCACGCCCATTTCGTCCATCATCCCTTCTGACTTCGTGACTGCCGATCCCTGGGCAACAGCACACCTTACCCTCGAGGATGCAGCATCCCATCGAACCGGGCTATCCCGCCATGACAAATCTAGTGCAAGGTGGTATCCCGACGAATCGGGGAAGCTCCATACCGCTACGCCTCGAGACATCGTCCGCTCTATACGATATCTGCCGCTTGCGCAGGAGCCACGGACGACGTACATGTACTGTAACCTGATGTACGTGGTGCTGTCACATTGCGTTGAGACTCTGACGGGACAATCGTTGGGCGAAGTGCTGCGGGAGCGGATATGGAAGCCGCTGGGAATGGGTTCGACGTTTTACGGGGTGGAAGACCTCGATGGGGGCAAGAAGCTCGCAACTGGGTATTATTGGGATGAGAACAAGGAGAGGTTTGCAGAAATCGAGGACGATCCGACGCCTGAGGTCGCCGGGGCTGGACTGGTGATTTCGAGTGTCAGGGATTATGCGAAGTGGGTGAGGTGTCGTAAGTGGTGCTTCCTCTGGGGGTGAGAGGCCTTGTGTTGTTTGCTGACAGAGGGTTAGAACTTGATGAGGGAGAGCCGTTGAGTAAGGCTGCCCACGCAGCACTCCGGGAGCCCAAGACCATCGAAGGGGGCTTCGGAGCGGTGTTCGACGCCCCAAGCATGTACGCGAGTGGGTGGACGGTGGCCTTGTATAAGGGGCACAAGGTGTTCACTCATAATGGTATGATGGAGGCGTACGGCGCGGCCGTGGTGTTCTTTCCGGATGAAGATTATGGGGTGGTGGCGATGGGAAATACCGCGGTTGAAGCGAACGTGGTTGCAGAGATTCTGCTTTGGGGTTTGATAGACGACAGGTTGGAGGTGCCAGAGGAGAAGAGGTTTGCGTGGGGAAAGAAGTAAGTTCCGTCCGCTCCCTGTTAGTGCCAAAGAGGGTTTGTTAACGGCGTCCTAGATGGGAGAAACTCAAGCAGACCGTGGATGACAACGTGGAGAGAGCTGTCGACATCCTGTTTCCTGATCGCAAGTCGGACCCGCTGCCGCCGAGTCTGCCACTTGAGCATTATGCAGGCAGATACCATCACCCAGGGTACCAGAACCTTACGCTCGAACTTGACGAGGCGAGCAAGGATGGGAATGCGACTTCGCTCAGGGCAGACCGCACAGACTTCACCTGGCAGATAATTGCGGACTTCAAGCATGTGTCAGGAGAGTACTGGATCATGTACTCGAGGCTGGCCAAGGCGCCTGGCGCACGAGTTTTCCTGGATACTTCAGTCGTCGAGTTCAAACTCGGGGTTGATGGCAGAGTGAGCAAGGTCGGCATAGAATACGGAGACACATTGAGCGGGGTGGTGGACGGTGTGATCTGGTACGATAGAGTTGACTGATGACATTGTGGTGTCTTAGGGTTCGAAATACAGAAAAAGTAGAATACGGGCAAAGACAAAATCTCCCAGAACAACGAAAAACCCTGGCACAGCCAGACGGTTTGATGCCCGACCTAGTGCCGGCACCAAACAATCAAGTAGCGTATTAGGCGTTATGTCGATGAGTGAGAATCTGCAATCGCTTTGTTAGCTTCCTGGTTCCAGGTAGACAGCGAATGAAGTGCAGAGAATGAGGGTAAAAGTCAGACTGTTGAGCTTGATATTTGATTGATCAACATAGAGATTCAGTTGGCCGTTCTTAATGGAAGTTGTTGTCATCATGAAAGGGGGTAAAATATGAGAATGCTGCGTGCATGTTGCTGCAAACGTACCTGTGATGCCTGTGTCCCCATGTGCTGTTGCACACAAGAGGACTGATGATGAAGGGAGAAGAATTGGATCGTGTGAGCGAAGCTCTATTTATGCTGCAAGCCCCTGCGCGGAATTTTCGGCGGTGGGTCCTCACCCGATTCTGTGGCGGGGTGCCTGAGGCCGAAATGAACCCCACCATCGGTTTTGCGCGACGGCCGCCTACCCCCTCCTTTCCTTTGGGTATCTACAAACTTCTCAGATCAATAACAGTTCCCGCCTCCACTCGGTCTCGTCAAATACACCGTCGCCGCCGACGTCTGCACCTTGAATAGAAAACTCCGGCCTCCCGCGATTCTCTTGTGTTCACATCATTAAAGATGGGTAAGGATAAGCGATCTGAAGCCCAGGGGCAACCCCGCGATCTCGCTGTTTGCTAACATGTCACAGCTGACTTCACCGCGATCGCAAGTGAGTTAACGACACCAACTGTCCGATGTGCAGTGCTTCGATAGGCTGCATATACCATGGGACTTCTGCTTTGGAATACGCAAGCAAGCTCTGGTCTGGTGGCTAATGACCTAACTCCCTGGCCAGCCCAATTTGTTGCGCACTACTACACCACCTTCGACACTGACCGCAAGGGCCTCGCCAGTCTCTACGTAGGCACTAGCCTTTCCTGCTGAGATAACAGAGTGCGATGCTGACACTTAGTGACAGAGGGAGGGCTCGATGTTGACATTCCAGTCTGATCAATTGTTGGGTGCTGCTCCCATCGCCGAGAAGCTTGTCGTAAGGCAGCGCCAGAAGTCAAACGAATCGGAGGACCCCTGTTGCTGACTACTTGATAACCTTCAGAACCTCCCCTTCCAGAAAGTGTTGCACAAGTACGACCGAACGGACGCACAGCCTACCCCGAATGGCATTCTCATCGTTGTTGCCGGACAACTAGTGGTACGGGCACATATCGGCCTAGAAAGGAGGCTGATAGCACTGCTGACAAACTTACTTTATTAGGTTGATGATGGCGACCACCCCATGCCCTACACCCAAACATTCCTTCTCGCCCAGGACCCCGCTGGCCAGTGGTATGTCCAGAACGACATCTTCAACCTCGTCGTCTTTTGATCGCACAATGATTGCGCGGTGGGAAATATGACTCCGGGTGTTGGGATGAGTCGCGCATTTACCAACTGGGTGGTGGCAGAGACACGGATGGATGGGGTGGATTTCATCTCTGACGATTTCTAGAGTATTGATGACCCTGCAAAGCGTAGGCAGTCGGTAGCTGGCGACGGGAACTTTGATAAATACGGGTTAAGCGACTTTTATGGCCACTGATATTGAATGGAAGGAAACTCTGACCATGTTGCCCACTCCAACCAACAACACCGCTGAGGATTGCCGGTTATTGTTGCCGCGTATGCCGTACGTCAGCAAACCGGGCGCTGTCATCCCCAGATCGCTGCCTGTCTTCTGTAGCCGCGCTCAGCATCTTTATGCCGGGTGATTTTCCAGGCGCAAATCAGTCGATGTGCTTGACAAAACGACCTGTCCAGCGTGTAGAGCGGTTGAGCCTCTTTTGCGATCGGCCTGTGTGTCCCACCCCGTGTCTGGGAAGCTGTTTCGAAAAAGCCCAGAAATTCTTTGGAGGCTGAGAGATCGGAGCTGGGTCCCTGCTTTCGTCAACGCCCGGAGCAGCGAGGAGTGCAGCCTTGCAGGGAGAGGTGCCTCCCAATCAGTGGGGCTTCGGATCATTTTGGACGTATCTCTTCCCTGTGCGAAAATGGGTTATCGAAATCCTCACACAGTCCTGTCCTGGAATAGCAAGGGCTTGGGCATACCATATAGCAGGCCTTGATTAAATTGTGAAAGGGCTTATCAGAAGACAGAAATTCCATTTTAGAATTCAGGCAGGCCCTCTCCTAATTGGAGCTGGTCATGGCCTGTCAAGTATATCTGCTCAACATCATGGACTGTTTTATACAGTAAGAAGACATCTTTCACACTGGCTGGGGGAACTTTCTTTTGGCCGAGCCTTCGTACGTAGTGGCACACCGGCACAGCCACTGCGCTCCACGCCAGCTGGGTGGCAGGAAAAGACAACGTACTTCGACCCGGCGCCGCGCAGCTAGCTTACGTTGAACATTCAAAGCTTCAGACAACGGCCCAACAAAGATTTTGCAGCACAGTTAGCTTTGTCCTCTGCGCGCGACAGGAAGAAAAGCATTTTTCAACGAACCCATCGCAAATTCAATTCCCTAGCGCACTTCAGCCTTTGGAGCACCACGGCAGCATCATCAGAGAGCTGACTTGTCTGGCATTCCAATCCCGTCCACCAACATCAACACCGATCCGCCGGACCACCGGTTGACATCTACACACCCCCTCCGATCTGCGCAATACCGCAGACCGCCTTCAAGATGACGTTGAAAGAGGAATTCGCTACGCGCAACTTCAGTATGTGGCCCTGCCAGCTCCAAGAGGAGGTGCTCGTTCTGTGTATGGAACTTTGTGCTGACAACTGTTGTAACAGGTATCTACGGACAATGGTGAGAACAAATTACCCCTTCCTTGCGCATACGAACCCTCGCCCATCCTCCGATAGCGAGCTGGTCTGGCTGGGACAGAGCGAAGCGCCCATCATGACGTCGTTATCGTCGGCCTTGGTCGGTCGAGGAACGGGGGATACTGCTTTCCCTTCCAGTGCCCGGAGCTGACATCTGCGTCTACAGGCTCGGCATTCTGGCCATGATCCTCTGCTTTGCCCTGGGCATCGCAAATGTTTTCACAGTTAATATCATCATCATCATCTTTGCTGCTTTCGCAATGTAGGTTGCCCTCCGGAGAGTTACGCACCCCAGAGCTGAAGCACTAATGCGCCTGTAGTGTGTCCGCCTTCATTATCCTCTTCATCGAGGTCCCCCTGCTCCTGCGCATCTGCCCAACCTCGTCCTCGTTCGATGCCGCTATTCGCCAAGTCTCCACCAACTACATGCGCGCGGGCGCCTACGGCGTCATGGCTCTCGTGCAATGGCTGTCTCTTATCAGTGCTGCGACTAGCTTGATTGCCGCCGCTGTCATCCTCACTCTCACGGGCATCTGCTATCTCCTTGCTGGCGTCAAGGGCCAGGCCTTTGTTGGCAGCAAGACACTGGGCGGCCAGGGTGTAGCGCAGATGATTGTATAAGTGGCATGTAAGGTTTTCCACCCAGGGGTGTGGGATGATGGTGAGCGCTAGATTGTGGATGATGCGCTTTTGGAGAAATGGAGGGAGTCTGAAACTGACCGCGCCGGCCCGCAACATATCGGATGTTGATCCGCAGGGGCTAAGACGGAAGGGTCAGGAGATGGGGAAATGGGCGGAGAGCGTAGCGGATCGGTTGTACAGCTCAGGATCGCCAGCATTTTGGGTCTCAAAATCGGGAGGCAGGGGTTTATGGCGTCTAACGGCTCGTTCTTACATGGTCGTTTTCCGGTGCTTTTTAGTTTTTACTTCTCATGACCTCCCTTCATCAGGGACAGGAATCGAGGACGGGTTGGGCTCTCTGCTAGCTAGCTAGGTAGGTATCTGCGGCCTGTGTACTGTTTTGTTCGGCTCGGTTTGGCTCGACTCTGCTCCGTGCCTGGGAATAGTATACCTTCGGTATGCTTTTTGTGCTTCTTCGTCCAACGGATGTGACATGTTTTTCGGTTTCTGGGGCTGGGAACATGCGCGCTGTATGGTTGGAGGATTTGGGTGACTGGGAGGTTTAGGATCTTAGGCTTTGCCCTGCAGATAGGGGCATGCTGTTCCAGATTTTGAGGGATTATGAGGCTGGTTGTTTTCGATGGCACCCCGGCGAGTAAGCACTTAAGCGGGACGTGAGTGTAATAGCAATTGGTTCGAGTTCGATATAGCCTCAAATAATGACTTCAGTCACGCATTGGTGGACATTGAATGTGTGCTTCCGCATGTCAATTCTTCTTTGTGGTCGGGGTGTCCAGTGGCCTTGGACTCGCAAGGCGCTGCATCGAGTATGCATGAAGGACGAAGTGTACATTATTTATCATGTCTGAAAGCACTTGGAATCTTTGCAGGGGAGTTTTCTTTTTGTTCCATGAGCCCGATATTTTTCGCTGAGCCCTTGTGAAGTGGGAGGGTGGTTCTTGTACCGGTTTTGTCGAACCGTTTTCAACAAACAATGGTCGAGTGGTGTAGTTGGTTATCACGTCAGTCTAACACACTGAAGGTCTCCGGATCGAACCCGGGCTTGATCAATACCTTGGACCTTCAAGGCCCAGTATCTTTTTTCTTTTTTGCGTTTTTTTGTTCTATCCCGTTTTGATTGGGAAACGTTAGCTTCACCTATGCGTGGATCCTACATCGGCACCTCGGGGAAGTGCTGCACTTTGCCTGGGGTCCGAATTCCATGCCGATGTCATCATAGCGGTCCAGTTCTTTTTGTCGATGGTGGGGTAATTTGTAGATCTGTTGTTGACCTACGCGTCGGACTTGAAGGTCTCAGCATAATGAATCGCCTCTTGAAGTAACTAGCTTGCTCAAGTGCTATCATATCTGCACATTTTCCTCTGCATCTCCTGACTTTGTGATAAGCCCCGAGGCTGCGGCATATACTGACAGATACTTTGAGGAGGTACAGTTCAGAATTACAAAGTATCAAATTGAGATGCTTTGTGGTATGTTCTTGAATTCAGACAGCGCAGACTGGTCGAGCAACCCAGGCAGACTTGTCTCAACATCGCAACTTCACGGGAGGCCTCTGCTTTACATGACGTTGACATAAGATTGCAAGCTATGTGCTCGGTATACGAGGACGGCCCGGATTCGGTGTTTCTCGATTTGGGCATCCCGTGGGGTATTGTACAGATGTAGTTGCCATAGCATAGCCACAAAAGCCATGCGATGTTGTGTCACTCAGGGCTCAGGGGATGAGGGAATAAAACAATGCCGCTGAGCTGGTTTCGTGATGGATGTCTGGCCAGCGGATAGTTGTTCCGGGATGATCATTAACTAGGTACTGGCTGTTCATATGCCGGGTGCAATAGGAAACGAGCGGGGTGCCTTGATGGATCGCTTCGAGGAGAAACCCTGACCGCCCTGGTATTGCAAGGTACGGATATCGCGGGGCGGAAGAGGCCCAGCAAGAAGTTCGGATGGAGCAAAGTATAGACCGCAATTGTCTGTGCAAGTACAACAAAGTACTTCACCTAGAATGTACGAAATAGAAAGAAAAATGGAAACGGAGACGTGTGTGGACTAGTGGCAGACGCGAAAAGCCACCGTCCAGCTTCTGGGCCGCTCTATGATGCCGTTACCGCGGAGTCGAAGAGGGGTGTAACCGACGGTGCTCCCCGCGATGTCGTACATGGTAAAAAGGGGGAATTGGCAGATGGCCGTTGATGCAGAATGAAAATCCAGAGAAGCCCCGTGATCTGGGGAGCGAACACCTGACAGACCTTGCGCTAACCTCGTCATGGTCAAAGCTGTATGTCGGCCCCGTCTGGGCAACGCCGGCAAGGCCTACGGCTCGGTAGGACTCCGCTGTTGTTTGGTCAACCTTCAACCTGCTTACGATGTACGAAGTACCACGCTGGGGACACAGGATGTGTGACATAAGGCCACGCACAGTGCGTTTGTGATGAGACGCATCAGCGCGCGGGTGGTGGGCGGCCGCGGCAAGCAATCGAGATGGTCGATGGCGGAGGGAAATCCATGATCATGTCCATTGGGATTTCTACCGCTATGCGAGGGTTGCTTCGCCGAGTTTCTGTTGCTAATGGGGTTGCCACAACGAGAAACAAAGGCTCGGATTGGAAAGTCTTAACGGAAATTGCGTCATACTTCTGTTGAGAACCCTGAGGCGTTTCCATGACGCTTGATCTGGGCGGCCTGATCCTGATGATGAATGTGATGGATGGAGAGCACTTCCACCTCCCTGGACGATGAGATGTCATGGGCAGTTGAATTTTCGACATCTTCACCTCAGCTGGCAAGGCGGAAGAGAGCCGAAGGCAGTGGCACAGTATGCGATAAAGAGCTACTGCGTAAGCGCACTGTCCGACCCCCCCCCCCCTACTGCAAAGGTTGGCGTCGAGGTTTGGCGCTGCAAGCGGGGCGCATGCAGCGGCCTCAGGCCTGCGCAAGAGGCGGTCACCGCGAGTTTAGGCACTCGGTGGGGTTGGCCGCCACCATTGGCGGGGTACCTAGCGACCAAGGTTGTTGTGTGTGCGTCGATGTTGTCTGTGAATGGAGTGGTAGCCCGTGAGGATTGCATGCAGGCAATGCGAGCGCAAGACTCGAGACAGACAGCACAAATATCCAATCGACCGAGAGCAAATAGAACTGACCAGATGGGCTACACGTGGAGTCAAGTTTCCATCCAGCCCCCCTAAGCGTGAATCGGATGCCCCGCCATCCATTCCGTCTCGAGACCCAATGGCGCAAGTGAGAAGTGACCCGTTCTTTGCAGCCAATGGCCCTGCTCGCCGGCGGAACACACTCTCTTCTCACAGAGGCTAATTAATTATAATTATAGTGGTATGGGTTTCTCTTGTCGTTTCTTGACTCAATAACTGGCTGCTTGGGAGCTGTACGGGCGTCCAGGATGTCTCGGTGTCGCCAATGGCCAAGACCAACAGGCGGCGTCTGAGGTGCGGCGCATGGTGGAGGACTGGTGGGGTAACATGACAGTTTATCAGCCCAGGGGGGAATCAACCAACACTCGAACAGCGCGCGCAAGGTACCGTGGACAGGGTACCTCGATGGGCTCCCAGTGCAAAGCCGCGTCCTCGGTGGGCGGACTCGAACAGGTCAGAGGGCCCTAAAATAACAGCCAGAAAGCGAGAGGCCTCGCCTAAGAAAGTTCGACTGGTGCTTGACGAGGGAACAGGCTAGGGTTTTCACGATCCCCGTCGACGGGCTTGAGGGTGAGAGTTTGGTCGGGCCTAGGATGTAATTTTCTTTCTGCACGGGCAACGGTGCCCCAGAAAAACACGAGAGAGGCCGCTGATGGCAACCTGGAACGACTGTTGTAGTCAAAGAAAGGAAGGCAAAAAATGCCCTGCGAGCAGTGCTTACCTCTTCAGAGTAGGTACTGTGTAGACCCGGTACCTGGATGGAAACAGTACGGAAAGGTACGTGAGATACATGCTCGCCACGGCCCGTCAGAGTTAGGTACCTTTGCTGCCGCCAAAGCTGTATTTTTTCTGCTCGCTCGCTCGCTCACGGCCTTCCACGTTCCCCTTGGGTGTCACTGGATCACTTTTCCGGCGGCCTTTCTAGCCCGATGAAGGCAGAAGATGCCAGCAATGATCCCCGGGATCCCTGTTGGGCGGATCACAGCCAGGGAAAACTGTCAATACGGTGAACTGCTGGTATGGATTCTGCTGGTGGGCCGCGGTACGAAGTACTTCGCACAGTCCGGCAGGGACGCAGGCGTGTACTTCGTACTTGGCAGAGCTGCCACTACAGAGGAATGACGAACAAGGCGGACTGCGCGCGTCGATATAAGTGGCCGACACGCCCCAAGCTTGATCGCATCCAGTTTCACATCAGCTTTGAGACCGTGTTGCACCTACTTTGATCGTCAATCCGATGTCTTAAGACTCAATTGAACCCAGGACACCTCTCCTGCATACCTTTTTTATACCGCAGAGCCCGCTTCTTGACGCCCGAGTTTCGAGATCCCCAAACTCTTCTTTTCGCGCCTCTGCATCTTGCTTGTTAGCCTCGCAAAAGCGGCAGTAGCTAAGGTATGTCGAGCTGTTCGTTGCTGCACCAGGCACACGGTTTTCCAGCCGTTTGTTCCACACCATCTTTTTTTTGTCTGCGTTGAGGTGGATGTCAGACACCAGCACACACGGCCGTCAGCACCGCTTCGCCGGATTCCCACATACTACCTCCCTATCCAGAAGACGCTGGGGTGACGAGTCATCGTCCTCCGTCGTTCCGGATGTTTCCTGCATGCAGCGCCAGCCAAGGTGCTGGAACTCCTTCCCTGATAGCGAGGAGCTGTAGCCCAGCTAGCACACGGAGGCACATCTTCCACCGCTATGATCTGGCAGAAGCCGAGCCCGTTTTTCCTCGTTGGCCAACCAGGCAGACGGCGGTATCGCGAGCACACTCTGGCGATGCTTATCAGCCGCCAATCGCTTGGAGTTTGGGAGTGACTCGTTATCTGCTGGCACCCTGCTGGACGGCCCGAGTCTCGGGCTAACCGCACGGTCTGCGGCTGCGCATGGCGCGCAAGCGAATGTGCCACAAGTTTCTGCGCAGTGCGCGAGAGCTTCAAGTGGCTAGAGTCGGGAGGTTCAGGAGCCCATCTACTGCGGACCCCCTTGTCGCATGCACTCCATTGATCGCACACAAACCGCCCTTCGGCACGCTTATCTTGCATAGCGACTACGTCGGGGCATTTCTGTATCTCTTCACCGACAGTTGTGCATGAGCTAACCCCAGCCTCAGTCCTCCACACGAGTAGTAGACGGCTCAAACGCAGATTGCACAACAGCCTTCTCCCGCGAAAACCCGGCCGGGATTCCTCCTTCCAACAGCCGTTCTCCGCTATCGCTGGAGCACTCTATCCCTTGCTACCGCCGATATATATCACCTCGAGCACTCGACTTGCCCGCCCATTATGTCTGCCACGGCAACCCAACAACCCTCTATCCCTCCCCGCCCATCTAGGAGCCAAGACAAGGCACCGACATCAACACCGATGGTTCCTCCACGCCCCTCCCACCGCAAGGTCGAGCGCTCGTTGAGCCCGAGCCGCTTTGCGCCCTCGCCCCTGAACGAGAGCCCGCTCCGCGCAAAATCTCCCCGTGCGTCTCGCTTCGGCGCCAACGGTCACGGCCACAATGGCGAGTCCATCGACCGCTCCAAGTCTGTCGAGCTGCCCTCAGTCGTTGGCCAGGAGGGTATGGAATACGCCTCCTTGGCCGAGGAAGTGAACTCTTCCAGCGAACAGTCCACCAGCCCCGCGCACACCCGTACCATTGGCGAAGATGTCAAACTCCACGCCCCGAAACCGTCACTCCCTGCTGTGAGCGCCAAGCAGCGAGTTATGACTGTCACCCGTACCGACAGCGACAGGGCTGCTTCGTTTGGCATCGGCAGGCCTAGCAGCAACGACGACTCAACCACCGCGTTGCCGTCCAACCGGAGCCTCAAGAAGAAGGCTAGCACCACCAGCCAACTGTCAAACACAGAGAGCCACATCGATGACGAGCAAGGCATTCCTGAGATTGGTATCCAGGTTCCTATGTACCCGAATGCCGGCGACGTTCAGGCCCCATCACCCGCCCCCACCAGCGAGGCTTCGAAGACCAGGCATCACGCCAGGAAAACGTCGTCTCGTGGGAATCTCCCTCCCGGAAGCTATGGACTCCATGGCCATGGAGTAGCCCCGCAGGACAAGCTCGAAAAGGCTTACTACGATAAGCACCCCGACCTGCTCAAGAAGGAGATCACCTCACACCACCATGATCGGCCCAACGACTTCTCCATGAGCAGGGAGGACCTAAACAAAATCGTGAGGGAAACAGCCAGTCGCGGTTCGGGCTTAGGTAAGTCTGGAGAAGCAGACTCGGCTTGAGCGAATTTCACTGACTTTAATTGTGACACAGCTGTGAAGAATTACGCGGGCACGCCAAGTGAAAACATCGCCTGGCAGGCCCTGGAGGAGACTACTTCTCGCGTTACCTCTCCTCGCCCGGCCTCTACTGAATTCAAGGATCCATCCAACCCCACGTTTAAGCTCTCGGATACTGACCGAGATGCTGCTGGCGTGGTCCACGTTGACGAGCCTGGCCGCCGGCGGTCTGTTCTGTTTAGCGACAGTTCGTCCCTGGGGTCTGAAGCTGGTGACGAGCGCCCTTACACGGCCCCTATACTTGCCGAGGACGAAATGGCAAAGGACCCAACCCAATCTGCTCATGATGCGGCCGTTGAGCCTCCTCTAGAACGCCGGGGAAGCGCCTTCGAGATGGAAGAGCCCACAAGCCGCCCAAATAGCCGGCCCGCTAGTCTGTACAAGGAAGCATCGTTTGGGATGCGTTCTACCCCATTGGAGGATGTGGAGGAATACGAGCCGCTTTTTGACGAGGACGAGAAGGTGAAGAAGTCGGTGGAGGAAAAGATCAAGAAGGAGAACAAGCGCCGCTTCCCTAGTGCTGACGTCTGGGAGGATGCCCCTAGCAGTGTGCATTACACTGCAGAGGTCTCCACTCCGGAGCCCTCTGAGGATCAGACCAAGACTGGTGGTCCAGTCGGCCCGTTACCCGACCGGGAAGGCGAGACGTCCGCACAAGCCTTCGCCCGCCATCAGGAGGAACTGGCCGAAAAGGAGGTTCGGGAACGTGGTCCTGAGGGCTTCTTACCTAGCAGGAAGAAGGAGAAGCCGTTATGGGTGCAGCATCAACAGCACCTCGCCGGCGGTGAGGCCCCAACCCGCCCATCGATTGGGCAACGATTCCCCAGTCGTGATGTTTGGGAGGATACACCGGACAGCTTGAAGTTGGAGACCACTGTATCGACGCCGCAGCAAGAGACGACGGAGTCACCTGTTGAAACAATAAAACCAGAAACTTCGCAACGTCCTCAAGGAATTGCAGCTGAGAAGCCCGCTATTCCCGGGAGGCCGAAGCCGAGACAAAGTTCGGGCGATGACAGCAAACCGGCCATCCCAGACCGGCCGAAGCCGCAAATTCCCGCTCGTCCTGCCAAGGCAAGCCCCACTTTGGGCGGCCCTGAATCCGGTGATTCCGCAGCGCCGAAGGTTAAGCCGGCTGTTCCCGCCCGGCCTATGGGCTCAAAGATCGCCGCGCTTCAGGCTGGCTTTATGAGTGATCTAAACCAGCGTTTGCGCCTGGGCCCGCAGGCGCCGAAGAAAGAGGAGCCTGCGGCCGAGGAGGAGCCTGCAGAGGAGACGGAGAAGGCGCCTCTAGCCGATGCGCGTAAAGGCCGCGCCCGGGGCCCCCAACGGAGAGCGCCTGCAAAGAGCGCAAGCCCGGCTCCTGCCAAGGCGGAGCCCGAGCAGCCAAAGCTTGTCCTCTCACAAGCGATCACCGTCTTCGAACTTGATCCCGAAGAGGATGAGCTGAGTGTTGGGCTTCAGGTTGATACACCTGAGGCCAGCGTGCAAGCAAAAGAGGGGCTAGAAACAAGCGAGGTTGTCAAGGAAGAAGCGACGGAGGAAGCGAAACCTGACAAGGAAGACGACGAGGCAGAACCCACCAAGGAGGAAACTGAGTCTCCTATTACGAACTTGGCGGGCGAACCCATCAAGGCAGAGAGCCTGGGGAAGCCAGGATTGGGTCTACCAGTGGAGCCAGTTCAGGCCGAGGAGAGGTAGGCCGGCAAGGGGCCTGAGAAAAGTTCTGGAGGCAATCTCTGTTTTATTTCCATCACACCCGCTACCTAGGGGAGCTAGCCGAGGCTTGTGTTGTGGAGCTGTTTACATCGATGAGGAGCTGATGAAAGCAGACTCGCGCATTGTTTAGTATGGAGCGTTGCTTTTTTTCTTTCCTTTTCTGTCCTCGGATCTAGCATCCCTCATGTTTTGTCGGCCAACATACGTTGGCGGCAGTCATAACCAGATAGCTAGCTAGCTTCTTTCTCTCACTCACTTTGAACAAGAGCAAGGTGGATGGTAGCAAACAGGCCCCGCGCGGCGGGCGGCGAGCAATAAATCACTTGATCGCTCAGCGATTACCAAATAAGGACGCTTCTTGATTTCGTAGGTTTGAAGATTTGTCACACTCGTTGCACGTCATCACACTACTTATCCCCCATCTCATCCTGCCCTGTATATACTCTGCCGCTGGCTTCCAAGAGACTCGCCGTCGGCGAAATCGACAGATTAGATGACAGTCAATCAACTTAACATTCCCAACCCAACTCAACTGGGCCGCTCACGCACTGTCCTCCTCACTGCTCCCACTTTCTTCGCTCTCCTCATCTTCCTCCTCTTCCTCTTCAGGCGGCACCCAAACCAAGAACCCTCCATCTTTCCCATCCAACTTCATGCCCTCGGTCGGAATCACCCGCAACACCTTCTGGAAGTACTTATCCTTTACCACCAGCCCAGGCTTGATCCAGCTCCCTGTGCTGCTACCGTTTGCGAGCGGTAGGAGGCGGTATGTGACGGACCGCCGCGACACAGGCAATAAGTGGAGCGTAGTCTGCTTGGGGCCGGAGAAGGCAAATTCGTCGCTTGGTTCCATGGACAGTCCGAAGGTGAGGAAGTGGTTGGAGGCGTTTTCAATGACGAGGCGGAGCACCACGAGGGGCTTGCTGCCGTCTTTGAGGCGGACGTGGGACACGGACGCAAGCACGCGGGGCTCGATGCCGAAGAGAGCGAAGCGGGGAACGGGGAGGGTGGTGGTGTTTGGGGGGTGGTGGGAGGAGGAGGAGAGGCGAGACCATTTGATGACGAATGAGACGTCGAGGGTGGCTTGGTTGCGGTCGTCGAGGGTGTGTTTTTGGGCGACGATGTCGAAGGCGGCGTCTTCGATGGTTTTGGGCTTGACGATCCAGCTGGTGTTTGGCTGGGGGGGTTGTGGGAGGGTTCGGGTGGAATGGCAGCGGACAGTGCGGGAGGTCTGGACGCGGATGTCGACGTCGGACACGCGGAGGTCTTCGGAGGCAAAGGAAGCGTAGCGGGTTACTAGGGACCATGTCTGTGACAGTCCCTTGGGTAGGTGGTGGCTGTCATCTTCGGATGGATCTCGCACGCCTTCGGGGTCAAAGAGGCTTGGCCAGGGATCGGGGTGCACGCGCGGCATGAGATCGTAGTTGGCTTCGAATGGGTTGACGATGTTGAGTTGGAAGACCGAGGTCTGGGTGATAGGAGTCCCGGGGTTCGTGGAGAGGAAGTAGACGACTTTGAGGGTCAAGCTGTATTGTGTCGATTGTGGGATCGGTGGTACACGAATGTGAGTGATGATGGACTTTGAGCTTTCGATGGCCCCGAGAGGTACATTCGAGAGCCTGCTTTCGTCTTTACCGCCATCGTCGGATAGTGTCTCGTCCTGGCCGGGAACTTCAACGATGAAAACTGGGGGCAAGCTTCCCACTAGTATGGCGTCTAGTTTAGCAGGGGCGTCGACGTCTTCCTCGTTCACGATCTCAAACTCAAGTGTGATCGGTTCGTCCGTGTAATATTGGTCCTTCCACGTCAGGCCAACTATCTCCATCTGTGGGGGTCTTTGCTGGACCTTAATAGCAAGGGGGTTCGCCCGGGGTATACGTCTGGTCTTGGAGGCAGATAAGAACCAAGTATTTGCACCGCGGCCCTGCTGAAATGACTGATATTGGTCGAGGTCGAAGAGCTCCGATTGAAGGCTCAGCGTGAGAGAGACCGCGCTTGTCTCCCCGGGTTCTCGCAGGGGAATTTGAACCCCCAAGACAATTGTTTGGCCAGGTGCAAGCGTCAGGTTGGCCTCTCCCTGTAAAATAATGATCCGGTCTTCGTCCAGGTTTTCCGAATTAGTTGCCGCGGCTTTCCCTTTCCCTTTGCCAGCTCCCGTCGTCAAGGACACGGCAGATAAAACCGTGTTGCCATGCTTTTGTTGTTCATCAGAATCCTCGTCGTGTTTCAGGATAATGCGATTGACGCTGCCGTTAAAATCAACCTGAACACTGCTGAGGGCAATAGGGGCGGCGCCCTGGTGAGCATTAGACTTGAGCGTCAGCTGCCCGTTTGCACTCTGGCCGGCTTTGCCTTCCTCGTCCCTAAAAATAAAGGATGCTGAGACGAAAGAGAGGGTTTGGCCGTCTTCAATGTGAACGTGAGGCTTGGACTTTAGTGATATACCATCTAGAGACCTGGAGATGTCGTAATGCCAGTTGGTTCTTCTTGTGAAATCTAGCACCTAACGTCAGCGATGAACGTTTCGAAAATATTTGGCCGTTATGGGGACGGCCAAGGGGACGTACTGCGATTGAGCAACTCCCAGTCAATTGCGATCACCAATGCAGCTTCACCAACCATCGCAGCCGCTCCTCTCAGAATCCAACTCAGCTCCTCCGCTATCGTGAGCCACCCTTCGGTTCGGAAGGACATATCCTTCCAAAGGGGTCGCAGTAACTCCACAATGCTCTTCCAGTCTCTGTTTATCGCGAGTTCTCTAGCGCACTCCAGCGACAGCTCCGCTGCAAACCGTACTTGCTGTCTCTTCAGGAACTCTGAGCGGGCTCGCATGAGGCAATCCACTATCAGGTGGCAATAGTCTGTGCCGGGGATATTATTTAAGGGGTACTCCTCGTGAGGTTCGGGGCACATGTAAGTGTCATAGGTGAAGGCCTTGCTGGCGACATGTGAGGCAGGGGATGAACTCGGTGGACTCCTATCGTCCTCAGGCATTGCATGGGCAAAGGATCGTCTAGCACCCAACTGCTTTGCTGCTAGACGGTACCAATAACCGGGATGGTGAAGGAACTCCCAAGGCTGCAATCGCTCTCCCATCGCAGCCTTTTCCGGTTGGAGATAGAGCGCATGAGTAGACGGGGCAAATCCTTGTATATTAGCGCGTTCGATCAAATTAGCCATGACCATGGCCCAGCGAGCCTCCCAGGCCTTCCACCCGTAGTTCTTCGTCCCGCGACCGCGACGATCGACGAACTCGGCCACCCGATCCCGATGAAGCTGCCAGCGACGAGCAGCAGTGCTATGCTGGCCGCCAGATAGCAAACACGAGATGCCGCGGATCGCAATAACGTCGGCAAGGAAACGCGCCTCATTCCATCGAGGACTCCAGCTCGGGATGACCTCCAGAAGCTCTGAACTCAACAAGCCCTCGTAGGCTTGTTCGTACGATCGGAGAGCATTGTCAAACTCGGATCGGAACTCTGCAAAGACGGCTGACTTAAAGTCATATCGGACGTTCCACCCAGCCAAAGAAAGAGTCTGTGAGGTACCAGAGGTAGGCGGGATGGTTGGTTGGGGGGCCACGCCCCTGCTCCTCTTCTTCCGGGCATGTCTCCCAAGCTCCCGATAATACTCAACAACCAGCGGGTACAAGGTCGAGAGCATGTTCTCCGCCATGCGCTCGAGTTCTTCGGAGGATTCATTGGGCGGCACAAGGAACAGGGCCTTTGAGTCGATTCCACAGCCCTTCCGGATGGTCTCAAGACGCTCCTGCACCCCCTCGATTGACGTAGTGTGCTGTTCGCCCAGAAGAACAACAGCCAGGCGCGTTTTATAACCGGACTGGCTGAGAAGACCCCTGATGTTGTTCAGGTCCGACTTGATCTGGTTGTCGCATAGTGTGGCCTGAGTGGGGTCTGAGACGAGTGTATAGAAGCACAGCACGACGCCGGGCACCAGCGCCTGATGCTTCTGCAGCCACAGAGTGTCGATCAGTCCATCGGGGTACAGCGGCGATACGGAGCTCAGGGGCGAGAAAGGAGAATGGAGCGCAGCCGGGGATGGCGGTTCGGCGCCGTCAGGAAGGCGCGCATGGCGGGGCGGCAGCAGCAGAGACTAGAGATGCGCCGATCAGAACCAAGCAACACACAAACACAGGCAGATGCTAAACTCTACGAACCCTCTCGGCGGTCCTCACCCGGAACCGGTATCGCGCTCCGGCAGCCGCCTCCCGGCCGGTCCCGGGCAGTCGCGATGCATCGTGCTCCTGGATGTAGCGGAGCAAGCCAAGGGCCTGCTCCGTGACGAGAGGCGAGACCGCGGAGCGAATGAGGACACCCTGTTCCTTCAAGGTTGCATCTAATTCGGTGCCATGATCCGAGCCTGCGCCAACGCCCAAGGTGAGCAGGAGGGGGATGCTTGAGTCCAAGCTGCCTTTGGGGTACTCGTCCATGGTGGGAGTGCCTCACCGCGGCCGTTGCATCAGCTCACTGCTCGCTAATATCTGGACATGGGGCCAGGCAGCTAGGTATCGAGCAGGTCGCGCTGCCAGTTGTGCCGGGCTAAGTTCACAGTGGGCGGAGCTGTTGTTGGCGGTGGATTATGTTTGAATTGTTGGCAAAAGCTCACAGCTATGATTGACGGGATCTTCAGCCCAGTCAATTGCTTGCTGGAGGGGTTCCAAGCATGCGTGGCTGGTAATAATTGATGCATCAGCCCCGGCACTAGATTCCCAGGAACAGGGGTCTTTCTTATCTTATCAGCCGCAACGCCTTGGTGGGGCAGCATGGTCAGTCGCGTTCCCCCGAGCTGTGCATTAAGACGCGTCTTCTCGCGTCGGTCTCGGCCATGGGTTTCCCCAAACATGCCCATGCCCATGCCCATGCCCATCCCATGCACCTGACCTGAATTCCAGATTCACAATTGTGGTTCTATTTTGGATGTTCCGTCACCGAAACCCCTTGTCTTCGATATAAACAAGAAGGGTAGAACTGGCAATGAGCTATGACAATGCCTCCCCTTAAGAAGTCGTATTCAGACCAGGCCAGGAATCCGAAGGTCAGTTCGGCGAGTTTGCTATACAATGCCGGTCATACTAACGCTTCGCAGCGTCCGCAATGGCAGAGAACAAATAGTCACCCCAACGCCCAGACGACTGCCCCTAAGCCCCTTGTGCCCGTGTCCAAGTCAACGAGAAACAAACTACAGGCCTTCCAGTTCGCGCCTCCGAAATCCGGACTCGACGAAAAGATCCCAGAGCCAGCCAAGACGAGCAACGAGAATGAAGCACCCCCTGGGCCACCGAAAGCAACCCCGCGAGCCCCGAGCGCCATGGGCAGTGCTGTGACTCCCGTTGCCCGCCTGGCCTGGCAGGATCTGCTTGGAGTACCCGAAATGGAAAAGGAGGATGAAGATGCCTCGCCAAGCGAGCGCATCATGTGGCGGAACGACCCTAGGGCAGCTTCGAACACGCCCATGTCGCCAATGCTCAGTAGGAAGGGCAGGAAACGGCGTGCAAGGAGCTCGTCGCCGGTATCATCGCCAGCTACGTCAAGGACTCCTGCCTCCAACCCGAAGCATCTCGCTCACGGCCCCAACGCACCGCATGCAGACCCAGCACTGGATTTATGGGACAGAGGGACAACCGGGATTATGAACCCGCTTCTTGCCCGAATGATGGTGTCGTCCTCACCCCGCCCCCCGAAGACCGATGGAACGCCGGGTAGCGAGAGATCACTACGAAAGTCTATCAGTTGCGGGTCCAACTGGCCGAAGCGTCGCAGGATCGAGCGGCTGGATGTCGATCATTCAGCAGTATCCCAGGACAATGAGCGATCTACCACCAAGTCCTCGTTGGTTTCAGCTCTGCTGCAGACGGTCGACGGCGAAATTAGGAAATCGAACACGTCCGTCGAAGCTCAAGAAGAACAACACAGCTCACCATCTCGGAGACGGTCTCCCCGGAGATCGCGTGCGGAGGCTCAACAAAGTAGTCGCCCTTCGCCGATTCAAGAAGCAGCAGAGCACAACCAACCAGCAACACAGTCGTCAAGCTCAAGCACAATCTATGAGGCGGCGAATGAGGTAGCAAAACAGACAGCAACTCGAGCTCCCTCCGACTACGGGGATGACTTCGGGGACGACGACTTTGACGAGGACACACTCATGGAGTTGGATGCGATTACCAATCAACCCATTCAAGGAGATGACACAACTTTTGTCGCAGCTGAAGAGCCTCATCCACCCGTCACCACTCCTCACGTCCCGAAGACTATCGCCGACGACGAGTTTGACGAGTTCGGCGACCTAGATGACGATCTGTTTGACGGTGCAGAGGATCTGGTGGCTGAGGTGGAGTCCAAATATGTTTCCCAGATTGCCCATCAGGGAAAGCTCCCAAACACGCCCCCAAAACCCAAAATGGGGGAAGAAGAGGGCGACCCATATGGCTTAGGAGATGATTTTGGCGATGACTTCGATCTGGAGGCGATTGAGTTGGCGGCTACACAGTCTGCGCGTGCTTCTGCATTAGCACATGTACGTTCAGTGCAATAGCTCGCACTATGATCATACACTAAGTCTTTTGTATAGACCAGTCAGAAACCTAGAGCAATCCAAAGGTATCTAATTACGAATGTTCTTGAGAGCTATTACACGGATGGCCGAGGTCGTGAGTTTCCTGAAAAGGTAAGGAGGCCCTCCACACCTGTAAACCAAGTCTTTATTAATGTGTTTTAGCTGCTTCTTGTGCAAGTCGACAGGACAAACCAGACGAAGACTATCCATCTCCGGGATGACTGGTATGACACCGAGGCACACAATAAAGCTTTCGTTCATGTCATTGGTGACTTCGAGTCTTCGGGGCGATGTATTGTCGACAACAACCAAAATATGCTCATCCTTCACCCGGATCAACTGATTTCGGCCACCGTCCTCGCAGATTCGTTTATGTGCATGCGGCGGGCTGTGCTCCAGGACAGAGTCAAGGCCACGGGCGAGGCGTCCCCGCCGCTTGTATACGGCACAGTTCTCCACGAAATCTTCCAAGAGGCGTTGATGGAAAACAACTGGGAGTCCCGATTTCTCGGCAACCTTGTCACCAAGACCCTCGATAAGCACATTGAGGACTTGTACATCATCAAAGTCGGCATGGACGATGCCAGAGCCCACGTTTTGTCCAAAATTCCCGAGGTCCAGACCTGGGCGAAGACTTTTGTGTCGGCGCGACCCAGGCCTGAGGCTTTCGCTCAGGGACGTAACGGAGAAAAGGTCAACATGTGTGTGAGTAAGCTTCTCGACGTCGAGGAGCACGTCTGGTCACCCATGTACGGCCTCAAGGGAAACATCGACGCTACAGTGCAGGTCACGATGCAGGACAAATCAGGATCGAAGACACTCACCGTGCCATTCGAGGTCAAGACTGGCAAGTCTGTCAGTTCGACACACCACGCTCAGACACTTTTGTACAACCTCCTGCTCTCCGATCGATATGATGTTGAGATCGTCTATGGTATTCTCTACTACATGGAGACATCTCAGACGCTTCGTGTCCCAGCCATTCAGCAGGAACTCCGCCATATGATTATGCAACGGAATCGGCTGGCTTGTTATATCCGCGAGCGGAGCGTGACGTTGCCCCCCATGAAAAGGGACAAGTTTGCTTGTAGCAAATGTTATGCCCAGACAACTTGTTTCGTTTACCACAAACTTGCCGACGACGGAACGGGCGAAACTAGCGGCATGAATGACAAGTTCGACGAGGTCGTCCAGCACCTGGCACCGGTCCACAAGGAGTTTTTCCTGAAATGGGAGGATCTCCTGACGAAAGAGGAAAAGGAGAGCATGAAGCACCGCCGTGAGCTGTGGACCATGTTGAGCACTGAGCGCGAAAGGCTCGGGCGGTGTCTCGCAAATGTCATTATCGAGGACGGTTCAGCGTCCGAGGACAAACAGTCGTCTAAGATCAACAGGTTCTTTTACACGTTTGTCAAGGAAACCCACGCTTCGAGCTTCTCCTTTCTGGATTCTCAGCTGGCAGTAGGAGAGCCGATCGTCGTTTCGGACGAGAAGGGACACTTCGCTCTAGCTATCGGCTACGTGACCGCTGTTAGGAAGTATAAGATCAGTGTCGCGGTCGACAGGCGACTCCACAATGCCCGAACCAGGCAGCGTGGCTTCGACGAAGTCGATAACCAAGTCTTTGCGAGCATCATGGAGGTTGGTACTGGCAATTCAAAGCCGAAACAGTCCCAAGATGAGCCCATGCAGGCCCCGGTCCGCTACAGGGTCGATAAAGACGAATTTAGCAACGGTATGGCGACAGTCCGGAATAACCTCGTACGTGCCATGGCCAACGACCCGTCTGGGTCCGGCGAGATTCGGCGGCTTGTGGTCGATTTATTTCCACCAATGTTTAAGAGTGCTGCGGCCCAGACTCAATACACCATCTCCGACAAAGACGAACTCAACATGGACCAGAAGGCGGCGATCCGTAAGGTCATGAGTGCAAAGGATTATGCCCTCGTCCTCGGCATGCCCGGCACTGGAAAGACCACTACCATCGCCCATATCATCCGCGCTTTGATCTCCCAAGGCAAGACGATTCTCCTAACCTCATACACACACTCAGCGGTGGACAATATCCTGCTCAAGCTCAAGCGAGAGAACGTCCCGATCCTGAGGCTAGGAGCGCCAGCCAAGGTCCATCCAGAAGTCAAAGAGTTCGTGACCCTGGCCAGCCAGCCAATGTCCTCATTTGAGGAGATTCGCAAAGCCTGGCACGACTCCCCCATCGTTGCCACCACTTGTCTGGGTATCAACCACCCGCTGTTCAATGAGCGCAAGTTCGACTACTGTATCGTGGACGAGGCATCACAGATCACACTCCCCGTGTGCCTCGGCCCGATCCGCATGGCGAAAACATTCGTTCTCGTTGGCGATCACAACCAGCTGCCCCCGCTCGTCCAGAACGAAGAGGCCCGCCTCGGTGGCCTTGATATTTCCCTCTTCAAGCTACTCTCCGATACCCATCCAGATTCAGTGGTCAACCTCGAGCATCAATACCGCATGTCCGAAGACATCATGACCCTCTCCAACACCCTCATCTACCAGGGTCGCCTCAAGTGCGGCACTGAATCCCTCCGCCACGCCGTCCTCGACATCCCCAACCTCAATGACGGCCTTCGCCAGCGCCACTTCGACGCCTCCAGCTTCATCTCCCTATCGCAGCAGCGCAGCCCGTCCAAAGCAGCCGGCGGCGCCTACTGCACCTCCCCGCAGAAAACCCGCCCAGCCCCCTCCGCAACATCCCTCTGCCGGGGCCCCCGCCCCGGCACCTGCTGGCTCCGAGACCTCCTCGACCCCACCGCACGCGTCCGCTTTGTCAACACCGACGCCCTCGCCGACAGCCGTGAGCAAGCCAAAGGAAACCGCATCGTCAACCCCTGCGAAGCCCGCGTCGTCGCCCAGCTCGTCGACGCCCTCCTCGCAACGGGCGTCCCCGCCGCCGAAATCGGCGTCATGACGCACTACCGCTCGCAACTCGCACAACTAAAATACCTCTTGCGCAACCACACCGCCAACGGCCAGGCCATCGAGATGCACACCGCCGATCGCTTCCAGGGCCGCGACAAGGCCGTCATCGTCCTCAGCCTCGTGCGCAACAACGAGAACTGCAGCATCGGCGAGCTGCTCAAGGACTGGCGCCGCATCAATGTTGCCTTCACCCGTGCTAAGACGAAGCTGCTTGTTGTCGGGAGCCGGAGCACACTTGGTGGCTGTGGCGAAGAGGAGATGCTCGCGAGATTCATTGGGCTGATGGAGGACCGCGAGTGGGTTTATGATTTGAGGGAGGGCATGCTGGATGCGCATTGGTTCCCTGAGGGAGGGGAGATGGGTACCCAGGGGCTGTCGCCTGTGAAGGGGGCGGGGGTGGAGATCAAGATGGAGAAGGGGGAGGAGAGGGTTTTGGGGAGGTCGCCTTTGAGTGGGAAGGGGAAGGGGAAGGAGGGGAAGAAGGGAAAGGCTGAGCCGAGGAGGGGGGGGGGGCGCGAGAGGGTGTTGATGAAGAAGCCGGTGTTGAGGGATGTTTTGAATGATTTGATGTATTGAATATCATAACCTGGGCATGGGTATGGATATGACCGGAAGTTGGGAGTTGTTTGTTTATGGTATGGAGTTGGCAGAGTCATGGAAGGAATAGGAACAGTGGCTGTCAGAATGAAGGGTGGATATTAGCATTGGCATGCCATTGGCATTGGCAGAGATAGGTACCTACCTACCTGCCTCCCTTCCTGCGTACTAGATACCCAGTTAACGGTTATATAGCTTTGGGTTTAGCGAGCTATCAGGACATACACACATTTGATAGGAGTAGTTAGGATTATTATGGATTCTTGGGGGTTATGAGAGGGATCATGTTCCTGTTATGTTGCAATCATTATGTGTTTGGCGTTGGGTTGGGTTGTGGTTTGGTGTGGGTATGGGTTGGGTGGCATATGGGTAATTTATCGGTAGAATATGGGAAGGTTATGGGTGTGTAATGGGTAGGGTATAAGTCGGACACGGGTAGGATATGGGGTAGAGTATTAGTAGTATTGTGTTGTGGGCCTGGCACGAATAGCGGCATGTAGCTTTGGTGAAAACCCCGACCCAGACATCTGAGTCTCTTCGGCTGCGGTTTGCTCGGTGTCACTCATGGCAAGATGTTGTGCCCCTGAATTAGTCGATCTGAACCTTCGAGGAGCCTTCTTGGCCGGGGCTGGTGCTACGGCTTTCCGAGCAGCACGCTTGGCGCGATGTTTTTTTCCTGAGGCATGTTGTCTTGCTGACGTACCCGATGCAGGCTTTCGAGTCTCTTTCGCTGGCGCTGCTGCCGAGGAAGGGGCTCTGGATTTGGCGATCTTTACCGGCCAGGCGAAGAAAAACTTGATCAAGTCCACCCCGAAGCTGGTATGGGCCCAGTTATCGTTGTGAGGTTCGAACAGACCGTCCATAACATCGCTGTGGAACTCCGACAGGTTCTTCGGGAAGTGACCCCGGGGTATAGCGAGCCGTAAATCATGTTCTATCAAACCTTCGTACTCCCATTACCAGTATATCACGAAACTCGCGAACTTCATCGTCGGTGCCTGTGTAGACATCCCTGAGGGATTTCATAATGTCATACATCGCGCTTAAAGACTCGTCGATCCTGATTCAAGGCCCCCCCTGAAAAGCAATCTTATCAGTTTGATCCAGGCGTATCTCACTTATTCGAGAGCCTAAGGTAGCAGGGTCGACTCCGATTTTGTACCCCTGAATGCTTGTTGACTTTGTCATGCGGACCCCTATTGATTGGCCTTACTTACTAAGAGACATTAATCAACAAGAAGGTACCGAGGCAGGCTAAGAGAAGGGAGTAAGTGATTGTTTAGACTATAACCAACAGAGCCAGTGCTTCCTCGTCCGCCCAAGTAAGTTACCATGCTGGAGGAAAGTCTTTGCTACTCCCTTACAAATATGTCTGGCCATAACGCTTTATCACGATCCAAGAGGAAAAGGGAGAAAGGGGGAAATGAAACCGAGTTAAAGAAAATTAGGACAGAGTATGTGAGCCTAGCTGCTGGATCGTATTGGTGCCAGCGGGCAAACGGGCTGTGAGTGCTTAGCCGCGTCTACCAGCGGCGCTGTAATATACGAAATCACTTCAAACATATTGAAATCAGGCTGCTCCTGTGCAAGAGCTTGTTCATTTTGGTTTCTAGGTATCTGGATGAGGATTAGGCTCCCTTGATGAAACCTCGGTCATCCGCCTTTCCCAGAGCACCCCCGATGGCAGACAACCCCAAGCGAGTCCCATTCACAGCACTACCAGCCCCCATCTCTATTCCCTCTGTCTCCTACTCCCAGAACCCGCTGTCTCGAAATCCTCCGAAGCGGGCCTTTTCATAGCCAATCTAACCCTAGTATTCAACGGCAGTAACGGCTAGCGGAGGTAGGACACCAACAAATCCCCCAGGAACTTGTTCTTGGCATCTTGTGATTCGACCTGATTGAACACACGATCTACCAAGAAGTCAGTTTCCGCTTGGACCCCTGAGCGTGAGGCTCTCACTGCTTTTGCTCGCACCGCAACTATCATTTTATTGCGAAGATCCCGAGGCAGATTCATTTCAGGGTCGTAGATGTCCACGACAGTTTCGAGAATGTCCTTGATGCTACAGCTCAAGGCCTCGTCTTCGTATCTGGTGGCCGCTAGGGCTTCGAGTCCCTCGACGCCGTACTTGTAGGCAATTGCCGACATTTCCGTGTGTATGCGTATCGGTGTAGAGCTTCCGTTATTGTTCCCTTGAGTGTTGCGGATCTCGTTGCCGTTGGTGTAGCTTCCGGTGTAGAAGTATTCTACCATCCGTTCAACCATTTCCGGACTGTCCTTGGGCATAAGATATTCATCTCCCTGCACACAAAGAAAGTCGCGGTTAGCAATGATATATGGCTCGTTCTGACGGCTGTAGGGAACTCACACTTGAGGTACTGTGGCAAAATTCCCGGAGGATAGTTGAGTGACCACAAACGACAAATTTGTGGACGGGGAACCTTTTCGGCCCGCAAATCAAGACGAAATCGGTGAACTCGTTGTGTATTCGTTGCCTATGAGGCGTTGATAAGTCGTCAGCATTTCTGTTGCAATGGTTATTCACGCTGGGGCGTCTTACATATACCGCTTGGCTGTAAGGTCTTTGTGGAAATCGCTGCTCGCAAAGCTGTTTGTCCCAGACACGATGAAGACCGAGGTGGCGAGGACAATGTTGACCATGGGGGAAAAGAAGACCAGGAATGGGGTATTGTCTTGCAATTAAATACTGTTTCAAAGGGAAGACGGATAGAACATCAAAGTTATAACATACTCTAAAGAGACATCTGTCGTCCTTCTCCGCATCTCTAGACTAACTGTTCTGTCCCATGTCCAAGAACACTCGCCCTCATGGGTAGATAACTGAGACCGTTTCTTTGTTTGGAACCAAGTAAATTTGATGTACATGCCACATATGAATCTAGAAACTGCGTTGGAGAGAATAGAATAGAAGTTGCTCCTCATTCGGGATCATGAGGCTCCGCTCAAGGAACCCGCCAGAATGAGAACCAACAATGAAGAAAGACAAACGCCAGTTAACAAAAAAAGAAAAAGAGGGTGATATTGTTGGATTATGATGATGGATGTATTCAGGGACGTATCGTATCTGTCTATTTGCTAGCTAGAAATTCTTAGACAATGGTAATTTACGGTTCCCTCCATGGGCTTCGGCGAGTGAGCCCAGGGTGTGCCTGGAGGCGAGGGTGTTGGCGGCTTGAACAACGAAGGACCTGGCTGGCACATGGCTCACAATCAGAAGTAGGACATTCTATGACGGGCGAGGTCAAAAGCTTCGGCATACCTGGGGGAGATACGCAGGCCACGGCCACGTTCAAGCGAAGTGTACTGACAGAGACCCAGACCCGGGGGGTTCCAACTGCCAAGGAGAATCATGGTCGAAATATCAGCCATGTTGTCCATGTCCAAGCTTTTATGTCGAGGACTTACATTATGGGAGATGATCGATATTTAAAGGAAATGTCGTGTTGATGCGATGTGTGGACGCGAAAGAAGAAACAAGCCGTTGTGCGGCAGGAGACAAGGGCTGCGCTGAGCTCACACAAAGTAACTGCGACTGGAGAACGGCAGGAGCGACCTCTCCTTCATTAACAACTAAAATTGATACACTTCTGTTATTGTTTTGTGTCAACCGCAAAATGCCTGCCATCGAGACCTAAAATGTACCGCCCAACCTGCTCCGAATGCACCGTGTAGTCAACTAAGTCTTCCAACCTCAAAAGCCCTCAACATGGCTTCCCACCCCCTTTTCCCGAGCAAACTTGACCATATGCATGCCAACCGTCAAGTCCATGAGACCCAGGCCCACACTCTTGTAGATTACATTGCCCCCCGCCAGCCACCTCGCCAGGTTATCTTCCTTGTCGCTCTTTTTCTTCTGCCGGTCGACCGATCCTTGACTCGATGATCTCCTATGGAACGGGAAGGACGGTGCCCGGATAGGGGACGAGGGCCGACTGCCCGAAGTCCCAAAAACACTGGACAAGGCCGAGCGCCCGCTGCTGATCGTCAGCTTCTCCATTTCGCTCGACGGGTCGCTGCTAAGGCTCGTGATGCTGGCTGTGTCGCCTGAGGAGGCTTCCTCCATGATGGCGGCGGCTTCCGACGCCGCAATGTTGTGTAGCATGACCAACTCTCCCAGCTCCACAAGCTGTGTCGACTCCAACCCGGCTTCAATTAGTTCGCCCGACTCCTTCAGCGCCCCATCAAGCGTGTCGACTATTATAACACCCCCTTCGATGACGTGCTTATGGAAATGCCGATGCCCCTTCTCGTGCGGCTTGACGGCCTGCAATATAATCTCGATGGGGATCTCTCTCATCTGCGGCGTATAGCTGCCGATAGCCACAATCAACCGCCCCTTCCGGCGGGCATCGTGAGTAGTCAACCACGACCCGTCAAATAGCGGCTCCGTGGAGGGTGTGCAGCAGAATATCACATCCGCAGCCAGTACTTGCTTCTCAAGTAGCCGGTGATACTCGCCGTAACCCGGCGTCAACACCCCAAACGTGCAGTCAGTCCAGCCCTCGCGCGCCTTGATGACCGCCTGGACGCCGTAAAAGCGCTTGAGGATAGCGGCACAACTGGGGCTGAAGCTGCGGTTCACCAGGTTGACCTGTCGGATCGTAGAGCCGCGCAGCATGAGTGCGAGCCGCACATGCCAGTATGCCTGCTCTCCGCAGCCAAAGACAGTGAGGGTGCGGATTTGGGCACGCTTGCTCACAAGGCAGAGCGAGGCCAGTGCCGTGCGAAAAGCTGTCAATGTACTTGCGTGGAGAATGCCGACCGGCTCCCCGACTGGCGAGAATAGAGTTACCGCTCCCGTCGGCCGCACAATAGGGAGATCCTCGTTTTTGTTGGCGTCAGCGGAAGATAGGGTGATAACTGTGTTCATTATTAGTTGTCTGATTTCTCAAGTGAGTAAGGGAGTTTGGGAGTGAAGCCTCACCCTTGACGCCATTTCCGGCCGAATTTGCCGACGGCATGAACAGCGTATTCGTCCCCGTTGCAGCGTTCGCCACCGTCGTGCGTTCGGGCAAGTGCACGGTGGACTGTGTCGACGTTGAATATTCATGGAGGGAATCCTTGAGAACTTTCTGGAAGTCCAAGAGCTCCTCGGCCGTCAGGGTCTCCAACATCCCTTGGATCTGGGGGTCGGTAAGCACCGAGAGTGTCATTTTGAAGGTGGTGATGATGCTGCACCTGAAAGATCGCGAAATGATGTCAGTCCGGGCCGGGTGATTGTTCCAAGAGAAAGTCAAGACGGTTCAAGCTTCTCGGGGTGCTTGGCTATCCACTGTAATCCTGGACCAAACGCGGGGAGATCAGGCATTTGGCTGCCAAGAGCGCTGTATCCGAGTCGGCGTTCCTTGTTGCGTGAGCAGAGTTGTCTGAGAGGTTCGAACGGCCTTCGCTAACGTGTGGGTGGTTCGATTCATCAGCAGCCAAATTCCAAAGGAAAGTATTCATGAGTGCTCTCCGCCAGGTCCTTCACTATTTCAGATGGGCAAAGCGTGGAATTTGCATTTTCATCCCCTCGGGTATGGGAACTTCTATCCCATGATATGATGATAGGTAGGGGGGGCGAATGAATGCTCGGGAAACTCGGGCCTGACCAGCACAGGGGAGACATATCCTCCCAGGTTGGTAATAGGTGTTCAGCCTGAGTAAGGACACAACGCAACAAAACCAGTACGGTTTTCTATTCAGGATCATTCCTGTCTCTCTCCTGCCGCGTGCTAGGGTGATGTCTTAAATATAAGATATTCCATGCTCCGGTCCGGTCGGATCCTCAAATGAATTTTGCCCCGGCAACCGCCATAACCCATAATTCCTTCCCCGATGCCTTTCCAAAAAAAAAAGTGCTGCGCTAACTCCAGCTTTCCAGTGATACCACATATCCAAAACCAAACCCCCATTGCCCCCCCGGCTACCGCGCGAAGCGCAGCGGGACGGACGGGATGACAGCAATTCGAACCGACCGATTCTCCGCTAACCATCCGCCGCTCGGTGCCTCACCTGATATCAACTCGCTTCCCGGCCTTCCTTAGTGTGCCTTCTCCTCTCACGGCGCAGCAGACATGCTCGCATTGCCCCCGCGGAAGACAAGCTGCGCGTGCTTGCCGCGCACAACCTCATCGCTCCCCGCTCCTCCATTCCCACCCTTCGTCCCCAGCCCCAAATCCTTAATCTTGCCGCACGCAATATCAAACAACACCCCGTGCACCTGCAGGCCGCGATCGCGGATCGCCTCAGTGATCGTAAAGTTCGCCAGCAGCACCTTGACCCCCGCATCGACGTTGAGCTCCGCAATCCGCACCGCGCGCTTCGCGTCGTCCTTGATGCTGTCTAGCTCCTCGCGGTTCGCTTGGCGCACCGCCTTGAGAGGGGTGAGCCACGTGTCGAGGACACCGCCGATACGGGAGTCGCCTAGCGAGGCGACCGCGCCGCCGCAGGCGGTGTGCCCGCAGAGCACGACGTGCTTAACTTTCAGGTGGGCCACGGCGTACTCGATCACGGCCGAGGTGTTGATGTCGGTGGGGGAGATGATGTTGGCGATGTTGCGGTGTACGAAGACGTCGCCGGGCTGGAGGCCGAGGATTGTGGTTTCAGGGCAGCGCGAGTCGGAGCAGCCGAGCCAGACTGCGGAGGGCTAGTTAGCTCGCTGGGCGAGGCGGGGAGGTAAGGGGAGAACGAACGGATTTGGGGGGTTTGCCCGCTCGCGAGCTTCGGGAAGAAGCTGGGGTTTTGGTGCGCCTTGTACCCTGCCCAGGCGTTGTTGGAGCTTAGGGCGTAGAGGAATGTGTCTTCTGTGGGTTTGTTAGTATTGGTCTGCTCGGGGGGTAGGTTTGTGATATCTTGTTGTTATGTTGATGTGGGAGAGGTTATCTCCGAGGGGCAAGACAGGGTAAGGTGATGTCTGGGTTTCACTTACGTTGCTGCGCCATCTTTTCGATATGGTTGGTTCTTTACCAGACCGGATCTAGTCGTCGACTAATGGCAGAACTGATGGGTAAGAATTGGTGTGAGGTGAGGGAAATTCGGGTTCCCAGCTCGACTTATACGTCGACACACACGGGAATATGAGGCTGCTAGGCGCGGGATTTTCGACGCGGTGACACAGCTCTTTTCAGAAAGCAAGCTAGAGCTGTGTGTGGTAGGCAGCTCCTTTCGGATCGATCACCCGATTTATTTGCTATAGTCCCCCGAGATGAGCTGAGCCCACGAGAAGCGAGGTAAGCCGTAGAGCAGCTTGCCGTGTGCGTATGTGTGGTTGTTTCGGAGGGTGCCGAGTGACGCGCCGAGGCCAAGATCGATATCCGGGAATCACGAATTAAAATAGCCGAAGCCACGAAGTATATGTTGAGGCAAGGGGAGTAATGCGAGAAAGTAGAGAAGACGGCACGGTATTTAGTATACTTCGCTCTCGTGGAAGGGGACGCAGGCACATCATATAAGCTGGCGAACTTTGGCATATAAGATTGGAGCCAGCCAAGGCCCAGCGCAGGCTTCACATCACATCAGCCTTGAGTTTGTCCCCCCCGGTCGATCCAGGAGCTTCGTCGATCTTTCATGGGAGTTTTGACGGAGAGGGGCAGGGGGGCGTGGGAGGCGTTCTCACCTCACCCAAGACCAGTGTTTCTCACCGTGTGATTGGCTTTTCCTAATCTCTTCCCTTCCGCCCTGCCCCGCCACAACGCACTCCGGCATCTGAGTACTGTCACTGCTGGGCATCATGAAACTCGATTGGGGGCTCCTTCTCTGCTCTGGAGGGAGATAGCCTCCCAAACACCAACACACGTCCAAAACCCGCGTCTCTGGGCAAACATGCAAGCCACCTCAACATTCACTCCTTAGACCCATTGCTAATAAAAGCCTAAGCGCTCAACAGATGTGGTGGGCTGGGCTTGGCTAGCCGGCCAAGAGTCTGGAAGCTTGTCCGTCTGGTCCCAGATCTCAGACAGAGAGAGTGGAAGAAGACCAAAACCAAGACAATGCCAATATCCGTGTGCGTATCTGTGTGCGCAGCTCCCGTGGAGAGTAAGACGACGGGACACAGCAGAAGCCACGACAGAAAAGATGCATCCATTCCCGTACGTGAGGCATGTTGACGTGCTTCGCCCGTCGTGGACGACGCGGTGGAACGGCCATTGAAGGCCCGAGGGTCTGCGGATACCTGCTCGGTACCCCGGGTACGCTTCTTGAATCACAGCCTGTTTTGCCGCACCGAGAATTGAGAGTTAAGGGAGTTAGTGCCCGGGGTCTGGGACAGCCGTGAGTCCTCGCGACCCCCGGCTCAATTGGCGAGAGACCCCGTCCGGGGTTGCGCCGATCCCTCACTTGTGTTGCATCTACTCTTTCACGGGGCATCAACCGTTTGAAACTCGACAACACACCCAATGAGCCTGCAAGCCAACCACTTCCAAGGCTTCATACAATTGGCCGTACCCTACAGATACTGGATGCCGGGTGCACATGCTCGTCCGGACCCTTGCTACGGTCTGTGATGACCTTGTCGCGCGCTTCTCCTGTCATGGATCATGGACAATTCATGAAACAGGGCAACATTTGCATCTTCACAAACAGTCAATGAATGCAATTGGCATTCCGCAAGCGGCGGAGGCAAGAAGTCTTCATTTCACCCTGAACTGGTTTTGGTATTTCCATGCGCCATCCGAAAGTGCAACCCACGCCGATCCGATCCGTCCCAATGCATCCCTTAAACCTTGATAGCGGTCTCGAGAGCCTTCTTGCGCTTCTCAATGCGCTTGTTGGCCTTGAAGCCCATGATGCCTCCACCCCACTGCTTGCGAGCGTTCTCATTCTTCTCGAGGTATCCGTCCTTGATGGCGGAGACGAGCTTGGAGAGCTCGGTCTTGTCCTCGGAGCGGACCTCGGTGAGAGCGAGGACGGCAGCGGTCTGAATCATATTGGTTAGCAAAGTGCGGAGATAAGATAGGGTTTGGATTGGTCTCTCACCTTCTTGTGGACGACAGTTCCGAGTCTGGCCTTGCCCTTGATGATGGCATACGGGATGCCCATCTTGCGGCAGAGAGCGGGGAGGAAGATAACCAGCTCGATAGGGTCAACATCGTTGGGGATGAGGACGAGCGAGGCCTTCTTGTTCTCAATAAGCCCAACAACGTGGTTGAGACCGTACTTGACAACATAGGGCTTCTTGCTGACGTCCTCCTTCTTCTTGCCCTCCTTGATGGCGGTAGCCTCCTTGAGGAGACGCTCCTTCTTCTCGACCTTGGTCTCAGGGCGGTACTTGTTGAGGAGCTTAAAAGCCTGGGCGGCGGTGTTCTTGTCGAGAACCTGCTGGAACTGGGCGATGGCAGGGGGAACCTTCAGGCGCATGTTGAGGATCTTCTTTTGGCGCTGGAGGCGGATATACTCGGGCCACTTAACCATGCGCGACAAGTTGCGGTTGGGCTGGATGTCCTGACCGATACCGAAGTTCCGTGTCCGCTTCTCGATGAGAGGGTTCTGGCTGCATGTCAGCCATCACGTTACACCAGCAGTTGTCGCGCGGATATCACTGACCTTGGGAGCCTTCTTGGTACCACCAGCCTTCCCCTGAGGGAAGGGGGCCGGAGCGGCCTTCTTTCCAGATTTCGGAGGCTGTCATTGAGGAGAAGACATCAGTAAATGTTTGGGTCCATTGACTGTAGTCTTCGTGCACTCTAGAGAGTGGCCGGGTGGGCGTTTCGGCCACACCACGGATCCAGCTCAAGCCTAGTCTTCACCCGCGATCTTGCGATCGACGAGCGGAAAAATGCTGCATCTCGAGAAAACTCGAGAGCGTAATGCATATGTGCGTCCTAGGACATTGTAAAGTAGCTGGTATTTCTTAGATACGTACCATGATGATTGAGGGCGGGTTGTCGGGACCGTCTCGTCGTGAGGATGCTCTTCCAGAAAAGAAAAGCAGAATTTCGCGGCGGGGGATGAAAGGTTTGTGGATGGCCAGGGCAAGGCGGTGGGTGAAGTGCGGCAGAATATTTGTGGGGTGGGGCCTTTGCTTCTGTGGATCCAAGAGAAAAAGACGGGCTGGTTGCACCCCTAGGGTGTATGCATCTTACTTACAGACTCTTGACTCACATCGACTAGTTAAATGCTCTGAGTTCAACGAAGATAATCACCAGAAACACCTGAGCGAGCCAAAATTACGGCTACGATCTAAGCACCGACTCTAGAGGCAGCACGAATTTCCTCAGTTTCCACCCGGGAGTTCACTCGGTATGGCGCCCGCACTCTGCGCCGTATGTAAAACGGCGCGGGCACTCATCAAGCGGCCCAAGAACCACGCGAAACTCTGCAAGGCATGCTTCATCACCATATTCGAAGATGAAGTGCACCACACAATCATCTCCTCTGAGCTCTTCTTCCCCGGTGAAAGAGTCGCAATAGGCGCTTCGGGTGGCAAAGACTCCACAGTGCTCGCCTCGGTCCTTAAGACGCTCAACGAACGACATGGGTACGGGCTCGACCTGGTCTTACTGAGCATCGATGAAGGAATCAAGGGCTACCGGGACGACTCCCTGGAGACAGTCAAGAGGAATGCTCTGCAATACGATATGCCGCTCAAAGTCGTGGGCTATGACGAGCTGTACGGGTGGACGATGGATCAGGTAGTCGAGACGATCGGCAAGAAGGGCAACTGCACATACTGCGGCGTCTTCCGGCGACAGGCGCTTGATCGGGGCGCTAAGATGCTCGAAATCAAGCACGTGGTGACGGGCCACAATGCCGACGATGTGGCCGAAACTGTGTTGATGAATCTCCTCCGTGGTGATCTCGCCCGTCTGTCACGCAGCACCAGTATCGTGACAGGCAGCAACAAGTCCGAGGTCAAACGGAGTAAGCCGCTCAAGTACTCGTACGAAAAGGAGATTGTTCTCTACGCGCACCATAAGAAGCTGGACTACTTTAGCACAGAGTGCATATACAGCCCCGAGGCATTCCGTGGAAGTGCCAGAAGCCTTATCAAGCAGTTGGAGAGGGTGCGACCCAGCGCCATCCTGGATATTGTGCGTAGCGGCGAGGATATGGCTAGACTTGTACCAGGGGAGAATTCATCATCCTGCGGCGGCTGTATTGGGAAGCCAGCCGCCCCACTGGGAGCAGCAGTAGAGGAAGATCTTGGCGGGTGTGGTTCGCAGAATGGGCGAAATCCTGGCGGCGAAATGGCTGCCATGGACAAGCAGTTGAGAGAGAATGAAGAATACGAGGGTCTCGAAATTGACGTAACGAAGAAGCTCGCCGAGGGCCAGGATGCGCGGCAAGACGACAAGCAGAAGCAGTTACCCATACGAACGGCTAACGGGAATGCCAAAACTGCCAATCGACAGGTCCTTGGAAACTGTAAGCGTTGCGGGTACATGTCAAGCCAAGATATCTGTCAGGCTTGCATGCTTCTTGAGGGGCTTAACAAGAACAGACCCAAGGTACAGATATGATTCGTTGTACAAGAGAGCTAGTTAATTCCAGAGAGCACTGCCCTGCTGCTTCTGGGCAGCCAGAAAGCAGAGTCACTCTTGATTTGAGTTGTCGAGCGTGTAGACACAAGGACTTTGTCAACCTGTCTCAACAGTGGTGCCACGCTCATCGTGCTCCAACCACCCGGGGTATCCCTCCGAACCCCATATATCCTACGAGATTCGTCTCTCGAGCTAGGTAGCCGTAGTGTTAGCTTCTGCGCAACAGACGTCTTGCAAGAGTATACATACCCTCCAGGGGTTATTTAACTCGTATCCAGGGGGGGCAGTCGGATTGTTTGCTTGTCCCCGCAAGTCGCCTGTCAACCTTCTGTCGCGGTCCATCACTGAATTGTCCTGTTGTCAGCATTCTCCTCCTTCTCGTTCCGCATCAAACTGGACTGTTTCCTACTTTGCTGCTCAGAGTGTTAGTCAATGTCTCGTTTTCGGGATGTCAGAGCTTCAAGTGCTTACCCGATCCCACTGATCAATTCCACGTCTCTGCCTCTTGCCACCGTTCTGCCAGTTTCTGATCTTGGACATGCCAGCTCCTGTAACACCGAACATCTGGACCGCCCTGTCAGCGCCAAACTGGCCGTGTAGCGCTTCGGTGCGGTCTTACGGCAATGATGATTCCATAGGGAATCAAAGTCTCGAAGGGGACGGGCATCGCGGCAAATCTGTCGGCCTATTCAATTGGGTCAGTCGAGTTTGTGGAGATGCGTATGGAGGTTCGGGGGGCATACACGAAGCCTAGTTCGAGTCTGGTGCTCTCAATGACTGAAATCAGCGGCGTAGTTGAGGGTCGATTGCATCGCGACCGAGCTTCCTGGATGGAGCAGTTGCTTGGATTGGTTGGCGCCTGAGGCCAAAAGGCAGCGGCCCCACGTGAGGGGTCCGTGCGTGAAACGCTGATTGGATGACTAACTGGTTGATGCATGCTCGATGGCACGGATACAGCTGCGTGAGGGCAGCAGCAGGAGCGACCAAGGGAGATTCAAAGTCGCGATGAACCAGCGCAGGAGTTCGCCAGCTTTCACCACCGAATTCACCCATCAAAATATCGGCTCGACGCGTCTCCCCGCTTGACGTATCTCCCGCAAGGCCGAGCCCCTCCATCTTCTCCACCAGAACTCTAAGCCCGCGCGTTTCCCAACACGAACCCGTGCCCGCACCCAACGCCTCGTCGCGATAGCCTTTTTCCTCTCGATCGATGTCCCGCGCATCGCGCACAACCTCCACTCCATTCACTCTACAGCTCTCGCTCGATTGCACACCCCCGATATTGCGCGCCAACATTCTAGGCCTGATATGATCTGTCCTGGAACAGCTTGACCACGTTGTGGCTGGCATGAGCGGCACCTCGGTTGGCGGTTCTTGAGGAGGCCCGCACACCATCTGCGAATCTGGGCATCTTTTCCCGACGATATATAATATGGCAATGGCGGAAGCACAACTGATGGAGGAACAACTACAACAAAGCGCTCTCATGTCTGAGGACGCTGTCGCAGACGACGACGTTTCCATGGACAACGACGCCGCGCTTTCCTCTAACGGGCACATAGATGTTGGAGCTGCGACCGAAGATGGCGACGAAGACGATGAGATGGTTGACGGAGAAGAAAACGATGACGAGGAGATGGACAACCAGGATGACTCGCGATCAGAAGCAGAGAGCGATTCTGAAGATGAAGACGAAGTCTTTGGCGATGAAGACGCTGAGGGTGAAGAAGACGATGATGCCCGGTCACTGTCTGTAATGCATGGGCAAATGCACTTCACTGCAGACGATCACGTTGAAGACGACGAAGATGACGAGGATGAGGGTGTCGGAGCTGTCAAAATAAAGCCCGGAGAGACCGACGACGAAGATGACAGCAGCTCTGGTTCCTCCGCAAGCTCCGCAAATATCAGCGATGCCGAATCTGAGGACGAGGTAGAATGGGACGATGCGAGGGTAGCAGAAGAGGAAGATGACGAGGAAGAGTCGGAAAATGCCAACTCAAATACCTGCATCTTTTGTAAGGAAGATGAGGAACATGACCCAGCGGAGGACTTTGAGGCATTCCTGGCTTGTGCCACATGTGGGGAAAATGGTTAGTTTTTGAAAATGCATCGCGGCCATGGTCTTCGCTAACGGAAAGCAGCCCATCAACAATGCGCTCGCGAAGCCGGGATTCCTCCTGGTGAGGATGGTAAGCTGCCCCCGCCAGTTTTTCTCATGATCATCGGCTAACTCTCAAAGGTCCGACAAAGTGGAAGTGCCCTGAGTGCGCTGGGGATGAATCCGACGAGTCAGACGGTGCCCCGGATCTTGGTGAAGATGGTCGCGGCAGTGTGAACGGGACCAACGAAGCCAGCGTCTCCCCTTCCTCCCGGCGGGCAACTGCACCTAAGCTTGCACGAGATCTCCTTCCCTCGCAGAAAGGATCGATCAAACCCGATTCTCATTCTGTCTTTAATCAGCTCGTTCTCGATGAGGACCCCATGGATGGCTCCCGCGTGTTGCGGAAGCGGAAGACCTCCTCGGTTGAAGTTGAAGAAGGAATTTTGGCTCTCCGAAAGCGGCGTAGAAACACAGGTGATGAGCAAAGCGACGATGGGATCAACGTCCAGGATGAAGCGGCCAGGCCACACTCCGCCAGGTCTTTGCGTATCAAGACACCCAACACTGCTGCATCTGTGGTAAAGAAGACGCGCGTTAGCATCGTCGTGAAGATGCGTGTACCTCCGTCGGAGCTACGCCGAATCCTTTCACAAAAACCACAACCACGAAGGGAGAAGAAGAAGCGCTCGGGCGGAGGTGGCAGCCGATCATCGAGGGGCGATGCTCCGCGCCCCGCCGCCGACATTCCTTTACCGCCGCTGGCTACTCCATTCACGTCAGCGAGCTATTCTCAACCGTTCTACTCGTTCTATGATAAGGAAACAGATGAGCTCAAAGGAAAGCCGTATGGCGGCATCCTCACCGAAGTCGAAGCGGATACCTCAAAGACGATGCCATCGAACGATGATCGCCGCCGATTTGACGAGGCAAAACAGAAGGCCGAGGAAGAATGGAGGCAGCGTCTTTTGAAGATGCAGGCAGAAATTGAGGTCCCCGCCAAGAAAACAAAGAAGGCATCAGGTCCAGCCAGTCAGATCGAGTGCATCGATTTTGGAGGTTGGGAGATTGATACCTGGTACGCGGCGCCGTACCCCGAGGAATACAGCCGAAACCGGGTGCTGTACATTTGCGAGTTCTGCTTAAAGTACATGAACTCGGATTATGTGGCCTGGCGCCACAAGCTGAAGTGCCCAGCAAAACACCCCCCTGGAGACGAAATCTACCGGCACAACTCAGTTTCGGTTTTTGAGGTTGACGGACGCAAAAACCCAGTTTATTGTCAGAACTTGTGTCTTCTGGCAAAGCTATTCCTGGGGTCGAAGACCCTATATTACGACGTGGAGCCATTTCTCTTCTATGTTCTCTGCGAGTACGACGACTTGGGCTATCACTTCGTGGGTTACTTCTCCAAGGAGAAGCGTGCGAGCAGCCAGAACAATGTTTCGTGCATTCTCACACTGCCCATTCATCAACGGAAAGGTTATGGCAACCTACTAATCGACTTTTCCTATCTTCTGACCAGGGTTGAGGAGAAAACAGGATCCCCAGAGAAACCGCTCTCAGACATGGGCTTGGTTTCGTATCGCAACTACTGGCGATTGATTATGTGTCGCTACCTCCTCGAACATACCCCTAATGATAACGAGGACAAGAATGGCCTTAGCATAAAAAAGATATCCGACGACACAGGTCTAACTCCAGACGACGTGATCTCGGCGCTGGAGGGTTTGAGGTGTTTGGTACGAGATCCCCAGACACAGCTGTACGCCTTCCGGGTTGACCAGTCGTACTGCCGCGACTATATTGCCAAATGGGAGTCGAAGAACTACGTCCAGCTCAACCCTAGCTCTCTGACGTGGACGCCGTATATTATGGGGAGGGGCAATGCCACTAATTTTGAGCTCGGCCCAGCCCTCACTGCAATTGCGCCTCGGGAAGAGGATGAGGAGCAGAAGGCCGCCGCGCCTGGCAGGGAGACCCTGGTTAATGGCACAGGCTCCGTTGAGCAAGTCAAGCAAGAGCCCAGAGCAGATATCGCCTCGACTGTTCTTGAATCTACCGAGCCCAACGAAACAGGCAACCTCCCAAACCATAATAAAGATGTAGGAGATGCTGTCAGGCCCAACGGGGTGTTGGTGAATGGAGAGACTCGAGAGCATGAATGTGAGCCAGAACCAGAGGAACCGAGCAATGCCGCGACTGCCGACTGGTCGTTACAGTACAAAAACGTCCCGCCGGCAAGATTTGAGGTTGTTCCGCCCATTACCGGCACTCGCAGGGCCGACCGATCACGGCCTGTCGTTCCCCGGCTACCAGTTGTGCGTACAGCCAGTAGCGCACCGCGACCCCGGCCAAAGCGCCCGAGTGGCAGTGCACGACGATCATCGGCTTCCAAGCCAAAGAGTAGCAGCAAACGGAAGACCGGCGGAACGGGTCGTGGTCCAGGCCGTTGGCCAAAGGGCACCAAGAAGAGCGACTATGGAAATGCGGATAGTGGCCCGGGGTTCCCTCCGGGATGGAACGCCGCGGCAGAGAAGTTGGCGTTAGCCATGGCCAAAAAGGAAGGCAAAAAAGAGGGAGTTGATGCCAGGGATACGGTCCAGGTGCAAACACCGACCATGAAAGAGGCCCCCTCCTCCGCGACTAGTAGACGGAATGGGTCCGCGGGGGGTAAGGCATCACCCAGGTCGCAGTCCCGGTCCCAATCGCAGTCCGGGAAAGAGAACAACGGTGTGGATGCAGTGATGGAAGATGCCGAGGATGCAGATGGTGAGGAGGAATAGGCGGGAGCAGTTATTTCGCAATGGGATACCCTGTGTATTTGTGGGCAGGTCAGGAAGCGCCCATTCGGACATGGGACAGTGTGTTTGTATCGGGTTTTATGTGCGATTAGTGGGCCAGTTAGGGGCTTGGGCGATTACTCAAGAAAGACCTTCAGCGTGTTAGATGTGTGTACCTGTGGCTTCTTTGGCACGGTGCCTGTGATATAGAGCTGTCCTTTAGGCTGGGCGGATACGTAGCTACTAGTGTGAACGTATGCTACTGTTGCATCTGAGCTGAATCGTTCGAATAGTTGCATTTACGTCATGGCATGCTGAGCAGACACTTACACCGATGCATGGACAACCGCTGCTGGGTAACCACCGCGATGATTCCCAAAACGGCTTAGCTTGCGCTTATTTATCGACCTTGCCACGATGAACCTGAGTCTGACAGCTTACGCGTTTGAGCTTTGTTTAATAGAATGTATACTCAGCCATTTTTGAATCCCGACACTTACGGCCTTTACATCCATCTGTAGTGCTCTGTGCCATAAAGATTCCTTGGCTGCAGTTCTCCCGCCGTCTGATGTCCCCGACCGAAGAGGGTGAATTGCGCAGCTCGTGATATCAATTCTGGGGTATGCACCGACAGAGCCAGCGCAGATTACCCCTAACGCTACCGAGCAAGCGTAACGATTTGCGCTCACATCCGCCCCTCTTCCTCAACCTTCCACACCAGCAGCCACCTACAAGGTCACGCCCCAACCTTTGCGCCCACCCTATTCGGCGCAATTTTTTTGTCTGCTGGCCAACCTACCTGTAGCATTGCGGCCGCCCTCGCATTTGCCATTTACCCATCCTCGCCCCTGCGTCGCTGCCGTGCGGACGAGGCCTTTGAAAGGGGATTACGTTGACAGGGCCTGGACCTGGGACTTTGCGCTGAACCTACAGCCTCCTAAGAAGCGGAGCACTGGTGTCTCGTTCTCCGTTCCACGCAACCGCCCGCCCTCCAGCCAGCAGCGCTGCAGCCGCCATCGACCCGACGGGACGGACTCCTGCGATAGGTAGATTCCCGCTCCAGCAACAAGCAGACGCCATCCGATCGAGCCGACCCGATACGCTCTCGGTGTTCATCTTCGCTCTCCTTTCGCATTCTCGTTTCCCATTTTGTCCTTTGTTTTGCGGCCCCCAAGATGTCGAAGGTTATTCGGAGCGTCAAGAATGTCACCAAGGGCTATTCAAGCGTCCAGGTGAAGGTGCGCGAAGGTGTGTAGCTGTCCGTTCGAGCACGCGCGGCCGTCCCTCGGGTAGGGGGGCGCCGCGAAGTAGCGATAGCGATTTAGCTAACGGATGTCTGGAACCAAAGCGACAAGTAATGATCCATGGGGTCCAACCGGGACGCAGATGAGCGAGATCGCTCAGCTCACCTACAACTCGTAAGCTGTCGCCTAGCCACCCCCCTCCGATGAGGAAGGTTCGGCGGGTTTGTAGTAGTCTTGGAAATAGGCAGTTATGCTAATATTCTATAACACTCGCAGGTCTACCGAATTCTACGAAATCATGGACATGATCGACAAGCGACTTAATGACAAGGGCAAGAACTGGCGCCACGTCCTGAAGGCTTTGAAAGTTATGGACTACTGCCTTCACGAGGGGTCGGAGTTGGTCGTCACCTGGGCCAAGTCCAACATCTTTATCATCAAGACCCTACGCGAGTTTCAATACGTTGATGAGGACGGCCGAGATGTTGGTCAGAATGGTGCGCGCGAAACCACCTGCCGGCTTATGAAACCACCATAGCTAACCGCTTGGACTAGTTCGCGTTGCCGCCAAGGAGCTTACTGCGCTCGTCTTGGACGAAGAGAGATTGCGAGCTGAGCGCACCGACAGAAGAACGTGGAAGTCTCGAGTCACAGGCCTAGATGAATACGCCCCTCCGCAGCAGGAGCATCGGGATCAACCGCCTCGTAGACAGCCACGCCGGCAGATGACGGATGAAGAGGATGCCGAATACAAGCTGGCGATCGAGGCGAGCAAGCATCAGGAGGAGGAGGATAGGAAAAAGCGCGAGAGTCGGACCGGAGGCGGCGAAAACGACGACGATCTAGCGAAGGCCATCAAGCTGAGTCGCGAGGAGGATGAACGGCGCCGGCGGGAGCTTGAAGAGAGCAACGCATCGGCCTTGTTCGATGATGAACCGTCTCAGCCATCTCAGAACCAGTTCACCGGGTTCAACCAGGGCTACCAGCAAGGCAGCGCCGTAGACTTCTTCGCGAACCCCATTGACCAGGCCCAGATGCAGGTTCAGCCAACCGGCTATATGGCCAACACCTACGCCGGGTACCAGACACAACCAACGGGGTATCAAAATGGCTTTGCCAACGGCTTCGGGGTACAGCAGCCAACGGGATTCGATGTTTATGGCCAGCAGCAAATGCCCCAACCGGCGTTCCAGACCCAGCCAACAGGCTATAACCCCTACGCACAACAGCAACTTCAGCAACCTCAACCTCAAATTCAAGAGCCGACTCTGCAACCCGGGAGCAACAACCCCTGGAGCGGCAATAATAATGGCCTGCAGGCCGGAGGAATCAAGCCAATGCCGACGGGTTCTAACAATCCTTTTGCCCAACAGCAACCGCAGCAGCAGCAGCAGCAATCACCGTTCAACAGGCTTCCGTCGTTCAACCCCCAGTCGACACTCGGTAGCCTACCGGAGCAAAAGACGCTCAGTAACTTCTCGCAGCCAAGCTTCAACATTCCCTCACCGCAACCCGCCCCACAGCCTATGCCTCAGTTCCAGCCGCAGAAGGAAGTCAGCGAACACGAAGCGAAGCTAAACGCTCTTCTCGCCAGTGGAGACGGTATGGACACTTTCGGAAACACGGGTAACCTACGAATTCCGGCGCAACATACCGCTCCCGGCACCTTTGTGAACAGCGCGGGTGCTGGCCTTGGTAGGATGACGGCCGACCCTACTGGGAGCAACCCATTCCTGAGAACCCAGTTCACGGGGATGCCGACTGTGTCGTATGGGGGCCAACAAATGCCGGCTGCCACGGGTCCGGCTGGTATGAACGGGTATGGCGGACAGCAGAACACGAACAATCCATTTGCGGGCCGCCAACAACAGCAGAATAGCCAAGGCGGTGACCTCATTCAGTTCTGAGTAAAATTGACAGCAGAGGTTGGCCAAGGTGTTTCGGATGGAATTATGGTTGGGCGGACGTCTGCAATCGCTGTATGTTGTTCCCTTCGCGAAAAGCAGCTATCCCAATTCTTGACTCTTCCTTTTATTCTTCTCCCGGGTGTGAGATAGCCACCCCGTGATACCCAGAGCGCGAGTTTTAGTGGGCGATCTGGGGTAAACACTTTCTAGGTTACTGGGGGAGGTGAGAGATGAGGTATCACTGGGACATATATCTGTGCAGAGAATTCGATGTGGATTGTGGCGAGCCGGGTCCCAAACCCTCTCTAACTTTGAGATTTGAACATGTGAAGCAACACGATAACTGAGGTCTGGTCAGAGCTTAAAATGAGAAGTGCAGGGAGTGATTGATGGTCTACGATGAAGTGTTTCAGGGGGCAGGCCTCAGCAACAAGCCTCTGAACTGATAAATAGACTTTGAGATGCCCCTTTATACTCCGATGGCCGCCTTTTCATAAGCTAAAGATGGATGCAAAAGGAGGTGAAAGCGCTGGTGAGTTCTCCCCTGACCCCCCTCTGACCCCCCTCTGACTGTGACATGTACGGTGGTATGATTCATAGCTGGCTGGTCCAGCTTACTGCATCGCCTCTCGGCTCTTGAAGCTCCATGGCAAATCATTTCTTGTCTCTTCAAGATTTAGGTTTCACAGTACCGGTGCCTGCATGTTCTTTCCTGCCGCTGGCCAACTATTGAAGACGGGGCAGACTCGCAGTTAGTCATCCATAAGGTTGTGACCAATAAACTTCGCGAATTGGCGGTAGGCAGCAGGATGGGGGCCACGTGATGCGAAACTGCTCATGACGCGATGTATTGTTCGGCACTGGTATAAATGAGATAGCCTGCAGCTTCTTCTGGATAATGACCTCTTCCTTCATGCCACATCCTGCTAAAGAGTCGAGAAGAAAAATCAAAAGCTGTTGCCCGTGACTTCCGCTGCCCGGTGCCACAAGTGCTACGCGTGAATTGACAATCTGTGAAATCCATCAAGCGGCTTTGTCGCCTGCTCTGTCCTGAGCGCGGGCGTGCAGAGCCCCACTCTTGCTAGCCACACCATCGCGTCACACCATTGGCTGTCTGGCAGGCGGATCCACAATTTGCTCCTTGGGCAGAGAACTCGAGCCAGGCTCGCACGCTCGCACCACTTCGCCTGGGAGCTCCAGCAAGCACTTCTCAGCCCAGGTTTTGTGAGCCGCAACATCACTTTCTTCATCGCGCCTTTCAACCCGCGACGGAAGAACGAGGTGCCCTCCCTTCGCTCACAAGGCACGGCACCTGTGCTCCGGGGCGAATCATTCTCGCCGCTGGTCTTCCTCATTTTAATTATTCTAACCGCTCTTTCCTGCTCTTTCGCATCGAGGGTGCCATTGGATTTTTTTTCCCGCTCACCAACCACCAAACGCGTACCTCTGGGGCATTTACCAGCCCCCACGCGTCCCGACACAACCCACATTTCCTTACCGACAATTCTCCTAGACCGATAGCAGCATCGACGATCCTGATCGTGTCGCGAGTCGGCTTCATCACCGCCCACCATGTCTTTCGGCGGCTTCGGTGGCGGCGGCTTCGGCCAGAACAATACCCAGCAGCAGTCCACCGGCTTCGGCGGATTTGGCGCGACCAATAACACGACCACTGGTACGTTACCTCTCTTTTCCGCTTCTCTTCACTCTACGACTCGAAGATGTCGGCTTTTTCTGGCCGGCGCATGCTTTCCGATTGACGCGGATGACTGACATGCCTAGGCTTTGGGTCAACAGGAACCTCAGGCTTCGGCGCTACAAATACCACCACCCCAGCCGGTGGCGGTGGCCTCTTCGGCGGAGGTGCTACCTCGGGCTTCGGCACAACAGGCTTTGGCAATAGTGGTGGGTTCGGGGCGGCCAAGCCTGCCTTTGGAGCCACGACACCAGCTAGCACGGGGCTTTTCGGGGGTGGAGCTACAACCACAGCAGCTCCTAGCACAGGATTTGGAGGCGGCGGCGGTTTTGGTGCTGCTGCGTCGAGTTCGACGACGCCCTTCGGCGGTGGCTCATCACTATTCGGTGGAAACAAACCTGCGGCAACAGGATTTGGTGCTGGTACTTCCTTTGGAGGGGGTGGCGCTACGACTGGCGGCAGTATCTTTGGCGGTGGAAGTGTTTCTACTGGTACTGGATTTGGCGCTACAAGCAACCCAGGAATCGGCACGAATATTGGCGATCCTCCTGGTACCGCCTTGGTCCCCTTCACCGCGACCGCTGAGAAGGAAGCCAACAACACTTCACAAAGCAACTCGTTCCAGAATATTCTGTTCATGGACGCATACAAAAAATGGTCTGCCGAGGAACTGCGACTAACGGACTACAATCAAGGCCGCAAGTTGGGCAGCCAGGGTGGTACCGGTTCATTCGGGAACTCTGGCTTCGGATCTCAAGGTTTCGGTGCCACTTCTCAGCCCAGCACCGGATTTGGGACTACAGGAGCATCGAATCTATTCGGAGGTGGCCAGCCTGCTTCCACCGGCTTCGGTGCTGCGGCAACTACAAATACCGGGTTTGGCGCAAGCGGCGGAGGCGGAGGATTGTTCGGAGCAAAGCCAGCTGCGACCGGAACTTCTTTATTTGGAAATACAGCTGCCCAACCTGCCCAGACTGGCGGAATGTTCGGCGGTGGAGGTACCACTGGATTTGGCGCGGCGGCCAACACGGGAACAACCGGGTTCGGCGCGGCAGCTAACACAACTGGTGGAACGGGCTTGTTCGGAGCTGCAAACACGGCTGCAGCGAAGCCAGCTGGGTTTAGCTTCGGGAACACCGGTGGTACCGGCTTCGGGGCAACCGGGACAACGCAGACAGGGTTTGGCGCGAATACCGCTGCGACAAACACTGGAACTGGAGGTGGTCTGTTCGGCAACACTGCCCAGACCAATACCGGAGGCGGTGGACTGTTTGGAGGTGGGCAGCAGCAACAGCAGCCTGCAGCCACAGGTTTTGGCGGCGGCACTGGCTTTGGCGGTCAGGCACAGAACACCGGCACCGGATTGTTTGGATCCCAACCGAAGCCAGGAGGCCTCTTCGGTGCAGCGCCGACGGCAAATACCGGCGCAGCAACAGGGGGGCTCTTTGGTAGCACAGCTTCAACCACGACTCCTTTCGGCACGACCAACACTGCTCAGCAACAAGGCGGTGGCCTCTTTGGCACAAAACCAGCAACCACTGGCACCGGTTTATTCGGCGGAAGTACAGGCCAACCGGCCGGGGCTGCTGGAGGGGGGTTGTTTGGCGGGGCACCCGCCCAAAACCAGCAGCCAGCCCAGGGTTCTCTGTTTGGTGGCATGAACCAGAATACCCAGCAAAAGCCAGGTGGTCTCTTTGGCTCAACTCAGAGCACAGGCGGCGGCCTTTTCGGTGGCCAGCAGCCACAGCAACAACAGGGGGGGATGTTCGGAGGTGCCAATAACCAGCAACAGGCACAGGGGGGGTTCGGCAATTCGCTTCTAGGAGCTTCACAAAACAGCCAGGCGCAAACACAATCCTTCTCGACCAGCATCAACGACCTATCAGCCTATGGTTCCTCAACCTTATTCACAGGCCTGCCTGATGATAGGGTTCAGAACCCCGGTCCTCTGGCGACTCCCTTGGGCGGCAAGGCAAAGGCCAAGAGCCGCTCGATCCTCCCGATGTACAAGCTGAGTCCCGCGAACGCATCCCGTTTCGCCACCCCTCAAAAGAGGGGCTTCGGATTTTCCTACAGCAACTACGGCTCGCCCTCTAGCCCTTCCAGCGTTGCAAGCACCCCAGGAGGGCTTGGTCAGAGCTTGTTAGTTGGCAGCATTGGCCGCGGCGGTTTGAGCAAAAGCATCTCTGCAAGCAACTTGCGTCGGAGTTTCAACGTCGAGGATAGCATTCTCACCCCTGGAGCTTTTTCCGCCAGCACTAGCGCTCAAATTACCGGAGGCAGTGGTAATCACAGGAGGCTGGTCATTAACCGTGACCTGCGTAGTGATCTCTTCACGGCACCAACCAAGGAGACGCTGACTCCGGAAGCAGCCAACGGTGTTCGTAAACTCTCGAAGCGGGTCAGCTTCGACACCAGCACAACCGAAAATGCACCACAGGAAACACCACGGGATTCTCCAGAAAATGGTTCGCAGGCGACCGAGAGCCTGAATTATCCCAAGCTGAGCAGTCGGCCGAACGGTAACGGCACCAACGGATCGAAGTCAACCTCTACGACTGGTACCCCCGATATGGAGCAGGTGAAGGGTAATGAGCTTGCCATCGTCCACGAAGAAGAGTCCCCCGCCCCTGTTCGAACCAAGCGATCAAGTGCGACGACTGAACCTGGCGAGTATTGGATGTCTCCTCCGATTGAAGAAATTCGCGCCATGAACAGGAACCAGCTCAAGAAAGTCGCCAACTTCATTGTCGGTCGTGAGAACGTAGGCAGTGTCTCGTTCAAGGTCCCCGTTGACCTCACCGGCATTAACCTCGATGAACTCTTTGACGAGGTTGTTGTCTTGACGACCCGGACGGCGACGGTGTACCCCCAGCAAGGCAAAAAGCCACCTGTTGGCAAGGGTCTCAACGTCCCGGCTCTGATTTCTCTGGAACACTCGTTCCCTCGAGGTGGGCTTGCCACTTCTGGCCGCAAGCTTGAGAGACATATCGAGAGACTGAAGAATCAGATCTCGGATACGACCTTCGAAAGCTACGACAAGGAGACGGGCGTATGGAACTTCTCTGTCGAGCACTTCACAACTTATGGCTTGGGAGAAGATGATTCCGAAGACGAGACTGAAGCGGACGTGACTGTGGGGGGATGGGGCTCTAAGGAGGTAGTTCGGGACCAGCCAGGTGCTAAGGACATTGCGTCGCCCGAAGTTGACCCTGACGACACATTCGATTTTAAGCGCAGCCGCCGCGCTGTGCCTGGTGCGTTCGACGAAGCCGCACTATCGGACGACGAGGGCTCTGACATCATGCAACCCCGAGGCCACCATGGCTTACTTGAGGAATCCCATGTGCCGGCCCAAGAATGGTCCGAAGACGAGAGTATGGCGGGCGTGCAGGATGAATACCAGTATGAAGCCTTCCAACAGCCCTCCCCTAACGGTTCCGTCGAAGAGCAGCAGGATGAGTTGGCCGTCTCACGGTTTGCTGAGAATGATGTTCAGGTCCCGGCAGGCATCATGAGAGCAAGAATGCGAGCCGTCAAGAAGTCGACCGCCCCTACAAGAATCGAAGTTACCGGTGGAGATGACTGGACCCAGATTCTGCAAGCAAGTGTCAGAGCACCACGGACGATGGATCGAGCGACTTTGCGGGCCCTCAACGAGTCTGGCGCTGTATGGGAGATGAAGGACCAGGGGAGCCCAGCTCCTCAGAGGCCTCAGGTTTCGGACGGAGGCGGCTTTGCGACGAGCATCGATTTGATGAAGTCGCTATTTGGGCAGGCAAAGGGCCCGACTCAGCCTGTGCAGGCACCGCCAGCAAAAGGTTTCGTAAAGGTCGGTGTCCCGCTTGTGTCCTAGTTTTCCTCAATACGATGTTGCATTGTTCTGGCTTGCCCCAGCATGTGTTTTGTACCTATTTTTCTGAATACAGACTAAGACTTTTTCTTGATCTAGTGGCCCTATCAACAGCGCCCCAAAATTGGTGCGGAAGAAGCCATCCCAGTGTCGCGCCCCAACTGGGGTCCCAATGAGCTGCTCGTCACCGCGCACGACAATGAGACGAGCTTGCAGGCTGTTGACGGCAGCGCTCCGGGAAGTGGGGCGCCTGCCCTTTCAGACCGTGACCAAGCCCAACTAAAGCAATACATCGACACCACATCGGCCAACGGAGGCCAGCGTGGCCCGGTTCTCCGGGATCTAGCTCAAGGGGACTCTGTATGGGAGTTGGCCTCTCTTCTCTTCGATGACGACGGTGCAAACCTGCCAACATTCTGGAAGACTCTGGTCGGCGATGCCACAAATCAGGGTCTCACCCAAGCGTCCTCCCATGAAGAGAAGGCCATCGTCTGCCTCTCAGGAAACCGCGTGGCTGACGCCTGCGCGGAGCTGCTCATCGCAGGAAATTACCGGCTGGCCAATCTTGTCTCCAGCATTGGAACACCAAACAATGACATTCGTAACCAGCTCAAGGATTGGCGGGATTCCAATGTCCTCGCCGAAATTTCGGAGCCGATCAGGGCACTTTACGAACTCATCGCTGGCAACGCTGGTGTTTGTGCAGGCGTTAAAAATGTACCCTTGGAGCACCGTGTTGCCTCCTTCACCATCTCCCAACGTTTTCACCTGAACTGGATGCAAGCTTTTGCACTTCGTCTTTTCTTCACCACGTCAAAGACGGGTGGGAATGGCGATGATGTCGCCAAAGCAGTTCGTTCCTTTCAGTCTGATATCGAGCAGGACAAGGAACCCGAGCCAGACAGCCCTCTGTGGTCGCTGCTCAAGGTGTTCGCGTTTGGTCAATTTGATTGGGCTGATTCACGCCTAAGCTGGCTGCTTACCAAGGCCATATACGCAACAAACAAAGTCTCTTTTGGGCACGATGCGGCGGAGAAACTCGATCGGGCTTCGGTCGCTTTTGCCTCGATACTTACTGCACATTCTCACTGGGTTCCTGCGACATTTGTCTTGCTTCAACTATCGGAGTCGTCCTCGCGGGAGTCAGCCATACGAGACCATCTCGGCCGGCACGCTCACTTGATCGGCTCATCTCGGAATCCCAGCAGCCCCTTCCCGGCCCTCCGCACGTTCGGTGTGCCTGAGAGCTGGATCTGGGAAGCAAAGGCACTAGACTTCCGCTCTAACCATGACTCGCGGCAGGAATTTCTCGCCTTGGTCTGGGCTGGTAACTACAGCGAGGCCAACCACGCGTTCCTCAACCGTGTAGGGCCAGATTTGGTCATTGAGCGAGACTACATGCGACTCTTCGCTTTCGCCGAGTTGCTTTACAAGGTCAGGAAGAACCTTTCGGGTTGGGAACAGGGCGCAGCGGTTTATCTGCTGTACCCCATGGCGATCTCGCAAGCTGGGAAAAAGAAGGACTTGGATCAATTTGACAATTTGCTTTTCAATGGGCTGGTGGTGCTGCGGGGAGCCACACACGGGGATACCCACCAAGAAGCCGCCATTGCAGACATGGCAGAGGAGCTGATTAGGTGCAAGGGGGGTGATTCCAGACTGTATCAACTACTACCGGAGGATGTGAGGGGGAGATATATGCGGGCCCAGGCACTGGATAATATTCGCTGAGCGATGGAATAGGAGCAAAGACTGTTGGTTGGAGATACAAGATGGCAGAAAGCAGACAACGTATTTGTATTACGCATCACGGAGGAAAATCGTATAGCGAGCGAGCAGGGGTGTAGCTTCCCGGTGGATGTACGAAAGGGAAATCATTCATGGATTGCAGACTGTCAGGCAACCGGGACGATTGAGACAGCCCAGGGGGAGCCGGCTGCGCGCCGCTCACAAGTAGATAGATAGTTAACTAGTAATGAAGTACCACCGGACTTCATACCTCATAATTACACCCCTTCTCATGTAGATTGGAACTGATGATGATTTTATGTGCACGTCTCTTTTTGTCCGGCGTGATTATGTTGCCACTTATCCATTATTAACAGCCCGCCCGTCCATTCATAACCCATCCCAAACCCTCTCTCCCCTGCTAATGAGAGAGAGAAACAAATATACTCAAGCCAAATAGTTCCCCGCTCCAGTTCATGACTACCTGCCCCATAAGTAACCCAGATATATCATCGAACAACCACCACCTCGCCTCCGTCCTTCCGCACGCGAACCTTGACCCTGACATCCCTCTTGGGCTCAAGAATATGCACAGGCAGTACACCGTCCTCCTTCTCAGGCACCACGAGCTTTCCTCCGCCTTCGGCCTCAAGATCCACCGTCAGGACGATCATAGCGACAAAGGCCAAAATTTCGTGCGTGGCAAAGTGCCGTCCGGGGCAGAGCGTCTTGCCGCCGCCAAAGGCGCGGAAGGCGGCCGGGTGAACACCCTTTACCCTTTCGTTTTCACCTTCGTTGGTACCGGAGGAAGAAGTTGAGGATGAGGATAGCTGCCGAGTTAAGGAGGTGGGAGGTGCCAGTGATGATGAGGGTTGCTGCTGTAGCTTGATGAAGCGCATGGGGTCGAATTGGTCGGCGCTGGGGCCCCAGATGCCGGTGTCGGCGTGAATGACGCCACCGGCGATTTGCACGACGCTGTCCTTCGCGAAGAAGTACTTGCCAGAAAGTAGGGTGTCGGTTTTGACGAGGCGGGTCGAGTAAAAGTCGGAGCCAACGCGCAACGACTCGCGGAAGACGGACATGAGTGTTGGGCAATTGGTCTTGAGGGCTTCCTGGTCGAGGAGACGTGTGGGCTTGTCGCCGCCCATGTCAAGCTCGGTTACAGCACCAGCGAGCAACTCCGCGCGGACATAGTTCAGCAGGTCCGGGCGCGCAAACAGGTGCAGTACAACCCAGAAGGTTGTCGTGGCCGTGTTGACGATGCCGGCGAAGAGAAACGAAACTTCGGACCGGGATGCCTCGCGCAGCGTAAAGCCGTGCTCGAGCAGGATCTCGATGCGCTTGCGGATAATGGGCGACACTCCGTCGTCGTTGTGTCGGCCTTCCTCGAGGTACTCGGCGAAGGCCTTGGCCAGCGCCTCGCGCCCACGGTACGCCTTGCCCGCCGTGACGGAAGGGAAGATGCCCATCAGAAGAGACCCGAGGCCATGGTCAAAGTCCCAAAAGGAGTCCTCGAGCTCCGGGTTCAAGGCCAATGGGTTGCGCGGACCGTAGAGAAAGTTGGCGGTGCTAACAGCAACAAAATGGCGGATCCAGATGAGCAGGTTGACCACCTCGGGATCGCGGTCATGCTCAGCGGCGTACGAGTTCACCTGCCTCGCCAGCTCTCTGCTGGCCCGGAGGCTCAAATCCGTCAAGGTCTGGCCGGGGCCGAGATAGCTCCATACCATGTCGTGCAAATCAGCCAGAACACCGCGCGGCTGGCCCGGCTCCGGGTCGATGTGCTGGCGGACGATAGCATCATGGGCCGCATCAAACCCAAGCACGCGCTTAGTGATATCCGGCACCAGCGGAGTAAACGACAGCGCCCTGGAAGCGCGTTGCACCGCGTTGGCAAGCGCCGGGTCCGCGACAATGTAGATGCGCGAGAACGGCACCGGAAGCGTAAACACGGGCTTATCCCGGTTGCGCAGCCTACATATCATCATCTCAGCAACACGCTCCCTCCCACTCGAGACGACATCCCCTCCCCCCCTCACGGGCAAAAGAGAAATAAAATCAGAAGAAACTTACCCTATCCCCTTGACATACCTCCCCCCCTGCAGCGCCATCCCCAGAAGATGACCCACATACGGCACCGCCGACGCGATGATGGGCGGCTCATCAGGGTGCTTCTTGACCGTCTGCAGGCGATACAGCACAAGATACATGGTGCTCACGATAGCGAAAACAGCGGTCGCCAACGCCCGCCAGTCCGACGCCCAATCATCGTCGAGCCGCAGTCCCAGTCCCATTCTCGCGGCACAGAGGTGCAAATCAAAAAATGGGCGGCAGTCGATATATATATTCGCTGTGAGTATATCCGAAATGTCAAGAACTCCGAAGGGCGGAGGGAGGGAAAGTTGTAGATAAAACAGCTGTGCCTCTCTCACATGTCTTGCAGGTACGTTGGACGCCACTTGAGTAGGGAGTCAAGAAAAAAAGCAGCAAAAAGAAACGAAGGTAAAGTAGGCTTGTAGGTAAGCACGGCACGTAGGCATGTAATTCGCCTGGGGTCGAATTCTCAATAAATCTAGAAACGGTGGCAACCATCCATCGCGCCCACCCTCCAATGTCTCGTCCTGCGCGGTACGGACTCCGAACCTTCCCAATTTAAAGGAGGTGGTTGTGTGGGCGAATCACGCGACGCTACTGGTGTGCGTCTCAACGGCCTATCAGGGGACGGTGTGCCGCCATGGAGGGCTTGACCAGGGTGTCACAGGCTGAAGGGTCTCTGGGAATTCACATGAAATTTCTCTGCTATGCCACGCTATGCCATGCTCCCGCCGTTTCTTTTCTTTTCTAGATGGTTACAACTTAAATATCTTCAACTAAGTTGATAAGTGCCCCCTTTCCAACATGCAGAATCGGATATATTCACGCTCGCGTCCCTTGCCGACCGTTACGCTACCAAAAACACACGCTGTCACGTTCGCCTCCCCCCAAGCTCGCTGAGTCTTTAGCCTTTGGGCGTGAAGGCCGGGGCAGCAAACCCACTTCCTCCCACCTGGCCATGCCCGTTCGCATTGCGCAAGGGTGTCGATGGGCCTGGCGTTCCTTCTAACGGTATAGGCGGTGTCTCTGTCCTTGGTGCCCCTTGGTCCGGCGGTTTGAAGTTGCATTTAGAGCCCTCCTTGTAAGTCTCCTCCAGGATCGCCTTGAATATGCCAGCATCCTGGAACTCGAGGTATTTCCTGTACAGCTTCAGGGCCGTCCGCGCGTCTTCGATCGAGTCATGGTTTCCCTGCTGGATACCCTCTTTGAGAATGTGATATGCCAGCCATTTGAGCGATAGCTTGCGCAACCTAGCGGGGAGGTAAAACAAGTCAATAGTATCGATCACCTGCGCTCGTGGCACTTGCATGTTAATGACGCGGAAATCCTGCTTCAGCCCATGGCCCAGGAACTGGCAACCCAGGTTGAGGAGCACCCAGAGCTTCTTGTAGGCGATCTTGAGAGTCACGATGTTGTGCTTCGAAACGCGCGGGTCGAGATCGACCGCCGTGACTCCAGAAAACTTTGTCAAGTAGTCTACAACGGGGTCCTTGATGGCGATATAGTCGTCGATGAACGGAACACCCTCTTCTTCGCCCTGGCCCCTCGTCACCGATACTCTGGCCAATGCGTGTGCCCTAGGGCGTATTGTTTCCATTTCTCCGTCAGAATTCATCTGGATTTCGGGCGACTTGAGAGACACAAACTCAGCATCCAGGGCCACAAAGGTACCGGGACCAAGTGTCTCTGTCTCCTTTTGGAGCACATGGCAAGTTTTGTAATCCGCCGCCGACCTACTCTGCTGGTTAGCGTACGGGATACCCGCCACAATAACAAAGGCCACATACGTGATATCCCTGTATAGTACTGATGTGTCCAGGTTGTCCTTCCAGTCGGTCGTCATCTTGTTGTTAGCTGACTTGAGCTGGTACATCAGGACGGTCGGCATTTTCCACGCGGCGTTGAATGTTAGTGCTTCTGCAGTCGGTACAGGCCGAACCGAAAAGTCGTTAAACAGATGCCATCGGCTTTCCACAGGTGCGTTCGGTTCCGTGTGAGCAACTACACGGGTTAGCAACATCAGATAAAAGATACACAAGAAACTTACCGTTGACTGTTGCAACAAGATGCGGCTTCTGTGGTGTAGCGCTCTCCACGCTGACCACCATTCCTATGAGTGAATATACGGCAATTTTGTAAGTGCCCCGCTGAAGATGCAACTTCAGGTCCTGGCCCTCAAAACAGAAGAACTGGCCTTGATCAACAATAATCCCGATCTCCTCCGGCAGCCAACCACTTGTTGCCCATAGCCTTCGGTGCTCTGGAGTTGAAATCATGGTGTTGATTGCCATCACGGCGGGAACACTCTGAATAGTCTTCCTAGTCTGCAGATCTCTGTACCGTCCGCAATCGCGACACCATCCTTTACTAGTGGTCTCCCGTTCTACGCCCATCTTTAACGCCTGCGAAAAGGTAGTCCTGGTGGCCCTACCACCTCTAGGGGCCGGCCTTTGGGGAGGATACATTAGGTCGTTAGTGTTAGTAGTTCCGGATTTAATGGTTTCAATCTTGCAAGCATTGCACTTGATATTAATGACTGCAGAAGTCGCCAGCACCTTGGAAACCAACTCGTCGGGGTTTGTTGGCTGGCTCAAGTCGAAGAGGCTGTGTTCTAGTGCAGTCGAGGCAGCAGGGATGCTTCTGTACTCCTGGTTGACCCTGTCCAGGAGAAACCGGCCCAGTTTCTGTACCATGGTTGGCAAGCCTTGAGGGTTGGCTTCATCTTCTAAAAGGCCTGTGTTTTGTGAAGCTTGTCGTTTGCGTCAGCAAACTGCGGGGAGCATGGCGCGGAATTGGAAACTCACCACGAGCCGCATTCTTCAACGCTTTCAGCAGGTTGGTTGCATGACACGTCGTCCCTTCCGCCTTCTGAAGCATATCAAAAACAAATCCCAACTCGCACAACATGCATGGATCGGCCAGACAAGCCGTCGCAGCATGTTGAAGCGCCATGTTTCGCAGAAGAGTGGTATAATGCATCAGTTGTAGCAGAGGGTTGGCATAGCAGTTGGTGATGTGGTTCTCCAGACCGGCGTAGTTCGTCTTGTTGAAGTACCTAGAATCCAAGTCAGCACCGCCTCGCCACCATCGCCTAGTCAGGTCGAAATGATCGAGTACCTACCCAAAGTCAAAGTCATCGACACCGAATTTGCTGTACTTGATCTCGAGGTTCCGATACATAGCCGGCGCCTCTAATTTCAGGCTCTCCATGCCCAGTTCGTCCGGCTGTTCGGCCTTGACTTCAGCAGCTGCGCTAAGACCAGAGGACATTGCCGACTCTCGTGCTTTCTCGCTCAGGAATTTGGGTGGGTGCAGGGCGCCAGCAGCCTTTCCCAAAGCCCTCGTGTCTTCGAATTGGTTTCGACGTAGACCCCGAGTATTGCGCCCCATAAAGCCCCAATCTGTTGGTTTGAGCGTAGCGAGAAAAGCTGGGTCAAGTTGCACCGGGGGAGCGCCAACATCAGATATAATGTTGTCCGGCAAAGCTGAGAACAAAATGTCTCGATAAAAAGGCATACCCACAGAGCTCAGGGGGCTGGACAAGGTTAGCGGAGGAGGGCGCATAAAAGCGCTGAGCAGAGACTTACGTATCTTGCGACCAGTCAAGATGCGGAGCAGGCTCTTCAGGATTTGGCAGCTCAATCTGCATTGCCATGTCTATGAAGCGGATTTTCGATGGTGAGCCCCATAGATACAAATTGTACTGTTCCGCCATGGCGAGTGCTTCTCCTGAAGGCGCGATCTCAAACATGCTTATGGACTGGAGCGCAGCGTAGCGGACGTTGGTCGTATTAGGATTCAGGAGATCGACAACGTGCATTTGGCCATGTTGAGACACAACAATACTTGTAGTCAACATCCTGGGATGTAGCCTGACATAGGCGGCGAACGACGGAAATGGCATCGGCTTTATCGAGGCCATATTCTTCAGGTCGAAAACGTTAACGTACGGATCAAGCATGTACCCCTGAGCAGCGTGTGGTTTCGATGATGCCCCACAAGTAACGATGAAGTCACCCTGCGTGTCCATATCGTTGATTCTTGAACCGTGTGCCTGCCAGGTCTTGACAACACTGAAATTGCTTGAATCAAGGAGGTCAACGCTGCCGGTCCTAGTTGCAGCGCAAATGTACCTGCTTTTCTTCATGATCGTGTAGTAGTTGTTGGTAGGCACCTGGGTCCCCTCCCGTCAGTTCTTGGGCTACTCCAGATGTACGACCAGAGGAATAACGAACCTGCCTGACAATCTCGCCCTTGTTGACATCGATGACGAACATAGTGCCCTGCCAGCCGCCAACCAGAATCTCGGTATTGCTCTTGGAGGTAAAGCTCATGCATCGGAGGTCCTTCATATCATTGTGCCTGCCGAGTGTGTAAGTCTCCAGCACATCTATTGCCGTATCGGCCCATCGCGCTTTGCAGAGGAGCATGCGTACCGGATGTTCCAAAGGGCTATCCCCCGGCGAATCGACATATGGACACTCCGGGCCCCGAGGGCAATGATGCCCTTGTCATGGATTAGGATTTGGCGCACCGGGCCCTCATCGCGAGGCTGTATCCGGAAAGAGGTATACCGCTGGAGATCTCGTCCGATGAAGCTGACCACACAGCCCTACCACAGAGCAACAAACGTTAGCAAGCCAGGCGGCAGTAAGGTGGGAGGATACGTCTAGGTCGTACAGAGTTGTTGCCGACCCATAGTAGCTCTTGGGTATTGTCAAAGGCCAGCGCGGAGACCGGACTTGGGAAGTCGGTGTTGCCTGGCGCCGTGATGGCAAGACGGTTCACCTGTTTGAAAAATGTGGGATTAGATAGACCATCCATACTTTCCCATTGAGTTATAGTCCGGGTCAGCAGCGGACCGCCCATGCGCGCCGTGCTGCTTAGGGCGCAGAGCGCAGACCGAGCAAGATCGCAGGCCCCATTGTGGGCAGTTGCGCGGGGCAGCACATTCGGTCATTTGGTGGGACACAACCACGGTGCGCCGTCGGGTCGCCAATTGAGTCCGGCTTGGAAAGGGGTGTATGGACTTGCCTCGCCCCAAGTTTCATCCATCGTAGCCCCTCTGTCACATCTTCAAAAACAAAGAATACTATCATAGAGTATGCTCAACCAACAAGCTGCAGGGCTTTGACGGATGTTTTCAAGCGCGCGCCTTGCCTGGTGCTCTTCTAGCGCGGTCGCACGCGAATGGGGATAAAAGTGGAGAACGGCCGGGCACGTGCGCCCGAACTTTCCCCGAAAACATGCTTATTTTCAGCAACGCAGCAAGACTATCGCCATGTAACTTTGGAAAGAGTAGGTTAACAACTATTGTTCAATTGTAGATATGTACTCGGCCCACGCGACAGGACCATAGGTATTCCGAACAGCAATCCACCAGAGCACAGGGCCGGATATCAACGGCCGCCCTTCCCAAAACGCCAAAAAGCGACCATTCTCAGTTACCATGCAGACAGACAACGAAAAGGTATTTTCCCGCACACAACGCGCGCACGAAGACGATCTAGCACCAGGCTACTTTGTGAGCCATCCGAGGTAGTCGGCAACAATCAGTGTCACCATCCTGCAGCCGTCAACGGTTAGCAATCAACGAGGCAAAACATCAACACAGCAGCAACTCACGCATGTGGCGCAATGCGCACATAGTAGGTCCCGAACCCGCGGTAGAACCTCAGAATGCCTTCTTGCTTTGCCACTTTTGCGAAGCAGTCAGCCATGCCAGAATATGGGACCTTTCCATCTGGCCCTTTGGTTTGCTTTTGCAGCCGCGTCTTGACGAAGTCGAAGGGGAGGGAGAAGAACGAAGCAAAGAAGCCGGCAACCGCGCTGGCGCTGAGCGTCTGCGCATTGCTGGACCATGTTGTCCTCGTCTTCAGCTGTGCCTTGGCCTCGCTGAAGAAAGCCAGCTGCCCGAAGTTGAGCGCCATGGCACGCACAACTGTTGGTGCAGCGCCAGCCCAAAGTGCCCCGACGCCCTCGCTCTTGGCGATTGAGCTCAGCGCGTCGATCACCGACTTGTAGTTCTTCCGCTCGGCAAACGGTTTGAGCCCGTCGCTCTGCATTCTGATCAGGGCAAGGTCGGCAGGGTTGCCAAACATGGCCGCGAGACCGCCAGCAGAGAGGCCAGCCACCGCGCGTTCTTTGAAGCCCACTGTCTGTCCCTTTGCCTTGGTGCGGGCTGCGAGGGAGCCCATGAAGGTATCGAAGAATCCGAGGCGGGCTGTCGTGTATACGGCCTGTCGGAGGAGGCCGGCCGAGAGGCCCGTATAGAGATCACGGGCCTTGCCGCTGGCCAAAATCTCGCGGGTCACTGAGAGTGGCGTTGCTTTCGGCCCTCCCGCCTTTCCCTCGCCGGCAAGCTGAATACGGACCTTGATCATGTCGACAGGCTGGATGACCGTGGTGGCGACCATGCCGCTGAGACCCCCATTAACGAACGGGAGGGCCGCCCGCATAAATGGAGTGTGGAGGAAGTCATTTGCGACAGCGGCAGTGTCGTTCTGGACGCCCTTAGCCGAAACCATGGCTTCAGTCCTGGATCGCGCTGCTTCGACGGCCTGCTTGACTGTGTTGGACATGGTTCCTGCGGAAGATACAATGATTTGGAATACAAGCAAAAGGGGTGCTGACCAGTCAGTCCCGCGATAATAACCCGCTTTATAAACTGAACCGAGCAGCGAGAGCTCGGGAGTTGCGAACTGCGCGAAGGGGGCGAGTAGTTAGCACTTGTTTGCCTGCGTGCGCCTCGGACAAGGCATGCGAGTCCCCCATCAAACGACACAGCGCGGGCAGAAGGAGGGCCCATCGTCCGTGCCGGCAGCCCTCTCGGAACCACCCAAAGTTTGTCCATGCCCAATGGCTTGCTGGTGTGCTATCGGAAGCCCGAGGACTACTCGGCGCTAGCCGGCACAAAAAGCCCAGGGCGGAGGCCATGGATCGACCTTGTTGAGTAGCCATGGGCGCCATTCACCGGGAGGCGTCGGGAAAGGTAGGAGCTTCGGCTGCAAGGCGCGGGATCCTGGAACCTTGGGGATGCACTACGCCAAGGAGAGTGGATCCGCACTGGTGGAGCTTCCCCAGACAATGCCGGAAATAGGTGCGGTAAGCAGGCTCATCAACCTTGGTTGAAATTGAAATGCAAACTTACTAGTAGATGTAGAGTTAGACACTGTAGACTTGTTGCAGCGGCAGATAATAAAAGGCGAGCTACCACCGTCCCTCGGGCTTGTCGTTGTCAAGCTTGCGTGTGCTGCGCTGGGATCGTCTGAGCGGGGTCGCGTGCTCACGGCGGCCGGCCGAAGGGACAGCCGAAGAATGGAGAGACAATGTCTTGAGGATGATGGAGAAGACAACGGCGTCCTCGGGGAGCTTCAGAAAAACTCAGTGCTCGAGGGGAGAAGGCCAAAAGCGGGAAAACGTATGCTGCCTGAGGAACGAGATGTTTGCAGGACAAAGGGCGAACGAAAGCTGGCCAGACAAAGGAAACCACGGCAGCCGTTGAGCTTAAACCAAATCCGCGACAACATATTTATGGCGACTTGAGCTTGCCCTGCCGCCCAGTCGAGCGCCGATGCGGAGAAGATGGGTGCGACCTGCCTGACGCCTTCCCTCGACTCCAACCATCCACCCTCCACTTGCCTCACCCTCCACCCCCCCTCGGCGCGGTTCGCAATCTCGGGTTGCTCACGACAGCCAGCAATGCCAACGCGGTCCCGGCACCGTAGGAGCATCGAGGTGTGCCATTGCAGAATCTATGCATCTCGTCTTTGGAGCGGGTAGTTGCCCGAAGGCGGGGTCAGACCGCGCCTCCTCGGTACTTGTACTCGATTCCCATCGCATCCCGAGGCGCCAGACTGGTGCCCCAACTCCCATCCACCAGGAGAGTGGGAACAATACTGCTAACAGACACGTCGGGTCGTCATACTATCTACTAAGGTAGCCAAAGCTCCACCTTGAGATCGTCACACATCTCACAAAGTGACACTTGGGAGCCAGCGAGGTCCAGTTGCTCTAAGCCTAGTAGGCGCAGGAAGCCACCCCTCTAGAGGATCTCCTAGGCAAAGAGGGGTAGATGCTGTCAAGTGATGTAGAGCACTACATATCTGTCATGCATCTCCTCTTTCGACATCCCGTCTCCTCTCCTTCGGAGAACCGCAGCAGGATTCCAGCATTTCCCCTCCTCTCCCCTCCATCACAATCTGGCCGAGCAACCCAACCCTTCCACACAACCGGTTTCGTTCCTGGATTCACGTCAGGCTGCTTGCTGCCCACCGACGTGAGGGTGTTCTTGTTCCACAGCGTCGGCGCCTTCGTGCAGAAAGACACAAGTGAGATATTGGCCAGATCGAAATCCTCTTTCCAGCGTCCTTCACTTACACACACGCGATGATGCCTGTTTCAGACGACGCGCTCTCGCCCTGGAAGAGTTCAGCCCCGCTTGCAGCTGCAGAAATGCGGGGTCGCGCATGCTTTATCGATAAACGAAGCTACCCTGGGCATCTCGACACATGAATGCGAGCAGCTGGCCACGCCCTGCGGCTGGTGGACGAGACCACGGTAGAGCGTGCGTTACCATTACGTTGTGGCATTGAAGCCGCTTCCTCCTTCATCATCATCCTCCCTCGCCAGCAGAAGAAGACCTCCCGATGATGATGGCGAGTTCATGTTGGTGTTCTCACTGACCGTTTCACGTCAGGGATCGTGACGTCAGCAAGCCCATTGGGGCATTAACCCAGAGGAGACATGCCCCTGTTGATGGCTAGCGCTGAGCTCCACAGTCCCCGTTGTTTGTGCGGCACGCCTGCCAAGCCAAGCAACCACACAGCGGCCCATTCCCGAATCCTCGCGACGGGAGTGGTATCAAAAGCTCAAAACCTCCTCAAGAGTTTCTTCGGCTTTTTCCCCTCTACTTTAATCACCTTCTATGCGCTCTTCACTCGCAACTGCACCAGCGAGTCCTGACTAGGTGAGCAGTGAAAACCGAGACAACCCCTGCCACCCAAACCCTTGCCCGCCCGATGTCCGCCCGGTCGCCTGGCCGTCCGCTCCGTTCCTCGCCCCAGCCAGACCGCCAACCTCCCTACCTGGAATTTTGTTGAGGAAAAAAAAACTCAAAACAGTTGATATCGCGGTGTGAACGTCAACAACTCCTTGCATCTCACCCTCGCAAATCTCCAGGATCAACCAGCCTCCATGCAGAGCAGCAAAACAAGAGTTCCGGGCACACCCGCCTCGGGGCGTCCAGGATTGGACCCACAGCGGTTCAGTCCGGGTTTCGTTGTGTCTGTTACATCTCAGGCGAAAAAAGAACCTCCTCTTCAGTGCAGCTCAGAGGCATGGGAAAGCTCTCATGTACAAATGTTCCATCCGCATTCGAACAGCGAGACCATCCGCATCCCCAACAGGACATGTCTGCATCATGTCGAAATCCAAAAGGGGGCACAACATCACAGCGTCACATCCATGTGCATACGGAGAGTGTTGTCGGCCATTCAAGCTATGATATCACCCCCGAAACGACAACTAAGTTATCTAGACTGAACGGTCCTTCATAGGTTTCCTCAATTACGCCTCTCACACGAGGGTGAATATGATGGTCTCCCCAGCGAGAATACCATAGTGACTAAGATGAGCATTGGTGCGGAACCAAGAGCCATGCTCACGTCCCAGGCGCACACGACCTTGCGTAACTCCCAGTACCCCAGCGATCATGCCCTTGGCGGCACGGACACGGTCTCCGACACGGAAAGGGATGTCCATGGCGACAGAGACATTGTGTACGTTGCTCTTGCATTCTGTGGGAATGGCATTAGTCAGAACCGGAATGGGAAACTGTAATACCCAGAGCAACTCACGAATGATCTTGTCGATAAAGAGGATCTCTGAGTTGTTGACAAGTCCAGCGGTGCGTAGGGTGACTCCAGGGGTCGACAGCAAGTTCCTCCCGTTGAAGGCAAGATATGTCGGATCATGGGAACCATCCATCGCCTTGATCACGGTGGCAAGATGTTCAATGGTGACATTCCCCTCGATCACTATGGTGCGAGGGGTATTTTCGGCGACTGTTGGCAGCGAGATGTCAGCGGATGTGTGCTCAGTATGTACTTGTGCACCTATAGGTCGTTCAACGGGAAAGATATTGTGTTGACAGACAGTCCTTGATGATGAGCCGCATTCTGATGGTGGGTGGCGGTAGGTTTCGGATGAATGTGAGATTGAGGTACGAAGCGTAGTATGTGTGTTGACAACTGTGAGTTTGAACAGCAGTATACCAACAATGTAAAAGCGGTAGCTGGATCGTTTATAAACTATGGGAACTACCTGAATTACCAATGGGACCTTCGCCACGCATCGAAGTTTGGCTGTTGCTTTATTGAGGTTTGGTGTTGTCTGTTGACCGTGATTGGCTGCCTTAGGAGTGCCGGCATGTAGAGGCAGCCTGAATGTCACAGGGACAATACGCATCGCCTGCTCAGCCCCTATAACCCGGCCATTGACCACCTCCTCCAAGTCGTCTATACAGAGAAATTGTATGACCAGGTGCTTCTCTACCTGCCTTTTGCTGCACCCTCCTCCTTAGCCTCGACTTATCCAGCTTCGACTCTCAGAATACCCTATCCTTCTTCCTTGGTGCCATTATATACAGGAGCCAAGTCTGAAATGTCTCGTCCAGCACAAGGTTCGCCAAAGGTGGTCAAGAGCAGACCAAATTGCGAAGCCTGTAAGCGCGCGAAAACGGAGGTAAGTAGACGATTCTCCCCGCCCTTCTCCCCGTGCGGGCCAGTTTCTCACCCCGTACAGTGCATCTTTGAAACCAATGCCCCAAAGTGTAAAAGATGCCTTCATCGTGATCTTACCTGCTCCGAGCCCAAGCCCAAGGAGGTGACATCCGTTTCCCGGGATATCTTGAAGGGCTTTTTCCAAACGCTCCCTCCCGAGATGAATCTGGTGCCCTGGGCCACTAAATACGGAAACATCGTGATTCTCAGGGCCGCGCTCGAAACAGCGGAGCCCGGAGCTATCAACGCCAAACACGCAGAAGGTCGAATCCCACTTGACATTGCGAGAGCAAAAATGAATAGACATCTCATCTCCTTTCTCCAGGGGAGGGGAGCTCTCGAAGGGACCGCAAACCCTGGGTTTGGGACCATCGATCCCGTGCCCCGATCGATCCTTCCCCAGTTGCCTCCTCGCTCGCCTCTATCCCAGGAGCTGCCTCTGCGGCAGAAGCAACACGAACCTGGAAGGAGACAACCGCAACTTGAGCAACTTCAGCCGCAAGCCGCAAGCCGCCATTACCGCTACCGCTACCACCACGTCACGCAAGTCAAGCAGCACGAAGAAAAAAAGCCCGATGACAATCTTTTTCGAGAAGTATATCGAATCAGACGCATACGACTCTAGTGGTGAACACGGCAACCTCGACGAGCCTAAAATTCCGGGGATGATCAAGGGCGCCCGGGATCGGCTGGGCGCTGCCGCCGCCTCAATGGATGGCAGTTTTGTCAGCACCCCTGACACCGTTCCTTTCGCCGGTGAGAGGAGAACGAAGAGAAAGAAAAGCAGCCAGCGTAGACGCAGCGCATCTGGAAAGAACAATAGCCCTGACAAGAGAAGAACCAAAAAGTCTCGGCGTGGCCCTGGGAGTTAGCAGGCAATTGTGATGTTAGAGACTCAGGGTAGCAGTAGAACATGTTGGCGTCCTTACAACCAACCCGGTCCCCGAACCGGAGCCCATATTATTTCCGTGGATACTCGACACATACGCGATGGAGTAGAACTATCACATTCGGCCGATGACACACAATCCAAAGTCGTGAGTACCTGGTTGTCTTGCGTGCCGTCCACTGTGGGTCACGGTCGACCCACAGGATGCAAAAAGGGGCCAAAAACATACAACACCAGGGATTCGCTGGTCGTCAGCGACCCAACTACTAGTCTGGCCCTCACTAGCTTGTCTATGGGAGAGCAGACGGGGTCCCGAATTTTCCAGTGGGTATGGTCGTATGTGCTAGGATACTCATGGAATCTGTCTCATATCGTCGGGGCTAGACGATAGGGGCTGTTGCAGGCTAGCTACTCTCAAGTCAACACCCCCTGGGTTGCTTTGGGACTTCCACGGAGGTTCAAGTGCCAACCCACGGAGTTAGAAGCGGCCCAGGTGTGGTATGTAACTAGGATAATAGGCCCAGGTGTAAATGATACATGTCGTGCCCTAGATTGTGGCGTGTGTAGCCCTGATGCTCAACGTCTAAGTATACATCTTTCAGTCCTCTACTCTTTCAGCAAACACTGTTGATATCCTATGAGACATAGAACACTCAGCGTGGTTCCTTCTCTAAAGGTCTAGTAGCCGGTGCTTGGGAACGTCCCTAGTCTCCCTCCATCAACCACGATCGTGTTCCCGTTACAGTACGCACCAGCCCTCGACGCCAAATAGAGAATTTGACCTGCCATGTCGATTTCATCACCCATACGTCCCACAGGAACCTGGCTCCTGTCGATGGTAATTGTCCCGCCTCCGACCATAGACCCTCCAGCAGCTTGGACGATGGGTGCCGCCATTTCGCTGGGAAACACTAAGGGGGAAAGCAATGTTAGCGGCCCAAAGGCTGCCACAGCTAGTATCAGGGGCGTCACAGCAGAGGGAAGGAAGTCTTACGTCCTGGGCAGATACAGTTCGCCCTTGAAGACATATTAGCAGGGATAGCCTACCAACAAGGGAGTACCAATGGGGGAAAAGGGGAGACTCACCGAATATTCCACGTTGGCAACACATTACTCAACTGCTTCGCAATATGCGTCGCCGCCGCCTTGCTCGGACCGTATGCATAGCCGCCTGGAGCCTTCTTGTTGAAGCCACCGATGCTACTCGTGACCACGACCTGGCTGCTCTGCACGACATTTCCCTTCTTATTCCCGTTGTCCAACAGCTTCAGAAATGCCATGGCCGTATACCACACACTGGTCGCATTCACCTTGAAGGTGTCCGTGAACTCATTAAAATCGTAGCTCAACTGCTGATCGCGCCACTCATCCAATGTGGTCTCCGGTCCGGGGGCCTTCACCTGCGGCCCGCTCACACCAGCGTTGCACACGAGCAAATTGAGGAAGCCGACGTCCGTATCGACGACTGACACTATGCTCTCGAGCGAGATCTTGGACGTCACATCGCAGTAAAGCGGCACCACCACAGCCGGATGGTTGATAGCCAGAGCCGCCTGTTGCAGGATATCAACACGCCTTCCTACAATGTACACTCGTGCTGCACCGGCATCGGCGAGGGCCTTGGCCATCATAAGGCCAATTCCTACCACCTCCGTGTCAGTACCATATTATCACATGTCTCCTCTCATCCAAGAACAACTCACCCGTCCCGCCACCAGTGACCAGCGCAACGAGCCCCTTGGCATTGAACAGTGTATCGAGATCAATTGGCGTCGCCATGGGCAAGTCGGTGCTCGGAATGCTCTCTAGCACTCCCTGCTTCCGATCCACGCCCATTTGTCCCCAAAGATTGTCAAAAAATGAGCCCGATCGACACAGTGTATGTGCGAGGGGTTGAAATCCTCGTCTATGCCAACTTAGACTGTGCGTCCTTGCTCTCAAGCTTCAGACGGGACCAACAGAAATGTAGGAGTGGGTACGTAACAAACAAACAAAAAGCCTCTCCCACGGACGGTAAATCTACTTGCAACTGGGTACCAAGGGGGTTGTTAAATACTAGCTCTGGCAAGTTCTACTAAGGCAATCTTCTTTGAACCTCATAAAAAGGGGAAGTACGACTACCTAACCCCACGTCTTCAGGCCGAAATCCGGACGCCTCCGCCCCTTCCAGAGGTCGCGAGTCCCTTACCCCCGCATTTTGCCCACGCTCTTCGCTTGTGATGATCTCACTCACCCACCTCACAGTCCCTGCAGCTACCCGCTACTTCCAAGCAATCGGTTAGTAAGGCTCCATCGGCCCTTACCTGCCCTCCTGCTTGCTATGACCGAGGCCGAATAAATGAACAAATATGGAGGTACCTGGGTACAACACTACGCAGTACACCGTTTCCGGGCCCAGGGATGACGGGGATACTGATTCCAGCAGATATTTCCAAGCCCCTGATTCTATGTCACGATGACCCCGTCGTATGTGCCATTTGAGCCCAAACATGGACGCTTGACAAGGCGATTCCGAATCGCACTGACAGGCGGAGACGAACCGGAAAGAAAAGAACGACTTTTTACTCCGCACTCAAATACAACAGTCTAACAAGTATTCGTGCATTGGGCCAAGGCTAGAACTAGATGATTTCATGTGCTGAGCACCTTGCCATATTCCCTAAACCCTCGAAAAACAAGCGTTGCTCAGAAGTTGCAATCAGATCACAGTGCACAAAGGCGTTACTAGTCTGAATCAACTTAGGCAGTAGCGCTGTCGGTGAGGAGCTTGGTGATTTTTCCAATGGCGATTGTTTGTCCCTAAACACGTCTCAGTTAGCTGCTTCTCCGTCATCATGTGGACTGATTTGCCATACCTGGTCTCGAAGGGTGAAGCGGCCCATTTGCGGATAATCCTCGAACCTCTCAACGCACACCGCTCCAGCACCGCCGATGACCTGCAGGCGGGCAATGATGCTTTCGCCCTTCTTCGCGTGCGAAGGGGCAACCTTGCTCTTTCTACCAGTGCCCTTCTGCAGCTTGTGGAGGAGAGCTGAGAATGTCACCTCCTCGATGGCGGCGTGGACGTGAAGGACGCAGTTGAAACCGGCCGTGAGGATGCTCTTGAGGTCCAGAATGCGAATTTGCGCCTCAAATTCGGTAACAGTATGCACCAACCGCTTGGGGGAGCACAGGACAAACCCGGGCATGATTTCCTCCTCCTCGATACCACGAAGACGGAGGCGTACTTGATCACCACATTGAGCAATTTGAATCTCGTCCTCCGTCTCGCCGTACACCGCGGCAACATCGACGTTCTGCTTGTTGGGCATCATGGTTACCGTCATACCCTTCTTGATAACACCTGCCTCGATCTTGCCCTCGATCATGGTGCCCATGTCGCGATACTTGCCCGCAACAGCCATCATGAATGGTACGTTGATTTTGCGCTCTAGTGCCTTCATAGCGTCGAGGTATTCGAGGAGCGAGGGGCCGTCGTACCAGGGGCACTTGTCCTTGGGGACGCGATCCTTGATACCCTCGAGTTGCTGGGCTGCAATTGGCATGAAGAAGACGTCGGTCTTGAGGTTGTAGCCGGTACCCTTCAGGAACTGTGAAAGCTTGGTGGTGCATTCCAGGTAGCGTTCATGAGACCAGTTGACAGTAGGGTCATCCATCTTGTTGATGACGACCACCAACTTGTTGACACCCTGGGTTTTGGCCAACATGGCGTGCTCTCTGGTTTGGCCACCCTTTTCGAACCCGGTCTCATACTCACCCTTGCGCGCGCTGATGACGAGAATACCGACATCGGCCTGCGAGGCTCCGCCGATCATGTTCGGGACGTATGTCTTGTGGCCAGGTGCGTCCAGAATACTGTACTTGCGCACGTCTGTCTCGAAAAACCCTCGGCCCACCTCAACCGTCTTGCCCTTCGAACGCTCCTCGTTGGTGAGGTCAAGCGCCCAAGACAGATACCAAGTCTCACGCCCCATCTCCTTTGCCTCTCGCTTGTACTTGTCCAGGGTCCTCTGGTCAACCATCCCTGTGGCGTACAGGATGGAACCTCCGAGAGTGCTCTTGCCAGCATCAACGTGACCAATGAAGATGATGTTCACGTGCTCTTTGCCGTAAATTTCCTTCAAAGTCTCCTCGTCGACGTCGGCTGCCTGTTCTTTCACGACAGCGTCCACATCTCGAACGACGGCCTTAGTAGGACCGCTGGATGGGCTCGACCGCCCAGAGGATGGAGCCGGCGAGGCGGTGCCGCTGCCGGCTTTGGGGTCAGCCTTGTCAATCGCTTTGTTTGCAGCAACCTTGGCTGCTGCTTCGGCAGTGCCCTCCGCCTTCTTGGGTTCCGTCTTCGCGGGCGCTGTGTTGCCAATGGACAGCACCTTGGCCTTTGGCTTGGGGGCGTCACCACCAATGCTCAGAACCTTTGCAACAGTTGGCTTTGGCGCATCGGTCGATGCTGGAGAGTCGGCAGGTCGCTTTACGATTGTAGGCGCCTTGGGAGCCTGTTGCGACTGCTGAGGTTGGGTAAATCCTTGTTGCTGTTGCTGATACCCCTGGTATTGTTGACCTGGCGCCGATATGAGCTTCCGTTCAAACTGGTATACAAGTCAACCAAAAATGCTTACCGTATCCTTGACCATAGCCAGCCTGTGCCTGTGCCTGCCCCTGTCCTTGTCCGTAGACAGCACCATAGCCCTGCTGACCATACTGTCCGTATCCCTGCTGCGGCGGCTGTTGCTGGCCCGCGGCATACGGAGGGTAGTAGCCCTGCTGTCCACCGTAGAATTGTTGTTGCTGTTGGTACTGCTGGGGAACAAAACCTCCAGCAGCGAAACCTCCCGGCTGGAAGGTGTGCGCGGTAGGCTGAAAGTTGGCAGCGGCTGGCCGGAAGGCCCCCGGACCACCAAGGTTCATCTGCTGCTGAGTCTGGCGTGCCAGGTTCTCGTCCTGTGCGGCCGGGTCATCCTCCCATGAGTCCTTGAGGTCAGACATGTTGTCGGTATATCGGTTTGTGCGTGGGGCCCGGACAATGAATTGCGACGAAATCGGTCTGCGTTATGGCGGGGTTAAGACGATGCGCGGGCTTTGAGATCGGTGTCCCCTTTATCTATCGCGCTGGCCTAAACCAGAATAGAATCAGGAATAATTTGCCTATAATTTTTGTGAGTCAAGAAGGTGAAGCCTCAAGCCACTGTGATATAACCTACCTGGTAGATGACTTCCCAGCGCCCAGAATATCGCCAGATCGAGTTTGCGGAAGCTGGGAAGTTTTGCTGCCGAGTTCCTGCCCCACCATCGAGTGTGGCGGGGAACCATGCCAGGTCACCACACAGTGACAATGCTTCGCCGCACGGCCCCATTGTGACTCGTTTCTGACTCCCCGCCAGTTGGCTGCCTGATGAAGTGGGTTCCATCAGCGCGTTCGCCTCAGGCCACAACGAAAGCCGTGCACAGTGCGTGTCGTGCTTGCCAAGTGACGGGCACCTTTGTTGGCTCAACGACACGCTGGCTGCGTGCTGAAGCACGCCGAAAGGTTAGGTTGGGACGTAAGGTAGGTCCTCTGGAGCTGGCCGGGGCCAAAGGCAACAATGCCTTGTGCACCATAAATGTCCACCAAACATTTTTGTTCAGTGTATACGTCCTGTTCATAAAATAATATTCCTCTCATCAGTATGGACAGTTGCGAGATGGAAAATGGACGTCTTCGTTGAGACGCTCAAAGTCTTGGCTTTCAAGCAAGCCCAACACATCTTACACAGCGCGGTTGCAAAACCCACCGTTGAATACGCTATCCAGCAATGCTCGCGGCTGGTGAGGAATATCGACGACAAGGCTATACACGGAGAGCTCAAGACACTCCAAAGGCTATTGGATGGTAAAGTCAAGGTTGGCAGCCCACCTGCCCATCAACATCCGTTGCGAGCATGCCGACTAACACAGCGCAGATCATATCACCGTCTATAGACCTAATTGAGTTTAAGTCTGGCCGTGGAAATGTATTCCTGGAAGCGGCTGTTCCCCTCGCGAAAGCTCTCCATAAGGACATCATTCGCCTCGGCAAAAGACTGGACGATGCTGCCACGTCCGAAGAAAACCTTCGCCTCGCTGGCAAAAGCCGCCGTGCAATAGGTGCCCATCAAGCCGAGCTGATGTTGATTATCGAGGAGATCAAAGCCTTGCTCGCAAAGATCGACAGGGATGTGCCCTCAATCCTCCTCGCCATTACTAACTCGGGAGAAAAGATGAATTCGACCCTGTCTCCAGGCATGTCGCCCTCTCGGATGATGCAGGCCAGCTGGTTTTTAAATTTTGCAGACTTCCAGTTTGCGGCCAACCGTCAGCCCGTGCAGGTTGGTCCTACCTTCAGCCTGTCCCTCTGTAGGTGCAAATCGGAATGGTTTTCTCCCCTTTCAGTCCATTTTCTGTTGTGTCGGGAGTCAGGAGAGAGTTTCTGCCCCCGAGACACCAAAAAATTTCCCAAAATGGAGAATATAAGCTGATATTTGCCACAGACATGCTTTTCCGTGGCCATGCTATCCCACGCAAGAGCAGCAGTGAGTCTTTGCCGACTCCTGAGCTTCCTGGTAAGGCTCCGCCAAGTGAAGAGGCTTATGGTCTTGGCGAGGGTGACCGGAAGCCCATCTGGCAGGAGGTGATGCACAAGGCACGCCTACGGCTTTGCCGGACCCTGATGGATTGGACGTTTGATCCGGCTCAAGGATATTGTCCGAAGGCCTCACCTAGTCCAACATTGGCCGAAGATTACTCCGCTACATCAGCACTTGCAATGTTTACGCCGTCAGGCCAGTACTCATATCACTTGGAGATAATTGAGGACTTGGATGATGGTCGGGTACATGACGAAGATGGGCCGAAGCTCGGGCCATACGACGATATGCCTTTGGCTGGCATTCGAGAATCCATCCCGATATATCAGATCTCCAAGATCTTTTACACGGATACAGGCAGGCTACTCAACATAAGAGATACGGGCGACGGAGATAGCAGCCCTGTCCTGCTGTTGAAGAGAGACGTCGACGCCAAAACACCAGACCGATTGCGAGAAGAGTGGCTTGAGGGATCCGACGGGTCCCAGAGCGGGACGGAGGAGGGAGATGACATTCCGTTGAATGACCAGTCGAGCGTGGATCGACAACTGTTGAAAGAAACTGAAGCATTCGAAGCGTCGGTGGGAAACCATACTGAAAACGCAACCAGTTATCTTCCTAAGCATGTCGATCCGGAATGGATGGCGTTGGAAGTGTACATGGAGGATGACGAGGCGGAGGACTCTGAAGATGGAGAAGAGCTGTGCGAAGACAGCAGCGACGACACGCCTCGCAAGCGAGTAACCAAACCCAACCGCAGGCCACCGAACCACAGATCGTCGGTTGACTCGGACCTTCTGGGCCAGATTAGGCGCATCTCGATTCAGCCAAGCCCATCATATACTGTCTCCCAGCCTTCTCCAGAGGGTATCGGGCAAGCTGGAGCAGATGCTTCCGGGTCAACGGCTGCAAAATCACCGTTTGGGTCTGTTATCACATCACTCTCGCTGCTGGAGATGTTGATACGACTCACGAGTCTCCAGGAATTTCAGCAAACACCGCACTTATCGATTCCAGACCACATCCTGACATTCTTCCTCGAGGAGACATCGACGACGGGTTTGCAACAAGGCGAGGCTCAATGGGCATTGCGGAACGAGGCGAAACGACGGGTAGGATTTGATCCTTATGCTGATACCCCTAACAAATAGACGTGTAGATATGTTAGACTTGATGAGACTATGAACTGTTTACGTATCTCAGACATTGGAATTGAGAATGCCTCGTTCCACAATGACTTCCGTCTCACTTGCATTATAATCCTACAGATAACCCTACTAGGCAAGTACAACAAGGCCAACGATTTTGATATCACAGGTCGGGTAACTGGTGGGCGCTATAGTGCAAATGAGATAAAAGACCATCGTATAAGGAGACATTCTCTTAGGATTGGTGAGGATTCCATCGACTTGTCTGTTTGCTGTGTGGGTGTAAATACATGTAATTACGGCTACGGGTACCTGCGCCGGGTGCAGCCCCTTACTGCTTGGCGGCTTACCGGGTTGTTGGCTGATGGCGGGGCTTCACTATTTCTGGTTGCCTTGCAACCGCCCACTTTCGTCACGCTTGTAAACACGCGACAAGAAGCACTTAAACACGGCCCTCAACCGCCAAACTCGACACGAAATCACGGAGCATCTGAGCCCAGTTGCCGGTCTGAAATATTGCGCAGCATTTTGAGTTTGGCAAATGCCCAAGTACGTAAACAGAACGAAGTGGCGACTTTCTGGCAGGGAGCCCCTCGCCAAACAAGCAAACTGACATGTGAACGACAGAAAGCCTGGCTCCAGCTTCGCAGTCCAACCGCAGAATAACATCTCGTCGAATGAGAAGCCGGTGTTTGAAGCGGAAAATAGGCGCGGCCGCAAATCAGCAGTCGAGCTAAGGCAAAGTTTCTACGATCTAGTCCAGTCCACCACAGTTAGCTACTACTCGCCTCCGTTGACGCCCAACCCGCTTGACAGCAGCAACAAGATGGCGCGGTCACGCTCCGAGTCCTTCGGGGACGATGATCTGGAGTTTATCAGCTCCCAGACTGCCAACATGTCTCTCGGCACTCGTACCGACGGCGACAGCGACAAAGCCCCGCTCCAACCTATCCGCAACCACAATGTCGAAGTCATCGACTTGTCGCACAGCCCGAACCCGAGCAAGCGCGCCACGGTGACACCAACCTTTGGGCACCCGACCAAGCTGCCGGCGCAGTTCGTCAAGAAGCCGAATGACCCCAACAACATCTTCCACCAACAAAAGACCAAAGTCGAGTTCCACAGAGATCTCTACAAGTCGAAGGGCGGGCCGCTGAAGGGCAACTCGTCTCCCAAGAAATCCTCCGCGCTGCAGATGTTCAGCTCCATGAGCGAGACTGCCCAGCAAACGTCACAGTCGGCCTACGGCGACCAGGTTTTCTTCACGGACCCCGCTAAGGCCTCAGCGGACCTGAAAGCGCTGCTTGAGGGTGGGATGGAGGAGGATGAGGATGAGGAGGGCGAAGGTGATGGCGAGGCTCCGAAGTCAAAGGAGGAGGCATTGGAAGACGGTACACTGGAGGGCATCAGCGTGAAACTCCTACCGCATCAGGTAGAGGGAGTAAAGTGGATGCGCAACCGGGAGCTGGGGCCTCTGAAGCGAGGAAAGGTACCCAAGGGCGGCATTCTGGCTGATGACATGGGTTTGGGAAAGACCCTGCAAAGTATTTCGCTGATTCTCAGCAACAAAATGCCCAAGCCAGACGAGAAGGGGTGGAAGAAACACTTCGAACACGTCAAGCAAGCGACGCTAGTCGTGGCACCACTGGCCCTCATACGGCAATGGGAGGCTGAGATGAAGGATAAAATCACCAAAGACCATGCGCTCAAGGTCTGCGTACACCACGGCCCTCAACGGACGAAGGACCCCAAGGTGCTGGCCCGCTACGATGTCGTTGTCACAACATACCAGATCCTGGTATCAGAGCACGGCAACAGCAGTCCAAACGCAGATGGCCTGCAGGCAGGCTGCTTTGGTGTCCATTGGTACCGAATCATCCTGGATGAGGCGCACAGTATCAAGAACCGCAACGCCAAAGCCACCAAAGCCGCTTGCTCGCTGCGGGCGGAGTACCGATGGTGCCTGACCGGCACGCCAATGCAGAACAACCTTGACGAACTGCAGTCGCTCGTACACTTCCTCCGCATTCAACCTTACGACGACCTGGCTGAGTGGCGTCTAAACATCGATGGTCCCATGAAGAACGGCAAGGGTCACATCGCCATCCGCCGGTTGCACAGCCTGCTGCGCTGCTTCATGAAGCGCCGTACTAAGGAAATTCTCAAGGAGGAGGGCGCTTTGGTAGCGGGCGGCAAGAAAGCGTTAGAATCAGCTGCTGCGAAGGCGGAGAAGGAGGGTGTGGAGCTGGTCGTTCCTAAGTCTGCCTTCAAGATCACCGAGCGCAACGTCGTTACGGTCGAGACAGAATTCTCACCAGCAGAGCGTGAGTTTTACGCCATGCTTGAGGAGCGCGCGGACAAAAGTCTTGAGAAGATGATGGCTGGCAACGTAAACTACGCCAGTGCCCTCGTTCTCCTGCTTCGGCTGCGCCAGGCGTGCAACCATCCGCGATTGGCAGAGACGAAGATCGACAAGGATAAGGATGCGTTAGCAGCAGACACTGCGGCGCAACCAAAGTCGGCGGATACGGACCTCGACGCATTGGCGGATGCGTTTGGCGGAATGGGTATCAAGACAAAGCAGTGTGAGATGTGCCTGAGCGACCTTTCCAAGGGGGAGATCTCCGATGGTCTGTTACGATGCGCGGCCTGCGAGGAGGGCCTGCAGAAGGTGAACAATCAGAGCCCGACACAAAGGAAGGCGAAGAGGAAAAGCAGGAGGGTTAGCGTGGTAAAGGAAGAGATCAAGATCGAGAGGGTGGAGAAAAGAAAACCGCGTAATCGGAAGATCATCACCGATAGTGACGATGAGGAGGCAGAGGGAAGTTGGCTCGTCCCCGAAGACCAACGTGATTCACTGCATCTTGGTAAAGCGGGAGGGACCGACGACGAAGATGCGGATGGGGGTGGCGACGATGTCGGCTCTGAAGATTCGGACCACTCGTCTGAGGAAGGCGACGACGGCAGTGACCTCGACAGCTTCATCGTCAACGACGAGCCGGCAGACGGGAAATCACTGAGACCACCCCCGGACGCAGACTCGGACTCGGAAGCAGATACCTTCTTGTCGGTGTCTAAGATACACTCACAGCTGCAACCCGTCTCTGAGGTATCCGGGTCCGAGCGGTCCGATGACGACGACGCCTCTATCTCGGAATCAGAGCTCATGTCAGAGTCGGACTCGGATGACGACAATACTTTCCCAGATGTAACCTCATCCAAGTTCAAGAAGCATGCCAGCAACAGCCGTAAAAAGAACGGCAATAGAAACTCGGTCATGGTCTCGGCCAAGATCCGCGAACTCCTCAGCATCCTCCGCAAGGAAGCAACCGAGCACAAGTTCATCGTCTTCTCTCAGTTCACCTCGATGCTCGACCTGATCGAGCCTTTCCTGCGCTCGCAGCCTGGTCTCAAGGCGGTCCGTTACGATGGAAAGATGCCCAACGACGCGCGCGAGGTCGCCCTTCACTCCCTCCGCACTGACCCCCACACTCGTATCCTCCTCTGTAGTTTGAAGTGCGGCTCCCTCGGCCTCAACCTGACGGCCGCCACGCGCGTCGTCATTGTCGAGCCCTTCTGGAACCCCTTCGTCGAGGAGCAGGCGATCGACCGCGTCCACCGTCTCACACAAACCGTCGATGTCGTCGTGTACAAGCTCACCGTCGCCGGCACCGTCGAGGCACGGATCCTCGAGCTACAAAACAAGAAGCGCCTGCTTGCCGAGGCCACCATCGAAGGTGGCATGCGCAAGGACAAGAACGCGCTGAAGCTCGGACTTAAGGAGATCCTGGACCTGTTCAAGCACGATGCTACGCGTCGTGGTGCCGAGGACGATGGAGAGTTTGTCGACCCCGCGGTCGTTGCGCAAGATCTACGCCATATGGCTGTCGGGGCGAAGAAGCAAAGGAAAGAGCACGAGGTCTATGGGAGAAGGTGGTAATGGTTCTCTTGCCGTCTGAAGGATGACGATCTGGTTGTTTAGCGAAAAAGGGGCGGTGAATGGTGGGGATTCCTTCTTGGTTTGGTTGCATGGGGTGCGTAGCAGGATTTGTTGGGGGCATCATTCAAATTAGGTTGGCAGGAATGGGAGAGGAATGAATGGTTGCATTGTCGGGATAGATGACTTGTCATGATGGAATCTATGTGTTTGTCTGGTATAGAGTACAGCTTGCAAAGTTCAGCTTGCAAAGTACAAACATACAATACATGAAAAATTCATGCAGATGAGCTTCTCAAGAGACGGGCGTGGATGATGAGAGTGATAAGCCGCAGACAAAAACGTATCAGGAGGTACTTTGCAACAGAAAGGAGATCCTACGCCTTGGAATGCCTCGGGGATCGACATGCCTTAAGACAGACAAGTATATGTGGAGGTTTCAAACGAAACATATGAAGAGTTATTATCTTTGATTTCGCGAACTCACCAACCGGGAGAAGATGGCCCTTATGACAGGATGACAGGAGGACAGGAGTCAGCGTGCACCAGTTGGACTCGTCGAATAGCACACGCAGTGATATGGTTCAATGTTTGCCAAGAAAGGTGCGTGAGAAGTCTGCAGTCATTACGTGGTGGCCGCGTGGAGTCTTCCCCCCCCTCACCAAATCATACGTACATAAAAATGACACCCAATAGTACCTATATACCCGAAAATCCGCACCATTAGAGTCACGAATGCAATGCCCGGTATTTGAACCCAAAATGTTTTCCCGTACGCCCAAGAAAATATGCCGGTGGGTATCATAAATCATCACCCAAGCCCCTCATGCCCATTTTTTAAACAGATCAAGTTTTCGAGGTTTCTGGGGGTTTCCTCACCCATCAGTACCGACCCTCGTCCTTCATGTCCTGCGCCCTTGTGCCGCCTTTGACGTACTCGCTCAGCCGCATATCGTTGCTCTCCTCGCCATGGCCTAGCATGTGTTGCCCCCGGGGAGGTTCATACGGCGGTAGCATTGGCTCAGGTCGCATACCGTCCGACACTAGCGCCGACTCCGCCGTCTGTTCCTCCTCAGGAAGCATCGGCATGCCTTGTTGGTGATGATACTGCGAGGAGGAGGGAGAGCCGGTCCGCTGGTGCTGTTGCAACCGCTGTTGCGAGTGTTGCATCCCGTCGGTGATAAGGGCGGCTTCAGCGCTCTCCTCATCGAGAGGCACCGGGACAAAACCATTACCAAGCCCTGTCGAAGAGGGGGAACCCGGCTTCGGGAGCGGTGGTCGCTGGGTGGGCAGTGCAGGGTGGTCTTTGTGCAGTTGCGGGACTGGTCGGCGGGCAATGGTGTTTGGCCGATGTGATATGGTCGACGCTGTGAACGAAGTGAGAGTACTGCGGAGCGATGCAGTTCGGGTAATGATGCCTTCGCTCAGGGGGCTCCCTAGGGAGAATCTGGGCGCCCGGCTGGAACCACATGATGCCGAGTCCAGCGGTTTGAGGTCGATGTCGTCCTTGGCGCGTTCGAGCGAGTCGAGGACCTCATTGACTCTTGTGTTCTTGGTATGACTGGTTTCGTATATACTCAAGCTTCCGAGCACGATGGTGAGCATGTAAGTGAAACTAGAGCGAGCGTTAGTCGGTTGAGACATGAAGGATATGGGGAGTCCGGGGGGCGACTAACACCAGAGCAAGGGCAATGACGTAGAACGAGCGCTCTAGGCCGCAGAACGGGTCGAGCCGGCCAAACTGCTCCTGGGACCCGTCACCGAAGCCGACGATGGCTGGAGTGGAAGGTCGACTTGAATCGTCATTGAGATCAAAAACGATGGTACTCATGGCCTGCCCTGTGAGCCCTCTACAGTGGTCTGGAAGTCCGGCGCGGGCCAGAAGAGTAACTATAGCAAGGTCGATGGCGCAGAACGAGATGTCGAAGATAATAACGGCGATAAGCCACCCCTTCCGCTTGGAGCGACCTCCGGTGTGCTGAACGAACATGACTATCGTGGTGTAGACGAGGACCACGCATATCAGCAACTCGAGTATCGCCATTGCCTGCGTGAGTCCCAACTCCTCCTTCCATACCCGCGCCGTGAGGAAGCCATTCATCCCAGCAGCAACCGTGGCAGCGAGCAACTGCCAGATGCGGACGAACAACAGCCATGTTGACAACGTCCACGCCATGGCTACAGGACCCAAACGCGGGGGGACGAGGTTGGCGACGCTGTCACGACGGCGAGCAGGACCTGGATGGTGGAAGCACAGGGTCAGTCTTGCATTGGCGTTTGGGGGCTGGGCGATTGCAGCTACAAGTACGGACAGTATCGCGCTCGATCAATCACTTCGGGTGGGAGTGTTGTCTCGGTACGGATTCCGTGGAAACTAAGAGCGCGAGCCGTAATGACCAAGTGGGCTGAGAGAGCACAACGTGATTAAAAGGAGGCTGTGAAGATTGCCTGCCATCAGAACAGCTGCGGGTTAGCCCCGACCTGGTCAACATGGTCTACTGTGTAGAGCAGGTGCTGAGCGTGTGTCGGTGCACAGTCGGCACTGAACCATCTCATTCGTGATCCAGCAGGATCACAACCTGGAAGACACTCCACTGACGATCCATCCTGTGCCGTGTCCCCTCGTTGTGCCTTCCATGTTTTTCAACCAAATGCGGGAACGAATTGGGAAAGATAGGACGGCGCGGGGGTGACCATCGTGCCATCCAATGGGCCTGTGGCACAGGTGTTGAAACCTCCCAGGTGCAGAACCAATCCACCGAGGCAGAGCGTTCACCAACGGTGGTTGTCGCCCAGCACCCAGACGAGAAAGAGACGCGTCACTGGCACCAGCCCAGCACCAAAATGGCTAGCGGATGGTGGGCAGGGACAATCGTGAAGGGGGGCACAGCCTCAAGCTTGGCAGGCGCTACAGCGGCAGGGATGGCGGAAAGAAGTGGGGCATCGAATGTGCCCCTGAACTCGGGTCACAGGGAGTTGCATCAATTACACAACCACTCCAACAACAGATGAACGACAGCAATATTGGAACTCTCGTTGACGATTGATAAATTTTGCTATGATTCTCCTCTATTACACACGATTTCCCAAGAAAACGCAGAGTATTACCAATGAAATGAAGGCGGGGTCTGTGGATGTCGACATTCAGGAGAATGTGGTGCACCCAGGTTGCACAGATTCCAGCTTGCCGACAAGCTCCTTCCATACCTGTTTCTGTGTTCGCTGCCCCTCCGCATCTGTCATCCAGTTCGGTATCCAATGCCTGACACTCACGTTAGCAAGAGGCTCCGACAGTTGCACATGGCATACAGATACCAAACTTACTCCTTGACCAGGCAACCCGACAAAAATTTCCCGTGAGTCTCCTCGTCGGCGACAATACCATGCAGCAGGGTGCGACTGCCTTGCTCAGCAGTGCGTGCCATGACGGCCCGGAGTGCCTCTTGCACCGCCCGGGTCGAGCTTTTTGCGTCGCGGCCCAGGCTGGTTGAGCAGAGACCCGGCGCGGTCATGTTGATGATGACACCGGTGTCTTTGACCGGAAACCGGGCAGCGAACTCCCGGACGGCGTAAGTCTCCACGAGCTTGGTGAGCGGGTATCTAGGAGATCACTCGTCAGTATTTACCAAATCGCACTAAGAATGCCGGACAATCATACCTTGCAGCCAGGTTTGCGGTCTTGGGGTTGTTCAAGCCGCTGAAGATATCCACCTTGCCGCCCTTGGCCATCTCACCCTTGACGGTGAACGCCAAGGCGCTAACAACAAACGTTATTCGAGGCTTGACACCGAACTTCTTTGCCGTCTCAGTCATCTTGGGCATCACGAGCACCGCTAAAAGCACGGTATTGATGACGTTGACTGCCATGGACGTCTCGGTGCCTTCGGCGAGAGTCCACTGGTCGAGAAATATACCGGCATTGGCGACAAAGGCATCGATCCTTTCCAGCATCGATGCTCTCTCAGCGAAAGCCTTGACCGATGCGGATGATGCCAGATCGAGACGCCATACCTCGATCACCCCACTGCGGCTTGTCGAGCGCTCGATGTCGGTCTTGGCCTTCTCCCCGGCCTCGACGTTGCGAACGGCGAGGATGACGCGTGCAGCCGAGCAGCTCACTAGGTGCCGCGCCGTCTCGAGGCCTAACCCGACGTTGGACCCTGTAACAATGTATGTTTTGCCACCGCAGGTCTCGTCGCTGACGAGCACCGGCAATGTCTTGAACTGCTCGACGATCAGATGGAGCATGACGCTAGACATGTTGGGCTGAGTGAATCTAGTAGCGAATCTGGTAATGTTGGCTGAAGGGAGAGTTTGATGACTTGCTACCTCTCACTTGACGGCATCGGCCACGGGAAAGCTGCAATATATGCCATCTCGAACTCCCTCTCTTTCACACACGCGACTTTGTTAAGTCCGCCGTCGCCCATGCTTCTTCTCGCTCGCGCTTCGTCGGCTTCATGTTGAGATACAACGCGAAGCCAATCAGATCAACCAGATGTCGGGCCTCGTCGCATTTCAGTCCCCGGTCCTATTCCTTTGCTGGCGTCGCGAAGGTGCCTGGAGTTCGGTAACTGGCTGAGACGGCATCCGTTGGCGGCCGGCCGGGCCCGCGGGTGCCGAAATGGCCGAATAAATCCGGGTGGGGTATCAGCCCCTACCAGCCGAACGCCAAGATCATCTAACATCCGAGAGATGAACAGTATTCTATTTCCGTACTCAAGCTTTATGCTTCGCAGAGCGCCGGATATATGGTACCGTAGAGATTATAGTCCAAGTTTATATGATCGACAATGTGTTTCTCGCCCAGGATTATGAACATCTCCCCTCCTTTAAGGCGGGAAACAGAAATATCTCCGCACAACTACACATGAAGGGAGACGTTATTTACATCGCAGAAAGCCTTGCGCGCACATTTATCGGTATGGTTTGAAGGCCGGTTCAAATCTTCGGTAGCGCCATCTTCGTCTTCGGTCTTGCCTTCGTCTTCTGCCGTTCCCTCGTCGTCGTCAATTGTACCTTCGTCATCCGCTGCCCCCTCGTCGGCTCCCTCGTCGGCTCCCTCGGCGTCGCCTTCTTCCGTCCTCCCTTCCGCCTCGTCAACCCAGCCCGTCTCTGCCTCTGCCTCGATCTCCTCAGCGGCGCCCTCTTCGACACCCTCAGCGGCACCCTCTAGCTCGAAGCGCCCATGCAGAAGAGGATCCCGCACCTCCAGCGTCGCGTCGAGCATCCCATCAAGCGCCCCATCTAGCGCTCCTGTAGCGAGCTCTGCGCCAGCTTCTGTGATCGCCGTATCGACCGTCTACTGAGAGCCGATGGCCGCCATGTGTTTAGGAAAGATTGGATGAAATACCCTGGTACAGAGGCTCGATGTTTTCTTTTTGGCTTATGCAGCATTTATGCAAAACGAACACCTACCTAAGTAATTGCTCAGAAGCGAGGCCTGTTACAATGACGGCAGTGCTACCGAGCTTGACGGTACAGGGCAGACGGGAGTGAAGTTCGGGTCCTTGCACTCCACGGCGGTTTGCGAGATGCTCTTGAACAGGACTACGGCGTTGTTCGGGTCGTTGCGCCAGGTGAGCGTGATCAGGACGTCACCCGCTGTATCGAGAGCGAAGGGCGCCGTGGTGAACTTGGCCCAGGTTCCAGGAGCAGTGTTCCCGGCGAACGTGGATTGACCAGCGAGGCGCCTTCTGTTTGGCAACGTTTCGACGTACATCTCAAGTGTGTCGACCTGGCCGCAGACATTGCTCATGGCGTATTTGATGGTGAACTCGTAAGGAACATTGGCCTGTACCGTGATGACTTGGTTCATGTAACCTCTGCAGTATCCATTGTGGGTAGAGGGACAAATGTTGTAGATGTAGTAGTAACTTTCGGCGTTATTGTACCGCAGCTCGAGCTCGCCCACCCCATTGGTGCTTTGCCCGAGATGCCAGTTTCCTGTGTTCGTGGGGGTGTAGTAGTTCCCGTCGGCTAAGACGCCGTTCGGCCACCCAACGTTGCCAATGACAGGCGTGCTGCAGTCGATGCAGAGGTCGGTGTCGCGAGGGGCGAGGCCGATGGTGGCAGCGCGCCAAGGCCGTGGAGTAGTACGAGCTGGGATCTCATGTTGTAGCTAATGAGTGGACGTTTCCAGGAACTGGAAGCAGTTGGTCGATGTAAAGAGTGAACGAGTGACTGGCGCAAGAAACAAACAGCAGGAAGAAATGGCCGCGGCCTTCATATTTGTTCTCCATGGTGTTTACAGATCAATAGTTCACATAACCCCTGAATGACTGTTAGCGGTGTTCTTCAGACAGGGGGGCCCATAACAAGCTCGGAAACTCACAACTTTACCACCAGGAAAACCCCTCTCAACGTAACAAACAATGAAATAAAAACGACTGGAAGACCTGTGTCTTTTCGTCTCCTCACCGCGGAGGGAATACTGTTAGTAAAGCGTGGGAAGTCAAAACTTCACGATGCCAAGCCTTGGAAACCACCAAGCTAGCAATCGTTTAGGGGTTGTAGTGAAGCTGTCCAGCGCGTGCTGTCAAGCTTCTCGCGTCAAGCTGGTGCAGTTGTAGATTTGGGGTCTACCTCGGTTGGTGGTGTATGGATCCCAAGCTGCAGCTAAGCACCCAAATTTCAAGGCTCGATTGCTGCCAAGGCTATTAGAGCTTGGTTGTTCGGTGGGCTCGAGATAGGGAACGATCGAGACCCGCGCTGCGGTCCACAAAGTAGATACTTATATCGGAAGAAATAGTCTGATAACGGGCGATTGATGGAAGGGCCTCTATGACAATGGAATCATGACTAGAACCCTTGTTGAACTTCCACGTGGTTTTTCCCTAGGAATTAATTCCGGTACGTTGAACAAGCGAGGCGGGCCTGTGAATGTACAAATGTGCTGCCCGCAGTCTGAACCGTGGAGCCTTGTTGTTTTCGTCGTGCAGCGTCACTGGAAAACACTCCGGATGGCAGAGGACGACGCGTGAGGTGTGCACGCGAACCGAACCAGAGCCCCAAGCCTGTTGACGCCGTGACAGCGGCAGAAGCCGGCGCCGGATTGCTTTCGCCGCGTCAGCTCTCCTGATTGGGTCTAGCGTCCTCCGTCGCTACTGGTTTACACAGCCACACTCTGCCGAGGTCCTCAGGCACCAGCAGAAGGTTCATCTGACCTGTTGCTGCCACTTCTCCTCCATCTACAGCTGTTCATCGCTCGTAGTTTGAAGCGCCCCTCCTATAGACCCGCTCAATCCGCTCCGAACAACGTCGTCGGTTGCTATCCAGGAATCAACGCCCAGCGCCCAGCGCAGCGCAGAGCGACGGGCAACCGCCAAGCACCGGACATGATGGCTTCAGTATTTGACCGGCTCGCCCGGCGACCCGCCCGCCGAGTCACCGGCCGGCTCACCGAGCGATTCAGCAACGGATTTGCTTCGAGGCTCGGCCAAAGGCTCAGATGCAGATCCAACCATAGTTGCAACGAAGATGACGAAAAGAGCATCAAGAAGCCGCGACATTGGCTCAACGTATTCACGACCACGAATCGGGTCTGGCAGTTCCTCTCATCGTTGATTCTCTACGGCATTTACATACATTTTGTAATGAACGAGAGGTCCGAGACTCAGCCCGAACAGACACGAAGAGATGCTATCTCAGCACTGGTGCGATCTCTTGCTCCCCTTGTACTCTATGCATTGACTTACATGAACTCAAGGCCCCTGTAGCGATGATATACCATAGCAATATCCTCCTCATCAACTGCCTGCTCCGCAAGTCCAAGTCCCGCGAAACACGGGGATGGCGCTTTGTCTCCATTGCTAGCATCCTTGGCGATTTGTTGATGATGAGGCTGAGCCTCTCCAAGATGAATGTCTTGAGTGCTGCCGGTGCCCTGGCAGAGTGCAAGCCAGAACAGTCAAGCTGTAAGCCACAATATCGAATATACAACCCCAACACAACTTGCTAACATCATGTTAGTCTTCAAAACAATGCTTAAGAATGGTGCAGCCATCGCATACAGGCGGTTTGGCTGGGCCAGCGGGCCTGAGCCGGAAGAACTTGATGTCGTCTGCTGTCTGCCGAAGATCGTGTACTTGCTGTGCGGTGTTGCCATGTATGTGTCACGCGTTCCCCCCTGTGAACCAGCAAGATTGCTAACAATCCGGTAGTTTCTCTTACACATTTTCTGTTCTATTTACCGGACTGCAGCTGGAAAGGCACTGGCCAGGAAGCCCCGCAACTCGTCAGTCAGGCTACGTTGAGGAGGCAATCCCTGAGAGACCCCAGCAAGTTCAGGTTGTCTTTGTTCCGCGGAGCTCATTTGCGACCCCGAGACCTTCAGAGACTGCGGAGGTCACCCCGGAGACTGTGGCACCTACCCAGACCTATAACGCCACAAGACAGTCCTTGAGTACGACACGTTCCACATCTGAAGACCTTCCGCGTTACACAAACGCGGCTGATGAGCCGTATTCTACTCCCCAAGTTCGCTCCTCAATGGAGACCACATCGTCTTTCAACCCCGATCTGTACTTGATCTCCGACGGTTTTCGTCCCGCTCCAGAGCTACCAACATACACCAGTCGACCACCATCGTTTAGAGGGAGGCCCCCATCATACGTGAGCAGGCCGTCGAGTATCCGCAATGTCTAAATTCAGGCAAAGACTCATTATTTCACATGTATAAGTAAAGAATGGCCTTGGGCTGGCTTGCTATTAAGTATTGGACATATCCCAGTATCACGGATGTCATGACACGGAGTTAAAGGGAGTCCATCGAGGGTTCAATGGACATTTGGGAGGCTGGATACCATATGTTTGAAGGACTTAATCTATAATTTCGCTTTGTACCAGTTTTCTGTCATTCTCATCTCATGCCTACCTATCTGACATGTGTACTCATAGAGTGACAATTTACCTCAATTCGTCTTCTCCTCTGGCGACAGAAACCTTTGCCGGCCATGTCATCTTCCCCTCTACATACTCCTTTGGCCAACTAACAAACCACCCCGTCACCGTCTTCCTCACCTCCTCATCACCAGGATCATTCTCAAACAACGGCCGGTCCATCTTTTTCTCCAGCACCTTCTCCACCACGAACCCGCGCTCCCTCGCCAGATCAAAGAACTTCAAGTCCTTGTGCTGCAACCACGGCCGGTACGATGTAAACACCACAAACGCCCTGCTCTCCTCCGCCACGCGCATCGTCGCCTCGATCGAATCCAGGAGATGCCCATGCTCGCTATGCCGAAACAGTAAGTCCGCCAACACCAACACATCAAACTTCTCCCCCTTACCCTCCTCCCCCTTCCCATGCAAGTGTGCAAGCACCTTCCCCGCCGGCGTCCCCCACACATACCCATCCGCCACGATCCGCTCCTCCTCCAGCTTCAAAAGTGAACACTCCTCAATGTTCCGCCACATGTTCGCCACCAGATCCGGATCCGGAAAATCAGTCACCACCACCTTGCGCGCGCCCAGCGCAACGGCCACTAGCGAGGGCAGCCCCGCGCCCGCGCCGAGCTCGAGGACCGTCCGGTCGCGCACCAGCGACGGGTGCTCCTCGAAGTGAGAGGCGACTACGCGCGAGCCGTTCCAGAGGTGGTGCGCTTCTAGCGGGGAGTGCCCGACTAGGTGCAGCGCGATGGGTACGCCGGACTGGGTGAGGTATTGCTGGGTTGTTGGCGGCGGGGAGGGGGGGTAGAAATCGGTGGGGTCGTCGAAGAGGGAGAATCCGGAGTCTTCTTCGGTGTGCTCCGGGCCGACGGCCGGGGGGGCGGCCGGGGTGGTCATTTTTGGGGGGGTTGACTGAGGGGTTGTTTAATGTTCAGTTGACTGAGGAGGGAGGGGTTCGGAGCCTGATATTTTGGGGAGCGGAAAATTTATGGTGGAGGGAGGGGCTTGGCTTGGTTTGGTGTACCAGTTAAAAAAGGGATCGAATGAGGTATATGTGAGACTGGAGAACGGTCAAATTTTGTCTTTTATGTCGTCCTTTTTGCGTTGTGCTTTGAGGTTTGTGTTGAAGAAATCTCTCGGCGTGGGTGAGTGAGAGTCAGGAAGTGAGTGAGCCGAGTTGAGCCAAAATTTTGATTTATGCGCATTTGGAGGTGAGTGGAACGCTGCCCACACACACTGCACGGCGAGACTCAGCTACGAACATCAATTAAGGACCAGATCAAAAGGGACAAAATAAGATCTTAATCTAGTATTTTTGGTCAGTTCTATGACGGTGCAATGCATGTAAACCTATGCCACCGATATAACTCCAATGCTCACCTGTTCATACAGGGCGGGCTGTTTGTATCAATCTCGATCCAGGGGAGGGGACGATGCAATACCCCTAGCCAAATCGCCGCTTAGCCAACTCTCTCAGCTTCTCAATAGTCCCTTCTTCCCGCTCCCTATACGCCTTGATCCTCTCGTCCCTCTCAGCCGTCCGCGCCATGGCGATCTCCTCCCGCCTCTGCTGCCGCTCCGACAGCTTCTGCTTCTCGTTCGCCAGCATCTTTTTATAGTCGGCGACCCCTCCCCCTCCACCAACGAGTTCCTCCTCTGCAACCTCATCCCCGCCGGGGGACGGGTCGCGGAACGACCGCATCTTCTCGTTGAGCTCTTTCCGCTTCTCCATCTTCCGCTCCCGCGTGCCCGCATCGGCGCGCGGCGCAATCTCATCCAGCCGTTCCTTCTGCGCCTGGCGGTCAGCCTTCCTTGCACCGCGCAGCTCCCCAAGCCGCGCCTCCCTCTCCTCGGCGTTCGTCTCCCGGCGGAGATCCAGGTCCTGAAGTGTAGGAACCCCTGGGCCCCTGGGCCGTGATATCGACGACGCCGCCCCAGGAAGCAAAGGACCGTACTCCTCCTCCTCCTCATCGCCATCACCACCCCTTTCCAGAACCCTCTCACCCTCCCCCGCGCTCCCCTTCCCGTCGCTCTCCGCTCCTCCCTTACCACCCTCACCCTCACCGCTCTCACCAACCTCTCCATCCTCCCCCCCAAACTCCAACCTCACTCTCTCAAACGTCTCCGGCTCATACCACCCCTGCGCCAGCTCGCCACGATTCCACTTCCCCATAAAACTCTTCCACCTCCCACGCACCTCCGCATCATCCAACTCCCCCATCACCAGCCCCTTCTGCAGGTCTAAATAGTGCCCAAACAGCGGCTTAAACGCCTGCAGATCCGCCCGCAACAGCTGCCTCGCATTATACGGAAGGGCCACCGCTTTCACCGCTTTCCCATCTGGCTGCTGCAAGTCCGATTTCCCTTTTGCCCCGTCGCGATCACGGTGCGACGACCGGTGGTGATGGCGATGGTGATGATGATGGTGGTGGTGGTGGTGGCCGTGCTTCTCGTCCCTCTCCCGGTCTCGGTATTTCTCGCGCTCACTGCGTCGATGGCTGCTGCTTTTTCCGTCTCTGTCTGCGCGTGGCGAGCGTGACCGCGACCTTCTGGGACCTGATTTGGAATTTGACCCGGGCGGGTCTGCTTGTGGTGATGTCATGGCGGGCTGTATCTCCAAAAGATGCAACGAAATCCTAGGAAGCTATCCAAAGTGATGTCTGTCTTGCGGGTTGCGTGAACGTGATTCTGTTTCGCGTTGGAGGTTGAGTGTTGTGATGAGTGGGATGACTAAGCTTGGCGATGAGCTGATGAGTTCGACTTGAATATTGGGTACAACTTACTGAAACGAGATTCTTGTCTGTGCGATGGCCTCACACGCAATTCGTTACGAGGTATGCCGCGGGGTATCTAGAGTGGTCTATTCTTGGGCGAGTGTTTGCATCTTCTAACTTTTCACTACGGATGTTGTGCTCAATGAGAGGCCTTGCGGTTCGGTTTGGTGCATACCCGGTTTGATGCATATAGACGTGTCCGATGCTCTGTTGACAGCGGACACAACTATTAATATGTAGACAGTCTGTATGTACTTTTTAGAAATTATATATAGAACGTCAACCTTGTACTAGATCTGTCACCTGGACATAGATATAAACCCCAACTCCTGAGGCAGCAGATAAGCACATCAACATGGCTTGGCTGCCTCGGGTATCATTGATTCAGAGGCTTCCTTCCACCTGAAGACATTTTCAAACCGCTAACCAAGTTCGCCTCGCTTTGCATATCGCTCAAGCATACGGACCAACCAAGCCCGCTGGCTTAACTCCTGTCATACCCAGTTGCCCAACAGGACTACTGGGGCGAAACCAGTGGCGCATTATGCACAAGACATCCGATACACTCGCAATCATCTCCGCAGGGGCATGAGTGAATGTTCCCCCCACATGAGCCGTCCATTCTCAGTGGTAAGTTCACGAAGAAATAATCCATTGTCGATAGTGACTGCTCCTCACCCACAGCCGACCCGTCACTCGGTGTGTGAGCTTCAGGTGGAGATTCAGGTGCTGGCACCTGTGTTGGGGTGGTCTCCGTATCGCCGCCTCCGCCGCCGCAACAGCTGCTCCGGCTGCCGCTTCGACTTCCGTTGCTCTCGGTGTATGCGTTGTTAACGTACTGGAACATCTGGTCGTTAAAAGGATGGGCCAGGCAGCCAACACATTGGCAGCCCTCGCCACAGCCGCATTCGTGACTCGTACCCAAGCCAGGAGTGGTACCATTGGTCGGGGTAGTAGGCGATGGCACGTCGATTGATATACCTGGCTGGGAGGCAACCTGCTGCCACATTTCCGGGTTGATAGGGTGCTGCCAGGAACCGTAATGAGCTGGGTAAGTAAATATCGTGGGATATTGGAATGATGTCTCGATACCTGGCTGCTTCAAATCCATCGGAGGGTGGAAATGTGGAGGGAAGGCCTTGTCGTAGGTTTCCTGGGACGCCGGGATGCCATTGGGTTCCTTGTTGCCACTACAGCAGCTGCCCCCCGTTGAGTTGGTTGCGCCGTTGGTTTTTGTTACCGGGGGTGGGCTCAGCTCTATCAGGAGCCCCGAACCGTTTAGAGAGGATGATCTGCTGTGTTTAGAGCCGTTGCTATACGCAGGGGGCGGCATTGTCGTGCCAATATGTGTGCCTTGTGATGGAGAGAGAACATCCTCGGTTTTGATTTCCCGGATAGGAACCGAATGCGGCTGTGGGAATTGCAGGCCCATCTCGAACGGCGAAGGTGTCGCGTAAACCAAACCCTGTGGCGATGTAAATGCCGCCCCTGAGGCGGGTACGAAGGGCACGCCGGTCTCAAAACCTGGCAGCAGACCAGGCGGCGGTACATGGGTGACCATACCATTGGTCACCATGGCCATTGTAGTCGCATCCAGGCTGGCGCCGGTTGGTATTACAAAATTGACCGACATGGGGTCTATTCTGCTCAGGATCACAGGGTCGAATGATTGTTTCCTAGCATTTGACCTTGGTCCGGGGGCCGTTTTATTCACCCGGAAAGAGGCTCGGGTTGGCGAGGTAGGAGTCTCTGTAGGGGAATGGGAGTGGGAGTGTTCCTCAGGGACAGAGTCCAGGTCACTTCCCGTCTCCGGCCCACATCCGCATTTCTGTTTCCGCGGGATTGCAACTTTGACGCCGCCGCAGGAACAAGGCTTGCCCGGTGGACATGGACAAGTGCTCAGGGGACGGCCCGGCTTCCTTACTGGAACCATCACTCGCTCATTGAAGTGGTTGCATTTGGTCGATCGATGACCCCGAATGCATGGTGCGCTGCGTCAAGCCCGCGTCAGCGACATGACCCTCTAGAGACGGCGGAATCCGCGCTTTGGTAGAACTGTGATATGGCTGGAAGAGGGACGGGGTACAAGAGAGGTGGCAGGGGAGCTGGCAAAGGGGGAGCTGGGGAGAAAGGAGGGGGGACATACCAGGCCATCTTTTGGCCATTAATGATAGGCATCTTGGCGGTTGGCTATACACCAGCTCAACATGCATCTGTGGTGTACAGTGTTTGGAGTACCGGCTCCGAGGGTTGGGGGATCCGGGCCTTGAGTTTGCAGTTTCGTTGGCTACGCGGTAGCCTCAGGGTAGCTGCGGACAGCCTGCGTCTCATAGGTAACTGCTCAACAGCACACGAGCCAGATGGGGGTGCTGGCACAGGCGAAAGGGTCACGTCGTTGGGGACCACAGGGTTTTCTCAGCCTTGTTCCGAGAAGCTTTGGAGGCATCCGAGGGTCGAGAGGGTGCGTCGAAAGTGGGGTGATAGGACAGGAGACCTGGATTGGGAAAAGGAGACAAGTATATTCCGCCCCAATGTTAAGCGCACCGCTTGGAATCGTCGGCGAAGTTCGCTGATATCGTGGCGATGATAACGTCGATGTCTACTCGGGAGCTAGTAGCCGGCAGAGTTAGACCTGGTAGCGGTTGATGACCCTAACAGATCCCACGGCTGAGTCGAACCGTCGATCGGTAATCCAGCAGTCAGAGGGGGTCGCAGTGGCGCAAGGGGAGGGGGCCGGCTCGGAGCCGGCGAGCAGTTGGGTGCGACGGCCTCCTCGAGCGTTCGGGGAACGGGCCCTAGAGACGACGTCGTTGTACGCTTCACTGTCCCGTCTGGTAATGTTGCAGCAGCCGGCGCGCAAGGTGAGATTCCGTCAGTTGGCTGGTACCAAGGGGCATGTCGGTTTGAGAGGGGAGGAAAATTTGATAGGAGCTGATGGAGCGCGGATGGCTGGTATCACGCCATGCACTGACAGGCCAGGTGCCGTTTCTCCTCTGTCGATCCGCGAGTGAGTGTGTGCCTTGGACCCGGGTTGGCGGTTACGTTCAGCGATGCCGAGAGAGTCGAAGCCGGCCGTCAGTCAGCGAGTCGCCATGCAATCGCGGAGCCAGCAGCGCGGTTGCGACAGTGACATGTGGATGCGTGGATGTGTGGATGTCTGGTCTCAGATAGACGATAGAGGGGTGTCAGACGAGAGGAGGAGAAGCTGGACGCAGGGCGGATCAATAATTTGGAACTTGTCTACCGTACACCACGGCCATCTAACCCTCCCTTGTGTACGAGGCAAGGTAGGGAGGTACTCTAGTTGCTGTTGATTCGACCCAGAGGCAGACCCTCTTGGACTTTGCCTTGGATCACAGATGCAAGTGCGAGTGGGCATGGTGGGGTGCGGCGCGGTCGGAGGTGACTGAGCAAGTTTCGATTGGCTGCTGGGCCGAAAGCCCTGTGCGCTTGGCACTCGAACTTGAGGCTGCGGTGGGAAACCCGCGGGCAGGGGCGGGAGGCGACTGGTGTTGGGCGTCTGGATGGTGAGGGGTCTAGGTCTGCCTGTCGCTTCAAACCTGTGCCGAAGCTGCCCACCTTCC
>Ga0247760_1000006_pt1 | contig 159139 bp, 162 predicted proteins | sample UWRJL171409R4_FD_179936 | JGI IMG/M metagenome (GOLD analysis project Ga0247760, IMG submission 179936) | Plant litter microbial communities from Arlington Agricultural Research Station in Wisconsin, United States - UWRJ-L171-409R-4 | ecosystem: Environmental > Terrestrial > Plant litter >...
CCCCAACACAACCCCAGCATCACCAGCTCCAGCTCTAGCGCCCCCAACTCCAACAACATCACCAACACCGCCCCACCATCCCAAAACCTCTCCCACCTCGGCCTCTCCTTTCTCACCCCCTCCTCCTGGCGCCGCGAATTCAAGCTCGACTCCCCCGACGGCGCCCCCTCCCCGCGCATCACCGAAGACGACCTCCCCCTCTTCATCAGCCACCTCAAATCCTGGATGGCGACATGGATCTCTACGGGCCACTGCCCCATGATGCACCGCAGCCTCTACCGCGGGCACATGCCCGAGTGCATCCAGGACGCGTTCACCACGCTCGCGGCGTATAATGGCGCTACGCCGGGGACGAGGTGCTCCATCTTGAGAATTATTCGCGATCGGGCCGAGAAGTTGATCAGCTCGCAGCCGGTGGGGGGGATGGGCGAGGATGTGGTGGGGGAGCCGGAGTTGAATAGGGGAGGGGTGGAGGGGACGGAAGGGGAGGAGGTGTCTCTTCCTGCGCCGTGTGTGATTTTGGACACGCCGACGCATCTGGCGCGCACGACGGCGCTGTTTGTGTATCAGTTGTTGAGGTTGTTTGATGGGGATATTCGGTCGCGCGCGCAGGCCGAGGAGCAAATGGGGACGTTGCATGCGTGGGCGTCGCAGATGCTGGAGAGTGCGAGGCTCGATTGCGTCACGGCGGAGTATCTTGTTGCGAGTGGGGGGAGCGCGGGAGGGAATCTCAGCGCGAATGACTTTACGTTGGTGGTGGGGAGTGCGGCGATGACGGATCCAAGCTTGACGTGGCAGGCGTGGATACTGGCCGAGTCGATTAGGAGAGTTTTTCTGATGGCGGAGTACATGCAGAGTGTGTATCTGACGATCAAGCGTGGGTGGTCGGCGTGTTCGGGTGGGGTGCCGTTTACGCCTAAGGCGGGACTGTGGGATGCCGCGTCAGCGTGGGCGTGGGTGAATAAGGCCCAGTGCGAGTTGGGGAAGAAGGAAGAGATGGTCGCGCCGGAGGGGAAACTGCCGCAGTTACTGCATAGTATGAATACGTGGATAGCGCTGAAGAAGAATCAGCCGGAGGATGTGGATGAGTTTACGCATGTGTTGTTAGGGCTTTGTGATACGCGGTTGCGGTGGGGGACGGGATAGGGGGAGAGGTATTTGGTTGGCTGTTGCGATTTTACCTCCGCGTACCTACCTATCTACCAGTTTTAGTCCCTAGATACACTTGGTTATAGTAGGGAGGGCCTCTGGTCAGCAAATTGCGGGATCGATACGGGGCAATTTGAACCTACCTATCGAATACGTGCGACATGTACGCCTCGACGAACTCCAACCCGGCCGTCGGGAGCCAGGCTTCCCCAACTTGCAAAACCTCCACGACACCGTCGTTTCCGGGACAACCCACCCCAACATCCACCTTCGCGCCTCCCTCTAGGACTTCCTTACGGGAGCGTGCTGAACTCATGGAAGCAGACGGATCTGGGGTGTTTCTACCACGGGGGTTGTCTCTGGGGGGTGAGGAGGAGGTTATTAGGGGGGTGTTGCCTGGGATGGGGATCTGTATGGCTGGGATGAGGCGGTGGTGTATATGTGGGCCGGTGGCGGTGGTTGCGGAGAAGAGGCCGGGGGGGAGGTTTGATTATTGGTATGGGAAGAGGGTGTATAGGGGGGTTACGTGGTTGAGGGTGGAGGGAGAGGACGGTTAGGGGGGATGTGGCAAGGTGGGATCGGGAAGGGATTCCGGAGAGGGAGGTGACGGTTCTTTTCTAGGCGGGGTGGAGTCTGGGAAGTCAAGTTGGTATGGTGAAGTGCGATCGGCCTTCGCGAGCCCGGGTACCCGAGAGTTAATCTGTATATTACCCAGATAAACTACCCCCTTTTCATGGGGCTTGGTCAGTGACAACTTTTGATAAAAGATGCGGGTTAATAGGCGGTTTGAAGTGTTGGCCAAGGAGAGGTGTCGCTAGAACTGCTCGCCTTTGGGGAAAACTGCTCTGTGATCTGTGGCCTTGATCCTCGCGCAGGGCAGTTGACTGAGATGTGTGGAATTTCACGTAGTCAACCAGAAACGCAGTAATTGCAAAGCCGTGAAGCGCGTGTTCAATTGAAAAGCGGTCTGGCCACTAAAAGGGGGCCAAGACTGCGGTCACTGGAGCCAAGGAGCGATTATGTAATTTGACAAGATGGTATATTGGGTGGGTCTTGTAACCGCGCTAACATTTAATACCCCGGCGGAGGTGTAGTTCCAGGCGCTGTACGTCACACTTGCCCTTTTTTTGCTGGCCAAAAAAATTTGCTTTTTTCGGGTCACGTTTTCCAAACCCCACCCAATTTTGCAACAACGTCGTTCCTCCATTAGCTTTCCGTTCGTTCTACACCAACCTCACTTTGCCGCAAACCTCACATCATCGCGCGGAATATACAAGACACTTTGGGACAACTCGGAACCATACCTCGTGGGTGGTACCTGGCCCAGGGGCTGATTCCGCTCGGCTACAGCAGCAGCGACGACGAGGAGGGCCCTTGCGGGCTCCCGGATGGCCATTTTGGTGTGCGGTCCCCATGGCTTCGTGCGCTGCCACAGATGCTGTTCGGATTACAGCTTCATGGATGAGTTTGTAGCGAATACGACAACGACGAGGACGACAATGATAACACGGATTCATCTCTCCCGGACCTTGTCGCCGCTGACTCGGACCACGTGCCAGTGCACGTTGCCGACACTGGCGATAATGGCCTTGGCCTGAGAAGAGGTACCGGTCGCGCCTTCCCCACAAAGTTCGTTCCACCGTCGACAGCGACCCCTTCGGTGTTGTTCTCTGGCCACAAGAGACACATGAACGTCACAAGGCGAGTCCATGCACACCCACTCCACCCACAATTAAAACGGTACTGACAGTCCACCAGATACACCCTCCTAACGACCCGCGGAAAGCCCTCATACGCACTGACGGCGCATGTCTCGACAACGGCCGCGAAAACCCCAAGGCCGGCTGGGCCTTCTGGCACGGTTTCGGCCCCTTAGGTAACCTCCTCGTCGCCTCCGGCCGCTTGGAGAAGAAAGGCCCCTTTGGAGATGACGCTCCTCAAACTAGCAACCGGGCGGAACTTCGCGCTGTCATCGCCGCTCTGCGTTTCCGGTACTGGCCCGGCAAGGGGTTCCGAACGCTAGTCGTCGCTACCGATTCTGAGTATGTGGTGGAGGGTTCCACGAACTGGGCGAAGAGGTGGGTTGAGAATGGCTGGGTGACGCGTGCGGGGAATGCCGTTCAGAACAGGGATCTCTGGGAGGCGCTGCTGGGTGAGGTTGAGCGGTATAAGGAGGAGGGGATGGCGATTGAATTCTGGAGGGTCCCGAGAGAGTGGAATACCGTTGCTGATGCGGCTGCGAAGGGGGCGGCTGCTGAGGCTGAGGCGCCTAATGCACGGGCGGAGGTCATGGGGATTAATATCTAGATTGGGAATATTTCCTTTCAAGGGTTTTGGTTTGGTCGGGGCTATCGCAGGAAGGGACGTCTTCATCTTGTTATGACCTCATCCTATTATGTAATTTGTCCCAGACTTGGACGAATGGTCGATTTCTCCGCTTGGCAGAGTTATGTCTTTCACACTTTTCCCTATTGCGGAACATGGGATTACATCATCGCGCTTTTATCGGCTCACACTACCCGCATCAGTGATGAAGATCGTTAGGATGGCACGAGGCCCCGTGAACGAATACCATAGCTACCTAGCCAATACAATTTCATCTAAAGTACAACTTGTCGTGCAGCACGGACTCAACCGTTGAGAAGTCAAATCTCCCCCTTCCTTCAGTCCCTGACTCGTTGGTGGTGTATGCTATGCCGTCTTTGCCACCCCATGTCCTAGAAGCTTACTTCGGTTCGGGAAGCGGAAACGTGACAAAGTTGGAATAGTGGTTCCAGTCGAGCAGGAACATCGCTCGGAGTCCGTATGTCCTGATGAACTTGCAGTCGTTCTTGTGACCCTTGTTGGCCCAACCGTGTGTCTGACAGGTCTGTGGTTGCGCAAGAGTCAGCGTCGCAAAATACCATAGTTCATGATGTCGAGGCTCACTGACCTTGTCGCAGTACCAAAACATGGAGCATCTTCCGCATTTCATCAGAAGCGCTTTGCGCTCGTCGCAGCCGTGGCAGGTCATCTCATCCCCCTGTGGGATAGAGTACTTGCCCACGCGATCGCTCAGTGCGAGCAGCTCAGCCAACTTCATGGGTATGATCTTGGAAACCATCCATCAGACCAGAGCTTCCGAGACAACTCTACAGCTCACCATAAAACTCACCTTGACAGTCTGCTCCTCCTCCACCCTTATCCCCGTCGTCATATCCAAAAACGGATGCTGCTCCGGATACAGAACCGCAACGGTATACCCCCTCTTCGCCTGGCTCGCGAACCCGGCACCGCGATCATCCGTGTAAAACGCAATGGGCACCCGAGCGCCCCCCGGCTTCACAATGAGCCGCAAGCGGAGGAAGTTCTCGATGGAGTCGATCTCGGCGAGGAAGCACCAGTGCTTGCGGGGCGAGTACCGGGAGCCATCCGTGGTGCCGAAAAAGTCCGTGTCGAGCTCGTTCTCGTGGGGGAGGTCCGCGAAGTCAGGGAAGATGGATTTGTCGCGGAGGTTTGCTACCTGCTGTTTTACAGGGGGCTTATCTCTTGTCAGAACGTGTTGCCATCGCATCCAAGTCTTCGGTGTACGATGGGTGCAATGATGGGCTTACAGTGACTCCTGAATTATGGCTGGTCGTCTCGCCTGAGTGGAGCGGCGAGTCGCGTTGGTGCTGCTGCATCGCGGAATCGGTCTTGAAGGCGCGGCCACAGCTGCAGCTGATGGGAGCCATGGCTGCAAGGAGTCTGTCACTGCTCTTTGGATGTCAGGGATGATGGTTGATGGTGATCAAGGGAAAGAAGAATTGGGCAGCGACCCAAAGAAAAGGGAATTCAACCCTGCCTCAATGAGGCCTACAGCAGCCTTATTGGTGGGTCGTTCACCAATCGTGCAAACTTACCAAGTGGACGGGAACCATCTAGCAAACGGACGTGGTAGGCACTTGGCTACCCATAGGAAACCACTAGTGGTCACTTTTTGCTTTGCGGCAAAACAGAGGACCGGAGAACCAAAGAAATCAAGACACCTTGTATGTTAGTGTATCGAAACTCAGAAGATCTAACCGCTCCAATGCCATCCACAAGGCAAAGGTAGCTACTGATAGAGTCATTAAACAAGTCGTTTCCATCTTCGAAATTCGCATCCTTTTGATTGGTTGGCCTATGATTCACCCTAACAGTTCGCATCCCTCGAACAGCGAATTAGCTCACTAATTCCGTGACTTTTGTAAGTAAGGCTTGAGGATCTTACATTAGTTATTGTTGAAGAGTCAGCCGTGCGAGCAGCCAGTGCGTCCCAGTCACACGATGCAACCACCACGGCGTCGATACGAAGTGTTCTGTCCTCCTTAGAAACCCATATGTTGTCCTCAATGAGCTTATCCAACGCCGTCCAGGGTCGGTGATTTCTAAGCATGCGCTCCAGAACGTAGTGCCCATTCTGTATCGCATACTCGACGGCCTTGACATATGCAAGTCTTCCCTGTCGTGAGGTCGTGTCAAACCCCAATGACAGGAGCATCTGGGCCAAATCAAGGCGCCCATGTTCAGCGGCCGCTTCAAGAGCTGTGCGCCCGCCAACACGTGCCCCTGGTGCATTGATATTTGCCCCCTTTTCGATTAGTTTTCTTGCCATTTCCATGTGGCCTTGGACGGCGGCGAGCTGCAGGGCGGTCGCGCCATACATAGAAGCGGGCTTCTGGTTGACATCGACGCCAGCTTCAAGAAGCGTGTCGACGACCCGCATCTCATTGGACTCCACTGCCTGCTGGAGCGCTGTTCTCTGTCTTGGTGCAATTGCTGGGCTGTGCGGGCCAGTTTTCGCAGCGATGAGGGCGTCGACCATCTTGTAGCAGCCGTTCTTGATAGCTTCACCCAGCGCAATCTTTGACCCTGATTCATAGTCCCGGATCCCCGCGTCGAGGAGCAGCTGCAAGATCTCAACTGCCCCAACCCGAACTGCCACGTAAAGCGGCCCCTCGTCCTCTTTGATATTGGCTGGTCGCAATAAGGGCTGCTGCATGACGATCACCCTGGTCAAATCCAAGTTTCTCAGCTCGATCGCTTTCCGAAGACAGAGTGTATCAGGCCGGTAGCCCGCCTGGATCATTTTGAGCGCTTCAGGGTCGCGGCGGATGATAGGCAGCAAAACAGGAGAACAATATACCAGTTGATCAGGGAAGAAAAGGGCCGCAGCGATTGTCTCTTGGACCACGGAAACCGAACTGATATCCAGGTACTCGACCAAGCCTTTGCTGATAGCGCAGTGGCTGATGGGGACGAATGAAGAAAGTAACAGATCGAACATTTGGGGAGTGGAGATAGCCGCCGCCCCTACTGCCGCCGCTTCGAAAACGTCAGAAGTTATTCGGCCAGAAGTAGCCCGTCGGGCAAGCATCTCTCGCAGGAAAGCCAGCCGAAAGTCGCCGTATTTCACAGATATCGAGACGGCTTGTAGCAACGCGAGTGAGCAGTAGCCGCGTGGAAGCTGGGATTCCAGGACAGAATCGAAGCCTGCCGGGCCATACCATCGGAATGCACATGACGTAAAGACGGAGCATGAAATAGGGATGTTTTCACTGCTCTCTTGTAGCTTTCGCCATACCGCCTCCAACAGTATGGCCCAGTCTCCCGATATCTTGTGGAAATGAGGCGGCCGAATGTGATCCACGGCAGCGAGGAGTTCGTCCCACGTGGCGTGGCATCTGTGTTCGAGGAGGAGGAAGGTAGTGGCGGCGAGGGGTGCAACAGCGAGGGCGATATGAACCATCGAGGGATTGCTCGAATCAATAATGCTATTGCATTCGGCGCCCCGCAATAGCAGAGAGTCAAGCAAGTCGAGATTGCGTGTAAGAATCGCGTTCACCATGCTCTGAGTTGTGGGGAATGCACCCGCTGTCAGGAGGTGCCGCCCGAGAGCTGCAATCTTGGTTTCCCCTTCTTCTCGGCCGGCTACAATTTCCAAGGGCCTGATACATCGTCCTCCTATTGAAGCGTGAAGCGCATCCTTGAGAATACCGTACCTTGGACCTAGGCTGGAAATTGTCTCTGGATCAAACTCGTGGTCTGGGTTTGCCCCAGCCAAAGTCAACCGCCGGACCATTGCATCGCTACCCTTGAAACAAGCAATATGCAGAGGAGATAGATGGCCAGGTGGTGAGCAGTTAGGCTCCGCCCCAAGGAGCAGGAGAAACTCGCAAGCCTCGGTAGATGAGAAGCTGGCTGCGACGTGTAAGGCGCCGAACCCAAGCTGATTGAGAGCATTCAAGCTTCCTCCCATTTTTATGAGTTGTTTGATGGCGTCGCGATTGTCGTCGATAATTGCTCTTATCAAAGAATCGGCGACGATGTTGTTGTCAGAGAGTATTTCGACCTCGTTTTCGGCGTACATATTCACAACATATTGAACCGGCAGCGGGGACGCGGTGTTCCAGTTCTTTTCGGTAGGTTTGAATCCCGCAACGGCCGAAAGTGCAGTTAGAGAATGCACATAACCATAAAAGTCGGAGGGCGGACAGCGTCGTCGACACAGAAAGTTCGCCCCGAGATGGCAGAGCTTTCTCGTTGTAGAAATGTCGCCATACTCCAAACTCATCAGCAGGCAGTCATCAAGGGCTACCAAGTCGGATATGTTGCGTGATGACCGGATGAGCATATCGAATATTTTGTCCTCATCAACGCCTGGGGCGGTGTCGATGTAGACGGAATCCTCGATCTCCTGTGTCTGATCACCGAACTCCTCGAACAATTCTTGAGGCTGATCGCCATCCGATAATGAGCTCTCCTCAAGGTTCGCCTCGCATTCACAATCCCAAATGTCGTATTTTTGTCGCAATACTGACCACAGGGCATCGGTGAGGCAAGGATTAGCCCCGAACTCGAGCAGAATCTTCACAAATTCGACATTGGAAGACTCGGAGGCAAATCCAATCGGCAAGTAGGAAAAGGAGGGATCTTCGGGTCGGGGTATGGCGATGTTGGGGTCCTGGCCTGCTTGTAGTACCCATCGAAGAGCTCGGAAGTAGAAGTCCTCGACTGCCGATGACTCAGCCTCGCAGAATGTGAGAGCGAAGACCACGGCTGTGAACAGCTTCTCGATGAACGCCGAGGCGGTATGGTCTTTTGCATTCCGTATAAGTAGTGAAACCGACTCTTGGAGTATCCCGGTCGTCTCAAGGATAGTTTGCAAACCGCGCCAGAAGTCTGGACACCGCCACATCGGACCTTCACGCCCGTCACTTGAACCGGTGTTATTTGAGATGTAGAAAAAAGCAACGCGAAGGCCTTCCTTGATGATATCAGCTCGCAATCCGCGAGCCAAGACGCCAAGTCGGCGTTCATTCTCGCTGTCGTCGTTCTCCGGTATACCCAATATGGAGGAGATGATGGATGGGCATGAGACTGGCACCCAGTGCCTCGGAAACTTGGCGGCATGGGAATCCTCATTGAACAGGCCAAAGACGGCGAGAAGCATCCGGACATCGTCTTCGCCCATGCTGCCCATGGAGGGTGCAGAGACTGTAACTTTTGACAGCTCGGCCACTCCAAATGCTTGGCACTATGTCAGTAACAGCCATTTTAACGTGACTCTGACGAAGGCCACTTACCACAGCTGAATGTCCTACAGAAATTGAACCATGGCAATGTTTGAGGAAACCGTAGCTGGGGGCTGCAGTCCTGTGGAAGCGGTGTTGTGATATTGGCGGCGAAATCAGCGGGTATGTCTGGCGTGGGACCTGCAATGCGGGGATCATCAGCAACCATCGTATCAGGAGGTTTAGGTGGAATAGAATGCGTACTCCTCTCAGGGCCCTTCCACCGGATAGAACGATACCGTTCCGTCTCCCTGGCCACCTTTCCTGCGTCGAGAACAACGCCAGACAAGCTCACACAACTGAGCTTGCCCGCGCTGCGCCGCTTTTCAATCTGGCACCGTATGTATTTCCAGTGTTCTTGTTTGATGTGCCGATGAAGATTCCATCTCTTCAGTCTAGTTTCCATCTGTGATTTCCTGGCCGATAAAGTATGAGCATCACTGGTCGTGGTGGTGTCAGGTGGGGAGGGCTACCCACGTGACCCGATATCCTCGACGAGACATTTCCGCAATCAATTCCTTCAGCGGTTTGCGCTGGACAACATACATTTCGCGAATGTCACTTTCGTAGCGGATCCAGTCTGCCTCCTCGGGGCATCGTAAAGAGGTGGGCGGCATCTTGTTAAGCCCTTGGCCAAGGTCGCTGATGGGCGTGAATGGTGGAAAAAGTTCTTTAATTCATCAATCGAACGCGAGGACAGCACAGAACTGGCAAAATGAGTAGGACTGTCGTTCAAGCAATTGCTCCGTATCTCCGTTTCCGATGCATCGGTCGCTGTTCCGCGGCGACTACGGGACCAGTCCATATCGAAGCGAGGGTGCCGTGGAAGAGCACGGTTTTGAGTGCATCGACATGACGGCCGCCTTTTGGTGTTCGCGCACCTGATTCGCCTTGTCCAAAATCTGGTTCTCGTACGACACGACACGGAATGCTGCATGGGCGAGGCAGCAAGATTCTGGTCGCCGCCAATCAGAATTTGCGTGACGTGGGCGGGGGTCTCGGCGGTCAAACCGGCAAGCGGTTGACAAAAAAAGAGGTACACATTACCTGCTGGTTACTTCAGCTACCATAATAATTACTAGCAGTTAGAGGTAACTTTTTGTACCTACCAGCCAGTCAGTTAACCGCGGCCGGCTAACACATCTAGTGTCTGCACTATTATGTTTTCACGCAACGTAAATGGAAAAACTGTTAGGGATCTGATAGTGCAGGCGTGCACGTGCCATTTTTAGTGTACCTCTTTTTCTGACAACCGCTTGCTAGGTACATGGCCCCCGTGCAAAGTACTTTAAGCAATCGGACCAACCAACATCCCTCTTCCACGAACACTCCCGAAGGTTCTGATTCGGTGTCGTGAATTTTCTAGCCCGATCGTGATTGGTAGCCAGGATCAGCGAATAACCACACAGGTTCGCTTCATTGCCCAATTGGCAAGATTTGTAGTTTCACAAAGGATGCACCTTCCACTGCCGTTGACATACAGCTGGACTTCGGGTATCGAGAGCCAGTAGGTTTCTTGCAAACCGCATGCCGACCGGAGAACGGAACTTGGGAAAATTCATCCTTCAAAGTGTTAAACCCTTGGTGCCGGCCCTCAACCGCTCACGCGATATCGCATTCGCCGACTTCACTTGCTCGTCACGGCCCCTGTGTCAGCGGTGTCCCTCGCAGCATATACACCCTGGTCCCTCATAGTCCACCTGACCGCGAAGCACATGATACATGTAGCTTACATCCATTTTACGTCCCTTATAACTTAGACTTGCTAATTTTATCTAAGTATCTATGCCTAGGCAGCATCTATATACATTGGCGAATTCGCAGTCAGGTGACCTAATTCTACACTACTACGTATCCTTATAATACCTTCTAGGGTTATAGGCTTATAGTTAAGATCCTTTATCTTTGTTCCCGCCCTTATCAAACTCCTGTTTAGGCAGCTGCTTCTTATGATACGTCTCCTTACTTTAAAAGGCGATTCATTACATTTCTGTGAAAGATGTGTCTGTAATGAGAAATTGTTTGTTCAAGAAACATGGATAATTTAACCTGGGCGTAACGGAATTAGAGATACTGGAAAAGATCTACAGTAATACTTTCGGATTGCGAATATTATACGTTAGGGTTAATCGCGTGTTAAAATTGCACTTTTTTTCTCTGCTGTCGTTGGAGTGAAGGAAAGCGCAGTTAAGTGTGGTGGTAGGAGATCCCAAAACTGGGTCCTCGCAACCTCACGGCCATTTTAGACGGGCAACTATAGCCGAGGCAGCCCAGAACAGTGACCCACTCGCTCAGTCTGGCTCAGGCAACTGCTCAGTTCCGAAGAAGGAAAGGGAAATTCGTGGTGTCGATTTTAGGGTGGTGAAGTGGCTGTTTCTGTCGGGCCTCGGGAGCCTCCAAATATGCACGGAAACATTGCGTGATTGGCTGTTTTTTTGGTCGAGCTGCAGACGTCTGCATTCTCTGCATTAAATTTCGCCCAGTGAGGCCACCCTCCTTCTCGGTGGCCAAATATTGAATCTGTCGGCCTTCAATTCAGAAAGACATAAGTATCCTGAAATCTCCCTCACCAGGCCCAAATTGCTCTCCGCAGTCTTAAAGCTTTATCTTGGATCGCCCCTCTACTTATTCCATCCCGTGAGGGCCACTCCTTTTCCATGGGCGATCACGGCAGCCTTCGGCCGATTAGGCCAGGATGCCCAGCGGGTTGGCACCCTCTGTACGACGAGGTGTATCAACACTATTGGGTCGAGGATCGAACACTGGAGGATACCATGACGATGGTGAGGGAGAAGTACAACTTTTGCGCAACGTTCGTGTTTAGTACCTGACCCTTCATTCCCAGGCACCCTTCACTGACAAAGAAGCCAGCAAGAAGCAATGGATCACCAGAATGGGGGAGTGGAAACTGAAGAAGAATGTCAGTTCGACGGAGATGGAGAATATCGCCAGGATTCAGGGGAATTGTCAGCAGCAACACGACAAGAACACCCGTTTCGAAGTCCGCGGTCGCAGCGTTGCTCAAGACGACATTGATCGCTATCTCCAAAGACAGTCCCAGCCGAGAGACACGAACCCAGACGCAATGCCAAGTCACAACTCCCTCGGATATCTTCTACGAGACTCCCTCTGATCAGGCATCTACTGCTTCTCGATCCAATGTATCGACCCCACGTGCCTTTGGCGGCCAGACTGGATCGCAACCAAAAGGGAAATCACGAAGTCCTGTTTGGCGTGGGGGCAGAAGCCTATGGAGTTTCTCTACAGACGACGCGATTATCCGCCCGCCACATGATTCAAACGCACCCAGCGACAAGGGTCTAGATGCAATGCAGATCGACGATATCATCGAGAATAATGACGACAATACTGGAAATCAAACACCCAGGCACGGTTCCCAGAACGGTGACAATACCAGTGATGATCAGGACAATGACCATCTCATGTTTGGGCAGAACGACAGAACCGACGCGACTACTTCAGACTCTTCAAGTGTCATGGAGATTGATCGTGACGAGATGTATTTATCCGACTCGAGTGACTCCTCTTTGGGAATAATCGGGCCCGAGGACTTTGATATGGCCGTCCGAGACTCTCAAAGTGCGACACTTTCGCAGCACATGCATCGTCACGGTCAAGAGGACAAGAACAGGGCACTTCGGGCCGCGGCACGCAGGGGAGACACCGACTTTGTCCGACACTACATTGAGTCAGGAGCCAATATAGAGAGCCGACCCAAGGCCAGCAGCGTGAATGCACTACACACCGCGGTCTTTTACGGCCATCAGGATGTAGTGTCTTAATTGTTGAAAAGGGGCTCTTTTGTCGAAGCCATGGTGTACGGGTCGGTTGACATGTCTTGCACGGTTGATGACGCCAGAAACGTCTGGACCCTCCGTGGTCCACGCTCAATCCATCTCGCGGCTGCAAGGGGAAACGATGACGTCCTACGCTTGCTCTCGGACCATGGTACGGATTGGGCTATCACAGATATGGAGGGCTACCCGGCGTTAACATGGGCACCAATGTTCAACCGCTACTCTGCGATCACAATTCTCGGGCCTGGACCCAGGATCCCCGTCTTCAAAATGCGAAGAGATTCCTTGGCGCTTGGCGCTATCAGGTCTCACAAAACCCGCTTAGTTGATGACATCTATGGCTTCGACGGATGGCACTGGAACAACATTGAAATTGGTAACCTAATAAATGCGGCGGTTTGGGTAGGGACCGCTTCCCTTGTCGCCCGTCTTCTTGACATGGGAGCAGCAGAGGGTGTCCGCCGCCGGCGGACACTACTGCAACTCGCGGTGAAAAGGGGGCATACGGACGTTGCACGGGTGCTTATCAACAAAGGGGCAGATGTCAATGGTATGTCCAAGTTCGGCTGGTCAGCGCTCATGATTGCTGCAGAAAAGGGTAACAAGCACTTCATTTAGCTGCAGGCAGCGGATATGATAACGTTGCGGAGATGCTCCGGGATCATGAAGTGGCAGCACTTGGACCTTCTGATGTAGATTTACTGTTACTATTACCTTACGCTTCCCCGGCGGTCCAGGACTTGTATTATCCAAGTACCTGGTGACTGGGCTAACATGACACATCAATTTATACCCCGCAGAGTAGGCCTGGCTTAGATTTCTGTTACTTGGACGACTTGCAAACCTAAATAAGGTAGACATGGGTTGAAGGGTTAAAGTTACAACTTGCAAGGGCAAGTTAATCTATAAAACGCATGGGACTGCAAACCATCCACAAAATTCGAGATAGCATTCTTTCTCTTCGTCTAGCAAGTGTTCAACATGCTAGTCAAAGCGGACTTCTCCGCCGATGTGACTGTCAACGCCCACTTGTACTTAACCTGGACCCAGCTACGCGCATAAGTGCAGTAAAAAGACGTGAGCGGGGGCTTCCAAACATCAGGGCTCTTGTCGCTCTTGTTCTGGTTGACGTTGTCCGTGACGGCCCAGAGCTGCGGCGACGAGATGTCGTTGGCGAACTGCTGGCGCTTGGATGTTGTCCATGCACTTGCACCAGACTAGAGGGTGGTTAGCATAACTCAGCAAGAGTGATAAGTGCAGATTCTGGGGTACGTACCACCCAAGCGTTCTTCAGCGGGACCATGTGGTCGATGTCAATATCACTTGCCGCCGTCCACACCCCGCCGTCGTACGGGCTAGCCCATGTGCCCGAGGTGGCCGAGCAAGCCGAGTTGGTCACGACATTCGTGCCATCACGTTTCAAGACGTACTCCCTGGACGACACTTTTAGCACAAAATCCGAGACAGATACAAAAGCAAACATACCGGGTGTTGCAAGACCCCTCGATGGTGTTCCACGTCGGGAACAGATCCCTGTCGTAACCGCCAGGGTCGACATAGGCCTTGACGGTCAAGCCGGCCAGCTGCGTCTTCGCGTCGGCGGAAGTCGGGATTCCAGGCTATATACCGCTGTCAGCAAAGCTGCAATGGAAGGTAGCATCGAAACTGCCAATGAGCAACTTACCGGTGTTGGCACGGGCATGGGGATCGCATTGACCGCAGCCGCTGCTAGCAGCGTGGCAACAAGATAGGACTTCATCTTGACGAGATTGCGCTGTTTTCCGAGGCGATTGTGCCGTGAGCTGCGATGTGGAATGGGACCCAAGACACTGGACAGCGGGAGAGCTGCTCATATACCCCCAGGATCACAACTTGCACAGCACTACCTGCCAGAGTGCAACTCGAGGACACCTGCAGCCCTCGTACATCGGACCTGGCGTTAGTGGCACTGCTGTTTTGTTCGGGTCGCGGCAGCAAATGACCTCTCTCCGCGGGTAAAGCATCGCCAATTCCCCATCCCTCGGCAAAGATGCCAAGCCCTGTCGTCTGCAGCCAATGCCGACGCGCTGCAACCCTCTTCCAGTCTCACCGGGGCTCGCAACCAGTAGATCAGCGAGATAAGCCCCCGCCAACCCACGCCCAACGAGATGCGCTTCTGACTTGCCAGTGGCCAGCTCCCGGAGCTGCCCTTTTTCCACACGGTGAGCCGCGTACCCCACACCGACCCCTGAATTTGGTCCGCTGCAACGCAACCCTCGCTGGTGATCCAATCGCCAGCTTCCTAATTGAGCACTGCCGTGCGGGAAAATCGGGCGGGAGATCTGCGCGACGTCCAATCACGCCGCCATGCCCGCCAACGTTCGCCGTTTCATGACAGATACAGCGGTAAACGTGGGTGCTGCATGCATCTGTAATCCGCCTAGCCGCAGCTGGAGACGACACCCTCAAAGTATATTTGCGAGCTAGAAAAGCCCTGGTAGCACTGATGGGTGGCATCTGGAGGGACTGGCAGACCGAAGTCCCAGAGAGGAAAGAGAAAGGCCGGGGTCGCTATCAACACGTTGCTGGTGTTATCGCTATTGGGAAACCATCGCGAGTGTACTGAGAGTTTGCAGCCCGTAATTTCTGCACGTGCAAAGTATCATGTCCTATTTCTACCACTATGACTGTTATAAAAGTATGAAAATTGTAAGGGGAAAAAGCGGAAAAGAAAAAAAAAACAGCCAGGGGAATACCAATGTTCATGCTCCATGTCCGTCCAAAAAGAAACCATTACCGACCCGCGACAATGAAAGAAAAGTACATCGTCTTTTATCTCGTGGATACTTCCTCCGCGGCCGCGTCACCGTCGTTGTGTGTCGACGCCCCGTTCGTCTCTTCCGTCTTAGACTCGGGAGGGGCTCCCAAAACCGGGTTGGAAACCGCCTCTGATTCTTTGGAGCTTGCGTCTGACTTCTTGGAAAAGTACCCCATTCCCCTCGGCATCGACACGCTAGGCATGCTGGGCATACTGGGGATGCTCGGCATGCTAGGCATAGTAACACTCGGCATTGACACCTTGGCCATATCCACCGTCGGGAGTTTGGATGGTAGGTTCGACCAGATGCTCGTGCTAGTCTGCTGTGCGATACCGAACAGATGCCGTAGATAGGCTTGCTTCTGCTCGGCGACTTCCGCCTTATCTTTTCCATCAATGTCCATCTCGTCATCCGGCAAGGGTACAAGTGATGCAGCTGCCGCAATATCGATTGGTGATTCGTCTGGGATCCCATCCTCGGCGGCGGTCTCCGGATCCGTTCCCTTATCTTTGATCTTCTCTTCAGCATCCTCCACCGTGTCTGCATCCTCCACAGCCTTGGCAATTGCCTCGGTCTCAGCAGACTCGGGAGGTGGGGGCTCGGCAAACTTCGGGTCGTCGTAGATGTCGTCCTCGGCGTTGAACCAGTCGACGGCAAGGTGGGCGGCGTCGTTGAGCATGCGCTCGTAGTTGGGGTTCTTCTCCTTCTTGAAGAGATTAATGTGCGCAACAATTTCGTCAGAGGCCTCCTCGAGAACATGGCGTTCGAACAGCTGACTCGCCGGCTGGTCCTTGACAGGCACAGCGCAGAAAGTGCGCTCTGGGACGAAGTACCCCCCACTCCAGTACCCATTCTCTCCCAATGACGCGTAGAAGTCGCGGATACCGACCCCTTTCAGCGCAGCGAGCCTTTCCAAGCGTCGGTTGAGCTCGTTTTGCTTCAGAAGCGCGCCAACGAAGGTGAAATGGGCGGAGAGCCATGCAAAGGATTCACCAACGTTGCCCTTGTTGATGTACGCAAGTCCCTGACCGAGCGCATCAACTGACTGCTGGTACCCCTGAACCACGTCCTCCTTCTTCAGGTTACGCATGCTGCGCACGCCTTCCAAGATCTCCTTGCGGTGCATGTACGCTGCCACACCGCCCGCTGCAATCGCGCCAACCGTTCCCGTGCGCACGGCGATCAGTTGCCATGTTTTCAGTGCTGGACTGGACGTGCGCGAGGCAACTGACCTAGTTGCGGTGCTGGCTACGCGCTTGGTAGCGATCCGTGACAAGGTTGCTGGAGCGGCGGCCGATAGCGCCGTCATGACGTTGAATACATTGCTGACCTTGTGGTAGTTAGAGAATGCGCCATAGACGAACATGGACCGCGCGAGGCCGTTGTAAGGCGTGTCGAAGGCGAGGATCCCCTGAATCAGTGGAAATATTGGCCCGGAGGCATTCTCATCTCGTCGGCGCTCGTCGAGGATCTGGAAGAGGCAGTCACTCGCTACGAAGCCGCTGTTGGATGGCGTCAGCTATCAGCGGATCCAAGGGGATGAAGAGCGTACCTACCCCATCGAGTGGGCAACGAGGATGACGCCGACTGATCTGTCATTCGGTGGCCACGGAGTCTCGAGGTTTTCTTTCCTCAGGTTCATCACTTGTTCTTTCAACCTGTGCGCGCAAGTCAGAACAGCGATCTCCATGACGCGTTGAACTGTGAGTGGGAGACTCACCATCCCAGAAACGCGGCGGTGCTCTGCGCCAGCTCCCCTGTGGTCTCATATTTCGGATAGACAACGGATGTGATCTTGTCATCAGGCAGATTGCTCGTTATCGTGTCCTGCAGATGATTTGGGAACTCGCGGAAGGTGTCATCATCTCCCTGGCAACGGTCAATCGTGGGTGAGATTCACGGCGGACGAGATGACGTACCTTGAACCCATGGATAAAGCAGAGCAGCAAAATTCGCTTCATATTGGATATATCGTGGAAATGTGCCTGTGGAAATGCGGTTGTGTGGTTGAGGACGACGACGATGAGGAGAAACAGAACACAGGCGGCATTCGCGCTGGCGGTGGCCAGAACGCAACTTCTATCCAAAGATCCAGTTTCTGGTGGCGGACCGAACGTCATTTTCAACGTCATGCCGGGAACTCTAAAAGTTGGCGCTCGCGCTCGGCCAATCAGCGATGCAGACCATGCACCCTCAAACTTCTTGCCGTATTCGGTCATGGCGATGGCTTCACGTTCCTTCCTGCCATTGGAGGTGCCATTGCGCAAAATTTCCATTTCTTTCGGCGCGCTCGTAGCGCCCCGCAGATTCATCATTGTAGTCATGATCCAATACTTCCGGTTGACCATTCACTCTTTGATGCAGCAAATATGCGACCGCGAGCTGCGGGACTCGGCTTGTCTGTACCACCCATCCCATCCCGGTCGCGAACGTGTCAAGATTATGCAATCGCGGCCAAGGGGAGCGCTTGCAACAAATTGGCCAGTTCAGCGAGAGGCCCGATTGCACATTGAGCCAGTCTGCAGCACCGTGCAGGACCCCGAACCGGCACCTCGGCGGTTGTGCCGACCCCAGAGCTCATCCCGAAACCCCGTTCCGGTAATTGGAATTTGACCTGCACGGCAGAATCAGATGTATCGGGGATCCTCACCGCCTCTTCACCAGCTTCGCGGGTCAGTCTGCAGAATGACGGTCTGCAATTGGTGACTTTGCTGTCGGGTGCGGAGCCTCCAGTCATGCAGCCCTGAGTGGCGGCCATGTAACCGAGCCTGCAACATCCACTTTCATCAAAAATGTCGCGGTGGCAGAGTGGTCTAATGCGATAGACTAGAAATCTATTTCCTTCGGGAGCGTCGGTTCAAATCCGGCCCACGACTAAATATTTCCAATTGAAATTGGTGTTACGTGTGTTTTTTGCTTTGGTCGATTGGTTCTTTTTTGCCCTTGCGCTCAATTTTGGACGTGCCCGTTGCAAGTCCGCCTCAACAGCGTTCGGCCACGACACGTCCAGCCAAGAACATGTTCTGTCTCCCTGTATCTCAAAGGAAGTCAAGATTTCCGCCTCCAGCTCCCAGGCCTCCGTCCACCGGAAAACTGAGACGGAAGCACGGGCACTCAGCTAGATTTTCCATTCAAATCATTGGGCGCAATCGAGATTCGGAGCGCTTGAGTGGCTCCGCCGATGGGCATCGTAACGATAGCACCACTTCCAAAGGGTTCCAATCATCATTGGCCGACCAACTCGCGTCAAGTGAGACCACTCGAAAACTAGAATTGCAAACCTTGCTAGAGTCGAATGACCGTACGCTCAAGCTCTTAAGAGATATCACTCGCTACCCACGGACTACAGTTTCGCTAACATCCTTGTAGAGAATTTTTTCGATGAAGCACGCGCTATCAAACAGGTCGTACTCAGCCAGCTAGGACTTAGCGAGGATGGGTACGCTGCTCTCGAGCAGGACCCGCAAAATCTGCCCTTTCTCGACCTGAACGCCTCAGTCCGACTGAACCCAGACAGTCGGCTACTGCCTGGTGGCTTCGACTTCACACATCTCATCACAGTGGCAGGTCAACCACTGGCTTCGTGAAGTTGCTCGGCGTTGACTTACATCCGCGAGACATGGCCACGATTAGGGAGGCCGGAGGTACTTGTACAAGAGTTTCTGCGAAAGCGCGCAACCTTCGAAGAAGAACACGACGGTTCGGAATCAGCTTCGGTGTTGATAGGTACATCAAACCATGCTAATAGGTAACTTTGAGTCCTATTCTGCTGACCTGCTTCCTATTAGACCTTTTGGACATAGCTGATTATTCCCGCAATGCATCTATCTCCTTGTCGATGGAGATATGCTCGTCTGCATTGGGCTCGAGATACAACTCGACCTAATTATTGATTTGGTTCAGATGCTCTGTTGGGTTGGGATTGTGTTCTCAGACACTGAAAATTCGAACTCATTGCGCCTGGCTAGGTCTAAACTCAAATTTGCATACCTCGACGACTGCACATTCGATATGGATTTCATGGTCATTTCTATCAGCGTTTTAAAGAGTGAGATCCCAGAGGGCGTGTAGGTTGTCCAATGGCATCTAGTGTGCTCAAGCGACCCGTCAACTCGGCTTTCGTATAGCGAAGGGGTTCGCAAATGTGCCAGCCGTCTGATGGACCATAGCCTATCGGCGGAAAATCTCCTGAGCCGTCGGGCGGTGGTAGGGTGGTGGGGTGAATCCGAAGTCATATTGAACGGTGCGGCGGACGACGGACCTAGTGTGCGGTACTCAAACACCGAGCCGGCTAAGAAATATGTCAAGGTCTCCGAGGTGTCTCTTGGATTTCAGCAGATACTTGCTGGGGAAGTCAAGATATCACTGGCCGCTCGATACAGCAAGCGCCACTTCCCTCGATCGGGGCCGTATCCCGCTATTCTTCGATGTGCGTCTCGAACACCAGTTTTGCTCTTCGACGAGGAAACCCGAAGGGGCTGGATGCTGCCTGCATCACTGGTACTGCTGTTGACTGCGCACCAGCGGATTGCTGAGGGCCCTTGGCCACAGCCCAGTTGCTTTCAGGGTGAGGTGCCAAGATCGGCGGCGGCAACGCTCACTTTCCTCGAACAGGCAGCGACGACCCAACTTTCGGACGGATATTGCATCCAGGACATGATTCTTGTTATCTAGGCATGTTTCGAATATTTGCTAGATTTGGGACTATGCCACCAGCAAGAGTCGTCCGGGGAGGTCAGCTTTCGAAAAAGAGTGGTTGGCTTTGAGTACCGCGCCATCGTCCAAGAGCGGTCACCGCTTCTCTTGAAACAGATCAAGATCAACAAAGCCGGTGGGAGCTGGCCGAGTCTTGTTCAGGATGTCAACGCGCTCGTCTTTGTAGGCAGCGGATTTGGTGAACTTATTCGACCCGTCAACAGAAACAGCCAGTTCATCACCCTAAAATCGACACCGTGAATTTCCCTTTCCTTCTTCGGAACTGAGCGGTTGCCGCCTTGGCCTGAGCCAGACTGAGCCAGACTGAGCGAGGGGCCACAGTTCTGGGCTGCCTCGGCTACAGTTGCCACGGGTCTAAAATGGCGGTGGAGTTACGAGGACCCAGTTTTGGGACCTCTACCACCACCACCTAGCCGCGCTTTCCTTCACTCTAGCTACAGGAGAAGAAAAGAACTGCAATTTTAACACGTCGATAAATTATGTATATTATATTCGGATTCCAAAGTGTTGCTCTCGACCTTTTCCAGTGTCTCTAAACCCGTTGCACCCAGGTCGAGTTATCCATTTTTCTGAACAACTTACTATTATAGACACTTCTTTCACCAAGCGTAATGATGAACAGGTAGTGTAGTATGTATCATCACGTTTAGCGCTACAGCTCGGGATTACCAAAGGAGGAAAACGTCTGTTACGGAAGTTACCATTATGTAAGCTTATAAGCACTATAAGGATACCTAGCAGCGTAGAATGAGATCGCCTGGCCGCGGACTTACCGACATACACGGATGCTGCCTAGACGGAGATATATAAATAGAATTAGTAAGGCTTGTCAGAAACACTGGCACTCTGGAAACTGTGGAATTGAATGGGGTTGTAACTGCTTGATTGAATTGCTTGCTCTCGGCTCTCTGACGAAGCCAGAGAGCCTCTATTATAGTACTGCGTGGTGGTGTCAGAAGCGCGGCACTCTGGATTCTGTGGAATTGTAGGGGTTGCAACTGCGTGATTGTATTGCTTGTGTTGACTCTGTTCCTCTGGCTCTGGCTGGAAGCCAGAGGCTTCTTTATAGACTATTCTGCAGGATTCAGGCTTCGTCACTCTGGTGGCTGAGGCTCACTGGCGTACTGGCAGTGCTAGGTATCTAATCAGCTCCGCTGACTAGATGCCCAGGGCCTCTGAACCCCCTTCTTTCTGACACTACGACTAATCAGTGGTTGCTCAGTCTTGGCAAACCTACTTACCTACTGAGCACTTTCAGGGTCACTGAGCAGGAGGTGCTCAGTGACAAAGTGCTCAGTCCCTGACTGAGCAGACCTCACTAAGCAAGGTACAAAGTACCTCTTAGTTAGCTAGTATAGATAGACATCATCGTGACCACGATAGCCGTGAGGGACTCCTGGTTCCTCACGCTAGTATTCAATTGTTCATTTGTGTCCTACTATTCAGACTCACCACTGTGCATTATAGTGACAACGACCTACAGTGACATTAAACCCCTGTCTAGGAGTGTTAGCTTAATAAGCTGTCTTCGGAACGCCTATCTAGTCTTTGGCGTCTTGTTATACGTTCTGTCTTGACCTGTGCCAGTCCTCTCGAGGTCTGTGCCAGGTGCAGGTCGTAATAGTAAAGGCTCTGTTTAAAAGAGATAATTTACGTAAAGTCTAAAGATCTCTTTTTTAAGGCTTAGGTTACCATAAAGACTAAGTTCTCCGATTAATAATAATACTGTTATATTAAGAAATAGTAAATAATATTATAAAACTATTAAGTGTGTTATTATACTTAATCTTATTATAAATTTAATATAAGGGTTATATCTTTAATTAAATTAACTAATTTTAACGTTAAAAGTTATCTTATTAACAGTAAGGCTTTTATATTAAACTTGTACGATGACGCAACAGGGAAGAAATTATAAAGAGAACCACACCTACAGAACGTTGCTGTCGGCCTGGAAGGCCAACTCTCAGACTACTAGTCCTCCGATCGGAGGGACATCAATGCAATTGACGTAGAAAAACAGACACGTACCTAATATAGAACAAAACCTAATTAGTGATAGTGCCTAGCATAAGACGGAGCCTAGCATGGAACAATAAAGGAAACGCAACGGTGGACTAGGTTATCTTCCTTCTATCAGAGGGCTAGAATGTCACTAGGCTTCTAATGGGAGGTTTTGGTGGTGAAATTGTCGGATGATGAATTGAAGGAAGCACGGTTCAAAGAACCGCGCGGCGCGGTCCCTTTTTAACGGTAGCACGCGCCAGAGAACGCATCGTTATGTACAAAAACGGCTACAGTAATATTACAGAGCCTAAAAAGAACGACAGGGTCGACCTGGACAGGCGCCCCGAGTCAATATAGCTGGAATCTGCCGAGGCGTGTGAAGAGAATGTACTGAAATTCTATGAAATCATCAGGTGGCACGGCGTGTTGCCCTAACACGTGCTCTGGCACTTGCGGAGAACTCAGGGGCTAATATTAGCTTCTGTTGGATGGAATAATATGGCTGGAGGAACTTGGCATCTTGAGGCTTCAAATCATCAAGATACAGCAAATAACATGGGTGCAAGGGCGGTATATGGATGTGCACTCTGATCGATCTTTCAATCGGGGATGCTTATGAGGACTGCAGTGCGTCACGGTAATTAAACAAGGAGAATTGTATTCGGATCAATCACCCCAAATCTCAATCTTCTAAACCGCTGTTTGGTGTGGCGGAAATGATACAGCGCAGTGGTCCCGTTCTAGGTCCTGGCCATAATGAGTCGCACCCAGTTTTGGGTATAGATGTGATGGCAACATCCTCGAGACCCGGATCTTGTCCCTTCCCCAAGTTTTGGTCTCGAAGAGCCGCGAAGCGGTGCCTTGTCGCGGCTGCATTCACTCGGCGGCACGACGCGCCCAAGACGGACTCCTGGAAATCCTTTAACATCACTTCACTAGTCACAGATACGACGCTATGGGACAGAGTGTTATTGGGTTCGTACTTTTCGGGCTGGTCACGGTGATTTGCGGTGCATTATGGGGGGTGTCTAAAGGGCGGACGTTGAAACAATTCGAACGGAAGCAGGCACCCGACGAACTCCGGCATTTCGGTCTTGTCCAATCCGAGCAAGGGATAGGTAACACTCGAACCATCATAGGCATTCAATCCATCACAAGGCTATATCAACGCTAATGATCCACGAGAGACGCCAGCACGCAGTCGGATAATGCAAAAGAGGTCTTGGAGTGCTGCTATTTGTTACTTGCCTGGAGACTCAGGGTCTCTGTCCGCGTATTTTCACAAACTCCCCCGCCAAGACGAACCAGCCAGCCAGCCAGCACATCAGCCGTCGAACGCCTTTTGCAGCTCGGCAATGTCCAGCTTCTTCATTTGCATCATGGCCAGGTTGGCGCGGCCGGCCTTGGCCTGGTCCGGGTCGCTGAGCATCTTGAGCAGCTGGCGCGGCGTCACCTGCCAGGTGATGCCAAACTTGTCCCCGATCCAGCCGCACTGCTGGCTGGCCTCGTCGCCGCCGTCGCCCAGCTTGGCCCAGTAGTAGTCAATCTCGTCCTGCGTGTCGCTGGTCCCCACCAATTAGCAAGCAGGTCCAGCAGAGCAGCCAAGAGGTCAGGGTAGGCGTGCATACCACATGATCATAAACGACGTGGCGCCCGTGTGCTTGAAGTGGTCCCCGCCGTTGAGATTGACGAAGCGGTGACCGTTGAGGTTGTACTCGACGACGAGCACGCTGCCGGGCTCGTGGCCGTGGAATTCCTTGCCCGACTCGGTGTAGCGCTGGATGTGGGTGATCTTGGAGTTTCTGAAGATGGAGACGTAGTAGTTAGCCGCTTCCTCGGCCCGGCCGTCGAACCAGAGGCACGTGGTGATTTCGAGGTTGTCGAGCGTCATGGTGGCGGAGAAGCTGCAATGGGTGGGGTGGAACGGAGGGGTCGGGACTGAGGGGTCAGGGTTTGAGCTGGACAGAGGAAGGCGGGACACCGTGCGAATGCTTTGATGTCGATGTAAGGCATTTTCTTTGAAGACTGATGTTCAAAAGAAGGGGATAAAAAGCAGCGAAGCTGCCGTTATTTGTATTTTTTTCTTCTTGACGTTCGTTGTTGGAGATACTCCGCCCTGCCCTTGACCCTCGACCCTCGATCCCCGACGCCTGACCATGTTTGATGCAAGCCACCTCAGGCAGCCACGGCCTAGTCGATGCATCCCCGTCTCGAAATGGAGGTGCGGCCCAATCGCGTCGAACGTCGCGTGCGGGGCGGTGAGGGGGTGGGGGCTTGGAACGCGTTGGCCGCGCGCAGTCACATGCGGGCCAGACAGGCTAGATTTTTTGTTTAATAATCATCCGGGTAAGCGGCACTTTGCCAAGCACCAGCCTACATTTGACGGCCTGAAGCGTGCAGGTGCAGCGTTGCGATGCTGTCATCGCATCCTGAGTCCCGCAGAATCACCGGGCTGAACTCGAGGCTCGTCGGGTTATCGACCCTGCGCTGGATAATGGATAGCGGTCGCACATCCGCCATACCTCTCGTCAATGTAGCCGAACGACCCATGATGGCCACATTGAAGAGCCCATGAAGCTTGGCCTTGTTCTCTTTCTCGGCCGTCGATTCTGGAAGGTACCGACAGACAATATCTCGAGCGCATCCGCGTCTTGTCGATCTTGGGCACCATTGACGATGAGCTTGACCTGAGCGGGCTGATCGCCGTGGACCACGAAATTCTTGACGAGGTTGGCCTTGTAGCCCTTTTCCTGGATGTTTTTTGTCAGTGTGTGTGCAACCATGGTGTCATGACGCCGTCTCCGTCTTCGCAGATCGGCCGACAGATTCACAATCTTGAGGAGACCGCAAGTCATTCAGCACTCACGTCAACCGTCCGGAATGTTCCCTATGGGGGCCTCTCGTTGAGCAAGAGTTGTGAAGACAGATTTCGTTTAAAAAATTTGGCAGCAACTTGATCCCAGAAACCTAAAGAGTAGGTTATCAAACACCACAGACTCGATCGCATCTTCAGTACCGCATCAAGTGTTCAAACCGCCCGCGGCCGTTGTAGCTGGTCGATGCTGACACTGCCTAACTTCCCACAGTCCAAGGACCGCCGTCAACCGATACGGAAGTCTTTAGCGGATGCTGAGGCCACCACGGCTAATTCAGTCGCCTTCTTGGGTGCCTGCCTCTCAGCTTCCCTGTTGTTGTCGGACGTCTTGGGATCGGGGCTTCTGAGGAAGCTGCTACAACAGTTGGCTCATCGTTAGGACGGGCGGTGGGGTCTCACCCGCTGACGGACAGCACATACCTCCGCGTCACCTGCGTTTTACATGATTTCTTGCGGCGTTCCGGTGGTCGCCGCACTATCCGTGATCGATGGAGACTTGGAAAAGACTGGGATGCGCCGGTGTCCATTCGGCCGATGCAGGTGCACCACGCCGCGGACGTCGAGAGGCGCCCAGCGCGGGAGGAGAGGGACAGGTCGTGCGCGCCGCACCCGAGGTGGATGACGTTGCTCGCGAGGGGCGCATTTACTGTGTTGGAACTGGGGGTGCTGGCGTACCTGGTGCACCTTGTGCGGGTGGGAGATGGTGCGCGTGGGAGGGGCGAGTGGGTATGGTGCCGCGATTGGGGCTCATGCACGTCATCTCGGGGCTTGGCAGCGTTGTTGGGTGCTTTTCTCGTTTGGAACCGCAATCGAGTCTGAGCTGCGACGTCTCTCCATGGAGGGCCAAGGCTGTACGTTAAGCCGTGGCCTTGAAGATCGGCAGTGTCCTCTTGTTTTGGTGTTGTTGGGGCCCAAACCGAGAAATACGACCTATCATGACTCACAATCGAGCACGCCAATGCGGCTCCGGAGTGTTCAGTAATCATGCCCAAACGCCCCAGGCTGCCGACTGTTGCTCATTGGCCTGAGGTTTTGTCCGACTTGACATAAGCACCCTTCGGACAAGCCCGTGACAGCGCGTTTCGAACATGCTTCGACCCACATCCGCGAAGGATTGATTCGCGTTCATTTTCGCCATGGCCTTGGCAATTCAGGCAGACAAGGCCATCAGGATGTGCATGTCCCATTCAGATGTCAAGGCTTGGGGCCAGTGGTGATGTCGGTGAGGGCATCAGAGGAAGGATAAATGCCATCCTTTTTCTCCTTGAACTCGACCTGCATCACCCAACATCGCTCAACTTAGCTCTCAATCTACACACCACTGCCCCCCCCACCCCCTTCCTCAGCAGCCGTCGCTATCAAGCACTACACATCACTCCATCAAACACCACAACTCCATCCATCCCATCCCAACCACAAAGATGCCCTGCAGCTCTGTCACCGCTGCACCGTCCCTCTACCTCAACATCCCCACGTCAAACCCTGAGGCCAGCCTCCAGTTCTTCACGGCCATCGGCTTCGAGACCATCAAGGAGTACACGGACGGCGAGACCAAGTCGTTCCGCCTACCGGCACCCAACAACTCGGTCTGCATCATGGTGCACGGCCACAAGCGCTTCAAGGAGTTCATGCGCCCCGGCACCGAAATCACCGACGCGACCAAGACGACCGAGGTGCTCATCTCGCTGGCGGTCGACAGGAAGGAGGTCGTGGACGAGTGGGTCGCCAAGGTGGTCGCGGCCGGCGGCACCGCGGACCCGTACACGCTCGAGGGCTACGGCCAGGGCATGAACATGTACACGCGCAGCTTCGCGGACCTGGACGGACACATCTGGGAGGCGGTTGCTATGCTGGGGACGCCGGGGGAGAAGAAGGAGTAGCGGGTGCGGCGGATGGTTTTTGTTTTTTATAAGACGAATCTGTGCACCTTCGCCGCATACATGTATTCTTACGTCGTGGCTGGAAGACCCCGAGCCCCAATATTCTAGATAAAGGCCCATGCGGTAAGAGCACTTCTTCGCTTGAGGAGCTTTCGTTTCGATCACTTGAGTGGCAGCATGTGGTTTGCGTTAAGGGATTTTGCAGCTCGAGTTAGTAAATTAACTCATGCTTCGTGGTTGGCCGTAAGTGTGGGTTGTCGGAAGTTCAGATACAGCTAAGACTGACCGCGTTTATGTCCAGTTCTAGCCCACTGATCTCCATTTTTAAACTACTGAACATTATTTAGGCCAATTCTAAAACCTGCCCGAGCTTACTTCTGGGCCCTAAGCCCACTTCTTAGACACTAAACCTAGCCTTGGGCAAATAATCCGATTACTGGGTCACTGACTCCAATTTTGGGCCACTTAACCAGCTTCTTGGGCACTTAGTTAGGCTGCCCACCACGGATTAGCAACTGGCACCTTCTGGTGTTCAGTATTCGCACCCTGATTTCACTGAATCGTGCCAAAGCTAGCTCGATAATCGTCATACACCTCAACCGTAAAAGCTAGACTTTGTGCTGGAATCGGTAACTGCACACTGAATTATATCTCCTATCGGCTTCGCGCTGGAATTCCCTGCTATGGGGTGCATAATGTGGAATATTATCCTCTCACAACTCCGCTCTAATTAATGAAGGGAAGGTTTGTCCAACTCTGTCGCACTTTTTATTAGGCAAGCTCGCCAAGCTCTTGGTCCGACAGCTTGCCCGGCATTTTCCATGTCTTGCTTACAGAACTTGGATTGGCCAGATGCAAGCGGAATGTAGGAGCGTCACGCGAGTTCTTTCGACAGGCCGTTTTGACTCCCTATGATTAAGTGGTGGGTACCCAAAGACGGGCTTTCTACCCCTGATGTGATTGTCCATCCTCCCGTCCTGGCCGGTTGTGGATGAGTGAGTACTGAATTCCAGTCTCGGATTCTAGCGACCCATGGGACGAAACGAGGGCAGAGAGGCATTACCATGCGGGCTCGGCTTCAAGGTCAGAGCTTGACTCCCCACTACCTAGTTGTGACGTGAAGGCGTGAATGGAGCAAATCTCCTCAAACCCACTCATCACGCAGCGTGTTACGTCTAGGCTCCTATACTAATGGGAACTAGCTGTCAACATGTCGGGCTTGGAGATTGTTGTGGCTTTTCCATTCTTATTAAGACAGGCGCAGCAAACTATAGTCACTTGGTAGTTGTTTTGTGGCCTAGTGCAATCTAACCTAGATAATCCTCCAAAGCTTTAGGTTTTCCTAACCCAACAACCTGTGATGCAACAGCCAACCCTTCTTAGCTACATTCTCGTCGACCGCGAGCTTCGTAATGAAACAGATGAAATGACACATGGCTCTGTAATTAGAGCAAGGCTAGAGGCAAGGATATCCACCACAAAATAAACTTTCAATGCCCTCTTTGTTCATCTCTCGGGTTCCAGACACTAACACCAGGATAAGGGGGAAGGCGGGGTGGAGTCACAGCGCCCTCCTAGCCCAGGGAAGAATCGCCGTTCCTCAGTGGAGATGCTCCAGGAGCGTTGTTGCAAGTGCTCGTCCGGGATGGCGAGTTCGATGCAGACCTCCTCCACCTGGGGCTTGGGATCTGGCTTTCTGCGGGGTGCCCTAGTTGTTAGCTTAGAAGGGGAGGCCATTTTCGGGCGTGTTGACCCAGAGCCCCAATAATAGTCGAGAACTCCTTTGTTCGGGGGCGAAGGTATATCCGGGTGGAGTTTGGGGACGAGGACTCGTTTCCCCTTGGCAATCAGGTGGTTGGCGCCGGGGCGGGAGCGGGGGCGGGGGCGGGGGCGGCGATGACGAGCGGGGGGTTTCGCCATGGGTACAAGAGCTGCGTCTCCCTCCTTCACCGTGTCTGTGAGGGTCGCCTTCGGGGATTGATGACGTAGCGGTTGGAAGAGACGACTGCGAAGGCGTTGGGCCTCCGGATGAGGGTTTCCACCACAAGTAAGTTCGCAGTTGCATATCGAGAGATGTGCCCGCGGGTGATCTGAGTACCGCATTGGCAGACCGCCATCTCGGGTGAGGCAGTTGGAGTGTTTGTGATACGAGACAAGATCACCATGCCCTAAGCCTTCGGCACATATGGCACGGGGCGTCGGTTGGCCCAACCGGCGCTTATCGGAGCAAGCAGTCCACGAGGTGCGCTGAGGTGCCAGCGCATTGGCGTCCCATCATTGGAGGACACCTCTGGATGGGCCACTCTTCTTGGAGCCCAACCTACCTTATCCGACCGCAGGGAATGGTTAGACCATGGATTGAACGATAAGCATGTTGAGCGATTAAAGCTCTATAATATTTAACAGCCCGTTTCGTCTTTTTCGATGAAATGGAAAGGATTTCGCCGATGCATCTGCCTTCGGACTATCAGATGAGGGGTGAAGAGCCTCTAATTTATGCAACTCCCTATTTGTGCACCGAATTTTGTGTAGTCGTCATCACGATCGTTGACGCACATTGTCACAACTACATTTTTGTCCTCGGGCTCAGGCCCAACGTTGTCTTGGCCTTTGGTTGGCAAAGGTGGGAGCGTACTCTGTCTCCGCTAGATATTTCCCTTGACAATCTCGTAGTTCGTTCCAATCAGGAAAATGTGCGGACTATCGGTAAAGCCCCCGACAAGACGAGATAGAGCGATGCGTTATATTCGTCTTACGTATCTTATATATCCTATCCTCTTAACCTTTAATAACAAAATAAATAGCGGCGGTTTTACAGTAGCAGGACTTTAAGTACAGGGCGCCGTTATGACGAAGGCGGTGGTTTTAAAGTTATAAACAGAGGATCGAATGGTTTGTTAATGGCAGTGGGCCATCCCTGGCGTGGAACCGCGCCACAGCCGCACGCCTTGGAATGTGAATAGTCCAACACTACGTAGCGGTATGCCGCCTGCGGTATGCTTGAGTCTCGAGCGGGATGGTGCTCCCAGCATCTTCAGCTACCGTAGAAGAACATCTGGCCCACCAGTCAATTTCGCCTTGGGACTGGGAGTCTGCCCTGATGGGCCAGATGGTAACAATGCAAAGCGATAGTTGATATGATTGACGCTGTGTCTATGAAGTATGCGCGCTCTTTGTACCATCGATACCCCCCATCCCATCTCTTCCCTCCCCGGTTACCAAAATACTGCCTTCCTAGCACCCGAATACTACTGACTGTACCCACGATGACCTCTTAGGTACCACCACTCCAACACGGCCTATAAGTAGCGGCGCATCAGATGCGATGAAGTGAAGCCGATCTAGTAAGACTCTCCTAGGCGATGCACAACAACTGCTCAGGCTATCTCCCCGTCGAGATTTCAGTCCCCTTCGCTACGCCGAGGATGAGACTCCAACCCGGTCTAGAGGTTCATTTCTACTGGACCCACGCAGTGTGGCCAGAGATCTACGTCTTGTGTCACAGATTTGTTCCCCCTTCTCTCGTGTAATATACGAGAGCCTGACGGGGAAGACAGGCAATGGTCCCGGTGACGTGGCTTGCCTGAAGTCTGCCCCTGAGCCCCTTGCGGACGTGTTCGACAACTTTTTTGCGACCAATCCGGGGACAGAAAGCCGTGGGATTGATATCGGCGGATAGTTCTCCATCTGGGAGGGAGTCTCGATGCGAAGAAAATAGTGAAAGAGCTTCCCAATCGATCTCTGAGTCCTGAGTAGCCGTTTCGCAGGTTGAGGATGGCGGATTTGTAGTCTTAGGTTGTGAGTAGGAGGCGCCCGACGAGGATGGCGGATTTGTAGTCTTAGGTTGTGAGTAGGAGGCGCCCGACGAGGAAAGAAACGGCTTCGGGAACCCGTTGGAGATAGTAGGAGGGGAAATGTGTTGGTGCGATATACGCGGTGCCTATGCAGATAAGGTTACCGGAGTTGCAGATAATAAGTGTTTTCTCGAGGGGGTAGGTCTTGATTCGTCCGCCGTCCTGGAAGGCTTACGTATCTCCAAATGTAACAATACCTGCAATGCGATCTTTGACGTATTACGGCAGACTTTCCACAGCGCGATAAGTGATGGCTGCTCCTTGGCTGTATCCTACAGCCATAATTTTGGACTAGGGGAAGTAGATAGCCACATTAGCGAGGACCTGTATCTTGTAAATCCTGTACGGTGGTGCGCTGCTAGGGTAGAAATTGGTTTTAATCAGTGACAGATAATTAACTCCCTGATTAACCACGTTTTCGGCACCAAAATATTTCTTGAGGCTGTTAGAGAGGGCCGGTCCTACCGAAACGCCCTGTATCGCGTAAGTCTAGGTTTTAAGAGCGCTAGGTCGATTTATCTCACCATATTCCCCGACGCCGAGGTCTGTCAAGCCCAAATGAAAATGACTAGCTTACATCCAGTGTAGCTGAACTACTCTAACCACATTCCTGTCCATGTTTACCGCTTCTCGGATGCTGCCGGCACGGCGGAAGCTAAAATGGGAATCCACGATAAGAAAAAGACGAGCAGCAACATTATGCCAGATGAGGTGTTGCTCTTACAGTCCCGAGCTTTGCACTCCTTTTAAAATAGCCGCTTATAACCTCGGAGGGAGACGCAAATGAGGCAGGCGCTGACGATTACAAATGTCTTGGTGCGTGGCTGCTCCTCTAAAGAAACTGGCCAATCGCTTTCCCCTGAAAGCTGGTCTCATTTACGTCTGGCGCTCCTCGATAGATCATTCTCCGTCCTGTAAATCTACAAACAGGCCCAGCAGCTGCTGAGGAATATCTGCAAGCTCCGGAAGCCGCCAATTTTTCTTGAAAAAATCGGCAACCCCGCATATATCAGCCTTCTAATAGCGGCAGATCTCTCGGATCGTCCTCGCTTCCGTGCGGTATAGCAATCCGGCAATCAATTGCCGACAGTTCCGTGGGGGGGCCCTACAATTCAGAATAAGAGCCGAGAGGTTTGACAAATTGACGCGCATCTTGGAAGGCAATCGGATGTCGATGCGGGCGTTGACGTTTCTTGGTTGACGATAAGAACTGCATTCTGTTCTCCATTGCTGATGTTTAATCCCCGAGACTAGCAACGTTAAAAAGCGAAAGTGCGTGCAACGCCCTCCAAACGCCCAAGCGCATGATCGAAAAATGTATGAAATCCAAGGGCAGGCCAACTGCCCTCCACCCTCTATTTGAACCACCCATCGCGCACGTGTACTTGCATTTCCCCAGTGCTGATAAGTGCGAAACAGACTGAGCCCTTACAGTGAAGTACCGCTCCCGACTTCCAAAGACGAGCGCATCAGGGATTTGCCGCTGTTCTGCCTGTGCAAGCTTGAGCGCTGCACGAATGACAGCGTGCAGTCTTTCGGTAGTAGACTTTTCTAAATGGCCAGTGTCCAAGGCGCTTCGCAAAGACCCTGAAACATCCAGGAGACAGCCGATTACGGCGCTTGGCGTTGAGTTGGACATGGGAGTTTTAGAATCGGGACTGATGTGTTGAAGAAGCAGCCGTAAAGGTTCCAGGAGGTCGTGAGAGTTGGGGAACTTGTGTCAGTCTCCTTGCAAACCAGATGCCCAATGTTGCCCAATTTTCGCCCAAATCTGGCTGTCGGGCGGTCACATCGCAAGAAACATTGACTGGTAAAAGGCCTTCCAATAAACGGTGCCAGACAACTGCGTGTATATGTTGTGTCACGTTGAGAAGGCCAACTCTGGACCTACTCGGCTAGAGTTGAGGCAATTCAGCATGCTGTGGCGCAACCTGCCGAAAATGGCAATTAGGGTGTGCAAATGTCAGCAAGCCTAGCAAATCCTGAGCAGACACTGGGCTGAGCGTGAGCCGGGGTGAGGAAAGATATGTGGGCGAAGGAAAGAGGGGAATTCCTGAGCCTACATTCGTCTCAACACAATAGTCTATTACTGTTATTATGCTACATTCTAAATGATCTCCAACTGAGAACTCCACCCGAAACGCCCTTCCTACTAGAAACCTCCCGAGCTTTAATTACAACCAGTTATCAATCCTCCACTCAGTACAGGACCTTCGTCCCATCGACGTTGGTATACCCAACCATGATATAATCCTTCGCAATCGCCGTCTCATTCCGGAACATGGCGATCTGCGTAGGTGTGCAGGTCTCGAACATATCCCAAAAGTAGCACTCAGAAACCTCCTGCACCGGCACCTGATTCCGGACCTGCCTGACACTCGCCGGCCCCTTGGTCGTCACCTTGCGCTTCTCGTCATTCCCCTCCTTCCCCGTCGCAACATCCCGATTGAACATGACCCTCTGAAAGATGCGATATGTCGTCTCAGGCTGATACCATGGCGCCTCATGACCCGCGTCCAACACTCTTGAGAACGACAACCCCCCATGCTGCCGCACATACCCCTGGACCTTTTCCTTCGCCCCTATCTTCTTCTTGTCCTCCGTCCGAATCTCAGCATACCCCGCCTTGCGAAACTCCCCACTAAGACGTGACTCCATCGCCAAGCTGATCTGCTCGCCGCCGTACCAATTGCACTGGTAATCCCGATCTCCATACACCAACGCCACCTTCACACCCTCATCGACCATCTTGCCCAGAACCGCAAGGTTATGGCCCAGCACAAAATCCCCCGTTTTTGTAAACGCCGAGCTCGCTGCATAGGACAAGCCGGAAAAGTTGAGCGGGACGCCGAGGGCTTCCTGAATCGTCGCGGTGTTGAGATACCCTGCTGCATACTTTGGAGGAAAAGACCCTGGGACCTTGGCGGTGATGTCAAAGACGTTGTACCCCTGGTCCTGGACGCGCTTGTGCATCTTGCCGTAGCAGAAGGCGAAGGTGTCGGCGCAGGCTTTGTTGACCTCGGGGATGGTACCTGTGTTGTTGGGGTCCTTGGCTGCGGCGACGTCGCGGCAGGCGGAGATCAGAGACTTGCATTCGGGCCAGGCGGACACGGCGGAGGAGTACTCGGTTTGGTTGAGGGCGCGGATGCCGTAGGTGTTGTTGACTGCGAATTCGGGGTAGAAGGGCATCTGCGTCATCATGTCGATGCAGCCGTTGACGATGCCGATGGTGTCGAGGCGGAGGGGGACGGCACCCTTGACAACGGCGTTCTGCTTGGTGAAGTAGTCGGCAAAGGTGGGGCCGTAGTGGCCACCGTAGGACTCGCTCCAGATGCTGAACTGGTTGTTGCGGGGCCTGTACTTGGGGAACTGCTGCATCCAGATTTGCATAAAGTGCCAGGCGGCAGCGGCAGCCGTGGTGGTTGTGTTGGCTGTCGACAGGGGGTCTTGGGAGGGGAGAAGGCCGAGGAGGGTGGTGGCGTTGAGCTTGCGGGGTGGTGATGAGGGCGAAAGCGGAGTGAAAATGAAGGGGAGGGCGGTCTCGTCGACGGTGGCGTTGACGAGCTTGTCGTAGGAGAAGCCGGTCTGGACGGGCTGGTCGATGTAGAGCATGTTGACCTCGTTATTCCACGACCACGGATTGAGCACCGTGTCTGCGGAGTCGGGCGTCACTAAGCATGGCCCGTTCTCGCCGAGGGCGGCGGGGATGGAGGGGGAGCCGGGTCCGCCCTGGAGCCAAAGTGACAGAGGTGCATTCTTGGCGTCTTTCCTCGCCTCGAAGAACCAGAAGAAGGTGTGCACATCGTAGGGACGGCCCTCGGCGGCATTGGCTGGCAGGTTTACATAGCCGCTGTATGATTTGACTCCTGGCGTGGTTTCGCAGATGTGGGTTTCCTTGAACGACAAAGAAATGTTGGGGTCCAGCAGGGACTGGACCTTCTGAGATGCGCGTGGGACTGAAGCGCCATTGGCTGCAAGCGCCACCAGATTGATGAACACCAGGTCCTTGAGAGCAACCATTGTGCTTCAAACGAAGGGCGTGACGAAGAAAAGATGGGGAGATGCAACGAATGCCAGGAAGAAATGAGGGTTTGATGCATGAAGTGTTTGGCCATCAAAGAGAGAATTGTTCACCTTTTTTATTATGAAGCTTTCAATCTTCGGTCTAGGAAATTTGAGGATTATGCGAGCATGTCAGCCTACCTAACCGACAGGCTACGTTGACGTGCTGGCGCGCGCTGGCTGTAAGTGGACCGCAGCCATGTCCTTTGCCTTGGAAGATCGGCACTGGCAGGCCTTCTCATCGTCGCCTGGGGACCACAGCCTCATTTGGTATTTTCGGTAGGGTCGGACATTCGGATAGACCTCGCTACCCAACGCTTGGGATCCTCAATTGCTGGGATCTTGCGGCGCAGCTGTTAGGGGTCAACGTTACTATTTTGGCGGAGAGCCGCAGCGCAAGGGCTGTGATTCGCCCTGTCGGATACTGTCACGTGACGGGTCAGACTGTCCGAGAACCGCCCCTTTCCTGAATATTCCAGACAACATGGCAGACGCAGCTAGCGAGAAGTGGGCGCTGCTCATCGCCGTCGAATGGTACTCTGATGAGCTTAATGACAAGAGGAATCTCGGTGGTGTCCATGATGTCGAGCACACAGCTACATTCTTGAAGACCAGTTTGGGGATCCTCTCGGATCATATCACACTTTGTTGGAAGGAAATGGAAGCAAATGAACCTATGTTTTGGTGTTGTAGTTGCTTGAAGGAAGCAATCGAAAACTATCTACATCGCGGATATTTATAGAGGTGGAGGTATGCAGATTGGCGCCAAGACCAACAGTCACTGCGCCAAACAGTCACTCCAACACACTTCTCCAAACCACTAACGATCCAACCCGGCACCGCAAGCATCTAGTAGTTAAATCATTAATTGTTTTTTATAATAGCCTTAATGAGGTTGTAAGCTTCCTGCCTGTCCTTGATAATAGTGACGTTATAAATGTCTTCGAGTTAAGTATCTTACTAATAACTTTAATAGTGATCGAATTTTCGTCAGTAGCCGGCACGTGGAGTTTGCCCTGCCCCTTATGGGCCGACATGGCTCTGTTAATCACAGCCATCTTTTCCTTCTTAGCAGCGACGGAGCGGAGTTATTCGTAAAGAATGGCTGGCTTAAGCCTACCAGACGGGGCTTATTGTTAAGGACTGTTATAGGCGGTAGTGTTTGGCGTTGGCTGTTTGGCGTTGGATTTTTGTCACCGACTTGGACATGGAACTTAGCGTCCTCTCACCATCAATAGAGCCCACGCTCGGAGCCAAGATTTCCGACTCCTAGAGACCGCGCCAAGCAACGCCGCTTTGAGGATAATGTTGGCTGGCACTTTCAACGTGGCGGACCTGTTGATTTTCGCTCTTACTTGCTATCTGCGTTTGACGGGTCTACAATATGTTGGAGTCGATACCTCTCAGAGAGAAGCCTCGTGCAGCACTATCACACTCTGTGGTATTATCCCTAACTGGCACTACTCATAGCAAAACAGCCAAACCACCAACAATGCCGGCCATGACCCCTCCAGCAATGGGCATGGCCATACCGGCCGCACCCGCGGTCGATGTTGCAGTTGCTCCTCCGGTGCCCGCGGTATTTGTGGGCGAAGAGCCGCTAGTTGTCCCGGATCCCGGCGCTGCCGTAGCAACCGCTTCCCCGAGGCCAGAACCACCGGTGAGAATCGCCGGGCAGTCGGTCTTCCTCTTCGCAGGGTCGGCGGCAAGATACGACGAGGCAACGTCGGTGGGGCAGACCAAAGACAAGCAAGTCCTGTAGCTGTGGTCAGCTGACTGCTGATGCAACTTGGGGAGTTGGCCAAACGTACGACATGAAGCTGGTGCCCCAATCACAAGCGCAGTAGGTGAAGCTGCTCTTGGCGTCGCAGGTCTTGCTGGCCTTGGCCCTTAAGCTCGTTGAGCACTCGTCAAGGCTCCTGTGCAGGTAACTCGTTAGCTCTGGCTATGGCTTGGAGGTCAAAGGGGTTGACACGTACGACCACAATTCAGTCGAACTTGACGCGCTGCACTTGGAGTAGAACTTGAAATCAGTGTAGCCTGCTGCCACCAGCGAGGCCTGGATGCCGACGAGGCCGAAGATCAGTGACGCTTTCATTGTGATTGATGTTGGTTTGCAACGCTGGAGGAAGCAGTCTGGTGTCAGCAATGGAACATCGAAGACTTAGCGGAGGCTATCCCTCGACATTTAAGCACAAGTTCCCCCAATGTTCCCAAAACCCAGGGCTTCGGGATAGTTCCCGATGTGGCCAAGTCGCCCACGCTATCCTCAGCCGCAGCACCAAGGCTGGCCCTATCCCAGATAATGGGAATTGGAGCCATGCCTGTCTCTCCTTATTGGCAACAGGTTCAATGCCAAGCCCAACCGCAGGCTTAGCTTGGGTGCGGATCAGCGGTTCTGCAAGGGGCCGTCTCCCGAGCTCAGCTTGGGCCAATCCTGGTGTCTATTTGCCGAGTCCTTCTCGGGCTAGCGGATGCCTACGCCTGCGACAAGGCGGATTTGCAGTTGAGACTTTCAAATCGGATGCCAAGCTACTAGTATTCCTGGAGGACAAATCGGGATTGCATTGCGATACTCTCGGCGTCTTTCGAGACATGTGCTTTACCGGCGCTGGGGCTTGTAATGGATTGATTCATGCCGGGTCTTGACTGTGTTGACTGAAACTTGTAGGTTGAACGCTTGATTGAAGAGTTGACATTGAGGAAAGCCTTCTCTCGCGTGCTGAATATTGCAGCAAGTCCATGCGAGTACATATACAGAGCTTAAACTTCTACTGCGAGGGTGTCCATCGGCCGCCACACTGATAACAGCTGCTCGGCAGGTCGATACCAAAGGCACTACCAGATACGCAAAATAACCATGCTCCCCTACACTCTGGGTGATACGCGAGAAACGGCATCTCGTTGCAAAAAACGTCCGTGTTTTGTAACCGTCGGGAAGTGTTATGACGCAGCGTGATCGGAGTAGAAGGTATGTAGTCGCCGTAATACGCGTTATATGAGACGAATCTGGGCACACGGAATTTACTTTTTTGTACCTCGCCCACGTGACACTGCTCACCCCGGCTCAGGCCCGGCTCAGGTCCGGCTCAGGCTTGATCACCTTTGCTCAGGCTAAGTACCATTTTCGGCACGCTGCACCGCAGCATGCTGAACTGCTTCAACTTTAGCCGAGTGGGCCCAGAATTGGTCCTATTTATAAAGATGGCCAAAATTGGTCCTTACTTTGAAAACGAACAGCCTCACCTTTTCCTCTTGTATTTTTTTATATTGCCTACTGTCAGAGAGTAGGACCCTTGGCCATCTAGTCAGCGCAGCTGACTGGATGCATGGTACTGCCAGAGCGCCAGTGAGCCTGAGCCACCACTGTGACGAAGTCAGAATCCTACGGAGAGTTCTATAAAGAAAGGGGTTCTGGCTGCAAGCCAGAACCACGAAGAGGAAGACAATCAATCGATTGCACAGCGACAGGAGCCGCAGCAGGAGCCGCAGTAGGAGCCGCAGCGAAACCAGGAGAAGGTGCGGTGAAGGCGGGAGCACTCTCGCGGGCAAGGCTGGCCCAGAAGGCGGGGTTGAGCCTCTGACGCTGGAACTCTTGAAACTGGGCAAACTCGAGGGCCGCGGCGCCGTAGTCAGGAACCGCAGCCGGAACACTCGGGACCGCAGCCGGAGCGCTGGAGATCGGAGACGTGGTGGTAGTGGCAGCAACGGCGGGCAGGGGCGTTACCAAGAGCGTTTCCAAGGATGGAGGGCCGATCGCGACGCGGGGGCTTAACGACAGGAGGCGGAACCATCGTGGGGTTGCAGCGAAGTTGTGGCGTTAGGACGAGTTGCGAAGAAAGAACGGCAGTAGAGAGACTGCAAAGAACTGGCAGATAAACGCGGCTTCGCAGAGAAGAGCGAGGCGTAGAAGGAAGTGAGGGCAGACGAAACGAAATGAGGTCGTAACAGAAGGAAGGAGAAAGAACGACCCTAAAAGTGGGGTGGAGGGCCTTTATTTATAGAGTACCTCCGTAGCGGGCTCGAAATCGAGCCTGAAACCGCGGCAGATAGCAAGGTCGCCGCGACGACGCCAACACCACGGAGCCGCAACAACGCGTCTGGACCCCAGACGGCGTAATGGCGACGTGCTTTTAGGCGTGCCCATTGTACGGGCCTATATAAAACCACCTAACGGGGCAGACCTGTTGAAGCGAGGATATTACGAAGCGTGACGTCGCTGGGCCGCTACGGCGCCGCCTCGGCACCACCACGAGACCGATACGGGGGGTTTTTGTCCGGAAAACGGTTTCCACCTGACTTTATTTTGTAGCAAGGACTGCATATATTTAGTACAAAACCATAAGTTTTAGCGTGTATAAGAGTATCAATCAATCAATTGATTACAACCCCATTCAATTGCCATCAATTCCACAGATTCCAGTATGCAGTGTTTCTAACAACTCGTTCCAAGCTCTAAGCCGCGGTACGGAATGATGAGCATATGTGCTACATTAGTTCTGCCATTACAGATTCACATTCAGGAACCTGGACTAACAACTCATAGGTACGAGAGAAAATTCCCTAGCTCCGACCTACACAACATAGAGATACTGAAATATTCTGCAGAGAGTATTATACGCTCGACTACGGCGAGGCTAGATAAAATACTAAACAGAAGTACCGCTAAAATAATACAGAATAAGGTTCTAAAATTCATATCAGTATAATTAAGTCATAAGTTAGCTCCAGGAAAAAGATTATTTTACAGCGCCTAAACCCGACGTTTGTGTGTGTGAAAAAGTCCAGGGTGACTAGCAGGATGCCCACCTTGTTTAACAACTTATCAATCGTTACGATCGCGGCTGCGGCGCCGCCTTTTAAACCTTATCACCACTGACGTTAATGGCCTTGGCTCCGTTCAAATTCGAACCTAAACTTATATTTAACTCACAGCCCTAAAAGCCGCGGCAAGTATAAACCTTCTTAAAGCGACGTATAAAAACCTCTCGCCCTTTATGCCACGATTTCTCCCTTTATTAACTATAAGCACTTTTAGTCAAGTGTGTAATATATAGCGCGAAGGTACGTCTGCTGTTATAACTAATCGATACCTAAGGCCTGCTACTAATAAACCCCCTTATAGATAATAATAAAGAGCGACACTATTTACCTTACACCTATCTGGTGCCCCGAAGCCTTCAGGATCGCAATTATCGTTATAAAGATTAACATCCCAGCCTATTAGAGCCAGGGATTGGTATTAGACGACCTTAGCGCGTAATAGTGCCATCTTGTAGCGGGTAAGTTAATACACAAATTAGAAAACAATACAATTAAGGTGGTGATTAAGTTAGGATACGTGTTATGTAGCCTGGAGGAGGAGTAGAAGATATAAGAGGCACTTAATAAGGAGGACCGAGCGGTATTTATTCGAGGGTGTAAGAGCATACCGGGTGTTGATATATAGGTAGAGAAAGTGTGTAAAGTTATAAAAGAGATTCGCACGTCAGTGGATCCGTATGGTGAGGAGTAGGAGGACGGCCGCAGCCTGTGTGTTGTTGAGTTGTTAAATAAGAACCTTGTAGTCGTAAATAAATCACGGCGTTATAATTAGGTAAAGATGCAGGGCCTGGTGTGCCTAGTTATATCAGTATAAGAACGTAAGACTAATCTACTTATTCCTAAAGAAGTCTATAACGTAATATACCCTATAAGTATACTAGTAATCGTTATATATTCTTATAGTTTTAACTAATAAAATTACAGGCGTTACTTCGTTCATTAAGTACGACGGCCCTACGTTACACTCCAGGGCATACCTTCCTCTCTCTCGCTCCTTGCAATTTAGCTGTCCGGAAGGACACCTATCCGTATAGTAAATTATAAGCATTATAAGTACCTCCAGATACAAGAGCAAGCAAAGCAATAGGATCTGGCCTCCCTTGCAATTGCTCGTGGGAGCCACACGCGCGCCGTGCCTTCACCAGATGCCAGAGCCGTTACGTGCCAGTTCTGTGCCGTGGTTAGTTATTAAAACTATTCCAGGTGTGTGTGCCAGCCACTTGCGATACCTTTGACTGTTAGCTGTGGCCTTCTATGGCTGCGCGCGCCGTGCCTTCGCCAGGTGCCAGAGCCGTGCCGGTGGCTGTTGCCAGATGCGAATTCTGTGCCATGGTCAGAAATTAAAGGCATTCCAATTGCGCGCGCGAGTCTACCTATAATTATGGCCGTGTAGTGGCCGTTGTGTTACGTTATGTAGTTATATGTAGAAGGTTTATTACGTATGCTAGCAAGACCACTTCACACGGTTATATAGTTGCTCCTACCACTATACGGCCCCCAACTACTGCAAAACGGCTTCAATTGCTTACATCTTGCGCAAAAGCTCTGATTTAGAATGCGGCTTCTGTTTTAGATTTGTAACGGAATTACGCACAGAATGAAGACCTTTTTAAAAGTTTTTAGGCTTCTGTATCAATTACGTAAAGGTTTAAAAGTGGTAGTCGTTCCAGAGGTTGGAAGGCCCCACTTTTCGAGGGCAACTAACCACTCACACTTGCCATTTTAAACCAACTAATCCACGCTCGAGGCCGGGGTCTGAATTAACCAATCCACACTTGATAATCCAAATCTTTTAACTAATTAAAGCTTAGAGATTAAGTGAATTTTTACTAATTTAATTTTAAACATACTAATAATTTTAAAAAGTTTCCCTGTAATAAATATCCTTCGGCTAGAAAAGCGGAAACCGATTTCGCTAGTGATTATAGGGATTAAAATAAATATCCGGGTTATAATGCTTATTAAACTGCAGCGGCAGTTCTTAACGCTCAGGCGCGCAGGCGCCTTACCACTCCAGGCTAGGCTGGAGCGTAGGAGCCTTACGTTATGTGCTCTCCTTACATATAGGGAGCTTTCTTTTATATTTAGTCTGGAAGCTTCACTCCCACCCTTTCTACCTAATTAAGTCACTTTATAACTACATTTCCACTACTTTAATAAACTCTATACCCTTAATAAAACGTTCCATAGTTATAAGTCCGGCTTTATCTAACTAAGTAAAGTGTGGAATAAAGCACTTAAGACGCTTATAAGTAGTGCCCTTTGTAAAACCCTTAATAATACGTAAAATCTTTTCTAACCTGATAAATCTAAACCTATTTACTAATCCACAAGTCCAGCTTATTATAACTAAAAAGACCATACTTTATAACAGCATCTCCACTAATAGCTAGAAGTTTAAGAGCTTATAAGACTAGCCTAATTAGATCAGGACCTTTAAATACCATGTAACAAACTAAAGGATCTGGGACCTGATTAATCTAGCTGCTCCTAATATAGCGAATCTACACATTAAACCGAGAATTACAATAATCTACAAGTTTATAAGTAAATAATAGGAAATGGTAACTGTTATTTATAACCTAAGTATTATACTTTAAGAGAAAACGCCTAAAGCTTTAAAAGACGTTATAAATAAGCTAAATCTTAAACAGTTATGGTAGAAAAGGTTAGGGATGAATATGATTATCTAGTAACCATAACTGCCGTTTACGTCACTATTATAACTGAAATAACTAAAACGTACCAGCACATTTAAAACTGGGTTAACCGTACGGTTAATAAGAGCTTTAAGGTGTTAGTAATATAGCAGATAATTTAAAACGGCGGATTTACAATTTAAAGGTTTATACGCTTCTTAAAAGAACACCTTAAACCCAGCTAAACCTCGCTAGCCTCCTTAGTGCGCTAAGAGTACTAAGTGGTTATAGAATAAGTTAAAAACGCTAATGTGTTAAAGGAGTAATGGATAAAGGATTAGAAGGCAGCTTATTATAAGGTAAAAGGTCTTAATATCACAGAGATTAAAGGCCCCCTAGCCACTAAAGACTGGCTTAGGGCCATCCAGGTGCGTATAACACCTGTGTGGGCCAGTTTAAAGCTTACTAAGCTAGTGAAATAAGAAGTCTAGGGGCTCTTAATAAAAGGAGTCACACATTACACCAGACTTATCTTAACGCTTATTAATAAAGCGAAATTCTTAATTAAAGGAGGTAATTAACTAGGCAGTATATTTTACACTAACTATAAAAGCCCCAGTTTTAAAGCACTGGAGAAGCCTAAACAGAGCTTTAAGAAGGATTACCCTTACGGAGAAAAGCACCCTTAGCCACCTATTAATTATTACACCTTACACTTAGCAGTTACTAGATCAGTTTTTACATATACTATTAAGCACGTTAAATAGCTGATATCCGACGTTAAGGAGAAGGTTAAAGTGTAATTTGCCAGCTTTAAGTGGTTTAAGGTTTGTAAAACCTGTTAGGAGAAGTGGGGAGCTGCTCTAGCCACTTTAGGTAAAGACGGCTTAACTGCTTTGATATTCCTAGGATTTATTAACACCGTAGTAATTAGCGTTTATATAATAGAAATAATTATTAAGGTGACAGGGTAGTTCACCACTACTAGATTCACTAAGCACCCACTCTCTAACAGCACCTTAATTAATAATTATAAAGTAATATACCTTATTAATCGTAAATTACTATTAGTTAAGGGGAGCTTTTAATAAGTTAAAGCTGGAGATCACGTTTAAGTGGGGACTAGCTTGTTCTTAATTACTAAGTATAATAAGTATGTAATCTTTAAGGTGCTTATAAGCTTTATAAGGGCTAATATTAAAGATCTAATACTTAATAAAGTTACTATAATGGAAGGATTCCATGTTAATATTATCTTAAAAGCTCTAATTATTAAAGTAGGAGCTTAATATTATAGTTTTAATTACACACTTCGTTATGGTAATATAGAAAAGAACGTAATGTTAAGGAAGCTAAAACACCAGTATAATTTAATATTCCTTTAATACACTCCTGTTATTACTTATCTAAACTTCCCTATACCTGTTACTATAAACATTATAAGTAGGATATTAATAACTATAATGATATAAGGAGTAAAGCACTTACATTAATAATTACGCCTATAAGAGGATATGGAGAGCCTTTAACACGCTTATATAGGCTATTTGGGACTAGATGCTTTAAGGAAACTTATTAAGTAAGCACGTAACATAGCGATTACAGGTATAAAGATTATTAACTGTAAATACTATACACTTACACACTTACATTAAGTTATTTTAAGACATTACTTTAAAGGATTCTCTCACCACCTATTCCTGTAAGTTAGTTAGGATCTTTTCTACTTTAATAAAGTATAAGACAGATTAATTTACTTACTTATAGTTAAGGATAAGTATAGTAGTAAACTTTTCTACTACACACTGTAGGATAAGAAAGGGCTAGAAGTGTTTAGAACTATTAAAAACTTTATAAACTGGGTAAAGTAACAGTTTAAACTTACTATATATATTATATATTAAGATTAAGAGACTTTTATAATTATAATTAAGGGATATATATTATATTAGCTTTAAGTGATTAAAAAGGGTATTAAGATTAAAGCCACTCTGTCACATATATATAAGTTAAATAGTGGGAGTAAGTGCGTAGGTTAGGAGCTGATTATAAAGGCTATTAAGATAAAAGAGGAAGTAAACCTCCTTAAATCAATCTGGTTTAAAAGCTCACATATAGCTACTTACTTATACAGTATAAACCCCAGCCATTAAAATAACTAGTTATCACCTAATAAAAAGCTTATAAAATGGTTCTATTAATACTTCTAATAGTATATTTTATTAGGTAAGCTTAGTAGGAGCCTAGTTAATAATTACCACTTAAACTGGAGTGGGATTTACACTTATAATTATTAAGCTTACGTTTTTAATAAGAGGTAAAAGGTGGAGTAAGATAAACTTAGTTTTAAGATTAAACCTTAAGGGTATATTAGGTATTTAATTAGTTACGTTACCTTTAACATTTACTGTATTTAATGCCTGTAATTAAAAACGGTGCTTATAATATATAATATAATGTTTAATAAGAAGCTCTTTTATAAAAAGGAAACTAAGGAAGTAAAGGTATTATTAATGTAAGTTACTTAATAACTGCTTAGCTTTATTAACATTAAGTAATAAGTATAAGACATTATATCTGTGCCTAAGCTTCTTACTAACGTTTTAAACCTAAACACCACACCTAAGCTTAATAATAACGAAACTTTAATTAAATTTAAAGATAAAGATGCTTTTAAGGGTTAAAACTTAGGGGTAAGTGTACTTAAAGACAGTGCAGCGCTTTTTCAGATTGAGGAAGAGCTTATAAGGCTTAAATAAAGCTTTATAAGCTTTAAATAAGGACTTTTAACCCTAGAGTAAATATTAAAGGCTAAATTACAGTTAGAAGCTTAGGGTACGCCAGCTTACTTAATTAATAAAAGCGGTGTAAGATTACTAATAGGTGATTATTTATTAATAGGTGAAACATTATCACTAACAGGTAATAGGTTTAGAGAAATTAAAAAGCTTTTTAAATAAGGGTTTAGATAATAAGAAACTTTAAAACAGTAAGATAAGGCTTTTACTAATAATATAAAACCACGTATAACTCCTAAGGAAAACGGCCACTTATAAGAGGATAGTAGTGATAAAACGTTTATAACCTTTAAGTATAAAGCTTTAAAGGAGTATGAAAATACTTTATTAGAAGATTTAATTAAAGATACTATTATAGTGGCAGAGCTGGAAATACTAAAAACACGTAACACACACTTATAAATTAACTACCCTTTTATAATAAGACAGAGTAGGAGATTTTAAGGGCAGCCAGCTCCCCTTGGAACACCTAGGTTAATAATTCACACGTTTACTATTCAGATCTATAGTGGAGAAAGAATTAACCACCTAGTTTTTAATAAGAGTTTTACAGGCTTTTTCGCAACGTTTTTACTTAATTAGTAAATAGTAATTAAAAAAGGGAGTAAAGCTTATAAGACGCTATACACCATATTCTAGGCGGCAGTGCTTTAAGTAAAGGTAAGGTTTAACACTTCCTTAAGTATACCTTGCCTTAATTAAGATAATCTCTCTAAATTATAACTATTAAAGTATTAAAAGGATTTTAATAACCACCTACTTAACTTATAGTTTAAGGAGGTATATTAAGCTAAAATACAGCACCTTTTACGTAAAGGAACGTGGTGTAAGATTAAACGCATTACAGCACACTTATAGCTACTCCCGCTTAAATAGGTATTTACTTATAAGTTTTATAAAGATAGTACACTTAATAAGTGTAAGGTAAAGATCTGTGTAAAAGGTGACTTATAAGAGGTTAACACACTTTAAAACATTTATATAATAATTTTAACTACTTACTCGTTTAGGATAATAATAACTTTTACTGCTTAATAAGACTTAAAAGTCTGGCAGTTTAATATAATCCAGGCTTTCTTATATATTAAGTGAGATAATAACTCCCTAATAATATATAAGCTCCCAAATGGCTTTAAGGAAAAGGGCCTTTACTATAAGTTTAAACAAGCGCTATACAGCTTATGTAACTTACTATTACTATAATATAAGGAGTTTACGTTAACGTTAATGGAGCTTAACCTTACCCTGTTAAATAAGGAGCCATACCTTACGTTTAATAAAAATAAGACTATATATATGCTTTTCTACGTAAATGATTACTTTATAATATTTATAAAAGAGCACTGTAAAACTGTAAAAGTTATTATATAAAAGCTCCATATAAAATATAAAGTCCACGAAAAGGGGCTGATTATTAGCTTTATTAATATTTAAGTAATTAGAGACTAGAGCGAATGAAAGCTTTAGCTAATTTATAACTAATATATTAAGAAGATTACTAAACGGTATAACCTTTTAAAGGGTGTGTTCCTAAATATCCCCCTCCCTAGTGTAGAACTCCTTAAAAACATAAGGAGCGTGTCGAAAGCAGAGGTTAAGGAGTATTAAGAGCTTATAGGATCTATTTTATATATGGTAATTATAATCTGACTTAACATAACCTTTTTAACCTTAATCCTTTTACAGTTTCTTACTAACCTAAACCTAGAGTACCTAGCTGTAGTAAAGCAGATAATTAGGTATTTATACAGCTTATAATACGTGGGGATTAAGTATAGTAGAGTAGGGTAAAAGGTTCTTGTAATTGTAAGTAACGTTTCTTTTATAAATAATATTAAGATATACCGCTTATTATAAGGGTATATTATAATACTCTTTAATAGTATAATTAATTAAAGAGCTGTTTATTAATATACAGTTACGACGTTATTAACTGAAGCTAAACTGCTTACACTTACATATACAGTTAAGGAGACTATGGCGTTTAAAAGGCTTATAGCTAATATCACCTATAAGCTTAGCCTAGTCTGGAGGATCTTTTATAATAACTAGTAAATAATACAGCTAGTAATTAGAGAGAATATAAAAGTAAACATTAAGTTTTAACACGTTAATATCTATAATATATAAGCTTATTAGGAGTACATTAAAGGCTTATTTAAAGTTTTATATCTTCCCACGTAATAGATACTAGCAGATAAACTTATTAAACTACTCTCACAGTAGTGCTTTAAGCACTTTATAACGCTTATAAGATTAGAGGACATTAGTTATATGGTAAAGGGAACTGTGGCAGAGGAGCCGTAAGATTAAAAGGAGCACCGCTCCTACAGTCTCCATGTATAAAGGCACAGCGCTATAAGCGTAATAAAAGATAAAATAAGCCTGAAGGTAATAAGACAGCAGGTTAAACATAACACTCTACTAAATATGGGAGGCTAAGTTAACAAACTTATTAATTACAGTAACGGCACGCTCCTTTAAGGAGCTAAAGCCCTAAATAACACTAGCGCCACTAAACAGGACGCCACTAGTAACTACTATAATCTCTTTTTAGCTTAACTAAGCTAAAGGCTTAATAAGCAGCACTTATAATATAACTTTATAGTTTTTAAACTCCTGTTATAGGTAATTAAAGTAAAACTAGCTTATAGAATATAGGAGACTTACAGCAGCTGGAGCTCCACCCTATAAGGCTGTGAGAAACTTATCCTTAAAGGGCTTAATTAAAAACAGGCTAAGTAATAAGTTAACTAAGCATGCAATTAAATCTATAGGAAGAGCACTTACACTGGCACATAAGAGTAACCGCTAGCGTAACGGTGGTAACGTGTTAAAACACTAACTGACTTATAGTAACGGCCATTATTATTACCAGTAATGGCACTTTATAAGCACCTTAAACAGACTTTACCACATTTAAGTGTAATTACTGGCGGGCAGGGTGACTTAGTGGCGTATGGTTTATTCTTCCTATTAAAAGCTTAGAGTTAAACATAAGCATTTACCACTATAAAAGCGAATCCACTTATATTAACGTTATAGGAGGCTTAGCCTCCTCCTCCTCCTCTTCCTTATCCTCCTCCTTATAAGAGGGTAAATAGGGGGGGGAGCTAAGCGGCTTAGGTAACAGGGTTAGGGTGTAGGCGCGGGGCTTAGGCTTTTTAATACTTAAATTAAAGTTAACTGTTACTTTTAAATGATAAAAGTAAGTGAAACTTATACTGTAAACGCTCTCTTTTTATTATAAAGCTTTTAACTGTAAAGCACGTTAAAATTAAAGTAGAAGAAAAAGTGGTGGAAACATTTACAAACAAGACTAATTACACTTTTAATAAGAACTAGATATGTAAAGTATGTCAGTAAGTAGAAATAACAGTTTTTTTAAGTAAAAGGAGCAGGATTTACGTTTTCTTAGGGCGTAAGCCTGTGGTTTTTACGTTGGTTATAGTGGCTGGGAGTGGGAGTAAGAATGGTGGTGTTCTTAATTTTTTATATTTGCTTAAAAAAAGTAAATAAATAGAGGGAAAGATTATAAGCTTTTAATATAGAGTTAAGAAGCTTAGACCACCACATAAGCTTACCGTTTTTAGTTTAGCGTGCGCCGAAAACGTAACCACACACTAACTTAAGCGGTATAATTGGGAAGTTACAGGCTAGACTAACCTCTGGACCTTGTTATTTTCTATCTATAGCGAACTTCTTTTCGAACGTTTAGGCGCTTAGAACGCAGTTCTGAGCACCTAGGGGGTGTGTCGAACTGTAGTGGCAGTTCTTAGCGCTCAGGCACGCAGGCGCCTTACCGCTCCAGGCTAGGCTGGAGCGCAGGAGCCTTACGTCATGTGCTCTCCTCACACACAGGGAGCTTTCTTTTGTATTTAGTCTGGGAGCTTCGCTCCCACCCTTTCTACCTAATCAAGTCACTTTACAACTGCACTTCCGCTGCTCCAATGAGCTCCGTACCCTCAGTGAAACGTTCCACAATGCTCAAATGTTTTCTAAGAGGGCCAGTTTCGCTGTCCACAGATGACTCATGCATTGTGCTGCCCCACCACTCTGTAAGTTCAAGCACCCGGAAACGGAACACTACCTGAAGCGGAACAATAGCGCCACACAAAACCCACAAATTCCTACCCCCACAACACAACCATTACTTAGTCAATTAAGCTCAAACTTTAAACATAAGTTTTTATATACAAGGGTAATATAAAAACAAAGTTGTGGATTTTTAGAATTTTTTTCCATGACGAAATATCAGTTTTGAAGTCTTTAAAGTTAATATCTGTTAAGACTTGCATTATATGTATTACGTAAGTAAAGTAAAATCTTTCCATAAGAATGAGTATTTAAATATTTAGAAAATAGTATTTTGCTTTTTTTATTTTTATAATTAAATTTTATAATTTATTATATAATTTTAAATATGTAAGAAATTATTAACTTTATAGTAATAATATTATTAAAGTAAACAATATTAAGACGAATAATGATATTATAGTTAAATTAATGTATTTAGAAGTAAGAAACATATAAGTGAGAAATATTTATAAACTAGTTATTTTATTATTAATATAATTAGTTTTTTAATATAGGTATAGATATAAAAGAACTAATAAAAAAATCTCCACAATTGCTATATGTTTAGAAACTTATATATAGTAATATATCTATTACAAAATCTTAAAAACATTTTCCATTTCATTTTTACTACTTAATTTAATAATATTACTATTTTTAACTTATTTTTTTCTCTATATTTAAAATTGTATAATAAATTATACAATTTAGTTATAAATAAAGGAAAAGTAGAATATTATTTTAAAAGTATTAAAGTATTAATATATATAAGAAGAGTTTATCTTACTTACATAATACATATAATGCAAGTCTTAACAGATGTTGACTTTCAAGACTTCAAAATTGATATTTCGTCATGGAAAAAAATTCTAAAAATCCAAAACTTTGTTTTTGTATTACCCTTGTATATGAAAACCTATGTTTAAAGTTTGAGCTTAATTGACTAAGTAATGGTTGTGTTGTGGGGGTAGGAATTTGTGGGTTTTATGTGTCACTATTGTCTCGCTTCAGGTAGTGTTCCGTTTCCGGGTGTATGAACTTAGAGGGTAGTCAACCCGAAACTGGCCGCCACAGTCTATATTGGCTTGACACTGTGGCGAACATGTGATGACGGGCCGAAGCAAGTCATAAGAATAACGTTAACGTCGGTGCTGAAGCCTGGAGTTAGTGAGTGGGGAGGCTAAACTGACCCATGGTTGCCGACTCTGATAGTAGTCGCGCTAAGGCAACTTCATCAATCACGCCCTTAGTAATGGGGATAGTTGGCGAGTTTGCCAGTCGTGGACCTGAGTCTTTTAACAAATGCTGACAGATGTCTTACTATGAATCGGCGAGTTGTATTATTGGAATCGTTACAGCAACCTCTGCCCCTCTACATTATTGGAATCGTTCACAATAACCACAGCTTCTTCACCCGAGGCGACGGAGGCGGGCTGCTGATAGACCTTAAAGAGTCCTTGCGAATAGACCCGAGTAGGTTAGTCGGAGCCGTCGGTTGTCAAAGGGTCCGTGTCACCGAAATCCTGATTTTTGCAGCCAAATCCACATCTTTCCATGCAGCCAGCCCGCTGACTGCCCTTACTAAGGACACAGACCGCCGTCGCCGTAGATTGAAGCTATCGCCAACGCTGAAAACGCGATTTCTGGTGTTTTCGTTGGTTTGGAAAGGTTAGTCAAATAAAACAGCAAAGTAGTCGAAAACAGCGTTTTCAGCAGCCTAAAAAATCAACCTGTTTATTACAGCAAATCTGGTCCCTACAGGCAAACCGAGCCCACGTAAGTAAATCCAGCCCACATAAGTAAACTGCGGTTATAAACTGCCTCCGTGACCTTTGGGAATAGCTTCATCCTCCCAACCTGATGGCATACGCCGTGTAGCCTTTCTGCAGGCCTGGCTCATTGTGCCGTTCTCTTTCGTTACCACCTTCAATAGCTTCTTGATATCGTGAACACACGGCAGACCGAACTGGCTCCGATACCTGCCAAAGCAAAGACTGTTAAAGATGCCTTTATTTTGACCATCTGTTGGCGATGCCCGTTAACCTTCAACGGCGATTGATGACGAATAGCGTGGCTGCATTGAAAATCGTTAGTTTGGCTGCGTAAATCTGGATTTTCGATGACAAGTCGCTCATGTTGGGCCTGGAACCGACTAACCTACTCGGGTCTATTCGCAAGGACTCTTTAGGGTCTATCAGCAGCCCGCCTCAAGGCGACGCTCACGAGTTGCGGTCTTGGTGACATCGGCTTCTCCCTTTTTCCACACGGGCCACCACCACCGGGATGCCCATCGCCCATCCTCCATTCCGTACGCAGGATCTTGTGTGAGACACTCTCGTCGAGAACGGTCTGCGTTTCTGCCACCTTTCTAAACCCAATGTGCCGTTTTGTCCATTTCCACGATTTTGTGAACCAGCCATCCTTCGTGCCTTCCAAGGCCTTCATGAACTCACCGTTGTACCTTGGCAGCGCTTTCACTTCGACGACGTGGCCCATCAAGTCGCTGTCCTGGAGCAAAGCCGCATATCCTAGCAGCCCTGTTGGCTCTTCGAACAGCAGCGTGCCGTTGCTGCACGTATATTCGAGCATCCACAGCGCCAGCCCCGCCATGGACAGGAGAAAAGCAACGACGAAAGCCGCCGCCCACCTCACGACCAATAATCGTGTCATCTGTGTCTCGACCGTGCCCATTCCCTCCTCCGCCCGCCCGTCCGCCAGCGGCGCGAGTGCCGTGGTCGCCATGGCCGCGGCATAAGCAGCGACGAACACGTCCCCGGCCGCCTTTGCGAGCTCGTCGGCGCTGACTTTCGCGGCCCCGCCTCCGGCAACGGTGCGGTCGACGCTCGTGAGCTCCGAGGTGGCGAAGCCCTGGAGACGCAGCGCGCGGTACAGCACCACGGTGCCGACGTGGGTCGTCTGCCACAGTTGTGTAGGACTGAAGGACGTGGGCTCGAAGAGTTTGCGCTCCCAGGAGAACCAGAAACTGCGGTTCGGGAGGGGGTCGAGCAGGCTGTCGTGCGAGTCGCCGGTTATTGTGAATGAGCGCATGAGGCCGGGGCTGGCGTCGTCGCTCGCCGCTCCGGGGGCGGACTCGCCGTTGCCTCCCCAGCTCTGCGGAACTGCCACCACACCGGACCCTTCCTCGCGCATGTAGGCCACCGCGCAGCTGACGACACTGACGTTTGACGGCTGTACGGTTCCGTCAACCGTCGCGGCCTTGATGTAGGCGAACACGAGACGACTCCTCCCGGAATCGGTGGAGCACGACTGCTCCGGCTTGGTTGCCAGGTAGACGGACGCCCGAGATTCGATGGACTGCTGCACCGAAATAGCGCAGCCGCGGTCGAGGCAGCGGAACGAGGCCAGCGCGGAGGCGTTCGTCGACGGCGAGTACGTCAGCGCCTGGTGACAGGCGCCGTCTCCGGGTGTGACGGAAGTTAGGTCGGAGAAGTTCTGCGAGATGGCAGTGGAGAAGGTAGTGGGATACAGGACCTCGCAGCGCGCCCGTGCGTAGTGCGCCGTAGTGTCGGCTCGCAGCGCGCTTGCCTCGCTAGATAAGGGCGAGGTGGGGAAGAAGGGGCGGACGGCCTTCTCGCCAAGCGTCCAGGGCAGCGGTCCGGCGCCGTACACCAGCCTCGCTGCCGTGGCGTCCAGGACTGTACGTTCATCAAGGCTCAGGCCGATACGGTCCTGGTCAAACGTGCTGTTGCGGCTGACACGCACGTCTTGCCGCAGGGTCACCCATCTCGCGACGAAGAGCGAGGAGCCTGCGGGGCCCAGGACGCCGAGAACCAAGACGAGGAGTTGGGACAGTCCGACGGCGATGTGCTTGTTTTTGAGGGCAACGTACCATCGTGAAAATGGGAGGTTGACTCTGTAGTCTAGCTGAATTGTCACTGATGCATTTCCGCCATTTGAGTGGGCGAGTTCGACGAATGGCTGGCGGAAAGCGAAAGCGCCGGCCGTTGCTGTGAACCATATGTCAATGATGGTTAGGGCGAAAGATGGCAGGGACGTCCACAGGGGATTCAAGGAAACGGATTGCCCGTAGAGAGTAGTGTCGTTGGATGGGACGGTGACAAAGCCGGTAAAGCGGTCGGAGATAGTGAGAAGGGATAGAATGGCGGCTGCGATGCAAGCGCAGAGTACGACAAAAGACCGAACAGCCCAGGGTTGGAGCGTGATTGCAATCCACTGAGACGCCACGTTCGCCTCTGGTCCTGATTCGTCGACTCCGATTAGGGAAGCGGTCAATGGCGCCGCATTGGCGGGATCATTAGACGGAGCGACAACCCCGAGCTCTGAGTCTACAGGCGTGCTTTTCGACATTTTGCCCGTGGTTACGGTTCTCTGTTTAGTTGTTGTTACCACGGTTCTGTATCGCTTAGGCGAGGTTTCTCGAGTGAAGGGAGCACGTCGTTGTCTGGATGGGCAGAAAGGATGGGCAGAAAGGATGGGCAGAAAGGATGGGCAGAAAGGATGGGCAGATATACGAGACGAGCGTCCGCTCATGCTTGCCTTCTTGAGGGCATGCGCGTCGCCAATCCACTTTGCCCGACTACAGTAAGACACATTGAAAAAGCCAATGACGCCGTCGTGAAGTGCAGGCCGATTCGTGACATGGATGTTCCCGGCATATGTGCCAAGCCATGCTAGACCACTTGGCGGGTCCACCACTCGCGCCATTGGCGCAATTAAACCTCACCGAGATGTTGCTGTGCTGTGGAGGGAAGCAGAGGAGTGAGGGGAAAGAAAAAACTTGCATGTGGAATTATCCGTCTTTGTGTTTCTCATGTTTGCGTATTTAACTGTCTGGGTTCGCCATCTCCGTCAGCACCAATTCAGCTCGTGTCTATTAGTCGAGCAACAAATTAATAAAAATAGCAACAAATTTACAACGCCTCAAATGGCCAACCTGCTTTCTGCTCTCGTGGCTTTGAGTCTGTACCTCGCTGCAGCTAACTGTCAGTCCACCCTGCCGCCTGGGTTCAACACACCATGCCTGCCTTACACGATACCATACACATTCGGCACCCTGCCGAACTGCGTGGCGTTGGATACCAAGCTCGCGCAATGCGACCGTAACGCCACATGCGTCTGCTCTCAAGAGGTCTTCAACCTCCTCGTCGGGTACGCCGCCTCTCCCGTCTCTTGTTCTGTCAGGATGCCTAATAACCTACTACCCAGCTGCAAATCCGACTGGAGACTCTGCACACTGAGCTACAACTTAGACGCGAAGGAAGACGACTTCATCGCGGAGTGGACGCGGAACTGCGCGGCCGTGACCAAGCCCGTCACGACACTAACAACGCCGACGGCCGTGCCGCTGCTCTACACGTACGATGTGTTCGCCTGCCAGACCATCTATCAGTCGTGCGTGCGCGCCTATGCGACCGACACCTCGTGCGTGGCCTCTTTTGCTCCAACCTCCACCGCGCCGGGCTTCCTCTTGACCACCGACCCGCCCGCCGCCGCGTCCGCCCTGTCGTCGTGCCGCTGCGGGCCTGAGGCGCTCGCGCAGGCGTCCACGTGCGAGATCCTTGGCGCCGTCGATTGCCTGCGGTCGAGCATCGGCACCGACACGGCCTGGCTCTGGGGCGTGCAGTACTGCGGTGTCACGCCGAGCATACCGCCCATCCTTGCCGGGAACGGCCTGCCGGCGACGGAGGGAAATCCGCCACCACAGAGGACGACTAGACCGACGACGACTACTAACGTTAGGGAGTCGACGCCGACGACGACGTCGAGGGATGGTGGCGGGGCGGGGTTGAGAGGCTCGAAGTTGGGAGTGGCTGTTGCGGTGGTGGCTGCTTGCGCGATGCAGGCTGTTTGATCCTCATTTGAGTTTGGTATGGAACCGTGATGTCTAGGGTGTAAGAACTAAAGTTTCTTGGGAAAGTTGGAGTGAGACCGAAAAAAATATACTTTCCTCACATGTATGAATTTAAGCAGCATTTAACACCTTGAGCGTGCAGCTTTCCGCCCTGCAACGCTCCATGATCAGCTGAGTTTTTAGCGAGTCCCTTCTTCAGGAACTTGGCCAGCGCATCATGCTTCTCCTTCGCCGTCTCGCAACTCTTCGTCTTGAACGACCCCTCGACGATATACTGCACCCCCGTCCTGTCCTTCTTATCCTTAATTGGCCACACCTCGACATAGACCTGCAAGCCATCCCACGTATCACACGTGACCGCCACAGACAGGCCTTCGTGCCTCATGCCTTTCACACCCTCTAGGCCATCACCGGCCTTGGCACCGGCCTTGGCACCGCCACTGCGCGTAGCGCGGAGGTCACCAAAGCCAGTCAACCACCACTGCAGCCGCCGTTGGCCAGTGCCATCACCAACTACGGCTGTTAGTGGCCAGCAGAAGGCCTCATTGGAAGATGAAACCATGCGATGGAATTCCATTGAAGACGACGGTTCTTCAGACCATCGCTCGGGGGTTATCAGACTCCCCCTCCCTATATAGCACTGCGATATTCGCAACCAGATTGTAAGAAGGCAAGGGTCTTCGAAGCCATAGACAATTATTGTGGAATTTGAACCTCTTGAGAGCCCACAGGGCCACTTCATCGTTCCACGCCTCTCCGTGTCATACCACGTCCCGACCGACCTCTTCGCCAGGACCGGTCCAAACACCCTCGAGAAACGACTCGCCGAGCTGGAATTGAAGTATGAAGAAGCGGGAGAACCAAGCTGTTCTCCTGTGCCTATCAATGTCACCGACGCGACTTGTGGAGATCCGGGTCCCAGCAGGCCTAGCCTTCCGAAGCAGAATGCGCCTCTGCCAACAATGCTACCCCGCACGCCCGGGGCGAAGAGAGTCGGGGTGATGGAGAAGGTTGGCAGATCTGGCCTGTAACATCCCACAGCGCACCTCTGGCTTTGCTAACAAGGCTTCTCGTCGCTATTAGCGGGTCGAGGAGGAAGAAAATAGCCCGAACGAGCGCATCAAGGTCATTTGGCGGACCAAAGACCGGAATACGGGCGAACGAATCGAAACACCAGAGAATACAAGGACCAGGTAAAAAAGAGAGAACATGGATGACTTGGCATTCATTCTAAAGAAGGACATGTTCAACCGCCTCAAACGACATGGACAGCTCGGAGATCGACATCATCAACCCTACACTATGGTAGCAGTGCCAGGCCCACCCATGGCTCACCCTAGAGAGCGGCGGCAGCTCAGGAATACGCACAAACATGGGAGTTGTAGAGGGCAGCTCGTGCGTAAAGCATAGGTAGTTGTTGCGGCGACCTTGGGCCTCATACCTGAGCCGCCCGCCCATACGTTTCTGTCGCCTGGCTCTCAAAGACACCTGAAATCGGAGGCTAACCTATGGCCCAGTCCGAATGCTACATTGCCAACACCAATTCCAATGGTCAGGCACGTAAATCACTGTGGGTTGATTCAGCCCGTCATAACATGCTTGTCACAGTGTCAACGCCAAAATGGACGGTGGCGGACCGTTTCGTTTAACTGCCTGGTACAAAGTAGTGGGGTAGTATACTGAATGAGTCATTGTGTGGCCGCGAAACCGGCCCTGCCAGAAAATATCTGAACATTGAAACCCGGACACTCATTTCGGTCTCTACTGTACGCGCACGCTACCCACTACGATATATTAGGCACGGGTGAAGGTAGGGATCTACAAACCGGTGCCGACGCTCACGATGCTAGCACTACGTGCACCCTCCTTAAGACGGATTAGTTTGCGAGCTCTATTTAGATACAATTAGAAACTGGCATAATTAAGTTTTATTGCAGTCATCACACATAGTAAGCTGCTTGGGAGCTATCAGAAAGAAGGGGTTCGGCCCCGAGGTCGAATCCAAGAGCTCAAGTCAGCTTGCGTGAGGATGCCTGGCACAGCCAGCGTAAGCTGGTTTATGCAATAGATCTATAAAAGAGGGCTCTCTGGCTTTGCCAGAAAGCACACAGAAGGACAGAGAACAATAAAACCTCTTCACACACACACAAGCTCAAACCAAGGTGCCGTGCTTCTGACAATAGTCACGATCATGCGCCCTAAGACGGCTAATATTTGACGCGCCTATACCCGTCGAAAGCGGTCAGCATCCTGGAAAATGCTCACATCAAACTACAGGGTTGTGATACAATATGGTCACCTGGTTGGCCACGTGACTCGCCACCTTCCACCATTATATTACTGGCTCTCTGCCACTCTCTCCTTTTTATCTAGAATAAGCAATTATATCCCTCTTTTGCCGAACGGCCAGAAAACCGCTCTGTTTTGTGTTCCACAAGGGTAGATACAGACTTGCTAAGAGGTTTAATAACTTCAGATAGAATAAACATAAGAAGTTTAAATACGCGCGTTTTTCCTAATATTTCGTACCGTCTAAGGACATGTACTAGTAGTATATTGCATATACTGGTATCCTGTAGGACATCCTATCGGCACTGTCCCAAATTTCAAACAAGGGTACTATGTATTATCCATCGGTGCTGGTATATTATATACTATCCCAAATTCCGAGTTGGGGTATTGTATACTATCCTAGGGTATATAATATGGAAAATCTTTTCCATCGCAAACGCTGCGCCGATGCCGCACCGAGAAAATTAGCTGGATAAAGTAGGTGGTTTCTAAGCCAGTATCACGGCTGGAAGCCATTCCAATTCAATCACAGAATTCAGCCCCAGTATCACGATTCTAGTCAACAGTATAACATCTTATCCAACAGATATCTAGTGGATTTTTTTAGTGTGGTGCAAGCATAAAGAATGGGTGGCACGGGTTAGGGTTTTCTATGAGAGACTTAGTGGGTTAAGGTACGAGGATCTAAAATCTAAGGTGCGGGGAAGCTTCCTCTTCTTATATAAAATCAGCATAAACATTAGCACTGGTACACTTTCTAAGCTAGTCTATTGTATATTGATATATGCTATATACCGGTATCTTCTAAGTCGTTATGTTATGTACCAGTATACTCTCGGCTAGTACATTATATACTGGTATATTTTAGGTGCTAGTATATTATGTATATACTTATATAATATACTGGTATACTAAATACTATCCCAGTTTTGGTACCAGGATACTATGTAATATCCTAGGAATTAGACCAGGATGCTACGTACTATCCCACAACGTGTACCAGTATATGCTAGGAATGTGGACACAGCTGGGGACATAGGAAACTTTAGCCGGGGGGACTGAAAACGGGCCTCTGGGGCAGTGCAGCGGCGACGTATGGGATCACCCTAGCTCAGGGGAGAATCAAGGAAAGCTCAAGACAAATCAGCTACAGCTCACCCCAGCTCACCCCAGCTCAGGACTACGGACGAAAAAGGAAATTTCGTGAGCCCAGATTCGTCTCAGATAACCAGACTGTTATAGTCTTTTCCGTAGAGACGTTGGCAATGGCCTGGGTGAAGATTTTGTTGGCTTCGGCACGAATCCTGCACATGAAAAGCTTATTGTCCACATGACCCAGTGATGTCGATATGCGCACACGATAAGAGTTATGGCTGAAATTGACTCAGAGCCTGATAACCGATATCTCCATCCCTGACCAAACTTTGTATTGAACACAGATAGCAGATAGACGGATCCTCGTGTATAAGAAGAGGCTTCTCCTCCCTGCATCACGATTCGGAGTCATCATCCTTCAATATAACCACCATTTAAGATCCCATCTTCCTCACTCTTCCAATCCTTTGTTGACCGTCACCTACCCCCTGTCCGGCACACAGTGACCAGGACCACTTAGAACCAACAGAATCCATAAACTGGAGGCTGCTCAATCGTAACCGTAGCAAAGAGCGTTCGAAGTATCCATGACTTCGCCGATTGTCTTATTCTCGACTAGCCCATATAGATAAAGAAGATGGTTCAGTGTTGTCACGTTGCTAGGATCACCAATTATCAGAGGCTCACTGCCAGCATGAGCGTTAGCCCTAGTAGAGAAAATCGAGAAGACCATTATGCTTACGAGACATCCGCAGGCCGAGTCAAGTTTACCGGTGTAACCCCCGGGGGTGGAACCCTAGACGAAAGATTTGCTTTGTTATTGCCGCCTATATCCTGATTCTGTACTTCCGGATCTTTCAGCTGCCATTTGTTCCAAATTCTGTCTAGCCAGGTGTGGTGCAAGTAGAATAATGGGTCCCCTGGACTGGAGATAGGATTGGACATCTATAACGCCTGTAAGCATCATGTTCCCTAGATTGCATCAAGTGGATCAGAATGAGACACATACCTGCGCACCAACCCCACTATGTCCCGCAGAGTATGGCCCCTTATTCTCGATACAAGACCAGAAAGTTAGGAACGTCGGCATATTCATGCATCCCTCAACCATACTCGGCGTGGCGGTAATGGTCAGCGTGTCATTGATTTGTCGATTGATGTAATGATCGCTGATCTCATATCCTGGTCCGAGCGGGTTGGTATAGTTGACAAACGGCCCATCCCGGATACAGCGGTCAGAACCGGCACCATCGCCACCGAAGCCAAGAACAGGGTCGAACAGGACCGGTTTTGAAAATGCCCCAACATCAAGTTCCTCCGCCCGTATGGCTGCGTGCCGATAAATCCACACTCATTTTGCAGTGCCTGCTCGTGCGGCCAGACGAACAAGCGATGGAAAGGGAGGAACTGGCCCTAAATAACAGCATTAGACATATCCAAAAACATCAATTGAGCTCCTTGCCGTAAAATGGGCAATTTCCATCTTCAACACGTGGGCGGACTGAAATTCATCGAATTTGGTCCTGCTGGCACGAAGGCCCAGGGTAGCAGGCTTGCTCATAAGGCACAGCTCGGTATCGATGTATGCCTTCCTTTCCTCGTCTCTGAGCGTATGCCTAGCAGTATGGGCGGAACAGTAAGCAAACTGGCGACGCCTTGACAAGACTGGGAGGGCTCCAGGGACGCACCATGCGTGGCGAACCCTTGGGGATTTGCAAGCATCCGCGTCCCGCACTGTCCGTTGCGCTGCTACGGCAGAGCCAATGATCAGCAGCGCAACTAAACCTCGAATCAGCGCGGAAGACATTGTTGATTTTCTCACTCAAGTGGTCGCGCCGCCCGAGTAATATATATAGGATCCGCTGATCGCCAATGCCCCAGTTGCTAAAACTACACCTAATTAGAATCCCTATCCTCACCAATGAACGGTTCTCCCCACAAACCCGTTACTCGGGCCAAGGAAATATCCAAGACCAAGCCGCGCACGCCTTTAAATAGAGGGTTCATACCAGAATGAAGAGACTAACAGGTAGGTGCCACCCAAGGCGAGCACGAACGGAGACGCACAACCTCTTCCGTCCCTTAGACATCTGAGGCCTGCTGGTTGGCTGCGCGAACACCCGGTTCAGTTGGGGTCATCTCGGAAGTTGCATATCGAAGACATTGGAAGCGAGCCGAGGGAGACACCACCCTACAAAGTCCACGTCGTAATCGAGGTCAGCAGAGTCATTTTGCCTCGCCCCTTTCATGGATGACATGACAATAGAACCTGTCAGCTCGGTTGAAGGTAAGCAATGCTCTCAAACTACCGCGGCTCCGTATTTCTCGCCTCGTGAGGGTGTCTGGTGATTAAAGATTAGCAACGACGTTATAATTGTAACCATAGAGAGCATCAAATGTATTAAGTCTAGTCTCCCGCTAGATCTTAGAACACGGTTTTATTGCATATCTCAGACAGCAAATCCACACAACCATCTCAGACTAGGAACTTACAACGCAACAGTCTAACATCCTTACACTTCAACTCCGCCACAGGCTTCACCTCCTATGAGTTCAATTCTCTTGATTTTACAACCCTTCATTCCTCTTGCCAGACTATGGTAATTTATCAAAAGGGACAGTATCACCTAGCATTCAGACGTTTCCACGCTCTCAAGAAGTCCCGCGTCACTCTCCTCCCAAGGAACCTGCCGCTCAAGCTGGCGAATCATCTCAGCATGCTTCCCACTTCGCGGACTAACTTGGAACTCGAATTCAGTCGGGTAGGCGAGGATACCCGGCTTCGTCTTCACGTCCACATCTATCTCTTCCCCATTCTTTCCTTTAGCCTTTGTGAAGTCAAAGGCAGCCAGCGACTGGACCTCATTGATGTAAAGACTCGAGTCAGCGAAGAAGCGACCAGGGCATCTTCTTCTGCCGTAGCCAAAAGCCTCCGCTGCAGGATCCGGCTCATTGCGAGGCGGAAGGAAACGATCCGGATCAAAAATTTCGGGGCTTCTATACACCTCTGGGTCATGAAGAAACCACCAGACTGCTGGAAGAATATATGTGCCTTTGGGTATCAGGTGATTGTTGAACTCGATATCCTCCGTAGCTGCGTGTGGGAAGCCCATGGGCGCGATGGGCCACCACCTCAGGACCTCTTTGACCAAGGCATTGACGTACGGAAGGTTGTCGCGGTCCTCAAATGTTGGCAGGCGATCCGTCCCCACAACGCGATCTATTTCCTCCTGAGCCTTGCGCTGCACATGTGTGTTTTCGATCATGGCTAACGTAAAAACGGTAAGAGTGATGGTCGTCGTGTCTGCAGCAGCGCCGTAGAGACTTGCCGCCGTCCAGATGACGGCTTCTTCATCGTCGTCGTTCAATCTCCCTCCTTGTTCCTGCTGCAATTGTTGAACGAGTCTCGATACATAAGAGGGGCGGTTAGACTTGGCGGCCATCTGGCGCTGAACAAATCGGTATGGAATATGCGCCGACGCTTGAATGGACTTGCGCCATTTTCGGGCTGTTTTCTTGAAGCCGGCGCCAGGGAAGCTCTCGGGGAGATGCTGGAGGGCGGGGACAATGTCAACGGCCCAGGCCATCGGAGCCGCGGCGAGTGAGAACTCAGTCATCATCTTCTCGATCAAGTCTACCAGCTTGTCAGGCTTGTGAGGCTCGATGTTGTAGCCATATGCCATTTTCAGAACCGTAGCGGCTGCGGTTCTTTTGATATCTTGTCAGCTTTGCTCTTGTCTTAAAGGCTGATGGCTTCGCACTGATTGGGACTTCTTACTTTTTGCAGTGCTCTAGCCATCTCCCCGGCTCCTCCAGTGTTCGCACAAGCTGCCTCCCCACTTCAATTTCCTGAGAATCGCGAAACTGTGCTGCAGAAACTGAAGTTCCAAGTTCTTGGTGAAGGTATTTGCGATACCGACGAAATGTAGGATTGTACCCTTGACAGATGGTGATGAGCCCGTAGCCGCACAACTTGTTGGCCATGACCATTTTAGGGCGTTCCGAGGACCTGGCCGCCATCCTCTCAAGCAAGTCGTGCGCCATCTGCTTGTCGTGGACAATCACAAGCGTCATGCCCATAACTGTCAGAGAGCTGATCCCGCCGTAGATGTCCTTGTGTTTCAGCCAATGTTGGTGTTCCGGCGTGCCACTAGGAGGAAAATCTCGGACGTTTCCAAGCAGTGGAAGCGGTTTGGGGCCTGGGGGCAATCTTTTGCGGCCCTTGTGGGTGAACTGTTGGTAGAGGAAATAACCGAGTAGAGTAAAAATACTCCATGAAAACGTTGCGGATGTAAATTCCATACTGATAAGTAGCGTTCAAAGGAACCGAATTCACCTGTCAATGATGCTGGAGCAAGAATGTTAACATCAGTTTATGGCGATATTCCCTCCGCAAGTTGAAGCCTGGGATGTGTGGCCGATATGCAAGCTGCGTCATCTTGGGAGAGGGGTAGTCAACCCCGCTGCCGATCAGCCGTGCCGCAGCCCGAGTCTGTAAAACTGCATTCTGGTTCATTGGCCCGTGATTAGTAACGTGTTTGATAAGCGAACGGATAATATAAGCGAGCGGATAATTTTCCACCACCCCACCACAACTACCTTCAATTACACAACCACAACACTAGGAAATAACAATAACTGAATCAGAAACAGATGAATCAGACGATTCTGCAGCCTCCTTGCAAGTGCGCGCATTATGGCCAGGCTTACCGCACACGCCACAACACTGAATCTTTGCACGAGAGCCCCTTACACCACCACCACTTTGTCGTGTTTCCTGTGCTAACTGCTCACCCACAGCCTTCTGATCCAGCAAATCCTGTGCATCCTGTACAGTAAGTGACCCTCCAAGCCGTACACGCGTTTTTTTAGCCCTCCGTCGTTTACTAAGCCCCTCATTGGCCTTTCGTAATACGGAGACCTCCGTACGGAGAAGAGCCACCTCGTGCATCACAGCCATTGTACCTTTAGCTAATCGATCCACAGCCGTTAGCATTAAGGTTAGTGAGCTGCCCTGATGGTTGGAAATTCGATTTTTAATAAACACTGACTGTGAGGTGGCCTCTCGAGGGTTGTGTGGCGTTTGGGAGACCCAAGGTAATGGTGTGGCCTGGCCTGAGGTTGGTGGTGTTGGGGTTTAAATACGCATATTTAACTTCGATATTACTCTGTCTGGGTCGTACGGCACAAGGCCGGCTCCGGTAAAGCCCCCCTGGATATTTTTTTCCGTAATCGAAGCAAAAAACGCTTCTTTAAACGAACAGAGAAATTCCAGCTTACTGATATATGTAATGCTCATCCACATCAACTGCTCAATCTGATGGCCGTACGCCTTCTTTAACAGCCCAAAACAACCAACATCCAAAGGCTGAAGTATATATAAGGCGTGTGCAGGCATACAGAGCGTAATGATGTTATATACCTGGCAGTAAGCCTTGAATTCATCGGAGTGATGGCTCTCGTAGCTGTCGAGGATTAGAAGCCGATATTTACCCTTTATACGAGACGATATGTGCAAATCGAAATGCCGAATCCAATCCATGCCTTTCTCATTCGTAGTCCAGCCATTATCGGTTATTATAATACGCCAGGTAGCTAGGAGGTTACATTCTTAATACTAGTTAGTAAGGTGGTATTACGCAGCTAAGATAATAAACGGTGGGATGGCCCAGCCTTGAGAATTCACCCTTTAGATAACTGTAGCCCACTCTTGATTGCTAGGCTGGGCCTGTTTAGCCTTACCACGGCCATCTAAGGTAGTAACTACTATAATGGGAGTGATAATACCTATCATAAAGCCAGTCTCGTTAAAATTATATATATCTTCATTAAAGATACTGTATTTAGCCTTCGTGTTATGCATAAGGGCAAACCACTCGCTAATAATCTTTGGATCTTCGCATTTAGCCCTCTGGTAGTCGTATTTACGCGATAAACGCGTTTAGAGCTTTGGCTGGCGTTTGACAAAGTTGTGAGCCCAGCGTTTGCCGACAAGGGGCGTGTCGCGTTCGCGTAACAGTCGGTTGGCTATATCTTCCACGTAATAAAGCCGAGGGTGGAATGCGCGTGCACATAGCTCAACTATGTACTGAACAATCGTATTTTCCTCTAAATCCGTAAGCTTTCGCAAATTAGCTGGAATATCGCGTCGTGCAGGCCGACCAGCGCGTCGGTTATAAAGTGTGGTATATGAAACAGTATAGATTTCCGCTGCTTTGGAAATAGGAAGTTTTGGGTCTTTTTCAAGAGCTTTAAGGGCTAGGATTAATTGCGCTTCGTTTGAACGCGATGCCATGTTGTGTGGTGGAGGAAAACGTTGCGAAAGGTAAGGAGGTGTGACGCGTGGAAAATTATCCGCTCGCTTATATTATCCGTTCGCTTATCAAACACGTTATTCGCTAGTTCTAAGGACGACTGATCACCGTACATTGCCGAGCCTTGCTTAACGGCGAGATGTAAGCACGATGTGGATAATATGGTAGCCCGATTGGAGAGTATGACCGGCGTGCATTCTCTGCATTTCGATCCTTGCCGCTAGCCAACGATTCAGACTCATAATGATCTCAGGCTCGCTGACTATGCTAGAACATTTGCAATGCCCAGCGCTGGGTTTTAAATAAATACCACGACGCTTCAAACGATCAGTTCGAGTAGGCAATCGACAACCCCCTGCCATATAACAAGACTTGGATTACTAAACTCGAAAATCTGATTGAAAGCACCTACTCAAACAATGACTACGTGATTTGGGTGTATTGCTTCGAGCGAATTAACTATAAGTAAGCGCCCTGATTTCAGGGGCCAAGGTCGGGTTCTGTTCGCGTCACATCCGCATTTGACAGTTTGTATATTCACAGCCGTACTCTTCATGTTTTTTTTGGAGTCTGCACTGCGGGTGGAATAGTGTACGGCTTCATGCAGCAGGGTCTAAGCACTGGGCTTACCATCAGCACATACGTGCTTGGCCTCATTAGCGGCACTACGTTCGGCGTTGGTGTCGCGAGTACTTTGGACTGAAGAGGCTAGACAATGTCACATATGCTTTTAATATCATGTATGATCCGGAGGATGGGGATTCAGAATCAGAAGACGACGTTGTGGAGGAGGTAGGGAAGTCGAAAGGTACTTAAGGAAAGGTCAGATACCTTATCCTTCAAAAACACTCAAACATGTCTCGCCAACCACTCACACCCATTCTGATATCCCTGAGCCATGACCACCGAACACAAAAACAGCTCAACTAGTCTGCCTTCGCCACCTGCCTTGCCTCCCTTCGTGGAGAGCCTCGGCCACTGTCTCAGCTCCTCCTCCGAAACCGCGCCATGAGAATCAATCTTATTCCCAAACACCAGAACCGGAATTAGCCTCTTGCCCTTTACAGTACTGCAGATTTCACCGCTCGCCGTTCCCATCACAAAAAGTGTCAAAATACGGTGCCTGTGTGGTCAGATCCATTCCATGAAAATGTTTCCAAGCCTCAACCCGCCCTCAACTGGTGTTCCGGACTCGCTGAATAACCACTTGCCCTTTCTATGTGCCTTCAAATGCGATCAGAGCTCCAATACACGTGCTCAAAAGGGTTCCATGGCGAAGTTATCCCCAACCCTCAATCATACCAAACCGCATTCGCACAACACCTCCCAACCGGGATCCCCACCTCCGCTACAACTTCCACCTCCTCCTTCACTACATCAAACCTCCAAATCTGCACAAGCCCCTTCTCCGTATCCGTCAACGCCACCCACTCATCCCCAAACGGTGCCGGCGTAACCGCATTCGCCGACCCCCCCGACGTCGTCGTCTCCATCAAAAACAACTGCTTCTCAATCTCCCCCGAATCCCCCAACCTAAACGCACTGATAAACCCTTTTGTTCCTGCCTGTCGCCCCCGGTTCGTCGCCCACAGGTATTTTGCCGAGTGCGAAATCATCACCTCGTCCGGCCACCATGCGGATGGGTTCAGGCCGGGTTTGATCAGCGGGTAGGAAGTTGATTCTCGCGCGGGGAGACCGGTCTTTTTGTCGACTTTGTATTGTGTGAGTGCGTTGGCGCCCTCGAGCGCAACGTAGAGGTACCCGCCACTCGGATGCGTCGCGACGTGCCGGGGATTCGCGCCCGGGACGGGACCTGGCATGGCTGAAATGAGATTTAGATGGCCGGTGGTTTTATCCACGGAGTAAATCCACATGGAGTTTCCGCGGGTGTCTACGCCATAGAGGAAGCGCCCGTCGGCGGAGAGGGCGAAGCCGTGCATTAGTGTGGAGGTTATGGAGAATGTGGTCGAGTTGAAAGAGTAGGGGATGTCCTGAGAGACAGAGAGGAGGGCGCTGGTGGTGGGGTCCACGGAGAGGACGTTCCCGCAGGTGGGGCCGGCGCCGTAGAAGGCGTAGGGTGGGGTCGATCCGGCGACGGAGTGGAGTCCTGAGGGGCCGTTCCCGGCGTTAACCCCGGGGAGGGCGGAGATGCAGTTGCCTTTTAAGGGGACGGCGCCGGAGGGTGTGATGGACGAGGAATTGTTGATGGTGTAGGAGTACCATGCGCCGGAGCCGATGCCGCTGCCATAGAGGGCCTTGCAGTTGTGTGAGAGGGTGATCCATGTGTGGGTGTCAGATGCTGAGATGTTAGTTGTTAGTGTCAAAGCGAGATTGACATCGTCAAACTCGAGCGCGTAGAGAGCGCGATCTTGGAAGGTGCCGACAAAAAGGTGGTGCTTTGCTGCTTGGGCTGGGAGGAATCCTGGGAAGGCCCGGGAGAGGAGAAATAGAGTGGACAGCCTCATCCTAATAGAAGCTTTAAAGTCAGCTACAATGTGACAGCTGGTTTTGACACGCGTCGTCGTCTTATGAAGAAACGGCAGAAAGGGTGACTCCGAATCCTTTATCACTAGCAGGCAGCGGACCTCAACGGGTAAAGCCAGAGCTTCCCTCTTGCCGGCTTACGTGCGGGGACAGCCTTACATGCAGGTCCCGGAAAATGTCGATTGGCAGATATATATTATCTATTGCCGGCAGGTCGCTTTAACTGAGAGATTTTCTGAACAGTTGTCTATTGAGCCGTAGTTGATCCCCTATTGGAGTACAGACGGCCTCATATTTCACAAAGAAAGATCAGCCTACCTTCCGTTGTCGCGGTTTTCACCTCCTCGGTATGTGTCATGGGTCAACATGGAGTGGGTGCAAGTCGCGGCCGCCAAAGACCGCATTTTCTCCATCCACTCGGAAGGGTCTATTTTTACTCATTCTAATCCCATCAGTACCCAATAATCTGGACATCTGTTCTCCGTGGCTGTGATCGGCTTTCCTTCGCATGGGCCGTGTCGAAGTATCACGCCACCGAGTCCGACTGGATCACCCAATTCTATGACGCCCCACCAATCAAAAACAACCCCTTTTCCCGCGCGACGTCACACAACCGTCAGCTGCCACCAAATACGAGTGCAGCGGCATTTTGCACTGGCTTGCAGTGCAACCTACATCACGGAATTGAGCCCGATCCAGCTCTCACCCATCTCGCGGCAACAACGCCACCAACGTCCATTGCCCATAATAACATCGCCTGCATCCGCCCACTGCAATGCATTCAACCCGCAACTTTTATTATTGTTAAACTAAAGCCAAGCCATATTTACCATCATAAATCAACAATGCTCACAAACCTCTTCCTCCTCCTCACCCTCCCCCTAGCCCTCTCCTACCCAGGTGGCGGCGGCGGTCACCAGAGAGACCACGACAACCATCCCAACCCCCCAGGTCCCCCTCATCATCCCACCTGCCCAACCTGCAAGCCCTGCCCCACCCCAAACACCTGCCTCACCACCTCCCTTTCCGACTTCACCTGGTCCCTCTCCCTCGAATACCACGCCTTCTGGTACTTCACCACGCCAGCCCATCAAAACTCATGGGGAACGGTGACGCTGAATCTTACCAATCCGGCGATCCCTGATGTGACGGTAGAATGCCAGGCGAATAGCGATCGACTTTCGGATTTCTTCTACGGGGATCAGCTTTATTCTTGTCTGGTGTCGGATGCGGCGAAGGCTAAGGGGGTGGGGGAGACGGGGTTTAGGTTTTGGAGCCATAGTAAGGTGGAGGTTAATCAGACTTGGGGGTGTGATAAGTATGGATTTTCTTCCTTGCGGGTTGGGTTCAAGAATGAGGAGCTAACGAGGAATAGGGTCAAGTTTAATGCGATTGGGAATGCGGGATTGGAGGGGATGAAGTGTACGGATGTTTCGTGGACGAATCCGAACTGGACGATGGGATCGGGGGCGTTTTACTCGACGAGGGATGTCAAATGTACGCCAATTTCGTTGAAGGTGAAGCCGGTGGATGAGAGGATTTTGCTGTAGGCTGGGATCAAAATGGTCGGAAAGGACGGGGAAGGAATAAGAATACCCGGAGAATATTGGAAGTTGCACAAGCGGATCATCTGTTGACAGGAGGTCGGGTTGCACATACGGAATTAGCGGTTCTTTTCCTTGGTGGAGATGATATCGTTCGATGGAGTTGGTTTCACAACGACTTTGTCAGATATCTGTAACTAACTTTGAAACTATTTCAAGGAGATGTAATTTAAAATCCTTCGCAACATTTGATGTCGGTGTTACCTTACGCAGACGCCAGCATATACTTAATGTTATGTATAAGGGTAAACTACTTGCGAATAATCTTTGGATCTTTGCATTTAGCCTTTTAGTAGTTATATTTATACGAAAAACGCGCTTGGAGTTTTAGTTAACGTTCAATAAAGTTGTGAGCCTAGAGTTTGCTAATAGGGGGCGCGTCGCGTTTGCGTAGTAGTTGGTTGGCCATATTTTCCATAAAATAAAGCCGAGGAGGAAATGCGCGTTTGTGTAGCTTAATAATATACTGAATAATCGTATACTTTTCCAGATCTGTAAGTTTTCGTAAGTTGGCTGGAGTATTGCGTTATGCAGGCCGACTAGTGTGTTGATGCTTAAGGGTACTGCGGTTGACCTTGTAGATCTTTGTAGCAGTGTATCACCTTAAAATTTAGATGCTTTTAAAGAGCTTTGACGGTTAAAATTAATTATGGTTTATTTAAAGTGGTTTTTATTTTACGTTGTTGAGAAATTGAAATGTTGATGGTAGGGTGGTAGGCTTGGTGGAAAAGTGGTCGCTTGCTTATTCTGGTCGCTCGCTTATAACGTACGTTAAAGGTGGTGATATAGGCGGTGAGACAGGTGGCTAACGTTTATGTAGAGAATCGTTTGTCAGCTAGGTATGTATGTAGTTAGTGTATAGGTGTTCTTATTGTTGGGGAAACGCGGCGATCGAGGTTTAAATTCGTGGGTCTAAGAAAGAGGAGGGCATGGGTGGAGGAGATGCCGAGAATAGATGTAGAGCCCTATCCGCCCAGATGGACTTAGAGCTAGCTGGTGTTTCATAGCTGCCATGCTCTGAAATGGAATAAACGCTGGCTGCTAAACATGTAACCTCTCGTCATCGTGGGTACAAACTTCAAATGCTTCTGTCAATGGCCACCATCCGACGGGTCGCTTGGGTAGTGTACCAAAACGATGGTAGCACGCGGCCTCCTGTTGCTGGGTAAGTGCTCCTCTATCCTCCTAAACCCTTCTGTCGTTGGCTAACAGAGCGTTACACAAGGCCGCTTGGCCATGCAGCCTGGGGGCTAGAACCTGTTAGCAGACTCGGGCTTCTTCGGTGGGGTCTCCTGCCGAACTCAGATCGCACCTCACTCGGTCTTTCCAGCTTCAAAGTTGAAATATCCTCCTTGGGTCAGTTTTATGTATGGGACCAATTCTAGGCTCCCTCGGCTAGAATTGAAGTAATTGTGCATGCTGCGGCGCCGCCTTCCGGAAATGATTCTTAGGCTGAACAAGCCTGAGCAAGTCCTGAGCAAGTCCTGAGCCAATCCTCAGCCGGGCCTGAGCCGCGGTGAGCAGTGTCACGCGGACGAGGTACGAAAAAGGAAATTTCGTGTGCCCAGATTCGTCGCACAAAACACTCTTTGCAAGGAATGGGAAAAGCTCCCAGCAGGAAGAGACTATCTGGCCGTACTTACCAGTGAGCTCCTAGACTTTTACTAGACTTCTGGAAGTGCCGCCGCCGAGCCATCCCTCACCTTCAGCAAATTGCGCTGGGAAAAGGGAAACGCGTTGTTATTCGAGCCATGCCCGAACCAACAAGTTGTCGGCTGTGCTTGCCATCGGGTGCAGGAGATCAAGAGGGGGAAGATGAAGAATACGGGAAGTATTTCCGATATTTCTGCTGCAAGTGTTTCGGCCATTGTCGTCTTTGGATCGCCACCCAGAGGTCTCGGCTACAGCAAATCTTTGTTCCCGCGCATCCGCTCACGACCGAAAATACCCTTGCATAACGCCATTCGGAGAAATACCACTCGCCTTAGTCGGGTCAAAACAGGATCCCCTCTGTCGCTTCTAGTCTGGGAACCCCTGCTGAAGATGACCTGCAAGGCTCAGTGTAACGCAATATTCCCCTCCCAATGAAACGACCAGCCAATGGAGATAGTGTTGGAGAGTTGTTCAATTGAGATTCACAACGCGCCACGATCTCTTGATCTCGAGGAGAGTCCTCCCGGTGGTGGTGGGACGACCTCAGCCGGACCAGTTGCGGGAGTCGGTGGCGCCGGGCGAGAACCATTCAACAAACGCGATAGGTTGATGATCACCGAATATCTCACTTCATCGTCCTTGGCCGATCGGACCACCCACTGAGGTCCAAGCATCTACGAAGACTGACTCCTGTGTCCATCACGAGAAGTATAAAGTTACCAGCAGCTATTCACACCACCTCCCCCGTCTTCCAAATCCAAACTACTGCCTCGCCAGTCAGCCAACCCCCCACTACCACCCTTCGTCACCATGAAAATGCACCCCCTTACCCCTTTCCGCCTCCTCTCCCTCCTCTCCCTCACTATCGCATGGACTCCCCCCTCCTACCCCTCTTGGGATCTCCTCTTCTCCGACCCCTTCCTCGGCCCCGGCGGCACCCTCCCCTCCCAGTCCACCTGGTCCATCACCACCGGCTTCCCCCACAACAACAACCAACTCCAAACCTACCTCGCCTCCCCGCACGAAGTCCAAATCTCCGGCGGTTCCACCCTCCAGCTCGTCCCCTGGCGCAACGCCTCCACCGCGGGGGGATGGACTTCCGGCCGGGTGGAGTCGCAGTACACATTCACCCCGCGAAAGGGGGTACGGACTATGGCGGAGGCGATGGTGAGGTTTGGGGATAGTCCTGTGACTGCGAAGCAGGGGATCAACCCTTCGTTTTTTGCAAGAGGGGAGTCCTTCCGCCATGGCACGGAGTGGCCTGCCTGTGGGGAGGTGGACATCCTGCAGACGATCAATGGGGAACTGAAGAGCTTTGGCGCCGCGCATTGTGATGTTTACCCAGGGGGGAGGTGTGATGAGCCGAAGGGGCTAGCGGGGACGGTGGAGGTGCCGGATCAGGGGTGGCAGCGGTGGAGGGTCGTGTGGGATCGGACGCCGGGCGGGTGGGAGTGTGAGAGTGTGACGTGGCATTTGGGGGAGGAGGAGTTTCATCGCGTTGAGGGGGGGACGGTGGCGGATAAGGGGGTTTGGGAGACGTTAGTGGGGAGGGAGTTGTTTTTTGTGCTGGATGTTGCTGTTGGTGGGGATTGGGTAAGTCGTTTCTCGTTTTGTGTTGTCCCGTGTTGGGTCTGATGTAGTGTGGTATGGTGCTGACTTTTGGTGATGACACAGCCCGGTAATCCGAATGATGACACGCTTGATGGGTATGGGTCTATGATGGAGGTTGCGTATGTGGCTGTCTATGAGTCTGATGTCCGTTGGAAACCGCCGAATCCCGAAGAGGCGTCTCCAGCCCGCGAGAATGGAGGTCATCCTGATAATGGCGATATACGTGGGGAGGGCCAGATGGTGCTGGACTTGTAACTGGGAGATATGACTAGGATATGAACGGGAGTATGTTCATTTATTATCAACCCTGTAGTTCCTACGGATTCTCCTCGTCCTCCAACCCATTGGCCCGCATCTCCAGCAGCCTTTCCATGTACAATGTTTCGCTCTCAATAAGGTCTCTCATATTGCTCTCCGCATCAACATCACCATCCCAGTGCACCTTATACGTCACCCAGTACTCCCCAGCAGTCGGATGATCGTCCCCCACCAATTTCCGCCAAGTATCAGGCGGACAAATCAGGTGCTCGCCATCCTCGCACTCGTCAGTCCCGCCACAAACCATCCACATTGGCGCCTCCTCGATTTCCTCAGGCGGTTCAAAACGGTGAGGTAGTAGGCCATCGCCCGAAATTTTCATCCACTCGTCCTTGCACGGCACGAGCACCACCTTGTCAATGCCATGGAATCTCCCAGCCGTTAGCACTCTGCACCACTCCCGCAAGTCCAGCGGCAGGTGCCCAAGACGCTGCTCCACCTCGGCAAGTAGCGTGTGCGTAATGGGCGGGAGCAAAATATCTTTTGGCTTCTGAGGAGGGCCATCGAGCTCACCGTAGGCCTTCGCATAAGCCTTAAAGGCCGCCTCCGAAAAGCGCCGCAGCAGCTCCGGCCATTCCACACCCTTCAGGGGCTCCAGCTGTCCCTGTTTCTTCCGCTCAGCCAGCGTCGCCACGATCCTTTCAACAGTCATTTCCGCTTCCGACTCCGAAATCAGCGGGACATGGTATCCCTCGCCTCATAAAGCGCCGAGTAGTGCCGCATATCCCACGTGGTGTTCAACATCGGCCGTTCCCAGTTTTGGAAAACCTCCCTCACGCTGTCGCGTTTCCCCAGGCCAACAGCGAAGGGTAGGTATATCCAGGGCGGGACCACATCCGCAAACGACCGGGGGGATTGTTCAAGAGCTCCTGTTCGTCTTTGCACCGGTATGGCAACTCCGTGCGGATCTTCTCGATCGCCTCGAACGCCTCCTCGATGGCCGCCCGCTCCGGAACCTGTCCCTTCGACACGCGGCATAAAAGGCGCGCGCAGGTGAGACACTCCCAGTGGTCGGTGGAGCTCTTCCACGCATGGGGGTTGTAACCGGTCCCAACGAATCCGCACGAGGGAATCCAGAACCTTTCAGGCCATCGCTCGTAGAGTTCTGGCTTGGTGATGTCACTCCCTGGGTGGACGTCCGGGTTGTACGGGGAGGTGTCGCTCCATGGGACGTTGGTTGGTTTTGTGCGGGTGCGTGCGCCTAGATGGAGCCGAGGAAGCAGTTCTCGCAGTTCCTTCGGCCGCCTGGGAATTCGGGGCCTACGGCAGTGAAGTAGCCGGGCTAAAAGAAATGGTCCCCTGAGCCAGTGCAAAAGATGTCTTCTTACAGACTACTATCAAGACCTCCTATGGCTATGGCAAGTCTTCCCTATTACGAAAAGGCCTGCCTGCATTCTGAAAAGGCCTGCCTGCATTCTGAAAAGGCATTTCTGCATTTTGAGAGGCCTTCCGATATGCTACAAATGTATTCTACGATACGGTCAAGGCCTGTGATGCGGTAAGCCGAGGCCTTATTGTTACAGCACAGAACCGTGAGAGGATTCCAATAACGCATTTTCGCACGGAGATGAGAGGCCCTTTCTTTTGGCCCGAGCCTTCGTACCTCGCAATATCCAGCACAATGCCACCTCTACCCCTTTCATCTTGGACAGCCTCCCAACTGCAACCTCACGACCCAGGGCTTGTTGTTGTCCTCTTCTCCATGGTTCATAATCGCTGCGTTGACCAACATTGTGCGCCCATCCTTCCATACCCAGGGCTCTGCTGAATCACGAGAGGCCGCTTCGAGTTCCACGCCCATTCCTTCAGGCTTCCAAACTACTTCCTGGACCCCATAGCCTTCGTGCAGGTGACCGAAGCAGTGGAGCTTGGGCCTGGCTTGCTGGATGGCGGCACAGAGCATCGGACAGCCGCAGTTGCTCCCTTCCCGGTTGAGATCGAGTGCGTAGCCCGGAGACGGGATCAAGGGAGGACCATGCGTCATGACGATATCAACACCCTCAGGAATCGGATGCTCCGCCCCGGCGCCAAAACGATTTTGTTCTGGGCCATACGCAAATGCGTAGCCGTTGAACTCGGGCGTGTATGGCGACGCATAAATTGTAAAGGTCCGCCCGTCCCTCAAGGTGAATTTCTGAGTGCCTTCTTCCAAGAAGTGGAGGCCGTTTACCTTTTCTGCGACGAACAGCGCGAGGGCTTGTGCTGGCTCTTCGGGGTCGTCTTCCTCTTCGATCAGGTTCTCCTGCCACCACTTCGGGTCGAGGGAAACATCCTGTCGGCAAAGTTAGCAATGTCGTATTTCTCGAAAGCCTCGTCCGGTGGCACGCACGTGGTTACCGGCAATGACTAGTTTGAGTTCGGCATCGATGGCCTTGAGGTTGGCAATTGCCCTCTTGTAGTTGCTCAGCCCTCCGATCATGGTGAGGTCCCCGCAGTGGAGCACGACGTCAACCTTGCTGGCCCCAAGGCCCGCGAGCGACGCTGGATTGGGGAAGACATCATCGTGCGTATCCGAAAGAATGAGGAATGTGGTCGTCATGTTGCCGAGGTTATTGCTGGCGCGGGTACTAAGAGCCGCACGATTTGTCGAATGTAGCGTGAGAACTTTGACTAGGCAATTGTTGTGTGGTGGGTGGGAAGAACCGGCCTCGAACTTTGTGTCCGCTCGCTTTATAAAATATTTTACTTAGAACGTAACAGCGGGCGAGCGCAAACCCTAACTTCTAAACTGAGTTTTTCCGGTTTTCACATCAGGATGCGGCCAATCCTCTTATTACAGTGGCGTTTTATTGTTCAATAGCGTACATTACATCTTAATATGCCGTTAGAGAATGCAGTGAAGCCTCCTACCAATGCAATAAGGTCGGGCTGTAACAGTATGAATGCGTTTTAATATTAGGGGTACGGGGTAAATAAACACCCTTTATGTATACCACGACAAGGAGACGACGGGTTGAGGCTATCTGGCAGACGCTGCTGGAGATTGGGTAAGTACTACTAAGTGCTCTCGTCTTCGCTAGGTGTAATGGTGTGATGTGAATGCGACTGGATCAAGTATCTAAGCCAGGTGAATCGTCTTCTCTACCACGTCAGCCGGAGGCGTCCTTCTCACACTGAACACATGAACCCTCTCTGATAGCTGATTTTCGTCAGTTTGAACGAGCATGAGGTTCAAGTTGTTCGGTTCCTTCGACCCTGGAGCCAGGGGCAGAGCATATGTGCCGTTCCGCCGCTTGAACCACGTATCGTGAGCTCGCGATCCCGACATGATAACCAAAGAAAAGGTTGGCGGCTCGGATCGACCACGCAGGCGGCCACTTCCAAGACTAGCATTCATAGCGTCGTGAGAACCTTTGTCCATGTATCCCTCGTCAAAGAAAGTACTAGCTGTGAAAACGAGAGTCCCGAGCGGAAATCTTATAGGGCTGGGGTCTCGGAGAGAGCATAATGGTTGTGGCATGGGAATCCGGGTATACTGGTAGGAACCATCAATGTTGAGAACACGCTGTTCACTCGGGCGGACCTAGGCCGTCTCGCGGCCTGGGAGATCGCTAGCTACTACTAGCTAGCGAATGGCTCGATCCTGCTTGAACCGCCAACCGCACCAAGACCAGCTCGGGAATTCGGGCCGTCTCTCGGCGATCGTCTTCCCATACCAGAGTAGGGCTATGTCGAAAATACGCTCCGGCATCCCGAAGACCGATGGACCCAGCCAGGTCTCCAAGCCGTTGAGGATACCACTGAAAGCAGCCAAGATGTCGGCATCACGTGTCAGGCTCCGCTTCATGTATTCCGTCAGCAGATCCTCGTAGACGAAGAAGCTGGCCAGCGTCCAGTCGCCTTCGTCCCAGGGGTTGTGGCCAAGAGCGGGCGGTGGGCGATTTGAACTTTCTGGGGGTACTGCATATATGTCCGGTTCCTCAACTGCAACATCAGAAGAGCGCATGCGCATCATGTCGGAAACGTCTTGAAATCCAGGAGGCTCCAAAACACAGTCCTCGGCCCACAGAGCGTCGGGGCATTGGTAGTACACCTGGTATGGGGTAAAGAAAAGGAGGCGCTTCGAGAAGAACTTTTCTTGGAGTGTCCAGCCTCTCGTTTCCCACACTGACCGTCCCAGAACGTTATCGAGAATCGGTCTCGTGTACATCAAGTCTAGTGACTTGCCGGTAAACCTGATTTCCGACGTGCTTCGGGTGTCTGGTCCGACTCCTGGCATCGCGCAACCGGCATTGGGGACAAGACTGACGATGGTGATCATAGCTTCTCGGTATATCTTGTCCATGCTATTGATCTAATGTCCCAAATCCTTGTCATCGTCGTGCTGGATGCAAAGGGCATCTATCCACAGATAGTCAATCCCCAGATTCTGCACGACAGTCATCGCATCTTGGAACGTTTTGGGAAGAGTGGCGCCAATCTCAAGACCTCCAGGTGATGTGAACTGGGCTTTGTTACGCGAGGTGAGTCGCAGCGGGTCGCAGCCTCCCCAAACATAGCTGAGGGCGGCATATCGAAACAATAAGGTTGCCTCGATAATGCATTTATTTCGCACGTCGATCAAGCGGAAGCACGAGGCCCACGGAATAGCTTCGGATGTCACCCCACTCCCCGTCTTCCCCTGAAAGAGATCACGGCGGCCGTGGTGCGAGTGGTGCGAGTGGCAGTGCATCAGCCAGCCGCGCACCAGACGCCAATCCACCGTAGCTGCTAACACCCGCCCGGTGATGGGAGTCGACAGTTGCGTGGAGGCACCGGGTAGCGGATTCTCCGCCATAGCCTGGACTGGGAGCAGTCTTGTCGAAACCAGGCTCCCACGGGGCTCGAAAGCCTGCATCTCCATGGGCACCCTCGTTGACAGGCCTGTTGACGGATCCAGGCGATACGGGAAGACGCCGACTTCAATCCTCAATCGGCACCCGGGCTCCTTGTCGAAGAGTACACAGTAGACATAGATCCTTGCGGCGCGCCACCACATCCAGCTACGGACCAAGTCTTTTTCAACGCTCAAATTCTCGCTCACGAAGGCGCAAAAAGCGCATTTCTGTTGAATACCAAGGACATGCGAAGCGGGCCAGGTTCCGAGGGGGCGCGCCGTCTGGAAGGGAGGCATTAGTTTGGCCTCGATGTTTTGATCGCGGCACATGTCGCAGAGACTTCCTGAGAATGTTGAACTCATGGTGACTGGGATCGTGTTCGATGGGGATTTGATAAGCGTTGTGTTCCTCGCGTACCACAAACGGGAATCAGGCGCCAGTCCAGCGCGGCCTTCAACAACCTCTTACCCCGCCTTTGCCGGCTGCATGAAGCTCCTGCAAGTGAGATTTGCTAAGCCGCAGTCAGCTTTCGCAGAGCAGACGGGAAACCTTTTGGCCAAGTGTAGCCACGTCTTCCACATGGTGGCCAAAGTGTGAGGTCAAATGCTGCTATATTGTCCTCGCTATCGTTGTATCCCGCGGGCTACCGTATTGTTATCTCTGATCCTGGAAGCGCCTCGTGCCAGTCCATCCCCTTGCCCTGTATACAGGAAGTTCTGAGGCGCCGATATGTTACCTGTTCACCGCTTCTAACGGATTCTAAGACTAACGCTACATACATGTATTCCAGGGAATTGGGTGTGATTCTCTCCAGCGTTACCGGGACACAGAAGACAGGAGGGGCGTCGGGGTTGAAAAGAATTGGCTCTTTCGTTTTCGGACTGACGGCCTGCTGGGTGCCGCTTCCGAAGGGTCAAGGTGAAATTACGTACCAGAGGATCGGCCTGTTCTCGGACAACCCGTTTGTAGGTTCCAACTGGGAGTACATGTTCGCCCCGGATAAGCCGCGGACTCGGACCGTCGTAATTATATGATTCCCATTGAAAAGGTTGCATGTGACGCTGACAAACAATACTCCTTTCAAATTCTAGCTCCCTACAAAAATCCCTAGGTGCATTACAAAATCCATAATCCCTCCCCCTTTTAACCCCCCATTTCCGCTGTGAACCCACGCAGTGAGACACCCAAGCTACAAAAAACGACCAAAGCGACCCGGCAGGGGTCCCTGTCTACCTCATTCGTCACACGACCACTTGCACCCCGATAAATACGCCTTGTCGACGCACCGCAGGTGCCCGCAAGTAGCACAATTGTAGACGTTCTCCCCGTTCTGGGTGCCGCAGCTCGGCCTTGGCGACCCGCAGCACGTCCAGGTATATGTTTTGTGTGTCTTCGGATCGCCCAGTAGGGTGTGTGTGATGCGGGATCTCCGATCGACAGGGAACGAAATGGTGGGTGTGACGATGTAGTCGATGTTTTGTTTCGCCATCATTGTGGTGGGTGTCACAAGAATTGATATGTCGCTTGCGCTAAGTAGGTAGTAGGTAAGGTAACTTCGGGTGTGAATTCTCGCAGCAATTGATGCTTGTTGCAGTGGGTTCGGGGAGAATGGGAATACAGTGGCAATTAACATGCATCTTTTTATTCGGAGGCTGATACGTAATACCCACGAGGTGCAGAAATGTCGTCGCTGGATTTAAGTGGAAAAGACGATTAAATGAAGAGTAATTCCCGAGGGGCCCAATCGCAGGTATCGGAATCACCACTTAGCCCCCAAATTTACCAGTCAATGCCAATGAGGGGCCCCTCGTGACCATATCTCGAAAATGCCTCAGGAAATACCGCGACAATGGCAGCTGAGACCCCGTTTTTAGATTCTCCATTGCAAAACCATTGTTGGGCAACTTGGCCTCCAATTCATCGAGGGCCGGCGCCGAACTTCCGAAGCGGTTCGACTGCACCACTTACACCCGGCAGGGCTATCTGAAAGGACTCCACACCATTCTCTTTATTACACCAGAAAGAGATCAAAGCTTGCCGATCATCATAAAGAATCTTAAATCGATAGCCCTCTTCACCAGTCCTGAATCACCGAAATGGCCTGAGCACCCGAAAGCGGCGTAGCAGCAAGTGAGGGAACCAGCTCCGGTGTCTTTGCAGCCCTTCCGCTTGGCACAGTGAGCTGGAAGTCTCAGTTGATTTGCTTCGGGGGTGAGTGGAAGGGTAACACAGATTGGGAAAATCAGATGCTGTTTATGTAAACTATCATAACGCTAACTATCATGCAGCTTATCGCTGACCGCCTAATACCTAGTTCTACACTTCCATCCGAGTCATATCTCTTGCGAATGATATCCAATCCAAGTGATATCTTATTTCCGATTCTCCCGAGTCGTATCCATTTAGATACCTAGGCTTCTCTTTCTCTTCGATCACAGGCTTCTCGGCCCCTTCAATCACAGGCTCCTTAGGGAACTGCTCTTTGTGTGAGGCCCGCCACTTTAGCGTCGCAAGCAATTGCTGGACTTTCCACTTGCAAGACGCAAGCTTCTCATCCAGCTCTGTATGGTCATACCCGCCTGAAAGCCACCAAGGCGCAATATTCTCCGCCAGACTTTCAAGCTCATGCTCGGCTGCCCAGTTGCCCTCGTGGAATCCGTGGTGTGGAGTCCGCACTCCATGCTTGTATAGCCTTTGCATGTACGCAGAGTGTACCCGTTCGGGCCAATCCCCACCCTTGTTGACGTAGTCGCTGGCAAACTCGGCCCATGGGGTAAAGAAGCCCGAGAATTCAAAGTCGACGATGCCGGTAATCTCCGGAGGTACAGGGTTCGTGCCCTCAGTGTCCTCCGGATAAGACACGAGAACGTTGCGCGGGGAGAGGTCGGAGTGGGTGAAGACGAACTTGGGGGTGTTGTCGCGGAACACCTTCGGGAGTGTGTTCGTGATGAACTCCGAGATGGCTGGGGCGAGTTCTCTGTTGGCTGTATATGCGTATATCTCCTTGGTCTGTAGCTCGTGCAGCTTGGCTTGGAGGATAACCCGGTGGAGCTTGGGGACAGAAGAGATGGGATCTGTGCGAGTGATGTCGTCTCCGAGGAGTCCTCTTACCATCAGATCGTCAGCCTGAGACGAACTGGCCCAGTGAGTGGGATTGTGCCGGAGGTCCACGTCAGGTTCAGGGTAATTGACAGCGTTGACGGGGCGAAAGATGAGATTGCCGCAATGCCTCGATTGAGGGACTTTCGTCCGCCAGGTGGCAACCATGTCGGCCAACTGCGCACCAACAGCATCCATAACCTTGGAGTCGGTCAGCGACACAGACGAGAGAGGTTCGCCTGGAACTCTGGTCATGAGAATCCATCCCGGATGTTGTGAATCTCCCTCGACGGGGAGGGGGATCGGGTGTTTTGGAAGTTTGTCAGCGTCCGAAGGAAACGTGACAGTGCGTCCGCTCGTAGCCCAGGCGATGACGCGGGGTACCGGCAAATCGGGGCAGTATCGCTGGAGGATCCTCAGGCACGCAACCTCATTCTGGATCTTGGCGGGGCCGAAGAAGCGGCCGTTGACCTTCAAGACCAGGCGCTTGGGCGGTGTCGATGGTGTTTCGGGGACGGTGAGGAAGTAGATCCTGTTGTTGTACGACCTGCCAGAGGGAAGCTGTTCAATCGTGGGTGGGTCGCTGTCTGGGTAGACGGCCTTGAAGATGGCCTCGATGAATGATGTCGGCAGGGAAACACCAGCGATGGGGTGATGAGGAGGCGTCCCAGGTCTGGGAGTCGTGGATGCTGGCTGAGACATTTTCGAGCTGGAGCAGTCCGGGCCCAGAGGAACGGTGTTAGGATGCTGGCAGAGATGGATGTTGGGAACGACCAGGATCGAATGCTGTGAGCGAAGAAAACGAGATGTTGAGAAGAAGCAAAGTCGGATGGGGACGAAGAAAATCGAAGCGCAGCCTGCGAGCTTTTTCCAGAGGACGCAGCGGGGTTGTTCCACAACTTGGCGTAGCACGTCTGGTACCCTTCCCCGCCCATTCGCTTCTAGCATTCGCCGGGTGAGTCAGACACCGGCCGTGGCAGGACTCATTACGCACCTCAAACTCAAGCTGGAAGCTACGAGACATCGTTGCCCGCGTCTCGGCCAACATCGGGATTAGCAGCCGGCAGGCACGCCACCCTCGGCCCCAAATCGCCCCTCCCGCTCATGCCAGTGTCCTGTGTTCAGCAGCGAACCCGGACCGCTCAAGAAAACAATCCCCCCCACGCACCTGCCAAAACAGAAACCACCACCGCCCACCACTTATACTTCCACACAAAAAACACCCCCCACACCGCAAACATCGTCGGCAGCGCCGTCGCCCAATACTGCCCAAATAACGCCCCATCCGGCCCAAAAGCTTCCATGCTGTAGATGCCCGACACCCAGCTCAGCGGCGCAAAACACATCGCCACGAATGTGAGCGCCTTGGCCGTCTTTGCTTCGTCAATTCCCAGGCGTCCTGAGATGATGCCGGCGAGTGCGGCGATGGAGGTGGTGATCCGGTCGTAGTCCTCGCGGCGGAGGGTGAATTGCCGGTGGAGGAAGATGAAGTCGTTGATGGGAGATTTCCATTCTGATGATGTGTAGGGATCTATCACGTCGTCGCTGCTGCTTGCTTCTGCAGCGGGGCTGTCTCGGGGCGCTAAGGTGATGCGGTCTGGGGTGTGCTGGTGGGATCGGTCTGGGAAGTGTCCACGGCGGTAGGTGGTAGTGAACGTGTCATAAAAGTACGGCGGCGGGTGGTGCTCATCTCGGGCGACGCCAAGTGTGTCCAGCATGGCGGTTACGGCCTGGAGATACTCTGTGCATCGGAAGCGACTCCATGCTGTCTCGACCTCCTGGGCGGCACGGACCTGCTCGGCTGTCTCTCGTCGTAAATTCCAGCCTGTACTTCTCATTTTCGCGGTCTGGAAAGCCACAAAGTCGTGGACGACGCAGAAGTGGCTGGCGATCAGTTTCAGTGGGAACAGTGTGACACATGACGGGTGGTCTCGGTTGTCGAGCAGTGCGCCGTGTCTGCAAAGATAGTAGCGCAGGTCTTCGAACATTGATGTTCGCGGCGGCGACATGTCATCCAGTTGCTCCTCGAGTACTCTTCTGAAGTCGTTGACTGCGCCGCGTCTCCGGGAGCCCTGTTCGTCTTCACCGGTACCACGTGCCATCGAGTTGAGGGCCTCCCGCGTGCCTGAGGATATGGCCCCGTCTCGGATCAGACTTTGAGGAATGAACTCTCGGTACCCGCCGTTGAAGGGGACGCGGTGCCTCAGGCTGACAGGTCCGCCATTTCCGTTTACCAATGCGTATTCTGGTGGCGGATCGCAGAGGATGATCGCTATAGCCCGAGAAATCATGTTAGACAGGTGGGTTATCAGGGAAGCTGAATGGTGTTGAAATGATGCCTACCGTCCCAGCTATCACCACGCCGAACCGACCAGTACGAGCACCGATGCGGTACAATCATCAACCACCGCCGCCCCTCGGGGAGTGGAAGACCCTCGGGGAGCGTCTTCCGCTGGTAGAATTGCAGCTCTCTGCCCGTTGCCTCGCAGCGCAGCGCAAGCCCTTCATCCCCAGGACACAGCATCCGACCGGTCACGGAACACGGCCATTGGACGTCTTGCGTGCAGCCAGTGTAGAGCCACATGCTGAACAAGTCTTGGTGGAAGCGCTTCTCTGCAGGCATCGAACTGGGCAACCATGAAGACCGGATATGGTCTTCGTCGGTTGTAAATGCCGGCCCCTGTGTGGTGTGTTCGTCCAAAAAGTCGTCCGGGACACCTAGCCTGTCGTGCAGCACTTTTTCAATGGTCTGGGCTTCAAAGTCTGGCGGATGCGGGCGGTAGGCCCCGGAGCGCTCGAGGATGAAAGTTCGACCATACCGATGGCGTGGGGGATTGGCGGCAAAGAAGGCGCTGACTTCGCTGAGGCTCGAGCTCTCGCGCAATGCCAGTGTTGAGACCGGATTGTCGAGACTGAGGCCAATGACAGAGAGACGGAAGCTCATCATTCTAACGGGATGGGTTGCCCTGAATCAAGATATCAATTCGCCGGGGAGTTAGGACTTTGGTAGGGCGAGCAACCGTCACGCTCGCTGTTTTATATCCGTATTTCCGATGTGCTGTCGCTGTGCAGCTCCTTGGGCATCGAGGTCAATTGGGCGCTCAGTTGGCAAGGCTGGCAAGGGCACGCATCCTCGATCGCGACCGTCGGCGCGTCGTTGTTTTCCAAACTCGCGGGGGGAGAATTGGAAACATACGACTGGCTCAGCCGTGGCGCCGTGTGAACAACGAAAACGCTATGACGTTGCCCACCAGGATCACGTCCGAGTTGGCGGCCTGCGACGGCCTCGAGGGCCAATGAGGACCGCTGTGGCCATCGGAGGCTGATTTGAGGGCGTTTTTCTTCACATCAATAACACTAAAAATAGCATTCGTGCCGGGAGCTGAAGCAATGCTTCCCAAATGTTCAACCGAGTTTCGTCCTCTGGTTTTTGCGAGATCCCAAAAGTCCGGATCCTTAAAAGTGAGGGAAAACATCCGTCCACTCCGGGGTCTCATAAGCCAATGCAGGCATCTCCCGTATACTCACAAAAGCCTCCAACACGATATAAAACCGCGCAAGGAACAAACTAACCCCACAGACAAACACGATGACGCCGAGCCCAAAGCTCTGCCACCACTTCTTCTTCCCATCCATCCAGTGTTCCCAGAAGTCGTTAAGTTTCCGGTTATTCGCAACCAACAGGTTCAAGATCACCCACAGACCGCCACAGAACCCGATGTAAGAAGACGACGCGCGCCAGAGCCATTTCTCTGCTTCGGTGGGAAAGTGATCGTTCCATGCTGCGGCGTGGATTCCGCCATAGCAGAAGTTCGCAAGCCACAGCCCCATCCCAACCATAAGGCCGTCGACATTGCGCAAGAGGTCATTGGAAGGCCAATTCTGGATGTGGTCAGCTACAAGCTGCTCTGGTTTGAGGTGGTAGCACCGTGCGCCGGTAATTTCGTGCATCAAGGCCCATCGGTCATCTGTGAGGAGGGGGTAGTTGACGAGGGCGTCCTTGAGGAGGGACCACCGCCGCTGGTCCTTTCGGGACACTAGGTCGTTTGTGGGGCGCTTGTCGACGACCCTTGGCTTCCGCTCGAAGAAAGCGGTCCCGCTCTCCTTTTCCCGCTGGGACTGGAGCAGGTCCATGCACGACTGGGATGATCGGTACACAGATGCTGAGGGGGCGAACGTTCCGGTTTGGCTTGCCTGTGGGTTGGGTTCCGAGTCGGAGGTGCTACGAAAGCAAACTGTCTCTAGCTCAGGTGCCATGGAAAAAAGCTTCAGGTGGGCGAAAAGTGTTTTGACAAGCGTTTGGGATTTCATATTCTTTGGGTTGAGGTAACCGCTCATCTCGCTGCTGGAATACATGAAAGCAGCTAGCGCCTCGAGTTCCTTGTCACGGATAATGATGGGTTGGTTTGGCAAGAGTGGCTTGTTCCACCAGAACATGTACATGGCGAAGGCGCATAGGCTTTTGAGGTCAGAATCGATGAGCAGTTGGATGTTTGTGTGAAGAGAAGGGAAACTTACACATGGGCGACTGTGTTGACCTCCAAGAGGGTCACAGGCAAGCTTGCGGCGAGCCGCCCAATGACCTGAATCAGCAGCCAACTTGCCTGCACGATGACTGTTGCTTTGGCCAGATTGTTTGCCTTGCTCTTGTCATCGATGTCCTCTTGATCGACTCGCGGGAGGTGGCCGTACTGGGCGAGCAGCGCTACTCCCCTTGCTGTGAGCGTCAATCTCTGCGGGGGCTGACCCTCGCTACCCTTCTCTGCATCGACAGTGTCCAACCCTTCGAGCTCAAAGGCAAATCCGCCCGTGCAAGCAAAAAAACTGTGGGTCATGCTCCATTCGGTGGCTCTGGATGGAGAACAACTGCCGTTTTTAATCGAGTTGGTGTCTTTTAGCGTCTCCGTCACGAGCTTGTGGAGCAGTTTTGCCGAACACCACTGCCGCCACGCCGCGAAAACAACGAGTTCTGGCGCGTAAATTCCCGTGATGATCCATCGTGTGTTAAGCCAGAGATCCGACACTGGCGTGTGATTTCGCGATGGCACGTTGAGATGCAGAGCCGACCAAACGCAGAGAATAAGCGTCAAGACGCACGAAATAAGAAGCGAGGGCGTTCCTCGTCCGTTTGGATCTTGCACGTATCCGGCAAGTCTCGATGCACTTGATGTTGCGTTGTTGGATGTGGTGGGGTCATCAGCCCTGCCAAGCTGAAGGATGAGAGTCCAGAAGAAAAGATGCGCTAACATGTTGGGAAAGAAGCCGGCGCGCTCGAAGGTGGGCTCATCGGCGCATTAGCGCGAGGCAGTGACCAAGGAAAGTGGAGTCGAGAGAGCTTGTTCTGACATCCTCCTTTTGAAGAAAGTGGCAGTCGCGACCGGTAAGTCTCCCAGAACAGAGCCCATGTTGCCAGCCGAACATGAAACCAACGCCAATACAGCCCGCCGCTTTCACATTGCCAGTATTTCGGGGATGGCCCAACCACATGCCTGGGCGCAAGTCGATTGGATAGGCCTCTGCGTCGCGGAATCTCCTTAGGAAGAAGGGAGGGATGCGCGCTTGTGCAGGACCCCTTGCAGCGCTCCAAGTTGCTGTTTCTGGCGCTTCGAGTGCCGAGCACTGGGACGGTGAAGGTCGCAGAGCCCTGCCAGTTAAAGTTTTCTCGAAACAAGCATCGAAAAGCAGGTCAACATCGCGCCTCCAGGGGCCGAGGAGGTGCATCGCACACCGTCGGCTGTATTTTTCACACTGTCCACTGGGGTTGAGTGACAGGGCTCCGGAGCATGTGAGCGGGTAGAATTGTGGGTCCATGATGCGAGACGTGCGGTGGTTGGGCGACGTGATGCCCAGCACACAGAGGTAGGCGCGAGGGGCAGGCGAGGGGTCGCTTGACCCCAATTTCCGCGCCCAACGGCAAAACCGCGACAACGGCGCCATTTCTTCAACCTCCGGTCATCATCACCCAAAGCCGTGAGGCATCGGTTGCGTTGTGGCGTTGATCATGGCATCGAACGCAGGCGCCTCGCCCAAGAGCGGCCGATTGACATGGGCTCAGATACGTGAGTAGTGTTGCTCTCCGCTCACCTAATTTTGAAGCGCAGAAGTTCTGACATGTGACCAGTTCCTTGGCAGAGAGACAACGAGTTCATTATCACGGGCTACCGACGCGCCTCCTTCTCCTACGCGGCTTCGATGCGGAGCATATTTGGGATACACAATGAGACAGGTACAATTCGATGGTTGACAAAAATTCACCGAAAGTCTCCGCTGACGCTGCGCCAGCTAACATCTGGTCCCACCTCCTTGGCGCCCTACTCTTCGTGGCCCTATTCACCCATTTCTTTTTCTGGTCACGGCTTCCTCATGGCCTGATATTCCAAGATGGACTCGCTGTCGGGGTGTACTTCACCGGCGTCGTCGTCTGCTTCATCCTCTCGACCGTCTTTCACACCTTCTCGGACCACAGCCCCCACATGCACAAGTTTGGCAACGAGCTGGATCACCTCGGCATCGTGCTTGTCATGTGGGGGACGGGTGTTTCTGGGGCCCATTTCGGGTTCTACCACCACCACGCGATTCGCAACTTCTACTTCGCGCTTCTCACCGCCACGGCTATTGGCTGTGGGATTTTCACCCTGCGTCCCAAGTTCAGGAGGCCCACCTACCGGCTCGTGCGGTTCTTCATGTACGCCTTCCTTGGTGCGAGCCTTTTCACGCCGATCATCCATGGCCTGTATAAGTTCGGGTGGGACCAACTTGACGATATGATGGGGCTGGAGTCCTTCTTTGGCCTAGGGCTGATTAACTTCTCTGGCTCAGCTGTGTATGCGTCGAGAATACCGGAACGGTGGTTTCCGAAGCGGTTCGATCTGCTGGGACAAAGCCACAACTGGATGCATATCTTGGTCTTGACAGGTGCTCTTGTGAGACTCAACGGCTTGTTGCTGGTTGTGAGACGGTGGCAGGAATATGGTGGTTTGGATGGGCACAGCTGAAACGATCTCGAAAGGAGATACGTGCTATGAGGGAGAGCTGAGCATCAGGATAAATCCCCCTAGTCTACACATATTGGATATGTTCCTCACGATACCCGCCATTCACTGCACCCTTACACCATGTCAATCACGGCCAGAAATAAACTTGATATTGACTTTGAAGCAGAAAACCTCTGACCCAATCCTGGAGCAACGAGACGTCAGCACGGTCCTCCCGGCTCTGTTTCCATGCGCTGATATAAAGATCAGGGGCCGCTGCACTTTTGTCCACGTTCTGGGCTGTTCCAGATCAAGCAGCTCCTGGCGTCATCCTCGTCGGCCGAACCACTCGACCACTCCGGGTCTTTATCGTCGGCTGAACTACTTGGTTAACATGAGTTTTTGTCCGCCGCCGAACCACCCGGTCACTTCGAGTCTGCCACGCCGGCCCAGGCACGGCTGAAACCGCTCCACCCACCAACGGATTGTCGGCATTCCACGCTGCCTTCTTCTCTTCTGAAATCGCAATTGCCGAAGGCGGCCTTGCAATTCCGACAGTCCACTTGCCGTTGGGGACCCTGTCCTTCAAAACCTCATAGTCCGCCCAAGCCCCATCATACCGAAACCAAAGGTGAGGAACTCAAAAGTCACCACAACCTTCTGCAGCGATTTGATCTCCTTGAAGTATCTGTCCTCCAGCATCCGATACCACGCCGCCCTCACGTCAATCCCCCAGGGTCGAAAATTGGGCGGTTCGGCCATCATCTCGATTGTCCTCAGATCCGGGAAGCTGTCTCGGATGGATTCGAGAGCCCTAATCCACCCGTTGTAGGGCACATTGGCCGACGTCATCCACGGGAAGCGGATTCAAACGTGTCGCACCAGACGCGCCTTTTCGCCGAACTGCTCAAGGAACGTGTCGATGTAGGATTTGTCCGAGTCTTTGACCGTGTGGTACGAACTCTCCTCAAAAAAGGGAAGTACATGTCGAGGTTCTCGAAACTGTTGTGCGAGTACAGGAGCGGCGTAGCCTCGCTGTTGAGCAGTTCCCCCGGCCTGGAGTAACTTTTGATCCGGAAGTCTCTGGGGCGTTTGCGGACGGCTACGCGGTTGTATAACTTCCAGTCTGCCATGAATGCGATGGGTTTGTCGAGGACGAGGAGCTCGGAGACGAGACGAATCTCAGTGGGGAGATTGAGAAAGTGCATTGTGGAGGTTGTGAGAGGTGACTCGGAAGTCAAAATGCTGGTGTCTCATCGCTCGATATCGTTTGATGGGAGTTGGGCCTGCGAGAAGCAGGACGTTGTTTGCGGGGAAGAAGAGTGATTGCGTGCAAACGGCGACTGGGGCTAAGACTTTTAGGTCCTTGTGTAACGCGCAGCCTCAGTGCACGTCAGACGTGATGCAGGATACAGCAAAGCGGTCGCCAAAAAGAGAGACACCAGATCCACCACCTTCAATTTGGTAAGGCTATGACGGGTATTATTCGCATCAGTGCATTTGTAGGTATCAATTAGAAACAAGCATCCCACTAGTACTGGAAGGTTGAGGATTCGGCATACATGGTATTGTTGGGACATTTGCTCAAGATATCGAGATGGCCAAGGTGTTGGGATTGTAGAAGAAAAGAAATTGTAAGGTAGGTAGTTTGTTACTTACAGCCAAATCGCTGTACTGTGTGATGTTTCGTACCTAGCTATGAGGCACGCTTGTCGTGGGGTGCTTTTATTCCACGCACCCGCTTCATCAATTCGGGGGGGTCGATGATGGTGTGTTCAGTTCATGCAGCCTATTGGTTCCCCAGGCGGCCCTTTGCTGCGGTCAACCTAACCCAACGGGCCGAGACACTTGTGACTTGACGAACTGGAAATGCAAGCCACGATGGCAAGGCGGTTTTGCTGGAGTATCCATCGATATTCTGGCATCCACGTGTCTCAGATTTCTATAGGCGTCCTTTATGTAGGTAGGAGCGGGGTCATCGAAGCCTTATCGGAGAGAGGGGTGTTGTCGCCGACGACTCCATCTGAAGTAATTCCATTTGCTGATCGCTTACTCGGAATGTGATGATGGTGTGAGGTGAGGAACGATCGTTGGTAGCCTTGATGAACAGATGTGTCCTGTTGTATTACACAGTTTCGCTTGCGCGGCCCAATCGCGTCTTGCAACATGTCCGACCCAAGCCCAATGAAACCTTAAGTGAGGCTGTAGATTGGCAAGACTCGCGCCTTCCAAGATAATAACCTACTGGCTTATCCCCAAAGTCTGAAAAACATTCCCCTGGGCGGAGATAACGACACTTCAAGTCTTAGCCGTTCCGGCACCCGCGAGTCGACATACCCAGCATGGGGACGTGTAAAAAGAGCGGCTGCGAGAGGGAAACATCTCGCAAGTATTGCTCCAGGCACCGCTGCAAAGCCGTGGAGTCCTGCGAAACCCCAAGACAAAGACAAAGCGGTGTATGCGTAGACCACACCCCCTGCACGAAAGCAGGTTGCGACGAGCCGAGATGGTTCAGCAACAACCCCCGAGCCGCAAACACGTTTTGCGAAGAACACTTCTACAGCTGCAGAGTCGCCGGCTGCTTCTCCTTCCCAGCAAGCCCGCCATCTTCAGATGATCAACCCCCGAGCTACTGCGAGGCGCATTCCTGCAACGTCGTTGAATGCTCTGTGCCTCCGCAAGCCGGTTCCCCATTCTGCCAGAACCATCTGTGCGGGGTTCGGAAATGCACTGGCAGCGGAGCGAGCCGTTCGCAGGGCTACCACTACTGCAACGAGCACACTTGCAAGGCTTACAATTGCGCAAATCAGAAGAGCAGCAGTGGAGTCGCCTGCCGCCAGCACCGCTGTGCAGTTGCCGATTGCCAGGAGCCAGAGGCGAACACTGCCGAGGGACGCACTTGTTGCGAGCTGCATGCCTGCCAGCTGCCTGGTTGCGGGAACCCGTCTCGACACGCCCAGAACCTGGCCAAGGTATCCCCTTTTTGCACCGATCACGACTGCAGAGCTCCAGGGTGCGAAAGGGCTAGGGACCTGGACGGCGGGCGGAGTTATTGCGAGGCCCACGATCTCTGCGGCAAGGTGGGCTGCGAGAGAATCAAACACCCGACCAACAGATTCTGCGAAGAGCACTGGGATACCTGCTCCCGACTGAACTGCTTTACCCGACGCAAGTACCACCTGGCAACGCATTCGGGCTGGTACTCGCCCAGCTGGTGGCGCTCCGACAGATACTACAGTTACACGAAGGAGGCGGATCCAGCGGAATACTGTCCGAGCCACACGTGCGAGGGCTGCTTCGCGGCTCGAGAGAGCGGGCGCGTCTATTGCGCGGCACACGACATCTGCGCCAAGAAGGACTGTTCGGGAGTTGTGAGCAAGGGTTTGTCTTACTGCTCCGAGCACGAAGACAGATGTTGCGTGCAGGACTGCTTCAATTGGAGGGTCGGAAAGGACCAGACTTTCTGTTCCAGCCATGGGTGCGCGGCACCAGGATGCGGCCAGCCTCGCGAGAAAAAGTCAAGGTACGGATACTGCGACTACTACCACAGGAGCTGCGAGGCCCCGGGGTGCACTGAGCCGTGCGAGCCACCCGGTCGGGCGTGCAGCGATGCCCATCGTTGCCGCCGTTCTGGTTGTCTGGAGGCTATCAGTAGCGGCGAGGTGCACTACTGTCTACAAGGTGAGTTCTCGAGTCAGTTCGACATCAGCAAACTCTCTAACCCAAACACCAGATATCTGCAAGGCTGAAAGGTGCAGCAATGCCCGGCAGAGCGTTTTCGACCGCAAGGTTGGCCATGAATTCTGCATCGATCATGAATCAATGGCCCGCCGCTTCCGGCCAAGCAGAGCGCTACCATCAAGTGATGTCAACGCATTCCACGATGCCCTGCTTCTGCTTCCCAAGAAAAAGCATAGATCCCGGAAACAGCATGCGTCTAGCAACAGCGGTGGCACCGGCTTCGTTGTTGGAGAGGTCACTGACGACTCTGTCCCCGCTAACGGCTTCCCTGGTGATGGCACCGGCTTCGTTATCGAAGAGTTCACTGGCGACCCTGTCCCTGCTAGCGGTTTTCCCGGTGATGACTACGGCAGATTGAACTACTCCGCCGATGTCGGTCCATCTTCCCCGTATGCTTCCCTACCTGACGAAGATGGAAACGCTCAGGGTGACTACGCACTGCACGCCGAGCAGGACGTTAGCAGCGGTGCTGCAAACGACGCTATCCAATACAAGCCCAAATATGCCGACGCTGTTGATACTCTTGCCCAATACTTCGATCAGGACATTCTAGCAGACAGCCGCGTCGATGCTGACAGCTTCCAGGGCTACATGGTTCCGGGAGAGGGTTACACCGTCGTCTGTGGTGTATTCAGGCAATCCCAATATGGAGAAGAGCAGTTTCAAGGTTTGGAACAGGGCGCAGGGCATGTCTTTGGGGATCATAGTGCTTATCAGGCCTGATCGACCAACATGACCTGCAAGGAACTGGAAACGTTGAGGGTTTTCCTCCGCCGTGCAGGTTTCTTTTTTGTGCGACACCAGAGTTTCACAACTTCATTTCTACTTTCAACTTTGTATTTCTTCTGCACCAACTCCGACATTCCTTTTCTATCTCCTCTTGACACCCGGCTACCTAGCACTAGCAGCATCAACCGATTCACGTCTATGCCCTACCTATTCCCAACCTTCTTAATCACAATCGTGGTATTTTCCTTCCTAAAATTCGTATGTAGTGTTTTACTCTTATCAGTCCCGCCATTGTTCCCGGTACTTCAGGGGACACGCCGTGAAATGGTTCATCTACTGAGATTACCATCATCTGAGAGTCTAGAAGCCGTAAATCATGTTGAGCAATTTACCAGGGCCCGTGATGTCAATACAATCTGAAAAAGAACCTCAAAAGAAGATCTTGCAAGCGACCTCAATCGCATCCGGCTCCCAACATCTCTATCAATGAATGGTCTTCCGGGGGTTTCTCTGCAAGCACAGGCTCAGTTTTCTGATCGAAGGGCTCAAGCGGTTGACAAAAATAAGAGGGCTGCCAAGACGGCAGCCAAAATGAGCCTGGTGGTGGTCTGATGGAACTTGAAAAAATTGTCAAGGTCACTGTGAGAGTTGACTGGCACGTGCCTGTCTCCTGATCACCACATCACCATCACGCCATCTCCCAACTTTGGTCCCTCCAATTCTGTGGTCCCCCAGCCATTCTCATCGAAAGTTTTAGCAAGACACCGGGTCTTTTCCTTTTCAATTGTCTGATACTTGAGTCGCAAGTGTGACATCTCATGACGAACTGTATGTCACCTTGATGGGCATATATCCTCGCATCGTCGGCCACAAAAATCCCGACGCTTGTTGATGAGAATCACAAACCCCCTCTGATAGAAATCTTGTTAAAATAACGCACAATTCAAGAAAACGACGATGAGAGCCATCGAAGAATCGGTCACGTATCCGCCACCCCGGCTGGGGCTGGGGCTGGGGCTGGGGTATGGTCCAGGATATGGGCTGTCGAACGAATGCCGCAACTCGCCGGCCTGGGATTCGTGGTATCCCCGCCTGCGGTTTGCGCTCTTTGTCATCTTCTTGGTCTATTATGTTTTTGGCATGCCGATTGTTTTCTGGTGGACTCGGCGCAAGAGCGCCATGGCTTCTAAGATTCTGAACGGATACGCATATCTTTCGGCCGTCATCCTCACCCCTTTGTACGTTTCAAGTTCTTTGTCCCCGATGCTCGGTACCCGGCCAGTCTTGGTTTGGGGGGATATGATGCTAATCTCGTCGGAACCAGATACCTGCTTCTCGCTGTCATCGCCGAGGGCCTCTCCAACTGCCAAAAGGTTAACCCCCTCGGATACGCCAAAGTCTGGGTCGCCGCCAACGTCTTCCGCTACCTCGCCAACGTCATCATTCTCTATATCGTCATCCTCCCACTTTCGGCCCGCTTTATGAAGTTCGCTGGCTGGAATGACCATCCTGTCGTTGGCCACTGGATCTTGATGGGTTTTGTCGCTGTCTTCACGCTTCTCTTCGTCATCATGTGGAATTACAACCTCATCCACAGCGTCACGGGCGAAGACACCACAGACCCCAAATACGGCGTCGAGGCCACCTTTGTCACGCTGTACCTAGTTGCTGCACTCTACGCAGCTGGCCATCTGATCGCGGCGCGTCTCCGGTCCCTTCAGAACAAGTCTAGCCAAAAGGTATGTCCGCCGCCTAAAACGAGCGCTTGTGTCTCGTGTTTCTAACTGTAGCGCAGGGTCTTCTCCCGTGGTGTCCCCTCCTCCCACTCAGTCTCGTCGGTTTCGCACTCAGAGACTTCCTGGTCATCTTTGCGTTCTACGTCGTTTCTCGAGAGTACACCGAGGCTGCGTCTACGACATTTCTGGTGCTAGGGCTGGTGTTCCAGGCTATTATGTACCTGAGCCTGCCGTTCCTCGCAAGTGCGAGCGCGCTGGAGGATCCGCCGGCTGAGAGGCTTACTGAGGAGCATGAGACGAAGTAGTTGGTGAGTGCTGAGGAGCGGCTTAGGTGGTTGGCAGATTGTTTATTCCACCTGGTCGAAGTCAAGAGTCTTGGAGGGTCGGAGAGAATGGTCTGTAGCTCCAGAGGTTTCATTGGTATTTGAGCTCTTGCCCTAATAACCTGGGAGAGGCTGATAAAACTGTAACTTGTCAGTACCTACCTAACTAATTACGAAAAGATCAGATACAATACAGAAAATATAATAGAACCAAATGAGAATGCCTCGTTCATGCGCTAGCCGGTTCTCGAGGCTCTAGCAGTGTCATCATTGACACTCCCGGCCATAATCGACCATAATTACTCAAATAGGTACCCGCCGTAAATGTGAAGACTAGTATGGTCGCGCCACTCCCCGCCATGAAAAATAGCTTCCCCAGTCCATTCGTAAATCCCTGTTTTCGGTATGCCAGTCTTGTCCATGACCTTCAGGCTTGCCGGGTTGAGATCAATGACGATTGCTCTAACGTAAAGCTTCGAGTACGGTGCCCAAAAAGCTCTTGTTGCCCGGCAGGCCTCAAATGCTGCCTTTACCGACTCGGTTGCATATCCCTGACCCCATGCCTTTGGGAGGAACGCGTATCCAATTTCGATAGTTAGCGTCGTGGTGGCGGCGGCAGCCGGCAAAGTGAGATGCTCTGGCAACGCAAGGCTGCGCTGTGCATCCCCTTCGGTGCTCACCGACTTCAGATTCAGAAAGCCGATAAACTCGGTCGACTGATTGGAGTCGAGGAGCTTGTGCACCGCATATGTCACTTTGTATGGGCTCTCCTTGGTCGGAAGAGCGGCTTTCAAGGCCTCCTCTGTGTCTTCAATAGTCTTCGACGGGCCATAGATGCTTTGAAAAGTTAGAGGTCAAAGCGCTGGAACAATTTGACAACCGCAAAACCTCTCACCTCCAAAACGTAGCTTTTTCGTCGGTGCGCAATTCATGATACCAATTGAGATCCTGGCTTCCTCTTTCGGCGGTCGTGATTAGAGTGAGCTTCAATCGCGGTGTTAATATGATTGGCTCCATCGGATAACTCCGATGTTAATCGTCGTCGGGGGCCCTGAAGTGTGCTCCGGCGTCCCCGTTTGTGGTTGTCGCAGCTTGTTCGAAAAGAGGTATTTTGAGCGGCTGTCAAAGATGCAGACTTTGGGGTGTTGCTGCACCATTGTTTGGAGCTGTGTTGGAGAGAGCGGCGGTCCTTTATACCTGGTAAAGTTCCCCGCCATTGTGGATCCCCTTTGCGCCCTTGTGTAGAATGTCGCCGAAGGGCGTACTCAGAAGGCGGGGCATCCATCCCTGCCGGCTAAAGAACCTACCAGCATCGCGCAGTTTATACCTATATACTGCCACCTCAAATACCTATCCCAGTACACTATTTCCTAAACAGTTTAGAACTACCGGTGCGTAACAAATCAGTTTAGAACTGCTCTAATAACATATTATTTTCTAAAATGGAGAAGTGATCTACAACGCTACGCGCAAAGTTGCAATTACACGTTGTCAAAAGGCCTGGGAAAAGGCAGGGTGGACTGTCAGAAAGAAGGGGGGTCCAGGGGCCCTGGCCATCTAGTACAGCGGAGCGGACTGGGATTACTAGAGCGCCAGTAAGCCATAGCTACTACCTACATGGTGATGTACTTTGAATTCTGCAGAGAGGGTCACCGCTGCCACGACCCACGTGAAAGTTAAACTCCACAGCAGTAACAGCATAAAAACTAAAATAAACCAAACGTTACAAGAAAGACCCTATATGTATCTAGACCTTACAGTAACCGCCTTGTATCAAATGTATCGGGTGTGGTGGGTGTTGACATCCAGTCGATTGGGTGGTTCTGGTCATGGTGCCGCCCGCTGTGCAAGTTAAGGAGACAAGTATTCAATCAGCATCGCCCTCCATATATGTGCCCTCGTCCTCGTCATCTTCAGGCCTCGGATGGTCATAGATTGAAGGTTTCGAAAAGGGCGATTCTGCCATGGTCTCCCGATGCACCTCAACGATTTCCCGCAGAGCCTCAACGGAAGCATCAACCATCCCTTGGCGAATCTGAAGGTCCCTAATGATCCTAAACGTCTCAAGTTCCTGTTCCTTGCCGTACTTCTTCTTCTCGGCTGTTAGTTCATCAAAAAACCGGTCCATCTCCAACAAGTTCTTTGAAACGTCGCCAGACTCGAGGAGCCGGATGACTGACAAGAGCTTCTCGATTTCTGAGTCCAGGTATCGATCTCGCACGGTTCTCAAAAGCTTCTCAAATACCACGGCGTCTTCATCGCTTCGCTTCTGCCAATCGGATGGGAAATCGGGCCCGTTCGCGTACAAGTGGCAGTACCGAAAAATGTCGCGGGCTGATGCATTGTCTGTGCTCGATTTCAGATCAATGTCCATGGAGAGATTCACTTGTCCCAAACGGTCCAGCAGCTCACGTCCCGCAAAGTTGCCTGCGCGATGCAATATCCCAAGGCCATGTCTCGTAATGGATGTCATACAGGCCCCCGCAGCGTGAAAGAGGTTGAAAACAGCGAGGTTGTCTTGCGAGACAGCCCTGTTGATGGGCGTCTCGCCTTCGTCGTCGCCCGCGTCAATGTCCTACCCTAAATCTAAAAGTAGGTTGAATGCATTCTGGAGCAACCCCTCGTCACCTATCAGATAAGTGAGGCCGTGGAGAGGCGTATAGCCGAATAGCTGATCGTCGTAGCGTTGTGCCGCGCCGGGTAACATCCGCTGAATCACTTGTATAACCTCTGGGGTAACTTCGCCATTAAGGGCATAACTGAGGGCACGATTGCCGAATACTCGCTCCTGAGGGTATACGTCGCATCCGGCGTCGAGGAGAGCAAGGGCGCACTTGGGGTGTTCGAAGAACAAGGCTAGCATGAGGGGAGTTTTGCCCTCGAAGTCTGGCGCGTCGATATTTGCACCTTTTGCGATCAATTTCGTTGCCGAATCGACGTCGCCCAGAATGCATGACTCTTGTAATGCCTCGTCAAGACTGTAAGTGTGACCGGCCATACCATCATTGGCAAACTCGTAGTCCCACGAGGAGAGAAGATATTTCGCCGCTTGCGTGCCGGGTCCGGCCGTTTTGAGCATCAACATCCGCTTTCCGTAAAACATGACGTTGCTTTTCAAAGCAAACATTAGCACCAATTCCTCACCAGAGTAGTGGGCTCATCTTACCACTCATACGACTTTTGCACGATGGCACGAGGCCAAGCGTGAAGCAAAAATGGGGTGGACCCGGTTGGTTTACGAATAGCGTACTGCAGAGTTCCTATTAGTGGCGATGCATCAATACAATACTGGGTGAGTAGTGCTCACGGAGAGAACCGTTGTTCCCGATTCATGCTTATCCCACGGTAAGATGCCGTTGTTTCTGATATTAATGAGCGCCCTATCCACATGACCAAGGTGTATGTTATGCCATATCGTCGCGTCGGCCGGGAGCAGTCGAGGCATGCTGATGTGTACGTTTGCCCCTATTCCCGTGAGAGCATACATCGCCGCGGTAAAAGATATTGCCCGATTCCATGCCCAGGAGGGAAAGTAGTATTCAAAGTATACCGGCGGTCTCGAGTTTCGACATGACGGCAGATCGCAAGCGACTGGATTTAATAGGGGGCGGCTTTGGTAGCTCAGGAAGAACCATCCCAGAGTATGTCTAAGCCAGGGTGGGCTTCTGTACTCAACACGGCGGAAATGACACTGGCATCTGCAGTCAAAGCTGCACTCGAGTTGGATGGCTGTATTTATCTGTAAGACTTGGTCGGATGCGAATCGATCCTGCCATGATGTTTTGCCTGGAGATAACTCATTACTCTGTTCTGCCTGGACGTGGGTCGAAGTGATGGGTAGGTTTTCGTCGTTAGGTAGCTGTGTGCTACCTGTCTCCTGAGCCATCTGGGAGCTGCTCTCAAGCTGAGAAGTGGGCGCCGTCGTGATTGCGTGGATTTCTAGGAGCAGACGGCCTTGGGCACTAGGTGAACCCCTATTAGCCAAGGTTCCCGTTGTAATACCAAGTACTCGTCTACAAAAGAAACCCTAGAAACCAAACCGGATTGCTAAAAAGGGCGATCACGCGCAACTCACCTCTGTCCAAACAACGTTAACATCGCCATCACCAAATGAAGATTGGCCCGTGATCTGCCGGCTTTGGCACACAAGTTCGTCACTCGATTCCTGTTCCACTGCCACCGAACGGCATTCGAGACCCTTTTGTTGGCAAGCCCCCGGGTATGGAAGCTCTGGGCAAGCTTATCAAGGTCTAACATTAGCGCTTGAATCTCAGCGGTTGTGTTCTTCAGTAGCAATAGGGTTTCTCCTGGTATCGTCGCTGGCAGAATTCTGTATGACGAGCGGAATTCCTCTCCAGCTCGCTCGATTTGTGAGTGCAGTGCTCGAAGAGTGGCCAGCTAAAACACCGTCAATAACTCATACATAACAGGTTCTTCAGGATATAAGAACAATACCTCGTTCATAAGAGTAGCGAGTTCCCCCTTCACATCAGCCATGGATCTCAGCATGTTGACGATCCGCGGCAAGGCTGCAAGAGCCTGCCCAATTGCTATGAGACTAGCGACGGCTCCGAGCGGCTCCATTGCTTTCTGGTCAAGGTGTTGGTCCAAGGAAATGTCGCTTCGTTGGCTTATCAAAGTGTGGAGGTCAAATTGAGAGATAAACTATGGCAACTTCAAGGGACAGGTTGTAAAAGAACCCAGTCATTTGATGGCTGGGCGATACCGCAAGTTGGATAAAATGGCGCACAAGCTGAACAACGCAAGGCAGAATACCGGATCAACAGAATAATCCGTACCGACCAGCAGTTGGGGCTCTCTGCTTGTCTTACGCCTTCTGTTATGCGGCGTGTGTTACACAGCAGCTGGCCTAACCATCCCCAACGGCCGACCCCTGGCAACATGCTAATCTCGAGGAGACGGGTGACCACACTCAGCCAGGAGAGGATGCTAGCCTCGCACAGAACGTCAGGTTGACGAGGGCCGTGGCTCTTAGCACATCCGGTCCGAGTCATCTGGATGCCGATGTTCCCCCTGATTCCAAAGTTGTCAAGGACTGGGAAAATGGCGTTTTGCTTGAACCATTGCGTCACGCCGCCAATGCAAGAATGATTGAGGGGCTTCCAGACCCCCCAGCCTCTACCCCTCATCCAAATGGGGTCTTCATGATGCGTCAGATTTGGCTCGCATCTCGTGCGTCGCAGGAGCCTTCTAGCACCGTCATCATGCCGCTAGACAGCCGAGGTTCTCGGATCATCATCTGTTTCGCGGGTCCGCCTTCAACCCCTTATGCGAATGGGGTCTTTGCTGTTCAGTTAGCCCTACCATACGACTGGTCTATTGAACCCCCCACAGCTCAGTTCCTGACCCGAATATATCATCCTAACGTTGCCCCGGACGGCAAGATCTGTATGGACGTGCTCGAAAGAAGCGACAAAAGAAGCTGGTCCCCCGCCTATTCTGATTTCAATCCAATCGCCATGGCCATAGTCTCGATTCTGCATGATCCAGGGCTAGATGATCCCTTAGTGCCAGAGATTGCTCGGACGTATGTGGAGAGCCGGGCTCTTTACAACGAGAATGCGAGCAAGTATACGAAGATGTATGCTACAATCGAGGCTGCCATAGCGCACATCCCTCCGCTGGGGGAATCGGAACTGCGAGAGTGAAGGGAGCTTGGGTTATACAGCACAATTACATCATGTCTCCTTAGCCCCTACCGCCGCTTTATTAAGACTAACCCAAGGACTTCTGCTAATACACGGTAGTGTAAGGAAAGGTCACCTGATTGGCACGTGCGCTCGGGCGCCCCAGCCATGTCTTCTAAGGTGGCAAGGGTGGGTGTGCGCTTTGCGCAGCCTCGAGGGCCCTCTCTTTAGCGGTCTCTTTCCGCAAACACTCCGCTTCACCTATTCACAATATCTATACTACAATTGCCAACAATCCCGACATATTCCACTTGCGGCCGTAAATAAAGGCACCAGGGCCCACCTCCTATCAGACAACTTAATTTCCACATCTACCCCTGAATGATGACGTCATCGTTGCCATAACAACCTCGGTGAGACCCAGTGTTGTGTTTGTTGTGGAGCACGATCCGCTGCTTCAGGGTATCCACGATTTACCTTCACGCCAAAGGGGAAAGCCATTCATCGAGAGGAATTCCACGAGGAATTGAGCACCCCGGCAAAATTTGAGGGGCGTCCCACCACAGCCATGAGCCTGCAACTTCTCAAAAATGCGGAGAGTGGCCAGGTACGGGCAATCCTCATTGCCCTCTGCGCCGATGATGAAGTTCGCGAAAAGGCGATCGACTATTATCGCCAGCTCAACCCAGACTATAAGCCTGGTGCTCCCATTTCCAAGCGTGCGCGCTCTCCGTCGCCGGCGATCAAGATTTGTGTCCAATGCGAAACCGCGTTTGACAAGAACAACAACACTAAGAAGTATTGCCGGTATCACAATGGTGAGTTGACCTGTATAGCATGACTATAAGGATGTCATCTAAGTTTGACACAGGAACCATGGAACCCGATTACGACTCGGACTTCTGGGCCGACCATGACGAGGATTGCCACGGGACAATTGACTCGGACTTCTGCCGTAAAGAGTACCCCGAGGGTTTCATATGGGACTGCTGCAACAAGATCGGCTCGGAAGAGGGGTGCAGGATGAGTCGCCATGAATCTGACCCTAACAAGAACAGACGGCATGGGCGCGAGGAGGATGATTCGGCTTCGGAGTGCACTTATGCCAGTGACTATGTCGACGATGAGGACGATGAAGATGACGACGGCGACGAGGGAGAGGATGAGGAGCAGGATAGCGAAGAGGAGAATGGCAGGGCTAAGAAGCGGCAGAGGGTCTAGCACCAGCGATAAAGTGAGAGTTGAGACGCAAATAACTCTTTAGGCATTGTCCTGTCATATAAGCCAAAGCTCAGCAACAAATCAGCATCCAACTTTCAAGCAGAAGCAACCATATCTCCCTCAATACCAATATAAAACAGCCCCAATAACCGTCCAGCTCACCGCCCCTCCAACGATTTGCGATCCACTGTACCAAAGTTAGCAACGGCTCTGCCACCAGTACCCCTCAGCACCACTCACAAGCCCGGACCCATGCGCTTCCAAGCCACAAGACAATCGGCAGCACACAAGATGGTACCCGCGAGAATAACCGTCCCAACTTCTTGCCACTTTCCCTGGTACGCAAACGCAAACATGGCTGTCGCAATGCTGATGTCTCGCACGCCCAGAAGCGGCAGAAAGATGGAAACCTCCTCGGACACTTCCTCCTTGATTTTCCCGCCCGTGGGCGTGGAGAGTTGCTTAGAGGCAGGAGCAGGTAGACCAAAGAAGACAGCGGCTGCACGATGCGGGAGCACGACTTCAAAGAGACCCAGGCCCGTGTAGCTGGCTGCTACCGAGAGCCCGAGGACGCGCCATGTGGAGTCGCTGAGATAGAAGGGCATTTGGGTGGACCTTGGGGCGATGTAGGTGGGTGGCTTGAATAGACTGAATTGGAATGATGTGTAGAAACCCGGAACGTTTGAAAGGGAGAGGGAGCTCGGGCCGTTGATGAAACATCAGCTCATTGCTTCTGCGGGGTACCACTCAGCCTCCGGGCCATCCCGATCAGCCAATGACAATTGGTGTTTATATGTTGTAGCCGCATCGCACTGACATTCTCTGTCTGCGGCTTTTTTACCCCAGTTTTGGTTGTGATCACAATTGCCAACAAAGGAGGTAGTCATGTCTGGTTATAAAAGCCTACTTGGCAAAATGCAGGTTTGTTGCCTTGCGCTCAACTGCTGAGCAGTCCTGGAGCCACTGAGCAAATAGTGCTCAGCGACAGAATGCTCAGTCCTCAAGCCCACTGAGCAAGGTACGAAGTACCTCTTAGATAGCTAGTATAGATAGACATCGTTGTGAAAACGATGGCCGTGAGGGACTCTGGTTCCTCACGCTAGTATTTAATTGTTCATTTGTGTCCTACTGTTCAGGCTCACCTCTGTGCATTATAGTGACAACGACCTACAGTGACATTAAACCCCCGTCTAGGAGTGCTAGCTCAACAAGCCGTCTTCGGAACGCCCCTTAGCCTTTGGCGTCCTGCCATACGTTCTGTCTTAACCCGCGCCAGTCCTTTCGAGGCCTGTGTCGGGTGCAGGTCGTAATAGTGCGTTTTCACATGGGGAGGTGTCGGAGCCGGTGCATGGGAGGATATACCCCAAGGAGGTGGATGTGGCGGGGAGGGGTTCGGAATCTAGAGATGGTAGTCAGATCAACTTGGCATAGAATATGACAGTTGGAAGGAGGAATCATAAAGACGTTGAAAATACAATAGATTCATGGCGAATGGGCTGTGCCGTTCATTTTAATTGTTTCTGGCCCCTTTGTTATCTCGCCGTTTAACTCATTCCTCGCCTTTGTTCCCTTGTAGGAGTGATGCCAAAGACTGGACCGGATTTAGTTTTTTCCTGCGTCGTAGATTACACTCTGCATCTTTCACATGAGACGTGGATGAACAGAATTGCAGCTTGGTGTATTCTGCACACGTCAGAGTGAAGGAGTTTCAGTAAAAGAAACCCTGGAGGTGCCCGGGGGGCCCCGGGAGATATTCGACCCTGCCCCTAGTTTCACCGGCGGAGCTGGCCCATGGCACAAGGGATCCGCCACCGAAATCTCCGTTGATGATGGGCTGGATGCTTGTGTCGCGATGGCGAGCGACGTCGCGGTGACGGTGGTGCCAGTGGTCACCTCAGTGGTGGTCGTCTCGCTGTTAGTGTGCGTGGTCGTGGCAACCACATCGCGGGTCACGGTGACTGTTGCCGTGACAGGTGCGAGGGGCTTGATGGACAGGAACGAGGAGCAATAAGCCTGGCCAAGACTGGCGGGCGTGTTGAAGACGATGGCGTTGAAGCATTTGTTAGAGCATGGCTTTGCAGAAACCGCGGCAGCAAAAAAACTAGTCGTACTGAGGACGGAAAACTTCATGATGGTTGTGAAACGAGTGAGGCTGGGAGTTCAGCCCAGGACCTTTTAGTGGATGACAAGAGTGGGAAAAAGGATGAGGAATGTAGCAAGAACCCGCTGACGATCTTGCCTGAATCCTCGTCGTTTTTGAGCGTTTTCAGCGTCTCCACGTCATGTTGGTGCCAAAATTCTGGCCTGCGATATTGATACCGTTTAGGTTAGTTGTCTTGAACATCGCTGTTATAAGCGATTGTAGTGGACCGGGGCCTATTACAACCAATCCCGGCCCGCGATTGTGCTGCTCCGGAGCAAAAGTCGCGGGCATGGATTGGCCTGTCAGCCAAGATTTCGCATCAATGCAGGCCTCGACATGTCAGGGGGCAAGGGTTTAGCTCAGCTCAGGCCTAGAACCCAGAATGCTGGTGAGGAAGCGAGTTAGGTGGATCCTAGAGTGGGTGCGATTTTTGCTGCAGATCGCTCACGCCCCATTTTTGGACCTACCAGCTCGCAAAATTCCCAAGCATATGAATTTCCGCTTCAAAAGTTCAGCTCCGCCAGCCTCAACTAGCGCCTGTCCACGCACCCCTATCTTGGATCGCCTCGACTGAATCATGATCCAGTCTCCATTAGTCTTCGGCTCAGCGCGGGGAAACGTGTGGGTCGATTTTCTCACCATCGGCAAAGGACGGCGGTGGCGAAAGCCAGGTCCCAAGTAGTAGACTAAAATGTATGCTTGGCATGCCGCTTATCCCTATTGTTGAAATCTCCTCCCCTTCAAAATGTGCTGGAAGCATAGGCCGCTGACTGCCCACTGCGATGCAAGGCCCAACCCAACCTCTTCGCCTCACCTGCACTCTTCTCCGGTTGCTTCTAGCACCCCTAAACCGCGTGTCGTCCGCAAACTCCCCGACCGCACCAGTCTCCCTCAACGCCTGGATACTTGCCCAGGCCGCATCCCTCCGCATATTGCAGTCGTCGTCGCACAGCGCCGAGCCTCAAGATGTCAACCGGATGCATGTTCCGGAGCGGGGGACCTCTGATTTGCCCCTGTTGGCTGGTCTCTTGCCGTGCGTCAGGTGTCATCCATCAAACTATACGGACTGGAGATAACCCTCCCCGAGAAAACATCAACCTTCGTCAGAGAGCCACCGAAGATGGCCCGCATACCCCCTATCCCGGACCGACAATTTACCGCTGTTGCTGTTGTCTTGACTGCCCGTACGAGATCGCCATCAACTCGGTTGACGCCACCTAGAACACGTACGGCATCGGCGTTCACAACCTCGGCAAGCGCTTCTGTTTGGCCTCCCGGGCGGCTTCGATCCCGCCAAGCACAGGCCAGCATTGCAGAGGTGGCGGAGGTGTCTGGGATCGTGCACACCTCTGAAGCCGTCTTCTGGTTGTCCGTGATGTGGTTCCTGCGCAAGGTGTTGCGGCTTTCGATCTTGCCTGCGGGATATGATGCGGAGAGGAGGGAGCTGGAGGCGTGGGGGGCATACAAGGTGGTGGAGTCGGGGCGGGTGCTTTCAGCTGTTGAAGGGTAGGTAGGAAGATTTGGGGAGGGAGGGAGACCTGCCAATTTTCTTCAGAGCCTTGAGGATTGGCGTGGCGAGGAATGCTGGCTACGCAACCGATGACAATGGTGCGCGGTGCGCTCGTCGGTGAGGCAACGGCCCTGGCTTCGCTCTGCTTTCGGGCGTTCAAGATGGACTTTGTCATGTACACTATGGAATTTCCCAAAACATCCCTTTCCGACCTGACAGCGACCATCTGGAAGCTGAAGAAGGAGCTTCTCGGCCGGCTCCCTGAAATAGCCCGAGATAGAAACCCTGTGTGGCTGCTGCGGTTGGGCCTTGCGTCGGATGGGAAAGGGACTTACTGGTAAGTACTGGCGGTTTGATTCTCCCTTTCACCTCGTTGAGCAGGGAGACAACTGGGTATCGCTGAACTGTGCGCCAGTATCCTCCTCGAATAGCGAACCGTTACCTTTGCATTCTGGACATATGGCCTCATTTCCCTCTCCTGGAAGCGTCAGCTCCCTCGCATCGCTGTTCCCACAACCGGATGCAGCATCAAGACCATTCTCTGCTCAGACGTATACGATACTACTGTTATCTAACCCTAATATGTTTGTCTGCTTCCTTAATATATATTATCTGTTGATTGGCTGCCTGCTTTATTTAAAATAGATTGATGACGCGACCACGTGCCATCTCTCCTGCTTCACCGGGCGAACGCGAAAAATGCTACGCCTCCTTGCTCGGGGGAGGCCCTGCATATTTAACCAGCAACATATCGACACCAGCCCTCAAACGTTCCGAATAGCAGCAACGGCATAGAAGCCAGCTCTTGAGCACGCATCAATGATCCAACCTCGCAGCCCGTCTTGACTAGGAGAATTGCTGGCCTCGGTAGCCGACTGTGCGAGCAATGCTACCGAGCATTTCGCTTCGATGAACCCACAGCCGGGTGGTACGCCTCGACAGCGGCAACATCTGGCCGCCCAATCCTGGCCTTCGATAACAGGACAAAGGCTGTGGTGGATGAAGGGAGTTGGATAGGCTCGAAGGGGCCTTTCTATGTTCCTGGTAATTATGGCCTGAGGCTGCTAGGCGAAAGGAATATAGTGCTGCCCGACATGGCGGAGCTGCTCCTCTCGTCGACCCTCGGCTGTAGGTTCTGTTCGTTCCTTCACGACGCAATATCAACAAGAATTCCAAGAAAAATAATCCAGCACCGAGGCTCAGTTCCTATGAGAATGATATTGGAGGGCTTCTCATCTGACAAGCCCCTCGGCCAATGTGGCATCAGATCCTTGGTCGTCTGCCTGGGCGAAAAGTCCGAAGGCGGCGGCTTCTATCACAACATATGGTTTCCTATTGTTTGTGAACAAGGTAAATTTCCCAACGAGAAAGCCGAGACGGGTGTTCATTGCCTACATAATAAATCTAACCGGAATATACAGAACCACTGTCTTCGTGGCTTGGAATATCGGACAAGCCGACCTTCGAGACAGCGCTTTGCGCCGAAAACATGGAACCCATGAAGCGGTTGCTAAGCCAACGCGAATCAGGCTGCCCGAAGCGACCGCGGTCTAATTTCATCCCTACCCGGCTGATCGATCAGGGGAGCCGCCCTTGTGACACGCCTCGACTCATTATAACTGCTGCGTCTCTCACCTCGCCCGTGAAATACGCGGCCCTGAGCTATTGCTGGGGAAACAGGGCTGAGGCGGCCACTCAGCTGAAGACGGAGCATAAATCGCTAGCAGACCGACATCGAGGAATCCCCGTCAGTTTAATGGCCAAGGTCATGCAAGACGCGGTTCTAGTTTGCCATTCATTGTCGATACAATATCTTTGGATCGACGCCCTCTGCATTATTCAAGACACCATAGGCAGCCGTCACGACAGCGACTGGGACATTGAGAGCGAAATGATGGGCCTCATCTTTCTAAACGCCCATGTCACCATCTGTGCTGCCTCGGCAGCATCTTGCCACGAATCGTTCCTCAACCGCACCAAGAAACCTCGAGTTGACATTGGCTACGCGTCTACGCTGCACAGCCAAGCATTCGGGACGTTTACATTATTGGATCCCGTTGGCGCCGACGCCATGTACCAGCAAGACTCGCCACAGAGTGATGGCGGCGATGATCCATTATACAGAGACTTGTGGAGGTGCAAGTGGAGGACAAGAGGCTGGGTCTTCCAGGAGCAATACATGTCTACGCGCCATCTCATCTTTGGGCGGAGCATGATGCACTTCAAATGTGCCTGGCTGAGCATATCAGAAAATGGATACGCGCATCGATGGAGAGAGCCCCAACTATTTTCCGAAAAAATACGGCTGGCCACCGAGGGAACGACCAACGGTGCTTTCAACTACCGCGATCATCGGTCCTTGATTCAAGAATACGCTAGGACGCACCTTAGTTTTGAGACCGACCGGCTTCCGGCTTTTGCCGGCATAGCGAGAGCCATCTCTGGGTCCTCCAAAGACAAGTACCTGGCAGGCATGTGGAGGAGGGAGCTAAAGAATAGCCTGCTCTGGTATGCGTACGATTCCGACTACACAACAGTGGATGATGTCATCGCGGCGCGCCTACCCCAAAGTGTAGCCGCCGGCCCGTCGTGGAGCTGGGTCTCGACCGGTGGCGGGGGTAGATTCCGAAATCTCGATTTTGTCAGCCGTGAAGACATACACTTGCGTCCCGAGTACCAGCAGTTATTGGCGTGGACAACTTTCGCGGGCTCCAATCCCCACGGAAATGTGACGATCGGTGTGCTCCGGATCACGGCGCAGTTATTCCCACTTGGAAGCGTCACGACAGTCAAGCTCTTCGTCCATGAGATCATGGCCGGCATGACATATGACCATTGGAGGGTTTATGTAGGAGATGATTATGTCGCCACCTGCTACTCTGACTGGAAAGTGACGAAAACGAAAGCCCTGTACTAGCCTGTTTCTTTTGCTCGTTTCAAGTGGGTGCCGCCGTCGCGATGGCAGATCGGCAGACGGCTCAAGGGACCAACCGGATGCTATCTTTACGAATACGCCAACCGCTGCCGCAGACGACTGGGGAAAGCCCACACAGGAGGATGAGGTGGAGGAGGGCCTGCGGTCCCAGCCTGGAATGGACGACGACAACGACGACGACCGTGGCATTGATGAATGCGAGCTTTGAAACAGCAAGGACCACAATAGAAACGGCTGGGGATTGATTGTCCACTCGACCGAAAAGCCCGGCCAGTATATCAGAGTCGGCATTTTCACCACTCCAGCCGTTGGTGCCGGGGGACGGAATTGCTTCGGTCATCTTGAATACCGAACGGTCGACATTGTATAGACAAGGCAGATTTGGAAAGATGTTTTGTGTGCTCGGCGGGTGGCTGCATACATTATATGGTTTCATGGAACCTGTATACGTTGGTGAACGAGTGAGCGGTCAGGTAGGTACCTTGGTAGAATCGTGCAGTCAAATTCTATCCTGTTTTGGAAGTTGTTCCCATCCGATCTGATACCCGCTCCAATCAGTGACTTGGTCTTGACGCTTAATTAGCTCATATCTGCCATTCGAGCTTTACAAGGCGCACTCAGAGTCAAACACGACGGTCTGAAAGTACGGCGACGGTGACACCATGGCTGCATAGTTGATAAAGCCAGAGGCGAGAACCCCCGCGAGATGTGGTCAACTGAGCTGAATAGAGCTCAGCAGAGCTAAGCTCTGAGAATACATATTCCCTTCTTTGATGGAAATTGGGCCGAATGTTGCTGGCGAGGAGCCCAAAAACAATCAGGCGTAAATGGGATAGGATTCGTTCCTCCGCTGCTCGACTTGGAGGAAGACCTTTTGGCATTCAGGTCGCCATGACGTAGGTTCCACCATGGATGTCATAAAAAAATGGCTTCCGTCGTCCCTCTGGCCCAAGAGAATCTCGCAAATTACAGTCAGGATAGTTAGGGTAAATTCCTTAAACTTACCTCAACTTAGGTGGTCTTTAATACGGCTCACCCGTTACTCAGGATCTGTGAATAATACGGACTTGGCTAGAAAAAGAGTGTCGGGTATGACCTGGAATGGAAACACCAACATATCACCACATCTCCCATTCCACACCACTTCCCTAACCAGATCTCAATTAAGTACCTATATTGCGATACATGCCCCTCAAGTTACGAAGTATAAGCCGCAGTGTCTGTGCGTCTGTAGCCATCTCCTCCTCAGATGAACACGCAATGATGTCAAACAAAAGTTTCTTCGCCGTCTCCCAAAGATTCTAAGCCCTTTCAAAAAGTGTGTTGAAGGAAACGACTTCGAGAGGCTGGACCAAGGCCGTATATAACACGGCTTCCATTGGTTTAACAGTCTCCCACATGTCGTCGCGCGCGTCGCGCCAAGTGGTGCTAATCAGCAGCGTCCCGTTGTCAGTCCACTCCCCTGGTAGCTGTGCACGAACCACCTGGTCGTGCAGATGCTGGCAATAACGATCGATGCTCTCTGCGAGCAGGACGCGAGTTGTGTGTGAGGGAGGGGGCTGCGTGACGGGGATGGGGTGGAGATCGTCGTACAGAAGTGATCGATGACTTTCAGTGTCAAGGCCGGGATAGAGGAGCTTCTCCGCATTCAAGATGGCGCCAGTGTCTGCCATGACGTGCGTGAACTTCAACAAGACGCAGGTGAGGGGGGTGCTGGTGAAGGGGTCGGTCCTGCGTCCGTCTTCAAACAGCCATGGGCACTATAAAGTTGGAATTGGCGCCGAGTTCTTCTTGATGTCGATCATCCGCACGCCATGGTAGTATATTTTGACCATTCGGGAGCGAGCGCCGACGAAATTTTGTTCTTGATCGTGCCGGTTTGGAGACCCTGTCCCATGTAATTCTGTGTCCGTTTGGAGGACCTTCATCGCATCTTTGACGCGTCACTGGGCTTCGTGGAGTCGGTAGACGAAGAGTTGGTCGTCTCTTTGAACGGCAGGGGAACTCATGGCGACTTTGGAAGGAAGCGTCCAAGTTGGAGAAGGTGGAGTCGACGAATCCACTACGTTCGGTGACGGGGCGAAGTCTGAGAGTCGGCGGAAACAGTCACCCTTACGACGGCCGACCTGACAACACGGTGCGAAATTTAAAGCCAGAACGCCCACCCCGAGTGGACCGGCGATCGCGGGGTCGACACTGCCCAAGCCTATCGTCGCCATCTCTACCGAAAGTAATCGGTAAGCCGAGAAAAACAACCTTTCACCTTCCTCGCTCTCCTAACGCCACTCTAAACCTGGATTAAAAGGACTTATTACATCGGAAAACCCAAAGCTTAGAAAGATCGCCAGCCCGTGTCAAATCTACGTTAATAATATGTTCAGAGTTTACAGTGGGGAACGGGAGGGGGTTGTCACTGGGATGTGCAGATAAGGACAAAGGTAAGACAGGATACTCTGAGGCGATGTCGAGTCTAAGGAGAGGCGACAGACTTAGTGCCACACAAAGGGCTTAATATTAAACACTCCAGGACTGTTATACTCTCCAACAGGGGACGTCGCTGGTAATATTGCCTGGGGTTAGGACCGCGAGACAGGTTCGGGAATAAGTGCACCATTCGCCGCTGGCGCAGGCTGAAAATGCAGGTCACGTCCAGGCGCGAGCAACGCACACAACGGTCCTCGCCATCGTCCCGTTGGCATCGGAGTTTCTGTTCGTGGCGGCGGTCGCAAGCTCGACGCGGTTGGGGGTTTGGTTAACGGGGCATCTCGGTGGAGGTCTCGCTTCCGGTGACTTGGAACTGCTTGACTGCCAGGACGGGAGGGGCGTCAAGCCGCGCGGAAATTGCGGGCAGGTACGAAACGCCGAATGGTGCCCCAAACACGAATGCCAGTCACGGCAACCACGATCCCAAACGCCGACTCTTCACATCGGGTCCCGTTAAGCTGCGTAAATCCCACACGGAAGGACTCTCCAGGGTGTTTTCCGTGCTCAACAACCTACCATGGCCTAGGTTCCACTGACAAACATTTCTAGGCACAGGATCTTACGACCTAGCCAATACCCTTTGCAACGCACCTGCCAGGGCAGACCCCTGAAAAGACCTTCCAGGGTTGAAGTTGGTCGTGGTTCCATACAGAAGGGTCCACAGCAACGGGCTTTTTAGTGGCAGGAGTGACCAAGAGGGAATGGGTCGACAATTACCAAGATCAGCGACAAATTTTGGCGACGAACATTTTTCTCTGCTATTCTATCTGAGGTTAAATCGCATCAAGACTTCAAGTGATACGGACACCCAAATGCATGCCCGCGAAGCCAACCATCAACAAAATTCCTCCCCTCATCCATCTCTCCCGAAACCGACATGGCGCTCCCTTTTAGGGGCGAAAGTATCGCGGTCGGAAGAATTGGCTTCCCCACGCCGATGTCAGTAAAGAACACGGCCGCCACGCACAGCTCCGGGTCTGACGGCCACAAGACCACGGCTTTCTGAGCGCTGATTGTCTGGGGAATTGCGCAAATAACTCGGCGGTACCAAGTCGGCTTGACCAGTTGTTTCTCCGGCCTGAAGAAGCTCATGGGATCTGCAGACCAGCCCAGCACGAGATAGTCACGGACGCGGAATACCTTGTAGCGGTGTTGCTTTCCGCCATAGAGGACGTCTTCCTCCAAGACAAGAGGATGACTATCAGGAGGCCTTTTCCACATCGTCTCCTTCCTACATTCCATAAAGCATTTCTTGAGTACGGCGGTACCGGCAGGGACACCCTTGGATTGGAAGAGGTCCTGAACAAGTGCGAAAACATGCCAGCCTTGGCTGTACAAGTAATCACCGCAAGTCGAGAACCTCAGATCAAGGCGACCTGTTATAGACTCTAGATTAGCGCACCGTTCCGTCTTTGTTTTTCCCACTAGGTGCACCGGTGCTTACCTGCTCCGCCCTCCTTCCCAGTGGACCTCGGGGAAGGTTGCGTGTTTGTTTGTTCGCGGATGGCGAGCCAGGTTTCGATCTGAAACTTCGAGAGGTTCTTCTTGAACATGTCATTCGGGTCGGCAGAATAGTCAAAGCCGAGCACGAGGACGCCTCCGTCGTCGAGAGTGACGACAACAAGATTCCGACTTGAGTGGAATGTGACGTTAGTGGGGAGAGAGCTTAGCCTCAGCGGGGCGTATTGCATCGCGCGCAGACCGTCCAAGTCCAATTCGTGCATAAAAGCCCATGTGGTTCCAGGTTCTGCACCGTCCCCCGGTGAAGCTGCCGCCCATATAGATAGACAGAACCGCTCACTCGGGCTGAAGGTCGCGCTCTGGCAAACGCAATCCTCCGCCCTGTCCGGTATCTTTGAGCCTTCGTCCGCAGTGGAGCTGAACTCCTGCACGGCGCCATAATGGCCCCTTCCCACCCTCACGAAGTGTATCTGGCTCCCAACCCACCATGCAAAAGTTTCCAGGCCGGGGCCCAAGGCCATCCCGCCAGATCGGCAGTAGGAATGTCGTATGGAAAGATTATAGGAGCGGGAGCCACATCGAGACCTCTCTGGATCGTCGGAGATTGGTGTTGAAGCCTTCAGACAAAGGTTCCACGTCCCCCAGCGGATTGTGACGGAGACCGCAAGAGGCGCGCGCCCGGTATGCTTGAATACTTGGTCATTTTTCGGGGGACTATATACGTGCATTAGTAGTCTCCCCAGCGTCACGATTTTGTGCGATGGACTTACCGATCCAGGGCCGCCAAACATGTCATCGTGAGGAAGACTGCTGTGACTCTCGCACGTCCGTCACTCATCAGCGACGTCGAGCATACACTACGCTGAGACAGAATGCTAGGGCGGAGAATCTCCGGTGACTTGGGAACAGCAGCGATCAAAGCCCCTTGTCCGTACAATGTGGCTTTTGGAATCCCCCACATTGTCATCAATCGGTCTCCGTCAAAGACAGCAACCTTCGCTTCGTTCCCGGCTTTATTCGTGGTGTCGTGGCATCGGTCGTGGCCTGGAAATAGAACACCAACGGGCTGCGATTCCAGAGAGTCCAGCCTAGCCACAGATGGCAGTGTGTTCGTTGCTTGGTCATCTAAAGGCCCTAGAGAGAGAGCCCAGACGGAGTATTGTCTCCCTAGAGACAGCTCCTGTCTCAGGAAGAAAGCTAGATGGTTACCTTGCTCGCAGAAGTAAGCCCTGGTTACCGAGACTCCCCGAGTTTCGTTGTCCGAGTGGCGATAGACCGTCGAGATAGCCCATGAGTCGAGCGAGAGCACCACGAGACGGGCACGAGCGCCACTTTGGTCATGCATGCTGAGAGCCACGAGTTTTCCTGAGGGGCTGAAATCGATGATACCGGAGAAGAGGAGACCTTCATCGACGTCACGGTTCAATATCCGTCTGGAGACTGAGAACGTATCGGTACTCCAGACCTCAAGAACATTGGGTCGTTCTCGAGGAATCCGAAGGATGTACATGCCGCCAGGCGCAATCGCAGCATCAAGTGTCTCAGCGGGAAGACTGAAATGTTGCTCGTATTCCTGTGTGTCAAGAGACACAAGACCTCGAAACGTCACGAGAGAGCTTTCGCCCTTGAAGGCGGCCAGGTAGCGCGTGGCCTCCAATGGCCAATTCTGTGGAAGGATTTCAGGGTTCTCCCAGACGTCGAGGGCGTCCGCCCAGTCATTTTCCGCACCAGTCTCGAGTGGCTCAGTGCTAGGTGCCAGGGGGCGCGACTTGAGCAGCGTTTTCTGTTGGCTGGCGTCGCCGCTGTCCAAAGCATGGGCGTATTTGGTTTTCCACGATATGAGGCTGTTGTCATCGCTCGCATGGAACTCCCAGACAATAACCTTCACTCTGGAACGCTTATTTCCGGGCAAATTCTCCGTGAAAACAGCAACTACGGATGTTCCGTCAGGGCTCAGCGATGCGGAAAGCGTCTTCCAGAGGCTGTGGTGATCTTCCTTCATGGCGGTAGAGGACAGGGATTTCCCGAGCCGTTTTCTCGCCTGTCCAAAACACTCCCACATCAGACGAGGATGGTTGCAGAGGCGATCAATGAGGAAAACGCCGCGCTCGCCATCCCCTTGGTTCATGTCGAAGCAGAGAAAGCCACACTCGTTGTTGGCATTCTCGCCACTGACCAGCTGATCGGGAACAGCTGTCCCACTAACATCCTTCCACTGGCTTTGGCAAGATGTGGCCCTGAAATCGAACAGGCTAGGAATCCGTTCGCCTGGTATATCATCTGTCCACCTGGTCGGGATTACGCGATCCCGTCCCGCATCGTTTCGAGCGGTCCCCGGAAGAAGCAAGCTGGCGTCGGTGAAGTGAACCTCACTGGGGTTGCTCGGCAAGATCATTTCGTACTCCCGGAAACCTTGGCCTGAGATGTCCTTGACCCAAGGAAGTTCGCCCATGAAGTTGGGATGCTCGACTTTCTTCGCCCAGCGGGAGAGCATGAACTTGACGGTGAAGAGCCACTCGACCGAGTCCTGGAGAGTGATGGCCACCTCCATCCACTTCCTCGATTCCGGGCTTCGCAGAAAGTCATCAAGCTTCGTCATGCACATGAACGCCTGGTCTCTGCTGGAAACTTGGGTGATGTGATAGTGCCACAAGCACGCGGCGTACTCGAGGAGTGGGTTCTGGTTTCGGAACTGCTCCGCGGTTGTGTAGCTTCCCCTGACACCGAAGGGTCGGTTCTGGCCACATCGGAGGGTCCGAGCCAAGGAGGAGAGGCAGGTCTGAAAGAGCTTGGCATGTGCGTCATCGGCAGCGAACAAAAGTCTGCCAGTAGGCGCTACACCCGTGTCCAAGTCCTGAACCGTGATAAACTCCTTGCAGCTTCTGGCAAACTCGCTCTTTTCTTGAGATATGAGGAAGTCCCCGAAGCTCGGATCGACCCATCGCAGGATTGAAGACTCGTCGCTTTCAGTTGTTTTCGTCCTTGGGTGTGCAGAGGCCGCTTCCTCGCTGACTCGGGGGCTTTCGATACGGAGTAGGGGTTTTAGTCGCGCGAGGGCTGAGCGGAACCCGAAATTCAACTGGATCGCGGAGTCTTTGTCAGAAGGGTCCTTGTCGGGATAGCAGAGCTTGAAGACCTCAAATGCCTGTGCCAGCGTCAGGGGTCGCCGCGAGCACGTAACCCACATCATAAGGGTTGGGATCGATGAGAGCAGGTCCGAATTCCTGGACAATAGAGCCCACTCCAGTTGAACCAAGAATCTGAGGTAGAGAGACTTGAGCGACGTAAGCGACTTGAAGTACTGGGAACCAGGAAGCAGCAGCTGGTCCAACTCTTGTGAAGAGTTGGAGGACAAAATCTGCTGCTTGATCAAGCCGGCCCAGGTGAAGACAGAAGTCGTATTGGCCAGCCGACTCACAAGCGCCAAGAGGTCTTGGATGGTATCTGAGGCCCCGAGCCCCTTTCCAGGACGGCCAAGCATTTCCTTTCGCAGCCGAGAAATAGTGTCGATGTAGCTGGCGATGTCTTTTTGCAGACGTTGAAGGGGTATTTCGTACTTCAGGCAATTGGAACTAGCTTGAGAAGAACTGAGTTAGGACCGAGATCGAAATAACGAGGGCAAACGAGTATTGCTTACCCCAAGCACCCGACTGGCATCGCATCGCAAGATGTCCAACCTGTTGTCCAGTTACAAGGAGTTTGAGAAGAGGAGGCCCAGCCGTGAAATTGTCGAGGAAGTCGAGCAGAAAACACGCTTGATTGTCAGGATACTCGTGGATACCATCGATAACGACATGGACTGGTTTGTGGGGGAGGGCCTGCAACAAGGCCTTAAAGTACAGAATCGTCTCGGGATTTTGCAAGTTCCGGTAGTGGCTTGTGCAAATCTGCTGGACAAGGGACGACACCCCATGGTCTGTTGTCCCAAGAAAGTCTCCGCTCCTCTCTTCGCAGTATTTGTGGACGATCTGCGTGACGACAGACTCGACTGCATCAGCGGCATGATACCGCGTTCGCTTGAGCTTTGCTGTCGAGCAGTCGAACCATGTCACGGGCCCTCCCTTTCCGGCCCAGAAACGCTCGGAAACGAGCACCTGGGCGATGTACCAGGCGAAAATGCTCTTTCCCGAGCGAGCTGGGGCGTGGATGCACAGCCTGTTGTGATTCGGCGACTGAAGCCATAGGGAAATTTCAGACTCTGAGGAGAGCCACCGAAGTGTTCCGTGGAAGTACTGCCGACTCAAAGATGCAGAGATGGCGGAAAGTTGCACTTGTAAGCGAATTTTGGACGACTTCAGAATGGAGGAGTCGGGCTGTAACTCGAGAGACGTTGAATCGGACGTCCGCGGCCGGACGCCCTGAAGGAGATTATCGGCGTAGTTTCTGAACAGCCAGGAAGCGAGTTCGTTCATGTCCCTTTCAAGTCTTGAGAGGGACAAGCGCAGGCTTTCCGATGCAATTGACAGGATGTCTCGTTGCGGGTGGTCTAGGGATGGTCTGGTGTCAGCACTGCATCTTGGCAACAACAAAAGATTTTGGGGGGGCGTTGAAGTTTGGTGTTGGAAGGCAGCACAGAAGAGAGGTTTCTATCTGGGTCTTGATTACCTTGAGACTCCGAGTCTCTCGACACGGCCTGAATCGCCTGCCAAGAGTCACACCAAAAGCTGAGCATTGAGGATAGGCTCTTGCTCAAAAAATGGCGACATGGAGTGTTTTCATGATAAGACCTCAACCGCCAATGTACGGCTCCCAAGACATTACAAGTAGAGACCAGAGCGGCTGAGATGAAGGGACGAAATTCGCCAGTACGGCGTTGCTTTTGAACAAGCTGTTGAGGGAATGGTCAGCCGGTTCCACGCTGGATGTCTGATGGGGAATCAACGAGCACTTACGTCGAAGACGGATGTTATGAGGCCCCCTATCCGTAAAAGTCAACATGGGATCAGCCTTTTTCACTTCATTGAACTCCAGGCAGTACTCACATAGAACCGTTGATGGGTAGAGATTCTCTTGCGGAACTAGTTTCAAGACGCTGTCGAGAGCAATTGAGTAGCTTCTCAGTGCTCCAGCCGCCATCTGGATGTCACCCAGCCTGACGGCAGCGTCAGAATTGGGTTCCACAATCAGCGTATGCCATATGAGCACATGCAAAGCATTGCTTGTCTCGGTGGGTCTGGTCTTGGGTGTTTCGGAGTCTTTTTCGGGAGCGGGTGCCTCCTCAATGGTTGATTGATGTGCAATGTTGTAGAGGTTCATTCCGAGATGGGGCGGCAGTGATTCGATCAGTTGAACCGAAGGAATGGCGGAATCCGAGGTCGATGACTTGTAGACAACGTTGTCGAATGAACGAGTTGGAACCCAGTACAATGAGCAGCTGGTTTCGAAAAGCCCCTTGACAGAACTCTCAATGTCCTCAAAAAGATCGGATGCCGTGGATAGATTCTCATCCTGATCTTGAAACATCTGTTCCAACCAAACCCTGACGGGGCTTTGGTTCTCCATGGAAGTTAGACCTAGTAGAATTTCGCGGGAGTTCACATAGTTGTTGAAGCACAGGTCCATAACGCCGCAAACATATATCAGAACTTCCTTTGGCTTCGCGATCGCATCAACGGTAAATCGGAGATAGTCAGGTCTTCGCGGGAGGTGCGTTGGCTGTTGCTCTGCCATCGACGGCGTTTCGGGGTAATATTGCGAGAGGATCGCCAGTAGAGTGGATCCATCGTCGAACACATAGTATGCTACCCTCATCATTAGCCCCGCCCACGAATTAAAGGGGAAGCAGACCAAGAGAAAGGAAAAAGAGAAGTCAAAAGGAAAGGATGTCAAAATTCCCCAAAATGTGGTAGCAAGCAAACCCCCGGGTTTTGATGGAAAGGAGTCCCATACCCCTGACAATGGCATCCAACAGCTCACAGAAGGTGGTGATGATGGTTGGCAACAGGTTCGGTGCCCGATGGCAGAGAAAGGAATCGAAGAGCCGATCGTCGCACAGGTAATCGTTTCTCCATATCCTCAGACGATCTGCCTCTGCTTGGAGCTTGCTGAGGTAGGAAGGATCGTCTTTGAGCCAGGTCCGGGGGAAAAGCTCGAGTGACGTCAAGGCTGCTCCATGGAGCGCCTTGGTTATTCTGCTGGGGTATTGCTTGTCTGTGATGTCGTCCACGCTTTCCCTTTGCTGGCTCCGGGCTTCGTCGGAAGGAACGACACCGCTCAAAGTTTTCGACATTGCTGCGCTTCGGTGCAGTGGCAGCTAAAACACACTGGTGCGATGGTGACCAGAACTGCGTTGGGCCGAAAACAAACTTCTAACCTCCTTTCTTTTTGCTGAAATAGTCAGGACGCCTGTTGACCAGTTCTTTGACGAGGAGTGCAGAGGCATAGCAGTGATCAAAACCAAGGTATCGTGACATTATCAATCGACCTTATCTTCCAGGCAATGGTGCATATGTTGTGGAGAAAATGGGTGTTTTTCTGAAGCATTGGCCAGGTTGATTGGTGGACTTTCCAAATGCCCTTGTGCATGTGGGCTGAGATTAGGGTGGCCTAAGCCAACCAAAACCACCATCTCAGGACTCATTGCAGAATGTGGCTTGGTGGTGTGAGCGAGACAGGGTATTTCCTGCAGATTTGAGCACGATAAATCATGCAATCTGTCAGACCACCCAAGCCACATCAGGAGTCATTCCTGTGGCACTCAGGTCTGTGTTGTTTTCAAGTTGGCCCAAAACTGCGCTGTCGTTGTGGTTTGGAATTTGGCCATCGTCACTTTACTCGAAATCATCTGGTTGCATCCCAATCCCCGGAACTACATTCCTGTCCCAAGACTCCGACAAGATGTCTGGCGGGGAAGTTCTTGGCGCGGTAGCCCTTATTCCGATGCTGATGGATGCTTTCCAAAAAGTCGTTGTCTTTTCCCTCGAGTGTGAGGATTTTGAGCATCAAGTCGTACGAGCGAAGGGCTCTCTGTCCAAGGAAAGGTCGAAGTTCTTCCAATCCATCCACACGCTCCTCCAAGATACCGTCGATGAAAGCATTCTAGCAGAGTTTGAGAATGCAGCAGATCGACAAGGGGCTTGGGATGCACGCGGTGAGCTCGCTGCAGCCGTGGAACAAACAACGACACTGAACCCTAAAAATGGCGTTCCACTTCGTGATGCTTTTACAGAGTTGTGCAGACTCTTCAAGGAGTGGGAAAAAGAAATGCAGGTCGGTTTACCGCTGTTAGGGCTCTGTCCTCAAGGGTTGAAGCCAGTCAAGCTCACCAAAGCTCACGACAGAAAATATCCGTGGAGTCCCAATCAGATCCAACACGGCGGGCTTCGTGGTTGATCAACTACCTCAGGCTGCGCAAGCAAAAAGTGAAGTGGCACACTATCACACACCTCCGAGCTGAACAAGTACTGCTTTACATTGTGCAGCAAAATGGTGTGGTCGAGGAACTGGTGAGAAACGTGCGGCAATGCAAGCGAATCTTGCCCTCAGAAGTGGTTCAACTCTCGCTAGTCGATGAGATTGGGAAAACACAGGAAATATACGGCACGCTTTACGGCGCCTTCGCAGCGAGCTGGACACTTTGCGGCTGTCGCCAGCATTCGGTGAGTCTTTCCCTGGACACCAAGCAGGACGCTCGAGCTCCAATGGACACCTCTACCGTCATTAGCATCCACCCATCGGAGCCAATCAAGTCGATCATGACCAGAGAGAAATATGGATGGCATCTTGATGTTCTTCAGGGCGATCCTGGTACAAAACAGGGCAGGGGAGCCCGCGCCGCTACACGACTCGAGCAAGTACCCTCTCCCACACCATTTTCAGTTCTGTCGGACCCCATATGCTCGGCCCTCGATCGGCGATCCTCCACAAAAGCGAACGGTGGCGTCAACACACAAGGGGAGGTACTGGCCTGCTTACAACTGGAGAGCAAGAGCGCCTTCCAAGTGACGGACCCAGGATGCGACGGACACTCGAGCAGTCTTCAGCAGAGCCTAGCAACGGTTCTCAAGTGCCAGGGCTCCGAAACCGCATCTTCATCACCCCAAGAGCTGCAGGAAAGCTTTCGAGAGCCGGGACGACAGCTGCAGCTTGCATACTCCTTAGCGCTTCATCTCGTGAGACTGTATTCGACTCGCTGGCTTACGGGACACGCAGACTGGGTCTGGACCGCCCAGGATATCGTCTTCTTCCCAGACCACACTCAACAGAGCTGGAGGAATGCGTCACCCTACCTCTTCGCCCCGTCACCGACGAGGAGTCAGACTGGAGGAGGCAAGCGAGAGCTCGGACAGGTTGCCTTTGTGAAGCATCCGCATATTTTCGCTCTTGGCGCCATCCTGGTCGAGATGGCCCTGGGGGAGAGAATTGACCCGACGTTATCTGGTCAGAAGTACTTCGACGCCGTGTCTGCCCTTGTCCATGGCCAGGCCGTGGAAGCCGTCATGGGCCTGAGGTACGCGGAACTCGTCAACCGCTGCATTTGTTTCAACTCGGACTCGGAGAAGATGGATTTCCGCAAGAATGAGGCCCAAGAGTTGTTTGTGAAGAATATTCTTGGACCATTGCATGAGTGTCTTGTTGCGAAGGAGCGTGGGACCCCTTTGGTAATTTGCGGTGCATCACCGCCGAAGAAAGTGTGTTGATCATGTTGGAAACACATCGTTGAAGATTGGAATATCAGTGCAGTATTACGAAGCTAGGTAACTTGATTGTGATGTCTGCTGTGTCCTCGAAGGAGATACAACCTGTGAATTTGCCGCGTCGCGTCGAGAATAGCAATGCCCATCAAATTCGATCTTCGTGCGATCCAAAGGGCAGGATATATCTGTCCGTTCTTCAAACCAAAGCCGAAGGCAACCCAGGTGAAACTTGTGCTGTGCCGGACAGGGTATAGCGAGGACCGCGTCGTCATTCCCGTCTGCTGCAAACAACGTCAGAACCGTAACTCGAGCCTGGCCAGACTTCATAGAAGCCCACCAGCAGTACCATACCTGGGAACAGGAAGTAAACGAGACAGATACAGCATTTATCGTCGTGAGTTAGCTGAGACTTGGGGATATGCTCCAACATATATATCGCGTCTTCGATAGAGGGTGAGAAAATGTCAGCAGCCCCCGAGTCTTGTACTGGTTCGACAGCCATTGTGAACGATGGATGTTTTTGGGATTTGGCAGAATTGACAGACGGTGATGGTCAACCTCGAGGAGAACCGCGGCCTCGCAGTCCAAACGACCTAATGTTGTTGACGGATGGCTTGCGTCGCAACGATCAGCCCACGATGAGCTGACCAATTCGAGACAGGAGCGCAGAAGTGTTTCGATTAAAGGCGCCTGCAGTGCCTGCCTAGAGCTTGACTCTTGAGTGGCTGTGGCGTTACTTGGTGTGGTTCGAGACCCAAAAACTTACTGCAGGCAGCCTGAAAAGAATATAGGGGCTAATGGAGGTCTGATAAGCCCTAATGTATCGCCGACCTTCGGCAGAAGTCTCGTCGAGACAGGGTGTGGTGGGGCTTCTCTTCCCCGCTTTTTCCAGTGAAGTTGACCACAGGAGACAGAAACGGGACGCGTGGGTGCCTCAGGCCCTCTAACAACAACTAAGGTTCTTGCCTCTTGTGAGCGCGTTTTGAGATCTGTACTGCCATTGCTGTGAGTCGCGCAATCTCAGTGATCTGTTGATGAATCGCATCCGAGGGTGTGCTGCTCGGTGGAAGGAAAGTACCAATCCTGCTGGAAGATTGGCCTTGGGAGATTGGGGCCCTCCGCGGTGGTCATTGGAGGTGATCTCCAGTCACGTGGGAGACCAAGACGTTGGACTGGAGGAACAAACGCCCCTGTCCGCGGGATTCCTTCTCCTTGACATTCGTCAATCGACATGCGCCAAATCAGCAGCGCAGTACTGTCTTCGCTTGTTGATGCTGCTAGCGTCCGACTGAAGACGCAGGTGGTTCGAACACCAACGGTCCGTCTCACATGGCTGGATTCAGAAGATCGAGAGGTTTACGCCAAACTCGAATGTCACCAGCGCACCGCCAGCTTCAAGTATCGCGGCGCCCTCAATGCACTGCTCAATTCCCCTAACCAGCAACCTTTCATCACGGCATCGGCGGGAAATCATGGCCTGGCTCTTGCAGCCGCAGCACAGCGGCTTGCTCGGGAGTCTTCTATCGTCGTACCAGTCAACGCGTCCGAGATCAAGGTCAAACGCCTCCAGCAGTATGCACGGGTCACCTTATTCGGAAAGGATCTTGCGGAGGCCACAGATTTTGCCCTCTATGTCTCTCAGCGAACGGGTTCCACGTTTGTCTCTCCCTACGCGGACATCGATGTTGCAGCAGGGGCGGGTACTGCTGTACTAGAAGCTTTCCAGGATGAAGGACCCTTTGATGTCATCGTCGTGCCTCTTGGAGGCGGAGGCTTGGCAGCCGGCACAGGGTCGTGGTGCAAAGCTCACTTGCCCTCCGCCAAGTTGCTTTGCGCTCATCCGGCAATTTTTGGCCGGAGTTTTGACTCTCAGAAATTGGCCAATTCCTTGTCGAAGTCTGTTGTCCCAACAGTGGCGGATGGGTTGGCGGTCCAAGTGATGAACCAAACGCCATTTGGCAGCATCCTAGATGAAGTTGTCCACTCGGTGATACCGGTCACTGAGGATGAAATATTGCAGGCCGTCGGGACACTCATCAGAGTGGATTCTATTCTTGTCGAAGGCGCTGCCGCCGCGGGACTCGCTGCCGTTTCGAAATTGAGTCCAAGCATAAGAGGGCGCGTCTTGATTCTCCTGACGGGCGGCAATATCTCAGCCGCTGATGTTGGACGAGCTCTGGTAACCAATGTCCCAGAACCTCGGCGTCGACTTCAGTTGGGTTTGCGCAACACCACCCCCTCCCTGGAACGTGGCGGCCGGATTCCTAGCGGCATACTCCACAACGGGAAAACGAAGCCAGAATCTGGCATCGAATCTGCAATTGCAAGTTGGATGACACTGTTGAATGGTCTCTTGGGCTCGATTCGAAATGTTGAACTCGAATACATCAGGAAACAAAAGCTTTCCAATCAGCTCGGGCTAGAAATTGACAGTGGCACACAGTCGCTCTTCACTACGTCGATGTCAACATTACAATCTCATGCCAAAGAGTTATATTCGCTGGTTTCGGAGACGAAGAGGCCTACATATCGAGTCATGGAAGAGAGGTACCGGGCACTGCTGCAGTGTCTCAGTACACTCCACTGGCTTCTCGACCGAACATCTGCCGCCAATGACCAATCGCGGAGTGAGTGGTTCTTCAACGTGGAGTCCCAAAGCATGACGGCAGTCAACTATACACGTTATGGAGATTCAGCTCTTCGATCCGCAGAGGTTGCGGTCCAGGGGGCTCTAGATCTTGGTGGGGAAGAGACCGAACTCCTTCTTACATCAAGTGGAATGGCAGCCTATAGCCTCTTGGAAGCCTATATACTTCGGAAAACGCCGCCAGGCACTCGTTGCGTTCTTCCACCATACATTTACTTTGAGACCTCCGAGCAGCTGCAGGGACTTTGCCACCTGGAAGTTATTCGGGCCGAGACTTTCAACGCTGAAGAGCTCATTGCTACCACTGAGTATGCGAAAGCCGGCATTGTTTTCGTCGATCCGGTGGCCAACAACGTCCAGCTTTCTTCCACGGATATTCGACAATTCGCAAAGAAAGTTTGCTCCCGAGCTGGCTGGGAAAAACGCATAGTCGTGATTGACGGAACCTTGATATCTGGAGGGATGGCCATTTTCGAGTGGTTCAAAGGACCCCATTCCCCAACAGTATTTTACTTCGAAAGCGGCACAAAATACTTTCAGCTTGGACTAGACATCCAAACAGCGGGGGCCATTGTTTATCCCAGCAACCTGGACGAGGATATGAGACACCTCAGGAGAAACATGGGCCTCATCATGTACCCAAGCAACGTCTACCTCTTACCGCCTATCGATGCCACGGTACTTCAGACACGTCTGGCCCGGCTATCATTCAACGCCCAGCAATTCGCCTCGAAGTTGCGCGACCTCACTCGGGATATCGCCGATATAAACTATCCAGACGTTTGGAAGTCGCACGGATGGCGTCACGGGGGCGCGCTGGTCACTATCTGCTTCCACAATCAAGGACTGAACAACAGGGAAGGGCTGGATGTGTGTATTGAGCTCATCCTCCATGCATGCAAAGAGTCAAGAGTCCCACTCGTCAAGGGGGCAAGCTTCGGGTTTTCGACAACCCGCGTCTCGGCATCGTCGACCATGGCGCGAGACTCAGACCCATTCCTCCGGTTTTCGGTCGGGATAGATCCTACTGAGGCCGACCGGCTTGCTGACATCACAGCCTCCAGCCTCAGAAGATATGTAAATATCTTTCGGCCATAAGCGCTGGCTCAAAATTAGTCCTTCTGTCGGCCACAAAGATATGGTACCTCGGTTTTTTGCGTAGAGGCATGCAGTCATACATGATCGGTGGGAAAGCTCTCTGCGAAGGTTTCTGTTCTCCTTAGCCGGACAGCTACAGGTTTGTGGAGTGACCCACAAGGCCCAACTTGGTCAATTGAATACATCCGTAGCGTGTGTTCTTTCACGAATTGTTTCTGGGGCGTAAGAGCCCCTTGCATGCAGGCATGAAGAGTCCAGGCGCTATGAGAACGTGGCATATTTCCTCGGCCGCAAAGCCACATGCGGCGTCCTGACATGTGGTTGAGGTGATTTGGCCAGGGCATTGGTTTCTCCTGGGCTTGGCCGGGTGACGAATCGCAGGCGCAGGGGGTCGAGGTTTGGGCGAGGTCGCGACAGCCCAATTGTCAGAAGCACTGCACTCTGGATTCTGTGGAATTGAAGGGGTTGGAACTGCGTGATTGTATTCCTCGTTCGGCTCTCTGGCTCAGCCAGAGAACCTTCCTTATAGCTGTGAATAGTGGCAAGCCGTGTGGCAAAGCCGTGTGGCAAAGCCGCGCGGCTACAATTGCGCGTCTGTGGCAATGGTTACAAATCTATTGTTCTGGTGGTTTCCAGACTATTCTTTCTGACAGTTCTGGCCTCTGGCCTGAACCCCTTTCTTTCTGACACCAATGCCCCAACGCATCACGAAGTTCTAATAAGGCTGAGTAAGGGCATTAAGTTAAGCACATGGGCGATATTTATAAAGAAGCTATATGTTAGAAGCGCTGCACTCTGGATTCTGTGGAATTGTAGGGGTTGCAACTGCGTGATTCTATTGCTTGTTCGGCTCTCTGGCTTAGCTAGAGAACCTTCCTTATAACTGTGAATAGTGGCAAGCCGTGTGGCAAAACCGCGCGGCTATAATTGCGCGTCTGTGGCAATGGTTACAAATCTATTGTTCTGGTGGTTTCTAGACTCTTCTTTCTGACACTATATAAGTTGTCTATTAGTTGGGCCTATTAATATATCTGATAAAGTTCCGTCTTAATACCCTTAAAGTTCTTTAAAACGCTGTAAAGGACCTTCTATATAATAATTAGACACGAGCGTGGTGGATAAAGCAGTGGAAAATGGTTAAAGATAGATTAAATAGCTTTCCTAGCTTGTAACGTGAAGGCTTACAGAAATTATTAGCGTACTTATAGTTTTATAAAGTTTAGATACTATAAAGAGGTAGTATACTTAAAAGCTAATATAATCTGCTTTAAAAACAAGTCAGTTTAAACATATATATTTATAATTACTCTTTTCTTTATAAAAATAAACTTAAAGCATATTATTAAGTAATCCTATGGAACGTTTGACTGAGGAACGAGAGGCTTAGGAGTAGCAGAAGTGCAGTTGTAAGGTGACTTAATTAAGTAGAAAAGGAGAGTGTAAAGCACTTCCCAGTTATATACAAATGAAAGCTCCCTGTATGTAGGGAGAGTACATAATCTAAAGCCCCTACGCTCCGGCTAAGCTTAGTTCGGCAGGGCGCCTGTACACCTAAGCGCGCCTAAGCGTCTAATAAGGCAGCTATATGTGATGACCTTACAGGCCGTCACCTGGGCCGGCGCGGCCCGACGGATCCCCTACAGAAGGAACAGTACAAGAAGGCAGTACACACGGTACTGCGCACTGGGCCAGGGGTGCAAAGACCTAAAGCCCCTACGACCAATTAAAAGGTGCTCTATTACTCTGGGTGCTCTGTCACAGAGCAGGAGAGTAGACAGAGCAGCTGCTCTGGCTGTTCTATTACTAAGCTAGGGAGCAGACAGAGTAAAGTACGAAGTACCTCTTAGCTAGCCAGTATAAATAGATATCGTTGTGCCCATAATGGCTGTAAGGGACTTCTAGTTCCTTACACTAGTATTTAATTATTTATTATATCTTACTAATTAGACTTACCTTTAAGTATTATAATAATAATAACTTAAAGTGATATTAAACTCTTATCTAAGAGTGTTAACTTTATAAGCCGTTTTTTAAACGCCCACCTAGCTTTTAATATCCTACTATACGTTCTGACTTAATCTGTTTAAATTCTCTTAAGGCCTATATTAAGTGCAGGTTATAATATAATACTAACGTTACAGTTTTAAACGCTGTTTATTAAACTCCTAAACACCCTCCTCCTCCCCTTACTATATCCATGCCACCTCCCCCCCCTAACCCTTTAAAGGAAATAATAACCGGATTAGGGATAATGATATTATTACAACCTGCACCCGACACAGGCCTCAAGAGGACTGGCGTGGGTTAAGACAAAACGTATGGCAGGACGCCAACAGGTAGGGGGTGTTCCAAAGACGGCTTGTTGAGCTAGCACTCCTAGACAGGGGTTTAATGTCACTGTAGGTCGCTGTCACTATAATGCACAGAGGTGAGTCTGGACAGTAGGACATAAATGAACAATTGAATACTAGCGTGAGGAACCGGAGTCCCTCACGGTGGTTGTGGGCACAACTATAGCTATCTTATACTAATTAACTAAGAGGTACCTTGTACCTTACTTGGTCCGTTGTGCTTGGTGGGGCACCACGCAGTTGCAGCCAAGCAGCAGACTGAGCGGTGCTTGGTGTTTTCAGTCCCTGTAGACCACCAAGCTCTTACTGGACGTAGGGGCTTCGGGTCTTTGCACCCCTGGCCCAGTGCGTTTAGACGGTGCACACCGTCCTTCTGCACTGTTCCTCCTGCGGGGGATTCGTCGGGCCGCCCCGGCCCAGGTGACGGCCTGCAGGGTCGTCACAGTAAAGAGGAATGTTAACCTGTTAGTGACGTTAAATAGGTTAACGATTTGTTAAAAGATAAGTGATTTGGGTGTAGTAAGGATTAATAAGCTAGTGACGAGGCCCATTAGGAGGGATGTGACGGTAGTGTTAACAGTAAGCATAAGCGTGGATAGGGTAAGGAGTGGGGAGAGGTCGTTTTATGTTACAGTTAAGGAGATATAAGGGTGGGGTAGGGGTGACGATAAAATAAGAAATGCCATTAAGGAATAAAGAGGTAGTGGTTTAATAAGGGGTTAAGGACATCTAGTAGTAATATATAATTTTTGCAGTTTGTTTACTAGCTTGCCTTTTTTTTGTTCGTTTGTGGGAGTGGGGTTATAGTGAAGTGATAATAGATACAGGAGGACACTCCTATGTAATTTCACGTAGTTAACCAGAAATGCAGTAATTGTAAGCCATGAAGTGTGTGTTTGATTAAAGAGCAGTTACAGTACGTAGGCCCGTAAGCTAAGGAAAACTGCAGCCGCTAGCCGGAGCCTCGGCGCTAAGGAGTGATTACGTAATTTGACAACTCTGCATTCCCTCCTATATTCATTATTAGACGTGGGTTAACAAAACCTGGTTCTGAAGCGCTAAAAGATTAGGGACGTGTCCCCCTGTAAGCGGGTTTTATAGATTCCATTTGCAGAGTGGGAGCTTAATGGGTCTAACGCCCTTAACATGTTACTTTTTAAGGCTGAACCTCAAACAACGATGATCCCCAAGCCTCGATGCCGCCGTGACATCTAAGGATCCAACCACGGCTAGTTCCAATCCCAATCCACTGATTATGTAAGGGAGTTTCCCTGCAAATTGTCTATTAGTTTTCGGCTACCTAAAGGTGTGTGATTAAACAAACTTCGAATCAACACCCCACCCTCGCTCGCACCATTAGCGCCTCGCTCGCACTATTAGCGCCGACTGTTTATTTTCTGAAAATCTTCCACTTCTTCACCATTTATTTTTATTTTTAGCATTAATTTGCCTCTGTATCGCTAAGAAGGCGGCTGACTGTTTATACATTACTTATACCTTCCGTTTCTTCATCGTTTTATATGGTAATTTTTGTGCGGTTCCCTTTACCCTACCTATACACTTTGAATACAGGTAGTGTTAGAAAGAAGGAGGTTTTAGCCAATACCAATCCTAGCCTAAAACACTATAAAGCAGCTGAGTAAGTGCTCTATTACCTTTATAACACTTGAAAACTAGCCTTATAGTTAGGGGGTAAAGACGACTTTGTTATAGCTAGCGATGTGTTACGACCTGCACCTAATACTGGCCTTGAGAGGACAGGATAAGTTATGACAGAGCGATTGGATTTAGCGTTATTAGGGTGGTGTTTAAGGCCGCAGTTAGGTGGGGGGTGCCTCCCCTCGCCTCCAATCTCGGACACGCCGCCCTGACCGGCTGTCTTCTTATGAAACGGCCAACTTGTAGGTGGAGTACGTCACGGTTCTATACGCCTTGCTATATATTGGGCAATTGATGAAACATATAGGTCCGCTGTGTGATGGTTTTCTCCTAAATCATTGATAGCGTTCCATCTGGGCTGCGGGGCGATGCGCGGCTGCTGCTGCCTGCTCAATATCGTTGATGCGCTGAAGCAGGGTAGCGGTCTGCTGGTTCTGGGCATCTCTCTGGCGCCACAGTTCCTCGTTCTCTTAACGTAATTGTTCACATCGCGTATGCTCTCGACATCCTCCTCAGGCTCGTGGTTTGACCCCTCTGCTTCTTCAGGGTTTAGTTTTTTGTGCCTTTTGTGTGTGCTATTGTTACCATTCCTCTCTTTATATTTCTATGGTTGCTTGCTCTGCGAGCTTGCGTGGCCCTCGCCTAAGGTGTGGAGGTGTCAGAAGCGCGGCACTCTGGATTCGGTGGATTTGAAGGGGTTGTAACTGCGTGATTGTATTGCTTGTTCTCTCGCCCTCTGGCTTTGCCAGAGGCCTTCTATTATAGTTGTACGTTGTGTCTGGCTGAAGTGGCGGTGCCGGTTCAGCTCCATTCAGCTCCGTTCAGCTCCGTTCAGCTCCGTTCAGCTCCGTTCAGCTCCGTTCAGCTCCGTACAGCCGCTCCACTCAGCTCCGTACAGCTCTTCTTAGTATTCTGGCCCCTGGCCAGAACCCCCTTCTTTTTGACACAAGGTACCTCTTAGATAACTAGTATAGATAGTCATCATCGTGTCCACGACAAGAGTGTGAGGATTCCTGATCCTCACGCTAGTATTACATTGCTCATTTGTGTCCTATTGTTCAGACTCACCTCTACGCATTATAGTGACAACAACCTTCAGTGACAGTATTCCCCGTCTAAGAGTACCTAGCTCAACAAGCCGTCTTTGGATCGCCCCCTTGCATTGGCGTTCTGCCATCCGCTATAATGGGATACTCCTCCCTTGGGCTTGCTCCCACCTGGTCATATAGGATGGGTCTGGACGGATAGCACTCAGACGCGGTGAAATTGGCTCAACTGTGTCTAATTGCATCAAATCGCACTCTAGCTTCCTGCCGCAGTTCGCGTGTCCTGGCGGAAAAGTCTGACAGTATATTTCGAGCCCGCCTCAGCAGCCTCAGATAGGTGGCGTAGCGCACCTCCTTGGTGAATGTGAGAATGATGTTCTAACTGAGGCTAGGTGCACGTCTTCCGCCGTTTGCCATTCACGACACAGCTTTTTCGGTCTCACTTTCTTCGATGTGTTGATGTCAGTCAGTCACGGTCAGTTGCACGGAAGAGGAACCCAGACCACCTCAGTGCTAGAGTCAAAGAATGCTGCCCTAAACGTGGAGGAAACGGGGACCCCCCGGAGGACTATCGGGCCTATGAGGGTAAGGGTTTAATTTATAGGGTCATATGCCGGCTTATATCCGATGACGTCCCGAAATCAGAAGTAACTATCCAACCAATTATGAACATCCCTCATCATCTCCGGCGCCGACAAATGAAGACTCAGGCTATGTCCCGTGTTTCTAGGCATCATGACAGAAAACTGGGCTAATGGAAACAACTCTCTGGTCTTTTCCAACGTCACTGGGCACGCTGCAGCACCGCCCGGACAGAACAGAATGTCCAGCTCGCCCGTAACGATCAACACCGGCCCCACGAACGCCGTCACCCGCGTCTCAAAGCCCGGCGACAACCCCTCACCCACGGCAAACGTGTCGTGGGTCTCGAAGTCGACGAGTGGAAGTGCCGGGTCGAAATCCCCCGCGTAGCAGGTTGCTGTCCGCACCGACACGGTCTTCCCGGCCCAGTAGCCCAGCGGAAGCCCTGAAAACCGTGAAGGGTTGGCGATCGCAGCGGAGGAGAAATCCAGCGTCAGATTGGTTGGCAGCGCCACTGTCGACGAGTACCCTGTGGGCACATACGCGTCGACGGTACGAGGGTTGACCGCGGCTCCGTGGTTTCCTAGGGCAGAGCCGAAAGAATGCCCGACGTAGATTATCTTGTCAAAACTCGGAAGATGAAGATCCGCAAAGCCCCCCCGCCGCAGTTGGATGAGGAGTTCCTCCGTGACTCTATCCTGCAGCGCGCTCTGGATTTCGGTAATGGGATCGGGAAAGGAAATGAGCTGCCCGCGGCCAAGGCGGTCGAGGGCAATAGTGTGGTTGCCGGCGCGCGTCGCGTAGGTGTGCCAGTTGTAGAGGCCAGAGAATCCAAATCCTGTCCACATTTCCTTATTGTATGTCATGCCGTGTACCAACACTTGGAGTATGCGGTGCTTGCGGCGGTGGTGGTACCCGCCGTGCGGCTCGCAGTATGTCGCGCCTACGGTGTAGACGCCGGAAACGGGCATAGTGCCGTTCATGTATGAGCCGGTCGAGTCTGCAAGCGAGGAGAAGAGCCACTGTCTAATTGCCGTGGCGTTATTCTGGTCGGGTGAATTTGTGAAGCGGATGTTGTCGGCTGATGCCCGAACTTGTAGTTGCACGGCACGGCATCTGGGATCAGGAGGAGATTTATTAGCCGCTGTAGAGGCTATGGCGGCCGCGCTGAAGGCGAAGGAGATGAATCCGAGGCGCATGATTGAGCGTGTTTGCAGCACTCGCTGGTTGAGAGATGTGCGTGTTGGAGGTTGCAGGATGAGATAGCGACGCGTCGGCAGGAGCGGGGTTGCCTACACCTACCTACATGCGCATCTAACGTAGTCACTTCCGAAGACGGACGTAGCACGAGCCGCTTGAATCACAAACCAACCGCCCAACAATTGCGAGGGCTCTCACAACGATGGCGCGCCGCGTAAGTGCTCCCCCTTGGCCCAACGCAAACGCCTCTATAAACTGACAATAGAAGCGGGATGCGTCATAGCGCCATTTTGGAAACATATCGGGTTCTTCTCGTTCTCCAGCTGGAGCAAGCATTCTGTCCATAATATGTAGAACTTCAGTATTGGCGACATGAAATTAACTCGGCAAACCGTCATCATCTTCATGTCCCATCTTCACGAACCGCCGCAACCGTGAATTTTGCACACTGTCGCGCTACCCATCATCGCCATCTCGGAAGTCCATTTGCCCACTGCATCGCCACAGCCTCCCCAGATAAATTTGTCTGCAATCTCCTGAACTTGAGGTCGTCGCACTAAGCGCGCGACCGATTATGCAAGAGATTCATAGGCGAGACAACCTTACCTCTTGGGCCCGGCGTCTCCAAGACCCTGGATTACGATGGTGCCGCCGAACAGCTAAAAGTTTCAGACACACGCAGCTAGTCTCTGAATGCCGACAAAGAGAAGCGCGAACTCGCTATGTCTGGGACTTGACGCCATCTTGGTGTGGAAACCAGCGCAAATCGATCATATCGGCGATTCGAGTAAATCCTGCGTTTGCGGCAACTGGAACCTGCGGTGACATGAGGACAAGGACGGGAACGCGAATGAGTTGCTCTTCAAGCTGCAACTGCTGAAGGCTTTGGCAGACCGTTGACCCCTTCTTAGGTAGTCTCAGACTAAAAATAAGTGGGCCACATCTGAAAATGGTTAGCCTAAAATCAGGCTCGCTTCACCCTCGGCTCAGCTTCGGCTCACCATTGCTCACCCAATGCTCACCCTGTTATGAAAATTGGCAAGTTTACGCGACGTTGGACCGATTTTGGGCCTACCTCCGAAAAAAGGTGCCTGGATAGGGGGGTCCCAGAAATCGGACCCCTATCCTCCTGCTCCAATAAAACAAACCCGCCCTCAAGATGGAGGCTAAGAATTGGGCTCGGTGGCTAACGTTTTCACTCTCTGTTTTGAGATTCTGGGTTGTAGTAATCATGCTTGCCTACCGTACGACCGCTCTTCTCCTGGCTATAAAGAGGCAACCTGACTTATCCTACTGCCTACCATACGATTTGTCTCTCTCTTGTCTCCATGTCCTTGCCCCCCCTTGCTCCCCTTAGCACACTGAACATATCTGCCTTCTTCCTTATTTCTCTCAATCTTATATTCATGATGCCGAGGAAGAAGAGGCCCCATGAGTTTTTTCGCCGGGGAAAAGTGAAGGGCTTAGAGAACTGTACAGAGGGTATAGGGTGGCCGAGCTAGCGGGACTTGCCGAACCACATACCTGACAGCGTCGGCATCACGACGTAGCAGATGGTGTCCTACTTCGTCATCTGGTGCATACAGTTCCCGCTGCCACTCATCCCCCCGCACCGATACCGTTGGTTGTTCACAACCAAGGTCATCATGATGTCGGCTACTATACTGGGCATGTGTCAGCTTATATAAGCAATTGGAGCCATTCGCGGATGTAGCCGGCTTGGCAATAGGGGACCCTGCAGGCCAGAGATTCTCTTCCACAGAACAACAACAATACACAACAATGACCACAATTGGCGATGAGTGCTAGATTCTGACAGCATGCTCGTCTGGATATGTGTAAAGGCCGGCAGTGGCGGTGAGATCTGGGAGCAGGAGGCCACTGTGAGCGGAAGACAGGAGAGCTCGTTGATCATTCGGGCCCTGAATAGTTGCACTGCGAGCTGGTCGACTGTGGGCGTTAACATCGCGGACTTCATACGATACATAACCACACCTAAGCAAGCATTGACGACAGGGCTGTGGTTCCCGCTCATCCGCTCGTTCATCGCTATTATTGGCATCGTTGTGACCTCGGTGTCAGGCGTCGTCTTTGGCGAGTATCTCTGGAACCTCATTGCCATTATCGACCAGTAGGAAGGACCAGGGGGCCGAGTGGCGGCATTCTTCGCTGGTGTCTCGTGGTGTCTCGCACAGGTGTGCGTCAACATCTCAGCCACGTTGGTGTCAGGGGCGAATGACTTGGCAAGTCTCTTTCCCAAGTGATTGAACATCCTCCGGGGCGCCATCTTCATCACCATCGTTGGAGGGTGGGTCATGGTGCGTGGAAGATTCTGAATTCGGCGCATTCCTTGCTGAGTTTCATGAACTCTCTTGGCGTCTTCCTCGCCCCCATCAGGGTAAGTCCTACCCGGGTGATGGTAAGGACGGGCCAACATCAGTGCAGGCAATCCGGATCTCCGACTTTTACCTCATCAAGCGTCGTTGTCTCGATATTCCAGCCCTGTATCAGCCCTACGGACGCTATCGCTACATGTATGGCGTTAACTGGCGAGCGCTGGTTGCCATGGTTTGCCCCGTCACACCGCAGTTGCCTGGCCTGGTGAATGTGTTAACCCGGATCTGCCTATTGGGAACGCCAACTATATTGCGAACATGAACTGGTACTACGGCATTGTTTCTTGTGCTGTCGTCTACACCACATTGAGCGTGGCGTTCCCTGCCAGGGAAACGCTGATTCCCTTCATGGTTGAGACTCCCGAACAGATGGTTGAAGGTGCAGAGTCTCCAAGGTAGAGAGACGAGAAGGAACAAAGGATCGTTAAGAGCGAGAGTCTGTGAACAAGAAAAAACCACCAATCTTGCTTCCAAAAGGGGCTGCCCCATGCCCCTGTTCATGTTTTGTCTTCCAAGACGAGCAGACGGGTACTTACCCCGACTCGAATGCCGTCTGCCTTGCGTCCCATGTGCATGGTATCGTCAACGGCGCTTCAATACACCCCTTTCGGCCCGCCCAGTGTCTGTCCATCATGATGCTCCCCTACCTCGGCGTGCCCCTCCCCATGTTTTCCCCCTTGTCGATGCTCCCGATCATACTGATCAAACACTTCATCCGGCGGCCTCTCCATATCATCAACCTTCGCCGCCCTGTTCAGCATCCACTTATGCAGCGGCTCCCAATCCACACAGACATTCTGTTGCGACAACACCACGGCAGGCTTGAACCTGTTGTGAGGCAGCCACTGCAGGGCATAGACATTCGTGTCGCCGTGGCACATGATTGCCAACCGCAGGCTCTCGAGACAGTGGTCGAGGTGCTCCCAGGGGTCTTCATGCACATGTAGCTCTTGGGGGTAGTAGTCGGGGTGGAGGTATTGCTTGATGCGTTTCTGCTAAAAGTTAGAGGGAGTGCGTCTGATGGATAGTGAGCGAGAGGAGGGGAGGCCCGTACCAGACAGTGCAAATTGTGAGCGATGCCAAGTCCACCAATGTACCCGCCTTCCTTGTGGCGGATTGACGTGCTGTAGTTGGCGAGGTGAAGCTCGTCTGCCGAGAACCGCACAAGAGTGCCAGTGAGGAGTTCATGCCACGCCTGATCGAGCTCAGGACGGGGATGGCCCATGAAGGGCTTGGAGTCGGGGCCGTTCTTGAGGAACTTGTTGATGTACCGGATAGGTGCGGGTGCTGCGATGGGGCAGAGTGTTAGCACTGACGGGAGGGCAAGCAACGGTGGGAAAAGGGTATGGCACTCACAATACGGTCTGATAAGCTGAGGGACCTCCGGGTCAAAGACTGTGTTACTCCCGTCGGAAAGGGGAGGAGAAGAGCAGGTGATGTAGTGGCGTTGGTATGCGCCGCCGATGAGAAGGCCGCTTCCGAGGGAGAGGAAGGATGTCAAGAGGAAGTAGAAACGTCGTTTCCAGACGACGGATTTGTTTGGTCGGGGGACAGGTTGGGTCAACATCTCGTCGTCGGACTCTGCTTCTCCGTTCAGGAGGTTGGAGTACTCTGACTTCATTTTGTTGGCAAGGAAATCCATGGGGAGGCAAAGATGGGAAGACTTGTTGGAAGTGTGATGAAATATGGAGCAGTGAAGAGACGAGAGGCTGGGGGTCGTTGAGATATTGGAAGTTCATCACAAGGAGCGGAGATCAAGACCGTCTTATGTCTTGTCGCCTGGCTGTCCTTCCTCATCGCGGCTCTCTTCAGAGGGAGCATTCCGTGCTCCCCATGGAGCCCAAACGAGCCTGATAGGTCATGAGATATGCTATGATAAGGTCTTGAGGAGATAGAGACGCAATTGGCTACTGAGCTCCAAGGCTGTATGCGCGATGCCTCTTCGAACTCGGGCCGCTGTCTTGGTTGTGAAGGATCATGATGAGGGGGTATCGGCCGCCTATGTGCAGGGCGGCCGCCTATGTGCGGGGCGGCCGCCGCTAGCCCTGCAGAATTATGCTGGACGATGCACCAGATGGTCCGTTTGTTCTCTCCCACATCCCAAGATTGGCATAACCTGCATATACTGACAAGCCAGATGCAGTCTAGACTCAGAGGGTTGCTGCATTGACAAATGCTATTGTAAGGGGTACGGGAAGTCCGGCACCGGTTCCGGTATGCAGTCGGATGTAAACATACCGGTGACCCATGCACGGTCTCTTCGCTCCGGCGAGAGGTACTGCATCCTTTACGTCCTACAAACCCCCACCATGTAAACCATTTGCGATAGCGAGCTCACGTCGTGTAGCTGTCCGGGCTTCACACAAAGGTCCGTGAGAGATACTGGATCACGAGAGGCATCTTGATGGGGTTAAGGGGACGTCTCCCATGCTGTGATAGATCCTCCCCATGCAGGTTTGTTTCAAATTGTCGAACGCGTCGAGTGTTCAATGACCTTCATTGGCCACCTCCATATGCTTAAGCCATGTAGGAGTAGAGAATTGTGATCAAGTGAGCGAGTTCACATGAATATTCCTGAGAGGAGAGTGCAGGACCCGCGCATTCAACGGCCTGCAACGCATTCCTCAAACGGACTCAGGACCGTGATGCCGCCGAGGCGAGGCACCTTTTCCTTCTTGGGTAGGCATCAACCGGGGCCTTTGTTCGGGAACTTGAAGTTAAAATGTGCCCGTTTTCCACACCAATCTTGTTCCTCAAGTGCCTCTTCAACTGCTGCATCCAACCCTTCCTCACTTTACTCAAAACAGCAAGACCAATAACATGAAGTTCCTCACCACTGTTCTCCTTGTCTCAGCCTCGGCTATCTCTGTCCTTGCCGCTCCCCTTGGTAAGTCTCCCAAGTCACTTCGCCCCCAAGCCAGAGGCCAGCCCTTATTACAGGATTTTCAGACTAACGCTCCCCTTCCTGGCTCTCAGCAGGCACCATCAAGCGTGATGGATCTACCGAGTTTGACGCGGACCTTGCCGTCCTGAAGCGTGACGGCTCTACCGAGTTTGATGCGGACCTGGCGGTTCTGAAGCGTACGGTTGTGGAGACTGTGAAGAAGGACAAGGCCAAACGGGACGGTTCTACCGAGTTTGATGCTGATTTGGCTGTTCTTTGAAGGCTGAAGGGTGCCATTTCTGGGCATGGATGTGTGTCAAGGTAGATACTAGCTTGGGAGTGTTGATGGGTTCTATCAACTCGTAACGTTTCTTACTGGCGGACCGCCACCAAGGGTGAAGAGTGAGGGCCTTTGAACAGAACCCAATCTTCTTTTGAAAGGTGCGAGTTATTGTAAACTAAAAGAACATGACCACTGCAATTTACCCTCATTTAACTAACTCTCCGCTTCCGAACCTCATTTCAAACAAGTACCAACACGCCTGCCTCAGTGTCGTCAAAGGACGCAGCCTCACCGTCCATAATGCCGTGGATATACGCCCACAAACAAGCTGCCGAACAACTGAGCCACCTGCATCGACGGGCACTGGACAGGGCCTCGTGATGAACGGAACTCCCACACCGTGAACCAGTCTAACTTCATCTCCAACCCGGACCCCGTTGAACGCTAGGCCGATATATCCGCGCTTGGTCCCGAACAACTTCCTATGGAATCCCGCCCCTGTTGATGGGATGGACGAGTTAAATGCACCTAACCGATCCAGAACAGGAAACGACCCAAGCTTCTCGTCGCGCCCTCCAGCAGCAACTTCCGCGCGTAACCTTTGCAAGAACTTCCCGAATATGTGACCTAGTTGTCGATCGGGCTTCTGGGATATTGCAGACCCTTCGCTATTACTGGTGTACAACGTTCTTGCGAGTACTTCTTCGGCTTCTTCTTCCGGATATGTCCCTAATTCGCGGATCATGCGAAGACCATCATCCAGGAAACTCAGTCCGGACCCTAAAGTCTCCCAGGCGCCAGGAGCGTGCGGGTACTCAATACCGCAGCCTACGATGGTGTCAATCATGGTGTTGTATACAGAGAGTGTTTCGTAGTGCTCGGCGGGACATCTCAGCTTCTTCTGGGGGTTGGCGGGGCATGGGACTCCGTGTTGGAAGTCATCGTAGCCCTCGTTTTGGCTGTTGTGAAGTCTGCAGATCGCCCCTTTCTTCGCCATGACAGGTCGAATCGATGTGGATGGGTTGTAAAAGCCGAAACTGTCGCTCCAGTTTTTTGACATGCATGTCGGAGCGAAATTAGGAACCCAGGACGGTAATGGGTAGTCTTCCGTCTTCCCGCTCGCATCGCAGTTTCTGGGTCCCCAGGGGAATGCCAGCCCGGCAAAGCCTAGGAAAGTAAAGCCCGGCTTGTTGTGTGTAATTGCCGCCATGGCATGAACGAAAACATCCTTGGTGTCGGAGTTATAATCGGGGAGAATGCATCGCCCGTAGGAATCCTCGTTTGCAAGACTCAGCAGAGCGAAGATCCGGTCACGGGGGTCGGTTGCTTTATACGCTCTCAGCCTCGCCCAGAGATTGCCCAGCGGGAGGCGGCCGACCTGGCGACCATGGTTGACCGACGTCCAAAGGTCGCTAAGTGTGGCTAAGCATATTTCTTTGTTGATTGTCATTCTCGTTACCCCTGGTGGAAGCTCCTCGGTGTCCGGTTCCCAGTCGTCAGACACCCAGTTGGCATTGCGGCCTTGGATAACTTTGAAAAGGATGTGTAGAAACCTAATGGAGAAGTTGAGCCGCCCGTAATGGAACAATATGCTTTTTGCGTAGACGACGTCTTGAACCACCCAAACTCTTCGCCACCATCGCGAGCCGCTGGCACCACGGAGTCTAAGACACCCTTCGAAAAGGGCTTGGTCGTCTACCATGCGCTTTCACGTTGTGACCTCTTGGTTCATGCCGCTGACAAAGAAGGCAAAGAATCGTTGGTCATCGTCGAGGCCGTGTTCAGGGTCGTTACCATTCGCCCCGTTTTTTTCGTCCTCTTTTCCAAGATCAATGGATAAGGGTTCCCGGTCAGCGACGTTTATTTCCCAGTCTTCATCCTGTTGAAAGAAGGTATCTCGCACAGAACCGCCGCTTCTGGTGCTGCTGTCGGACCCGTCGTTGCTGTCGCTCTCGATGTCGCTACCATATTCGTCGACGTTGCCACCATCCAACTTTACATGCACCTCGGGCATTAGGTGCCCCAGCCAGATACTGACTCTTCTAGCTGAAGCGTAGATGTCTCTCATCATCTGGACCTGGTGGAACCTTTCGACATTGTCGTGCTGGTTGATGCACACAGCGTCGATCCAAATGAACTCGGGAGGATCCTTGAATATGTGCGTGAGAAGCGCCTCGACGTTTGCTGTAATCTGAAGGTATCGCCCGTCAGAAAGCGTCAATCTCTTGGAGGGGAGATCTGTGCCCCAGCAGTATGAGACGGCTATGAAGCTGTCAAAGGCCTCCTCCACCGGCAGACAGACAAGTTCGAAGATCAACCCATCCTGGGAGGTCCCCATGGTCGTTTTAAGGAGCCTGATATGGTGTGTGGTTGGAAGCTGGACATATTGGAACTCATCTGCTGCGGACGACGTTGTTTGGGTTGTGCTCTGGAAATGATGGGTCGAGCCATTTGACATGGAAAACTTGAACCCTTCCGTATAGCAGCGGTGGAACACGTTCATTCCATTCTCGTCAGCGGCAACCCGATCTGTGTTTTTAGAGATGATCCGGAGAATGGACCTGCCTGGCGCGCAGTCCTGCGTTGTTGCATGGTCGCCATTTGGGATCAGCATGGCGGTGAGGAAGGCGTTAAGAGAAAGAACAACATGCGTCACGAAGGATTGGAATAACCGATAGCATCTTGAGAAAATTACGTAGCCGATTATTAGCTGGTTGAATGAACGGCATCTCGAAAGAATGGCGTATCCAACGACAAGGCGGAAAACCTTGAAGAAATTGTTTCCTGGAGGGGTAGCTCTTCGGGACAGCAGACCAGGGGCATCGGGGCCTGCCCATCCCGGAGGCGGCTTGCTGGCTGTGTTGGCAATGCAGACCTTCGACATTTGATCTACGGCGAATGCTGCAAAGTGTGATAGTGTTTTGGGCGGATCTTTTCGTCTTCTTTGAGGGTGACTTATACGTGCAGCGACACAGGTGGAAATCAGGCATCGTCAGGTCGGGATTGCAGGCCACCCGCAAGGTTGGCATGGCCCGTGTCAGGTCGCACCTCCATTGGAGTCTCCCATGATCCAATGGCAGCCACGTCCCAGGCTGTGCTATTCTGTGAATCAGGACGAAGAGGATTGGACGCGACAATGCAGCACGCCCAATTCCTGAACCCTCCTCTCCCAACTTCCCTCCGCAACCAACCACTGTGTCAGTCTCTGCAGTTCCCCCGCCATCTCCTCCAGCTCGCCTCCCGTAAACGTGGCCCCCTGCACTTTAAACCAGATCTTGACACCCTCCCCCGTCAAGATCATGCCACCCATCAGGAAGAAGCCAAACATCCCCCTGCTGATGACGACCTCAACAACCTCAATGTTCTTGAACTGATCTTTGGAGCTTGGCATAGTAGCCCCCACCCAGTTGAACGTCGCAATGGATGGAATTGCAGGGTAAAGCTCCGCCGACTCAGGGTCGAGGGCGTCCATGACCAGGGCTCGGGGTGCCAATGCATACTTGGTTTGGAGGGTTTGCGTTTCTTGCATGCGCTGGAGAAAAGAGAGGACGGTTTCGGCTGGCTGGATGGCCACAGGATTGTTTACCGTCTGGATTGTGAGACCTCCAACATCTGAGGCGGGGTATTCTCCTGTGAGTGAGGAGGTATGTTAGCGCCCTGTTGATGACGGAATGAGGATGGAGAACACACCAAACGATTTCGGCAGAAAGGGCCACCGTTTTCTTTCAGACTCAACCTGCGCAAACATGGCGTGTGTGTGACCCGTCTTGTTGGCAAGGAACAGGGCCAGCGCTGCCTTGAGAGGAATCGGCGAGGTTACCTCAGGGTGAGCTTTTCTGAGCTCCAACCAGCCAGGTACATCAAAGACCTTAACCACACCGTTTTCGCCCGTCTCAGGGAAGTAGAGATCACGAGGGGCATAAGCGGGAGGATGAGATGGCCAGAGAGCGTGTTTGTGTGTGCCTAGATTTTGTAGCGACTGAGTGTGATACGAGATGGCGGCGCGAGCGGCAGGAGAGAACCGCAGACTGTAGTAGCTATCTGCCCATTGCTGGTAGGCAACGTGCGACTGAAGGGACTCTGTTGGTTGTGCAAGGGTGCTCTCGAGGTCCTCGTAGATCAGTTGGGTGAAGGTATTGTCGAAGACTGAGTGGTTAGCTGCCGTCAATTAGCCCATGCTCCTCAGGGTCTTCCAGTAAACGATGAAGGACTTACCGTTCATAACAAAGCCTGCGCTACCCACGTCCTCGACGTCAAAAAGCCAAACCTTTGACAACGGACCTGGTGGGACAGCATCTGTACAGCCGGGATAGTGTTGCTGCCTGGCAAACCCCACCATGTCCGCGCTGGTCTTGACCGAACCTGCGTCCGCCAGTACATAACGGTAAAGGAACGCTTCGTCCAACTGCACTTGAACATGCAGAGCAAGGTTCTTGTCGAGTCTCTCGGCGTCAGCCACAATAAATGACGTCATCATGAGGTTGTTCAAGAAGACTCGGTGCAGACACTGCCGCAGCTGTTGCTTCGAGACCTTATGCTTGGCGATGAGAACCATTTTTAGGTTCAGATGCCACATGGACCCAACACGAAAAGACACGGCGCTGAAGTCGCTGGCGGGCATGACGGTGCGGACGTCTTTCCAAGACAGGTCGCATGCCTGAATGGCTTCTTCGACGATCTCTTTCGTTCGATCGAAGAGCGATGGATCTTCGATCAAGTGCACCATATCTTCGATTTCTGGCGGCGCCTTCGATGTCTCTTCTTCCTTCTTGACTTTGGCGGCAGGGCTCCCCGCGGTCGTGAAACCAGACGTTTGCGTCCGTGACTGCAGCAGGACAGCCTGCTCCCTAATTGTCCCGCCCTGTGCCAGTTCCGTCAGAGTCAATGTGTTGCCACCCAGCGCCTTGGCAACCCGATCCCTGACGCGCATAACAGATATGCTGTCGACAGGGAGGGTTTTGATGTAGGTGTCCGGCGGTAAATGTCTCTTTTCGTCATAAATACCGATTGTCTGCGACCAGATCCGGACGAGGTGGTCGAGAATATCCTTCTCGGCTGCCTGTCTGACACCATTTCCCACGCTGAACTTCTCAGGATGTGGCAGTGAAACAGTCTTGACCAGACGTTTCTCGCGGTATGCCCTCACAAGCGCTGCAACCTTGTGCTTCTGGATCTTGCCGACTGGCGTACGCGGATAGTCCTCCAAGCCAAGTTCCTCCAACGAAACCACCCCATCAGGGGCGCAGGCAGCGCCCATATGCTCAACCACCACGTCCCGTATAGCAGCAGCCATGGCGAAGTCCATCTTCTTTTGGGTAACCAAAATAGGAACCTCCTCATCACATAAAACCTCTCCCCGTCTTCCAACCCAACATACCCATCCACCACCCCCGGCGAACTAACATGCAACTCACCCACCTTACCAAGCGGCACCACTTCCGCTCTATCTCCCGGCTCACAGACCTTCAAACTCATTCCCTCCGCCGCCCCCCACACTTTCCTGGCTCTATTGCCTTTGTAAACGCAATGCCTGTACTAGGTAGTTTGATAGAGCGCATATAATTGGAAATTCCAATTGAGCGCAACGGTGCGTTCTCGGATGGAAAAGAGAAAACGGCAGTTAAACGGCGAAAGCGACCGTTACGTGCAGGGAGGCCGTTCTCCCAAAATTAGGCCGAGGATCGTTCTTGCAACCACGCCGGCCCACTTATGGTCACGGCAAGTATAGCCGGGACTCACCTCGGCTCAGGCGGCCCTCAGTGCGGCTCACTTCTTGCTCAGGATTTGCGACTAACACGGACTTGGCCAGAAAAAAGTGTCGGGTGTGACTATAGAGGTAAGCTCATAAGCCTCTCTTGGTTACACGGCTTCCGCCTCTTTCTCTTACGTTGAACAGACCTCTTCTTCTAGATACTATTTAACAAATCCCTCTTTCTTGCAACGGAGCTCCCTTTCTTGCAGTCACCGGCCCTCTGTTTCCTCCAGCGGGCCATTGACAGTTACCAGCGCAACTGGCCGGTCAATGCTGAGGCAATCTAGAGCCTGCAGCAGTCTACTTCATCTGTAATCTCCCACAAACTCAACGCGCCACTCACGCAACCACCCGCCCTACCTACCGTCGCGGCCTCGCCAGCCCCAAGGTACCACATCCGGCTTAGGATGGGGTTTGATAGTAAGGTGGTTCATGGGAATTAAACGTGCCAGAAATGCACGCGAAGAGAAAGGCGAGTCTTGGATAAAATTTCTCTAAACACCCAATCCACTCCTCAGCCAGGCGCACAGCACATCTCGTTCAAAAAATAAGGCACCGATTGGACCACCATTAAAACCTTGCATCCTACACTCTCTAGGCAATCAAGCAGTACGATTAGGCTGAGAGCACCTGTATCAGTGGGTACAACACCGACTTGGTGGTGTACATTGCCCGCCGGAGGCTCTTTCTTTGATTCGGCTACTGGAGGAGTCGCGAAGCGGAATGCGAATGGGAGTTGAATGGGGTCGGTAGTTGAATGGGTCGGTGCGGACTTTCATGCATACTGGTTGCTCGCTGGTGCGATTGCTGGGGATGCTAGTGGTTTTTGATTAAACTCTTTAGAGAAGTGGTCTGTGACATTCAAGTTTTGGGCGGGAAAGGTGCATGGTGCAATATTAGTGCAGGAATCGGTAAGTATTGATGTCCTAGGTAGATGAAAACCTTCTTAGTTACCGGATACAGTATTTTATAGTTAACGGGTTGTACTACCTAAGCGCGACAGGCTTAAAGCGACACGAGCAGGCATTGAAATCATGCGGCCTTGCAAGAAGCCGGCTCGTACACCAAGAAGTACGTGTTGTAATCTCCGCTGCCGCCATACGGCCTGTCGTCCTGTAGAAGCTGTTCCACTTCGCGGAACCCCTGGCGCAGGTAGATACCACGCGAGACATCGAAAGCAAGGACGAAAATAGGCCATCCCAACCGCTCGGCCTGCCGCATGCCCCTCTGCACTAGCGACGTCGCAACTCCCTTTCCCTGGTTGATGGGGTGTACGGCCAGGTAATCAAGCTCTATTACTTTCTTTTAGTATGTGGTAGCCTACAAGGAGACCGTCCGTTTCTGACGAAAGACTCACGTATGAACTCGCGTTCGGCGAGGATGCGCCGCTTCGTGGCTGCGATCTTGGCATCGAGAACATCGGTATTGATATTCGTGCCAGCGCCCACATTCCACACGGCTGAGTCCGCCAGTTCCTCCAACGCCTTCTTCGCATTGTCTTCCACATCTGGCACTTGGCCGTCTGTCCATTCGGACTGGAGAGGAGGCGGCACCAGCCAGCGGGCGTAGCCAACAACGGCACCCGTATCTTCGTCGACAGCCATTTCATGGCGGCGCTCGTCGCGATCTTTGAGGAGCACGCTCGTGGCCATACGCTTCCGCATCTGCTCCGTGATGTAAGGTAGCTGTGCATCGGCCGGCCAGATCATGCGCCAGTACGGCTGGCCCCAGAAGGCCCCGACGTTGTTGACGGCAAGTGCAGCCGCATCGTTAACGGTACAGCCTGAGAATGTCCAGCGCATGTTAGATACTTGATGTTTGGTCGAATGCATTTTGAGGTGTGTTGATCTGGACTGCCTTTGGGGCCTGGGCTGGTCGAAGTTGATATTGAGCTTTCCCATTTAAGAGACACAGCACAAACTTATATAGCTGGCGGGAAAGGGACAGGTGTCTTTTCCCGCCGTGTGTGGGGTACTAAGCCGTTATCATCCTTTCAACCCCCGATCTATCAGGCAGCAACATTAAGGGGCGCAACGTTACACAGCGTGTGACGGCGGTGACTCAGATTGCAAATCCACAGCTTCTGTACCTACCGAGTAGCTTTCGTGGGCAAACGATCCTAATGTTTCCGTACCTGCCTTACTTAGCAGTGTTGTTAAATCCCTTCAGACCCGGACAGGGCAATGGTGTATGCGCACCGAGCCTTGTCGCCCAGAGCACTCTTCGCATATGGCGACCCACCGACACTGCAGCGTGGCATACCTGAATCCAGAGTCTTCTTCAGAGCGGCGAATAGGTATCCAGCCTTTGGAAAGAGTTTCTCCATTATGGCTCGTGGTTGAAGTGTTTGTAGAAGAAGATGTCAGTGGAAGAAACGCGGCAAGGGGAAAAACACAGAGTAAATGGATGCCCCAGACATGTTCAACCGTCTACATTGATACTAGTAGTCACAGGACCCTATAAATCCTACCAACTTCCCATGACCTGATGCGGAAGGTGTCATCACCGATGCTTTCATATACAGGCGCCCGCTGGTGACGGGAAGGGTGTGGTTCAGCACAGACTAAACGGAACCAACAGCGTTCTACCCCAGGGATATACAGGGGTGTTATAAGACTCTGGGTCCTGAAAAATGTAGTTGTCCTGCGTGCCAAGGGGGCGCAGATGCATTGTAATGGTGTGGTCAACGTAGGAAGTACGTCGGTGCTTCCCGTCTGTCAAACCCCTCCGTTCCTTTTCCATGCTGAGCGTAGGATTCCTGGCGGTGCCACCTCCTGGTCCGAAATGTCTAGTGCGGTCTTTTACTGCTACCAACGAGGCGCGCAGTGCCACGAAGGTCATGTCAAGTTGGACGATAATGATGTCAACTGGTCGATAACGTCCACCATAGAAAAAAGTAAAAGACTCAGTAGTGTTGTCTCTAGTTCTGTCTACCTCCCGTCCTGCCCCTCCTGCTGTTCTATTTCTTCAACATTAGTTAGTTTGTGTAGTTAAACCAATCACTTATTTCTACAGGCGTGCACGCAAAGTGCACTTACACACTGTTAGGGGGTGGTCCAAGCGGTCACCTAATGTTGCAGGCAAAGCACTAACGCACTACCAAATGGTTTGGGTCGTTGCTGCCACTGCTCCAAACATATGGGCCGTGGCCGCAAAGATATCCCTCATGGCCAATATCTTTCCGAGGTTTAACTGTCAACCTTGGGGGTAGGACTATCATTCCTCAATTCCTCTACTGGACATTCCCAACTCCCAACTCTTTAACATCCATGTGTGTCCATGCAGTCCGGCTAGTTTAAGCCCCCAAAATTATATTACCCTGATCCCCGAGTAGTGGAGTCGGGAATTTGGCCTTGGTATGGTAAGTCGCACGTAAGCATCGACTAAACCCTGACTTTACCGATCACCGTGTATGTACGGAGAAGGCTTGTCGTTATAGAACTTGCTTCATTGGCTGGGTTATACAAGTGAATTTGGACGGTGAGATGTCAGCTTTGTTACCCAGATGAAAAGGAGAGCAATTATCTCACAAAGACATGACGAGAAAGGGGCCCTAGCAAAGATCAGATTATCTGAGAGCAATCATAATGTTATTTGTTCAAAGACGGCCTCTGCGCTTATACCATGGTATCGACTCTCTCAGCCCTCCTCCTAAATCGACTATTCAGCCTCTCTTCATCTCCCCTATCAGCCCCACTTTGCAACTCCCGCGGGCTCTGACGTCTTGCCTCCTCCTCCTTCTCCTGCCTTCTTCGGGATATCTTCGCCATGGAGATGTGGCTCCTCCTTTTGATCTTTCCCCCTTCCAGTGGAGATGACTTCCAGAAATGGCGCATTCCGGTGTACTCTGCGGCATATGCAAGCGGGACAGAAAAGCAAAAGTGGAGGATCGTTCGGACCCAGGGGCTGAAGGCAATGGAGATCGAAACGGTGATGACGATTGCCGACAGAATGACTGCTGAAGTTAGAGAAGACCATAACGGGAATGGGCGCCCAACTTACACATGTACATCACCTGCTCATCTAACGGCATCCATGTATCACCTGTAATCTGTGCATTGTTCATGCCGAAGAATGTCGCGAAGAAGCCCAACGGCAGCTGCAGCAGAGTTAGTTCCCCTCTAGACATAACCTCAGGCAACCCCCGGGTATGCGTTACTCACGAAAAAGATGGTCACCAGCGTAAACGCCATAATCGCCCTCCCTTGTTTGACACTCTCATCCGCCCTCCTCAGCGCAGCCTTTGCCTCCACAATACTCGCCTGCTGCTGCTTCAGCCCCAAAAGACCCTCCAACTGCCTGCACGTCCTCAACGCTGACTCCTCCAAGTCCTGCAGTTCCGCCTGCCGATTATCGATCATCTCCAACAGAATATCGGCTGCTTGCACCGCCTCATCAAACTGTGTAGGTGCCTTGACTGCTTTTCTTGGGACCACGGTGCTCTCAGTCCCAGGGTCTTGGAGAGACTGCGATATGCGATAACGAAGGCAAGCAGTGATCTCAATACATCCCTCTCATACCGAATATCCCCCGATAGTAGACCCAAATGGCGCCGGTAGTCTTTGACAACTTGGCTCTGCTGAGCAAAGAAACGACGCATCATTTTCAGTTCCTCGGCGATATCCTGAGCTTCACGGAGGAGGGTCCCTTCGGGGTTGATGTCGAGATACTTTTGGTTTGACGGTTGCGACAGGGTCTCGACGAGAACGTTGAGAGTTCGTGAGTGCAGGGCGGTATTACGCCAAAAACTGTCGTAGGCGATGGTTGTGAGTTCTGTCTGTTAAGTTGGTCAACATCTGGGCTCAAAGCGGGGATAGGAGTAGGGGTGATAGGAGAAAGGAGGGAAGGGGGGTCGAGGTCTAAGTTGAGGGACAGGTGGCAAGACCTACAACATTGCCGATAGCAGAGCCAAAGATATCGATAACTTCAGGCCTCTGACCAAGGGGCTTGGTGCGGTCGAAGAAGACGCGGGAGCATTGGTCGATGATGAGAAGAGCTGTCATTCTCAAGTCAGTGCCGCTCGGGTTCCGGACTATGGAATAGCTTACCCAAGTGGTGGATCGACTTGACGTTCGGGTTATTGGAAAGATGCTCCCTCAGACACTTGTGCACCCCCAACGGATCAGGCTTATTCCGACCCCATCTCCTGGGAAATGAAGTGATGATGGTATGGTCATCCAAGATCCACAGCCACAGCTGATCAACCATCACAACCCTCGTATTCCGGCTGTGAAAACTTCTTCCAGCTCTCGTCTCTCTGTAAACAACCTTATCTCTGTCCCTAGCAGAGGCGTCGTCCAGTGTCAGAAAGTAGTACTGGTCCAACGTCCTCCGAATATGTAAGGCTCCGTCTGTAGATGATTGTCACGGTAGTGCGAACGTAAACGGTAGCATCAGAGAACGCTCTTAGTTACCTGTCTTCTGTTATTAGCTTAATACTAGCTCGCCCAGTTCAGGCCCTCTGCTCTCATGAGAATCGTTAGGCAGTCTCCCCGTCAGGTCTCGAAGCCTTCCTTAAAGTCAGACCTAAGGAAGATCCTGAAGTAGTCGGATGCTTTCTGCCCTTTCTAGTTATTGGTCAATGGCTCCTTTAGTTGGTCCAGGTCCTAACCCTAATGCTATTGGTTGCCAGCTCCCCCTGGTCCGAGTTTCTTGACCCGAGCGAGTCAGATTGGGTTTACACTCGTGATTCGAGCCTTTGATAAATCATTCAATCTCAACGATTTCCTGTCCTAGATCCTGCCACCACGACCGCCACCTCACCGCACCAACACCAACTCGCCGATATCGATTCGCCCCTTCCCCAGCCTTACGTAACACAAGGAAGTAATGCATATACTCCCTTTTCACACGTTGCTCTCCATCCTCGGCGTCGGGGCTCTCGATGTAAAAATAGCTGGCTTTAACATAGACCCCCACCAGCGCGAGACTCAACTCGTCATAGCGCACCACTTCTTGTCGCTCCCCGTCCAAGGCCACCCAAACCGAAGGCCAGTGAGCGGGGAAGTCAACTAAGTCGTAGAGGTTCTGCAGCTTCTTGTCCGAGAAGGTCGGGCATTTCGTATTCGTGCACCTCTGTCTTTTGGCTGTAACATTGCGCTAGTGCACCACGCGTGGCTGGACTCTGATAATGCCTGAGCGGGCTATCTCTGCCGCAATTGAATTAAAGTCTGCTGGTTGGTTTGGAACGGCATCCGACGGTAAGAGAGTTAGTTCGAATGTCTGGCAATATGCTAGGTGGGGGGGATATCGCACAGTCCGCCACCTATCCCACGACCACGATGGCAGCTCAGGCAATTTGCTGTGAACACTCCTCGCCTGAACCACGGGCGTTGGGCAGGAGTCCGTCTCGGCCCAAAGGAGGCCCAGTGAGCTCAGCCATATTCCGAAAGCATACGCCGCCTCAGCGTTCAACTCTCGGTAATACCACGCGAGACCTTCCACTGCTGGTAGCCGGTCCGTGTCAAAGGTTAACTGGCATTTGTGTACTTCTCCACAAGCTCATACCATTTCGTCGGTTTCTCCATCGAGTCATCGAGGTTGAGCTGCTGGTCTTGTAGTAGCGGATTGTCGACCAACCCCGGCGGAACTGCCCGGCGTTCGTCGTATTTACCATCCAAGAGGTGGCTGGTGTATATGCCCGAGGCATCCTCGAAGAAAACGTCACCGTAGGCGAAGTGTAAGATACGCCGGGAGAGAATCCGTTCCTGGAAAACTCAGCCGCGCTGATTGATTGTGCTTAGCGAATCCCTTGATAGATTAAGCCTAGGTTCTAAGAATCCGTCGTCATCACAGCTAGATGTGTGCGCGAAGATTGTGCAGCAAGAGTTGCGATAGATAGTACACATCTTGGCTGATTCCTGCAGCCAGTCTTGGGGGTCATCTTGGATAATACATAGTGCGTCAATCCAGAGGTATCGATAACCGAGCTGCGTAGTAACGATAGCAGCGTCGCGGTATGTCTTGGGCAGAGACCAAAACATGATCCCTGCTTGGAGCTCGCCGAGGTTGGACTTCGTCAGCCGCAAGTGGTGTTTCGAGCCCCAGCGATGGCTAAGTGTCATGTACCTCCCCTTGCTACCAGATGGTGGTACCGTAAGTCTTACAGGCTGGAATGTAGAGCCAGGCGCTAGATTGACATACTCGAGGAAGCCGTCAGGCATAAGATCCAGCACGCGGGTAGGCAGCTCCGTAGCCGAGATAGATGCAACCTTTGCATCTGGCAGCTGGCTATAGATGCGGCCAACACGTTTTGCGATACTGGTTTGGATCCAATGATTGAGTAGCCTATTCTCGTTCCCATACCCTTGTTTTCTCGGTCAGCAGTGTATTCCAGCGTACGGCTTTGTCAAGTCATGACCTACATGTTCCGAGCGGAGACGAGGACGTCCGAACACTGACCTTCCTCCCTCCCTTCTTTAGCAGGTCGCGTAGAACCGGGTGGCCAAACCACCGCCATGGGTCTTCGTCAGGTCTCCATAATGCCTAGATGCAGACTTGGAGGGTCCGCCTGCCATCTTTGTTCAACTGCCACCATCTTCTCGACTTTTCATGAGGGAATAGGAGATCCTGAACGAAACCAGAGGTTGGAGGAAGCTCAATGAAGTCCGCAGCCCGTGAGGGCTCGTGCATGCGCCACTCGCAGCGATAGCACGTAGTGCACTCGCGGGAATTAGCGCGCAGGGATCCGCAGTCCCTTTCGTGGTCGCATTTTGGCAGCTTTCGCAACTCGATGGTGTACTTGAGCAGCAACTGCATCACGTCTTTGGTTGCTAAGGATTATGGAAGCCGTCAATCCCAATAGTGGCCGGATATAGGTGGCAACCAATCCTCCGTGAAATCCGCGACATATAAATTCGCCTCAGGCGGATACGCCCAGCAATCGTATGACGACTGGCTGTGCTCGGATGTCAAGGCAAGGTACCAAGGCTCGAAACGGAAAAGCGGGTTTTGCAAAGCCTATCTCCCGGAGCTGAAAGCCAACCCCGCGGAATGGACTGTCGATGGGGCTCGAGTCGCGTATTGTCTCAGCCAGCCGGCCGGGGATGTGTGCAAGCTCTACTTCAGCCCGGCCATTGCTGGTGCGGTCATCAGTATGAATGCCATCAAGGCCATTTGTATAGGACTTGTCCTTTACACACTCAAGGACACGCCTCTGTTGACGCTGGGTGACGCCGTCGCCTCGTTCCTGGATTTCCCCGACGACACAACCAGCAATATGGGTGTGGTCAGTAGAGGTGACCTGCGATCGAGCAACGGCTATTCCACATGGATATCCGGCCCGAAGCTATTCGATGCTTCAAGAAAACGACGCTTCCATGCAACAGGCCGAGGCCGAATCGTCGGCTTCATGAGCTTGCAAGTGCCCTCCCACACACTCCAACCCTGGTACCCGCACTAACCGTCCACGCCAGCTACACGGTCCTGATGATTCTAGTTGGCGTCCTCCTTTACCTTGGTTTTGGCCGCTTCGAAAACGGCCCATCCTAGGAGAAAATATGGAACTACGGGATCGGCACCGTCACGGGCGAAACCCTCCTCAGCGGCGGAACCCTCCTGCCCCTCCCCATCGTCGCCCTTCTCTCCAACATCCCTCAAGTCTGCCTCTCCATCATCTATTTTTGGTATAACAACATCCTCACCTCCATCGCCATGGCCACAGAGTGGGATCGGTTCGGGTCCCTTCGCAAAGGCCTCCGCGTCTCAAAGTTACCGCGCGGAGCCCAGAGGGGATCGCATATGCTTCAACTCCCGTATCGGGTGGCTGTACCCCTTATGGCCACTTTGGGGGCTGCTGCATTGGATGCCATCCCAGAGTTTGTTTCTAGCTGATGTGGACTACATCCAGTCTGACCCGCCGATCATGGAGGTATTGAGGACATCGAGTTACAGGGGAGATCATCCGGGAGAGCTTCATTTTTCAACGTGTGGATTCTCACCGTTGGCAAGTATCCTCCTGATTGTGCTGGGGGTCTTGATGATCGTCGTGCTGGTTATAGTTGCCATGACAAGGTTTCAGACAGGGATGCCTGTGGCTGGGAATTGCAGTGCTGCGATATCTGCAGCGTGTCATGGGCCTGTAAAGGGCGAGTCAGGGGCCTCGGAGATGAAAGTGAAGTGGGGAGAGGTGTTGATTGAAGGGGCGGATGGGTCTGTCAGGCGGAGGTGTGCGTTTTCACATGGGGAGATGTCGAAGCCGTTTGCAAGGTTTGCAGGAGCTGCCTCAGGGGCCGGGGGCATGTCCTCCATTTTGGCGAATTTCAGGAAAATTGAGAAGTTTGAGGTAATAACCAGATCATATGGATACTCTCGGAGGAAAAGAACAGGTTTGCAGAAACTTATATCTTACATCCTCCACCAAATACCCAGACCGGAAGACTCACTCGCGAACTATGACTCTCTTAGGCTCATGTGAAGTCTCCATGAAAGTTGAAAAACACACAAATGAGACGGTTAAAACCCTCCCTCCATCGTATTTGATATCCCACACCCATAGTTCATAGTTAGTATGCTACACAGGTACTTGCCATCTCAGATTCCAGACTGTGTTGCGAAAGGTTAGTATCAAAGTATCATGGCGGACACATCCAAGGTAGAGCCTACTTCTCCATTTCATTCTTCTTTAGAACGAGACAGTGCACCAGCTGCAAGAGATTTGAGGTCAAACGAATCAGCACCTCTTTTTGTCTCTGTAGCCGAAAGCAACATGGCAACCCCAAACCGGGCACGGGAAGTCCGAGTGTGGTCCGCTCCGGGTTCCGGCTTGCCCAACCGTTGCTGGTGAGTCCACCTATGGTTTCGAGTCTGTCCAAGTCGGTGCGTCGTCCAAAGGGTTAGACATGATCTGCACCGGCAACTTCTGACTGACTGGTCAAAATGGCTGGACCGTGAAGTCGCGATGCCGTCGGTGTTCAGGCCGTCCTCATCGTCGCTGCTTATGTCATCGTCGGTGTCGGACGGCAATACTTGGCAACCGGCTTCGATAGCTATTTCTGAAAATCTGCCGCCGTTGGGAGTGCCGACTAAGACAGCATCACCCTGACTTGGATACGCCCTGATTTGACGACTAGATTTGGAGAACGTCCGAGATTCGGGATCGGAATCCGAACTGTCTGTTGGACATGGATTGGTAGGTTGCAAAGTTGGTGACAGTCGAAGCGTAGGAAGATAGCTAGCCCCGGCGTGAACAAGACGTGAGATGGCCGCTATCTTCATCTCAGGCCCTATAGCCCTAGTGACCGGGCGTCGCGCATCGCGCAGTCTAGTGGCACGCAACTTGTGGTTAGATGGGTCCAGAGAGAACGCATCGGGACAAACTGGGTTCCAGTCATCCACGTAAGTACTGACATCGATCCCTGACGCCCCGTGTTCCGGCCATCGTCGCCAGCCTGACCATCAACTGCCAAATTGGTGCCCAACTTGAAGCGCCGACGGTTGTCCCCGAGGGCACAAAGACGCTGAGAGAGTACCGCGCGGTCGTTGGAGCAGTCTTGCGATATCGTCTTCGGCGTGGAATACGATGTGCCTTTTGAGATTCGGTCTTTTCCCGGGCGCAGCCCTTGAATCGGGTGGAGAGATGTCATGTTACGACGGGGATCCATCGCGGCGCGGCTTGCTCTAATCGTCTAGGTCTCCGGAGGGTGCGATGCAGGGCGCCGCGCGCTGTACTTAATGTCGTTTGCGAGAATTAAGTTTTAGGTGCAGATTAAGGGGGTGATCTTTCCTTCGGAACGCAGCGCTCGGGTGGGGGCTCGGAATGGTCAATTTCAGATGCTGCTAATAAAACTTATGAATGGCTTTTGGAGGAGTTCCGAGGTGTGACGATGTTTGCTGGTGCGAGGGAGAAATCTGCGACTGTCAAGCTTGACAGCGCGAAGAAGCGCACACTGTGGCGTAGCATGTGTATGCAGGAAATGCGATAAGGATACCTTATGATAAGCCCTCTGACAATACCTACCTGCATCGGCGTCTTTTTGCATGTACGCCACCACCCATGTATGTCTCAAGAGTGGCTAGCTCACCCGTTTGGGCAACCTACGAGTGAGGACTTTTTGGGCAAATGAGATATAGAAACAGAGACTTAATCTAGGATGTGAACTGGGTTTGATGGTACTCTGGAGGAAAGAAAGGGGAACAGGAAAGCGCTTGAATAGGACGGCGAGAGGTGGTGAGAGCGAGTTAGGTTCAATCACACAACCTGGCAGAGACATTACGCAACCCCAAACCCGACACTACGAACTTCACTCTCCTTCATGTATGCGCGCCGGCCATTCCATTTTCACCTCGTTGGCCCATGTCCCACAAACAGCACCTCCTTGATGGTGCTCCCCGTTTCTTCACATGGCCTCAACCCCTCATCTTCCCAGTCGATACTCGTTGCCCTTAAGGAATGTCCTTCCTCCTCACGTAGTAGCAGCACTGGACATTGTCCGGGCCGGGACATTTGTTGCTACAATGAGGTCAGTAACAACACATCAAAACAATGCAGTGCGACACTTACGAGATGTGCCGGTAGTCGCTGCCCAGAGCCTCGCACCAAGAGGTCGGCGTGCAGAATCCCGTCGTCCCAGCCGGCGTGATGCAGCCCTGGTCAATGCAGCATTTATTATTCTCTCCGCCTGAGCACAGGTCGTCCTTGATGTAGCCGAGGGAGTTTCTGCATTTGCTCGGTGTTCCGCATGTTCCTTTGACAGTCTGAAGTCCGTGTAAGAGGAGACTCTCATACTATGGGTGGCAAGTTGGGACTAGGATGGTGGAAATGAAACAAACTTACCCCGTATTTATCGGTTTTGTACGAGCACGACTCAGCGGCCGCGATGGCGGTCCATGTCGCGACGACGAACAAGATGTTGAGCTTCATGGTGATGATTGTAGAGGGGCAGCCGGTCGGTACCTTGGAATTTCGGTGGCAGAAAAAGAGAGTCTGGACATCAATGCTTTAAACATAGCTAGCATGAGTTGAAAACCGGGTCAACCGAGTCCGTCTTACTCTTGTAAAGCCCAAAATAGAGTGTGGCTGAAATGTCTTTTGGTGGTGATAATAACGGTTAGCCAATAGCCGAGTTGACGATACAGTTTGAGGTATTCGTCCCCGCAGCGACTCATTGGCTCGCGCGGGACATTGCAACATCGAGATTTATTACCTTCCATTCCAGGAACCGCCTCCGGTCTTGGCTGCTGTGCCAATATTGCAACATCAAGGCACAGCGCTTCGGTTGGTTGGATTTTTCTTTGTTCAGCGGTTCGCTTAACACAGATCGAGATATCGTCTAGTACAATGCTGAAGGAGAAGAAGCTCCGGTGCGTGTGAGTAATATCAGAGGCTACGAGCTGTAAATATCGCTCACAACTCACTTCTTGAGCTGCCTCCGAGTCAGCTTAGGTTTGCTGAAAAATGTGGATTGCTGTATAAATTGACCGAGACTACTGTGCAAATAAATATCTGTGACAGTGAGGCAAACCGAAGCATTAGCCATGTAAAGAACAACCTCCCTTGAATAGTTGATCACAACATTATCTATGATAATACAGCTATTTACCTACTTAAACTCTAGCACAGAACTTCCTTAAGCCCTCCACTGCCATCTTAATGTACTTCTAGTTACTTTTAACTTTGTTTTCCACCAGTAAGATAAACTACAGTCTCGAAACTCGAGAAGTCATCACGTATCATTTCATGCTCGTAAGACCACACAGTGGCCTGATATCTGCCAGTGACCCAATGCAATAATGGTATGTACCTTCCTCCCAAAAACCCTCCCATGCCAAGATCTCAGGGGGATTTTCCTCACCACAAATTATCCACTGTGTACCCGTTTTTCCGTCCTCATTCTCCTCCCAATTTCTCCCAACTGACGATGAAGCCCGGCCTACCGATAGCTCCCAGCCTCCCACCCCGCCCCCTCTGTCGTCGAGCTATACCCCGGCGAAACCCCACTACTACTCACACTCCTCGAGTGATACACCCCCGGCCCTTGTCCCCCCTCCAGCCCCTGACCCTGCAGCTGCGCCGCCGCAACCCTACTACTATAACTTGGGCTACTCGTACTCCTCGCATGATACAACCCCGCCTGCGCCGTCGGCGGACTCGGCGCTAGCATCGTACTAGTCGCGCTCAGGGGTGGACTCCCCGGCACCTGTCCCTGCGCCTGTGTCTGCCCGTGGGGAGCTAAAAATGCGCTCGGGATTTCGTTATTGCCGTTGTCCATCTCAACATACTCTTGCCCCGGACTGGGGTGTAATTTCGAGGGGCTGGGGAAGCGTTCGTCGGCGGGGAGTTCAGACTTGTAGCCTGTGCCGTAGACGGCGACGGGGCGAGTGGGGGAGGAGGCATGCCGCCGTGTTGTTGGTGGTAGGTGGCGTAGGGGTGTGGTGGGGAGCCTGAGGGGTTGTTGTCGTAGGTGGACATGTTGGGCGGGTAGGGCTGGTTGTAGGGCTGGCCGGCGGGCGGGGAGAAGCTGGGGTCGTGCGGGTGGGGCCCGGGGTGGGAGCGTTTGCGGCGCCACATGAAGAGGGTGATTATGGCGGCGATGAGGATTATTCCGCCGACTGCGGCGCCGACGCCGATGCCGGCTTTGGCGCCGGTGGAGAGGCCCGGGGCGGGGCTAGCGGGGGAGCTGGGGCCGCCGGTGCCGACGACTGCTGTGGGGGTGCCGGGGGTGTAGCCTGCGGCGGGGGCGGTCGGCGGCACGAAGTTGTTCTGCCAGAAGATGCTGCTGCCGGCGAGGGTCGGGAGACTGGCGTAGGCGGGCAGGGAGGAAATGCCGGCGTAGAGCACGTTGGTGGGCTCGCAGTAGGGCGTGCAGCTAGCCATGGGGAGTTTGACGAGGTCGGTTGAGTTGTTGTCGACCACGCAGCCGGTCCAGTTGGTGATGTCGTCCTTGGCGTTGTTGCTGTTGAGGTTTTTGCAGGCTTGGTTGATGGCTACCCATTCTTGGTCGTGGAACGGCGGCGGCTTGTGCAGGCACTCGGGCGAGCCGAACGACGGGTCGGTGCATCCTGCGACGTAGGTGTTGCCGGCTGCAGGGGACTTGTGTTAGCATTTGGTGATTTTAATTGACTCGGAGATTGGTGAAGTTGTGGAAGGGAGGAGCGTTGCGTCGACTCACACTTGGCGTCCCAACACGCGTTCGCATCGCGCAGCGCCAAGCAGAAGCTCCCTGCTTTGCAGCATGGCCATGCCTGGAGCGCATCGTTGCCGCATGGGATGAAATCCCCCTTCGTCACTGTGTTTTCCGCATAGAAGCACGTCCCGTTCGAAATGTTTGGATTGTAGGTCGTCATGGTTCGCGCGTGGTTCTGTTTCTGTCGATGTGATTTCGTCAAAATCGTCAATCGGGCGGGAAGCGGCGGGTGGGGGACATGGACCTCGTGGCGAATGTCGCAGCGCGGGTGCGGGGGAGCTTCGAGCTTCGACGGGAAATTGGAAAAAAAAAGAAAAACGGCTTGGGGGAGGCCGGCAAGAAGAGCGCCCCAGCGGTGCATAAGAGGGGGGCTGGACAGGACGGATGGGGGCCACGGTTGGGCGTCTTCGTTCTGGGCCCATTCACAGTGACTCTGGGCGACAAATGAGAATACGAGACACCTGCGTCAGCTGGAGATGCGGGATTTCGTGTCACGGCCCGAAAGCCTATGGGAGGCCAGGGAATCCCACAAGCGATGTACAGCGAACTCCGCCACATGCAAGCGGTCGGAGAATGCCGAATCAGATGACAATCCGCTGCGTTGGGGCTGAGTTTACCCGAGACTCACGCCTTGTCGAATGCCGTCCCACCGTTGCAGTCCCGGCTGTTGATCTCATCGCAGCGTTATAAGAATGACGTCGCCGCCAGGACCCGTTCCTCACATTCGTCGTGTCCGCCGTTGCCGCTGTTCCGCGGCTGCACACCACATTCGGGAATGGTGCCGGCCCTGTCCACAGGGGCAATGCAACGTCGTTGCAGCGGTGCGGATCCCTTGGGGCGGGGTGGTGCATGTGGGGTTTCACGATACTATCATTCTTTTTATGGTCATCGGAACAGGGAGAGTGTTGGTGGCCGGGAGGCGGTCCTACTTCCGGCACGCCCCCAGATCCTCGGGTCGACCAGGAAGATGCCGTCATGTAATGTGCTACCAACCTAGTCATCAATTGTAAAAATCCGGGTGCCTCGGCCATTTGCCATGAAGAAATGTAACTCTGTACTGGTAAGCCCGACACAGAATAAGGCGTGAAATCTTTCCACCCACTGCATGCGAGGTAGGTCGTGCCATTATTTGCAGGATACGCGCGGTATACATTAGGTTGACTGACGAGGGTTTTTAAGCAGTATTATGAAACTAACATCCGCTCGTATGTTCTGCATTCCCCCTTCTCTAGGCTAGGTACCAGTAAAGACTCCCCGAAGTGGAGTTCATACCATGCAACTTCCTTTAAATGGGCTCTGTACTGCAAGTGAGTCAGCTATTCGTATGCACTAACGGGAACCCCTTTTGGACCTACAGTGCCCAGGCTTACAGAACAGACCTCATCTCAGCGTGAGACTCCTGTTGCAATGCCGGACTAAGTATTGGACCCGAGGAGAGTGTTCGCCGCAGCTACAGCCGGCGAGGATCGCCCTCCGTTTCAACCCGTGTCCCCTTTTTGCCGTATCCAGGCATTAGTCGATGGGTGTTGGCAATAGGGACACCGACACGCTACATAAAGCTCAACTAACTAGTAGCACATTTGGGGCTGAAGGGCTGTTGTCTAGATACCTATGTAGTCGGAATAAGAGAGGATGCGGCTGTTTGAGAAGAAGAGAGCGGTTGATGATGCGGTTGCACATGTGCGCACGGGGGGCTTCAGGGTCTAGAACTAGGCGCCGTGTCACCGTGAGATTCACTGGCTGCGGGGGCGGAAGAACTGTCACCCCAGAACCTCCCTCACCCCTTTACCACTGGCATGGAAACCACCGGGTCAAACACATGGGAGACATCTACCGCCACGCCATAAGAGTCTGCAGTGGGTGGGAGAAGCCACCCATAACACCCGCTCCGCCATGGAACTCTTACAAACCTGCCTAGAGCCCTATGGTTTCACCTTCACACCCGACATGCTCACCTGCCGTGAGCCACACAACCCCAACTCCTTATCCACCTCACCAAACCCCAATCATCAGCCTTCGCCCCCACAATCATCCAAAACCCCCAGGCTTGCCACGTCCTAAAAGCCCTCCCCTCCCTCCCCTACTGGCACCAAATATAAATCTTCCAATCAGTCGTCCTCGCCTCCCACCCCTTCATCCAATGCGACCCCCACTCCCTCCCCTTCGCCGCCCTCCGCCATCTCGACGCCGCCGCGGCCGACGACCCACAGATCTAGCTGCCCCTCCAAGCAAAGCGCCCCTGGATATTCCCCCTGACAACGGCCCTATTCGACATGACGCACCTGTGCATGAGCGTGGAGCAGGCGGGTATGCTGCATAATGTCTTGCTGTTGCCGACGAGGCACCTTGAGTGCAGCGATCCGAGGGATAAGCTGTTTGCGCTACTTGGGGTGGGCTGGATATGCAGTTTCTAACGTCGTTCCATCTAGGCCATTTTAATGCGTCTGGTCGGAGGGCCTATGTGGGGGATGATGGCCGGATACTAGATTCGGAGTGGGCTGGGGAGCATGTCCTTCCTGTTGTTGGAGTTGTGGTCGATACGGTTTGCAGGGTCGTCGGAGATGCAAGACATGACGAGGCGCTCGCCGAGGTTGCGAAGCTTGATGCGGAGGGAAATCACCCCCTGGGCCTTTCGCATCTGCAGGTCTTCTTCCGGACCATGGTTTTTGACTACCGGGGCTTCTTGTCCGAGGCCGGCAGCAACGCCTTCAACCGGGATTGGATGAAGCGGCTGGCCTTTGGCTTCTATCGCGAGCTGGAGGACTTCAATGTCCGGGGCCGTGGAGCTTCTGGGTTCACTTTTGGTATCAAGGATTTCCTTGGGTCGATCTCTCTTCCGCTCGGGGGTGTTCAAGGAGGACGAGATGATTGGGCTGCTCAGTTTGCCGAGTCGAGCAAGGACAGGCGGGAGGTCGAGGCTTTTCGAACCGAGTATCTGTACCGGAGTGGTTACAAGGCAATTGATGCCTCCTCGTCCTTTTTTATCACCGAGAAGAGCCATACTGGGCTCGGGCCAGCGAGATGCCAAGAGGGAGATCACTTGGCTATTTTTCATGGGTGTCCAACGCCATTAGTTGTGCGCAGTGCGAGGGAGAGGATTCAGGGGAAGCCGACATACCAAGTTGTTGGCCCCTGCTACCTGTATGGGATGATGAACGGGGAGATGTTTGATAAAACGGGAGTGGTTACTGGTATGTATCTCGTCTAGGAGGGCATCCACGCGGGCATCCATGCTCAACCGTATTTGCAATAGCATCCGCTGCTGGCTCTGAACTGGATACTACCGTAGGTAGGTAGGTACCTAGTATACCGGCAACTTACACCTACCTAGTAAAACGCATCACGCCCCTCCCAACCATGCCAACGTTTGGACGACCTTTTGGGGT